>Ga0326727_10021936_pt1 | contig 12411 bp, 5 predicted proteins | sample MB2enrmetagenome_FD_207643 | JGI IMG/M metagenome (GOLD analysis project Ga0326727, IMG submission 207643) | Lab enriched peat soil microbial communities from McLean, Ithaca, NY, United States - MB29MY | ecosystem: Environmental > Terrestrial > Soil > Wetlands > Peat | place: USA: New York...
CTCGTCCGGCACCTTGTTGCCCACTTGGAGTTATAAGTGGGCAACAAGGTGCCGGACGAGCCGGTAAAGTTATCCACGCAACTGCCGCTGCCGGTGGGGCACCCGTTCGCGGCCATGTTGATGATGTAAGCAGCCGAGCCTGTTCCGCTTTGGAGAGAGCCGCCGGCTGTGGCGATGGCTTCCAGTGTCTCCGTGGCGGAGACGGTAATGGGTCCTGTGTAGACTGCCGAACTGGTTGTGGGCGTTGTGCCGTTGGTGGTGTAGTAGATCTTCGCGCCGGGCGTCAGGTCGCTTATGGTGACCGTCTGCACCGAAGAATAAATCCCCGCAGCCGGCGAGAAGGTGGGTGTGGCCCCGGGAGTCATGATGGTGTAAGCAGCCGAGGACGCGGAGGAAGGCGCAAATCCGCCCACCACGGCGATGGCCTCGATGGTCTCTGTCGCCGGCACCGTGATTGCGCCGGTGTATTTTGTGGAGGAAGTGGTAGGCGTCGTCCCGTTGGTGGTGTAGTAGATGGCGCTTCCGGTGGTCGCATCAGTCAGCGTGACCTGCTGGGAAGCAGCGTAGGCGCCGGCCACGGGAGAAAAAACGGGCGCTGAAACCGAGAGTACCTCAACCAGAATCTGCGCGGTGTGAACGTGCCCGCCGCCGCTCGCGGTGATGGTGAGCGGATAAATCCCGGCGGCTGTGCCGGCGGCGACCTTGATCGCGACCGCGTCGGTAGCGGGCGCGCTCAGGGCCAGCGAGGCTGTGGCCGGAGTTACGGTGATAGCCGTGGGTGATTTGGCGCTGAGCGTGACGGTCCCGCTGAAGCCGTTGATGGGAGCAAGCGCGAGGGTGCTCAGGCCCGACCCGGAAGGTGAAATCTGCACTTCGGGGTTCTGGGTGGTCAGGGAGAAATCCGATTGAGTGACGGTGACGTTGACCGCATTGGAAGCGGCAGAGTTGTAATTGGCGTCGCCCTGGTAAAGGGCCGTGAATATATTCGTTCCGTTGGCAGCATAGTAGCTGGGAACGGCGATGGAGGCTGTGCCGCTGCTCAGACTCGCAGACGTGTTGAAGCTCTGGCCGTCGGAGAGGAAAACGACCGTCCCGGTGGGGATGGGCTTGCCCGTGGGTCCGGCGACCGTGGCCGTCAGGGTGAAGGTCTGGCCGGGCGCGGGATTAACGGAGCTCGAAGTGAGCACCACGGTGGGGGTGAGCTTGCTGGCGAGCGAGACGACGGTTCCACCATTGGCGGAGCTGCCCAGCCAGTTGCTGTCGCCGGCGTAGTAAGCCATCAGGGGCAGAATTCCCGCCGGTACGTTGGTGAACGTGACCACCGCCTCGAGGCTCGCGTTGCCGGTTGCGCCGAAGGGTTGCCAGGGAGCGGAGATGGATTGATTGCCCAGGGTTACGGTGACGTTGCCCGTGGGCAAGGTTCCGTAGAGGGAAAGATAGCCGGTGGCCAACACCACATCCACAGCCACGCTGGCTCCGGCGGCGACGGAAGTGACCATCGGCTTGACGGTGAGGCTGGTGCTGCCTTGAATCACAGTAAACGCGGCGGCAGCGGCGGCAGTGGAGGGGTTATAACTTGCATCGCCGGAGTAGGACTCGCTGAGGGCATGGCTGCCGGGCGCGAAAACGCCGGTTGACCACTCAGCCACGCCTGCCGCGTTAAGCGCTTGGGTCGATGTGACGGTCGCCGAGCCCAGCTTGTCAGTGAAGGTGACGGTTCCGGTGGCCGGTGTGGGCTCGGTGGAGATGGTGGCGTTACCGCTCTCCGGCTGCGCGTCCAGAAAGATCTGCGCGCCATACGGCACCGTGATGCCGGACGAGAGCGGATAAAGGTTCAGGTCGTAGGGATTCCATGCCCACCCGGTGGCCACCAGGGTATTGTTTTCCGGCGTGACGGTGACCGTGACCGGCGAGGATTTGCTCGGGGCGAAGGTTCCGTCGCCGTTGTATGCCGCGGTGAGCTGATAGGTTCCGCCGGGAAGATTGTCCACCAGGGCGTAGATGCTGCCCGCAGCCAGATTGATGCCGTCAATGGTCGCGTAGTGGGTGATGCCGTCGTTGCCGGTGAGGCTTACCGCGCCGGTGGGCGTGCCGGAGCCGCTGGAGGGCGCAACCGTGCCGGTGATGGTGGCCGTCTTGCCGTGGACAAGCGTCGTGGGACTCACGCTCAGCGTGGTTGTCGTGGGAGTAAAGGTGACCGTGCTCCAGTACTTGATAAGGTTGGCTACGTCCACCGAGCCCAGGCCGGTTGCCTGATCGTAGCCCGCGCCGGCCGCGTAGCCGCTTTCGACGTAGTAGCCGCTGGAGTTCGAGGCCGCCGAGCCCGCCACGCAGTTGGTTGTGCCGGGGTAGCAGGGCACCTGATTGCCGCCCACGGTCACGTCATGAAAAGCCGTTGCTTGTTTAGCGGCCAGCGGATAGTAAATGAAATTTGCCTGCCCTGCCCATGCGCCGGCGCTCTGGTTGATGAGCGACTGGATGGCGGCCATGGCCGGGGAACTCACGGAGGTGCCGCCCACGCCGGTGATGACCACCGCTCCGTTCGAGGTAAGGTTTGCGCTTGAGCAGTCGCCGGGATTGGCGCAGATGGGATAGAAGCTGTAGTTGTAGCCGTTGGCGGCAAACAGCGAAAGGTCGGGCAGGTCGCGCACTTTGTCGGCGGGGACGCCAGTCCCCGCCTGCCATCCCGGCTTGGGGTAGCCCGTGGCTGTGCCGGTGGTGTAGAGCGCGGCGCTGCTGGCTCCTCCGCCGCCTCCGACAATCAACTCACTGGGCTGGTTGGCCGGATTGCCGCCGTCGTAGAGGTTGTAGCCGAAAAAATCGTTCCACGCCTGCTCGGGAATGGTTTTGAGAAGCGAGATGGCGGGCGATGCAGTGGAAGTGGTGGACCAGTATCCTTCCAACTGCGCGAGGATAGCCGAAGAAGATCCTGCGTACTGGCTGTAGTAAAAATCAGTGCCGCCGACAGCGACGTTATAAGGCGTGGAGGCGATGCCGTTGACCGCGAGACCGCCGTAAGCTACTTGCTGCGTGTCGAAGTTGTCGCAGCCGGCCGAGCCGCCGTCGCCCGCGGAGACAAAAACCGTCTGCCCCTGTGCGGCAGCCTGCTCCCAGAGCGCGCTCCAGAAGCCGTTGCCGCTCTGGCCCAGTTCCATCTCGCACTCGCCGTAGCTGGCGCTGATAACCCCGGCCAGATCGTCATCCACCGCGCGCATCGCGGCCAGAGCCAGGCCGTTGCTGAGCGCCGTGCCGCCCGAGGTGTACAGCATGACCGTCGCGCCGGGCGCAACCGAGCTGGCCATCTCCAGGTCAAGATAAGCTTCCGTCGCCGCGCCGTTCTGGCCGGGATCAGCGCCATCCACCACCACCGTGGGCAGATTTGCGCTCAGCCCAAAAAGGCTCTGGTAGGCCTGAACCAGGCTGAGGTCCACGTTCGATTCGCTGACAATGGCAATCGATTGCCCCGCGCCAGTGATGCCGGATTTGTAGACCGAATTGATGTCATACTGCGTGGCAAAATCGCCCGGAGTCACCACGAAGACAATCCCGTTGCCCTCGGGATAAGTCCATTGAGGCGTGGCCTGGTGGGTTTTGGCGTTGAACCCGGCCTGGCCCAGCACCTTCAGGCGCGGCTGCGGCCGGAAGTCGTTCAGCGGAGCAAGACCGGCGACCACCGGGGCAAGCGCGGCGGGAATCGACGGATCGGTCGAGTTTGCCAGATGCGTCTCGCCGTTCACGAGATAGCGGTGAATCTGAGTCTGAAAGGCATCGCTCACCTGGCCCGCGGTTCCCGTGAACTCAATCGCCGTGCGCCCGGCATGAACCTGGTTGACGGTGAGTCCGTGCGACTCCAGCCACGCGGTCACGGCAGCCACGTCCGAGCTTGCCGGCCCGTAAAGGCGGCCGAAATCCGCGGGCGTAAGCCACTGATGAAACGATGAACTGCCCGGCGTATGCGCAGCCTGAATGAAATCCGTGAGCGAGGACTCCTGCTGCGGGGAACGCTGCAACAAAAGCAGCATCCGCCCGGCGGGAAGCGAATCTTCTACCGCGCCCAGGTCGGTTGCCGATTGAGACAGCCTCGCGCCGGCTGTCCCCGCTGCGGCTCGCGCCAGCGGATGAATATTGCCGTGAAGAACCACGCGCGCCGCTTCATCGGCGGCGCCTTGAACGCGCGGCGCGGGCTCTTGCGACCCGGCCAAAGTGGACGCAATTACAAGGATCAATGCAACAATCAACAGACACCGGACGATCAAACGGAGCGGTTTCATGGTGAGATCATCGGTAGCGCGCGTCGTGAGCCGCAACTCGAAAGCCGGAAGTGGTTGGGAGGTTGCAGGAGGCGCGTTCAGAATCGAGAATGCGTGTCAAAACGGGAACGTGGCGGATAGTATTTGCGCCGAGCAGCGGCGGCTCTACTTGCCGCCTTCTAGCTTGTAAGGCTTTTGCAGCCAGAGCCGGGCCTCGTTCACCGCGCCTTGAGAGTTGTCCTTGGTCTGCGCCGCCAGCCGGTATTCGTTCACGGCGCGGTCGCGCTGGCCGCTAAGGTCGAATATTTTTCCCAACGCGATGTGGCTCCATGCCTCGGTCCAGCGCGGCTCTCCGTCGCCGTTGAGAGCGTCCCGGTAGTAGTTCACCGCCGCCTGGTAGTCGCGCTGGCTGAAGAGCGCTTCGCCCATGCGGAAGTTGACCAGCGAGCTCTGCGGATTGACGTCCAAAGCCTTCTGGTACTCGGCCAGCGCGCCGGGAAGGTCGCCCTGTGCCGCCAGCCGTTGGCCCCTGACAATGCTGACGCGCACCCGCAACTCGGGCGTGGATTTGAGCACCCAGTTCTCCGAATCGAGGAGGATGCGGCGGGGCCGGCCGAAGGTGTCCACCACATACTGCGTCTGGGTGCCCACAACCTCGATTCTTTTCGTTTCGGTCTTGCCTTCGGTTTCGATGCTCAACTCCAACGGCATGCGGAAAAGGTCAAGGTCCTGCTCAATCTCCCCGATGGTGCGGAAGCCCTTGTTGTTGCCCAGGCGGTAAACGGCGTACTTGTTGGTGAACTGCGGTGCGCCTGTGCCATCCACCCACTGTGCGAAGAAGGCGGTCAGAGGCTGGCGGCTCTCGGCTTCGGCAATTTTTTCGAACTCCGAGGAGCCAATCGCTCTACCGGCATACTGGCTGAGCGCGGCCTTGAGCGTGGCGAGAAATGCCTTGTCGCCCACCTCCCAGCGCAGCATGTGGAAGATCATCGCGCCCTTTTCCATGGTCATCGACTGGAACTCGGGCGAAAAAGGACTGAGGCGGCCGGCGCTCGACAACGGAATGGTGTCATAGGCCAGCGCGCCTGCGGCCACATCTTCGACGGCCGTCTCCAGCGCGTTCTTGCCGCTCTGATTTTCGACGTACATCAGCTCGGCGTAGCGGGCCATGCCGTTCGTAATCCAGGCGTCGTCGAGCGTGCGCGGGCTGATCTCCTCGCCCCACCACTGGCGGGCCATAATGTTGGACAGCAGGCGAGCGCCGGATTTGTCGCCCACGCGCGACGAGGGAATCGCCGCCAACTCCGGCGCCCAAACGGCGGGTAGCGTGTCGTCCGGCACTTCGACCACATTGAGACGGCTGGACTCAGCCGCGCCGAAGCTATCTGCAAAAAAGGCGTACTCGCCGGCCGCCGTCTGCGCCAATTCGTTGGCAAATTGCTCGCGGCCCGCCGTCAGGTAGACCTTCACGTTGCCAGGGCCGGACGAAACCGGCTCCGCATAGCGTCCGGCAATCACCGTGCCGGGAAAGCCGGGCTTCGTCCAACTGAATTCGTACTCGTCGCCGGGCTTGCCGCTGGCCAGCGTGACCAGCCTGGCCTCGCCCCGGCTGCCGCTGGCGAAGACCTTTATTCCCTGCGGCACGCGGATGTGCATCTCGGCGGTGAAGCGGTTGGCCAGGTCGCCTGACACGGGAAACCACCTCGCCGCATACAGCAGATAGGAAATCGGCTCCTGAATGGCGGCCAGCTTTACTCCGTGAACCGGGCCTTCCTCGTTGCCGGTGATTGTGCCCTCGTACTCGAAGGTCCAGTGCGCGAACTGGCCTTTTTCGAAAGGCGCAGCCGGGGCGATGCGGATGCCGTCCGTGGTGCGTTCGCCCGCGAGCACAGTACCGGCTTCGTCAGAGATTCTGGTCAGCTTCAGCGCCGGATTCAAGCCGAAGCTGACGGTTTGCGTCGAGTTGGACTCGGCGCTTTCCGGCGCGGTAAAGCTGACCACGGCTTTGGCTGTTAGATGGTGGTTGGCCGGATCAAGTTCGGCGTCGATGAAGTAGCCGGAGATGGTGAGCGCCGGCGACTGGGCTGATAGCGGCGCAATTATGAGAGCGCACACCAAGCCAACGGCCGCGAGCATCTTCCGCTCCATTCGAAGCATTGCACTCATCCTCAACCGTCCCGCCGCATTATCGCCACTACACTCTGGGTGCCCCATCCATGCGGCGCTCTTTGCCGCATGGGTGGGAGACTACGAATTTCAACCGTCCCGCCGCATCATCTCCAGAGTAATCCGCGCGGCGCGCTCGATTGCGCCGCCTGTCTTCCCCGCTCCGCTGTTTTTGGCAAGCAAGCCGCGAATGCGCTCGAGCTCTTTCATCATCGATTCGCGCGGCAGCCCGTCGGGAATCAGCGGCCGAATCTCGCGGACAATATTCGCCGCCGTGAAGTCGCTCTGGAGAAGTTCCGGCACAACACGCTTGCCGGCAATCAGATTGGCCATGGCCACGTGAGGCACTTTGACCACCCGTTTAGCAATGGCAAAGGTGAGCGCGGAAACCCGGTAGACAACGACAAAAGGATTGCCGATGAGCGCCGCTTCTACCGTGGCCGTGCCGCTGGCTACGATGGAAGCGCGCGCGTGAAAGAGCGCGGCGCGCGCGTCTTCCACCAGACGGACAGGCAGGCCGCCGCCATGATTTTTGACAAGAAGTTTCACTTCTTCCCGCTGTGCGGCGTTCAGCGTCGGCGCAAGTGGGATTATGAACTCGAAGCTGCCGGCCAGCTCTCGCGCCGCACGCAATATCTCCGGCAGGTTGTCGCGAATCTCCTTGGGACGGCTGCCGGGAAGCAGGCCAATCCAGCTCTTCGCCGGGTCGAGGCCATTCTGCGCGGCAAATTCCTCGCGGCTGATCGAGGGCAGCGGCAACTCCGCCAGCGGGTGGCCCACAAACTCCGCCTGAACGCCCTGCTCGCGATAGAACGGCTCCTCGAAGGGAAAGATCACCAGCATTTTGTCGACGTATTCCCGCACCAGCTTGATGCGGTGCTTCTTCCACGCCCACAACTGCGGGCTGACGAAGTAAACCACAGGAACGCCCAGCCGGTGCAGCTCTTTGGCCAGCCGGAAATGAATCTCGGGGAAGTCAATGAGCACGGCCACGCTGGGCCGCCGGTCGCAAATGGACTGCTTCAGCCGCCGATACTCGCGCCAGATGCGGGGCAGATGGCGCACCACCTCGGTCAGCCCCATGACGGCCATCTCTTCCGAGCGGACGACGCACTCGACTCCGGCAGCCTTCATGCGCTCGCCGCCCATGCCGAAGAAGCCCGCAGTCTGGCCGGACGCGGCAAGCTGCTTCTGGAGCGCATCGGCCAGCAGCGCGCCATAGTGTTCGCCGCTGGCCTCGCCTGCCGAGATGAAGATGGTTTGTAACATAGATAGGTTTGCGCCGCCTCGTTCTGCGCTGGTGACCATCATAGACGGTTTCTGTGCAAGCGCTGCCGCTCTGGAGCTCCGTGTGCCATTGCCGGCCTGCGAACTAAGAGCCTTTTGAAAAGCGCTGGGTTTGTGTCAGGGCACGACTTCAGTCGTGCCGTAGAAGCTCCAATAATCAACGCGGGCTTTAGCCCCTGAGGGCCAATTTTCTGGCTCGAGTTAATTTTTCGACAAGTGCCTACGCGCCGCGTCTCGCGCGCGCGGCGGCAGCCAATTCCTTTAGCAGCGCGTAAGTCTCCGCCCAGTCGATGCAGCCGTCAGTGACGCTTTGTCCGTAGACCAGCGGCTGGCCGGGAACCAGCTTTTGCGCTCCGGCTACCAGATTGCTCTCAATCATCACTCCGATAATGTGCTTGTCGCCCGAGGCAATCTGTCCTGCGACATCGTGGCAGACGACAGTTTGGCGGCGATAGTCCTTGTTCGAGTTGGCGTGGGAGAAATCGATCATGATGCGCGGCGGCAGGCCGGATTTTTCCATCAGCGCCGCGGCCTGCGCCACGGCCTCCGCCGTGTAATTCACCGTTCTGCGGCCGCCGCGCAGGATGATGTGGCAATCAGGATTTCCCGTAGTGACAAAAATCGCCGACTGGCCGTTTTTGGTATGGCCCAAAAAGGTGTGGGAGCGAGCAGCGGAGAGCACCGCGTCAATGGCGATCTGCACGTTGCCCGAGGTGCCGTTCTTGAAGCCCACCGGGCACGAGACGCCGCTCACCAGTTGCCGATGAACCTGGCTCTCGGTGGTGCGCGCGCCGATGGCCCCCCAACTGACCAATCCCGCGATGTATTGCGGAGAAATCATGTCGAGGAATTCGGTTCCGGCGGGCACGCCCATCTCGGCCAGATCGAGCAGCAGATGACGCGCCAGGCGCAGGCCGTCGTTGATCTTGTACGACTCGTCGAGATAGGGATCGTTGATGAGCCCCTTCCATCCGATGATGGTGCGGGGCTTCTCGAAGTAGACCCTCATGAAGATGCGCAGGTCCGCGGAAAACTCATCAATCGCGGCTTTCATCAGTCCGGCATACTCGCGCGCGGCCTTGGTGTCGTGAATCGAGCAGGGGCCGGCCAGAACCATTAGCCGCGTGTCCTGCCCGTTGAGGATTGCGGAGATTTCGTTGCGGGCGTTGAAGATGGTGGCCGAGGCCGCCTCGTTGACCGGCCGTTCCTCCTCAAGGAATACCGGAGGGAGAACGACTTTAATCAATTTAATGCGAAGGTCTTCTGTGGTGTGGAACATGATGGGTTTCCTTTGGGCGCGCACCGTAAGCCCTAGCCGGGCAAGGGAAGTGGTAGCGCCGAAGTCGGCACAGTCCTGCTAAAAATCTATCAGCTTGGGCGCAAAGACGCAGCCTGCGCGGCTGAGAGCCAGCGTTCACGAACGGCGGCTTTGCCCTCGCGGTAAGCGAATTTCCGCCGGGTTGCGTCTACCTCCATAATGGGTCTGGTGTGCTCACCAGCCGTGCGGGAGCGAGACAGGATGCGCGGCGAGGCGGTAACCTGAAAGCGGGCTGCTAAATATGGCGTAAGAGGAGCGGCAATGATGATCGGAAAGCGGGCATGGTTGTTGCTGGCGGCTGCGCCGTTAGTGGCAGGCTTGGCGGGTTGCGGAGATTTCTGGAAGGCGCCGGTCAGCAGCGGCAGCACCAGCTTCTCCCTTTCCAACAGCGGCACCATCGTTGTGAACCCCGGCGCGACCAGCGGCAACACTGCGACCATTACCGTGACGCCTGGCAGTTCGTTTTCCGGGACGGTTGCGCTCACCTGCTCGGTGACGGCGCCCTCGGGCGCAGCCAACCCCACCACGTGCAGCCTTTCTCCCACTTCGGTTTCCATCAGCAGTTCGACGGCGCAAACCTCCACGCTGACCGCAACCACTCAGAGCGGCACCACCACAGGGAACTACACGGTCACGGTTACCGGCACTTCGGGCAGCGTTGCGGAGACCACCAGCGTTTGCGTTGTTGTGACGGCTTCCTCTTCCGGCACCTGCTCCGGCTCCAGCGGGACCAGCAGCGTCTTCTATGTGCTGAACCAGGAGACAAGTCAGGTGGTCGCCATGAGCATCTCCGGAAGCACGCTGACCACCGTCGGATCCGTTACCCTGCCCAACGCCCATCCCATCGCCATCGCTGTCGCTCCGAATGGCAAGTTTTTGTACGTAAGCACAACCGGTGGCATTTACCTTTACACGATTGGTTCGAATGGCGCGCTCACGCTGGGAAACGGCGGTTTAGTGGTCTCCCCGGATGAGGCCCAAACCATGCAGGTTGATTCGACCAACTCCTGGCTGGTTGATGCTATCTCCGGCTCGACCCAACTCGGCGCCGTTGCCATCAACTCCATTACCGGCGTGCTGGCTTCGAGCACCGAGAGCGAGCAATTTTTACCCGGCGGCCTGTCCGCTTCCACCCCGGTGCAGTTGGCCATCTCTCCCGGTGATTCCCGCTCCTGCAACGACTGTTATGTCTTCGTGGCCTTGGGCGCCGGCGGAATCGAGGCTGTTGGCTTCAACCCCGGCAACGCCAATCCCTTCGGGAGCACCCGGAACTGGAAGGTGCTTAGTTCCGGCGGCGACAACGCGGTAGCCGTGGATCCCAGCAACCGGTTTTTCTATGTTGGCGAGGCCGATGCCCTGCCTTCCGCCAGCCAAACCGGCGGGCTGCGCGTCTTCTCCATCTCCGCCAACGGGATCGCCGAACTCTCCAGTTCTCCGTACTCGAGTGGAGGATCGGGGCCGATTGCTATCGTGCCCTCTTCGGACGGGAATTACGTCTATGTCGGCAACCAGAGCAGCAGTTCCAATGACACCATCGCCAGTTTCTCGGTTTCAACCACCGCGCTCGCTCCGATAACCACCGCTACGGCCGGAAACAGCGGGCCGCTGAGCATGGCCGAGGACTCGACTGGCACCTACCTTTTGGGAGTGTACTTTAATGGAAATCCCGATCTTCAGGCTTTCACCATGAGTTCGGGCACGCTCAACTCGGTTGGCACGGGCGCCACTGGAACCGGTTCTGTCAATTCCGTCGCCATTGCAGCGCAGTAAAAACAGGGAATAGGGAATAGGGAATAGAAAACTTGCCAAACGTCGAGGGCATGCCGTCGAGGATTCCGGTTGGTCGCGATTGCAAGAAGTCCTGGCCCGCCCGCAGGTCCGAGCTTCTATTCCCTGCTCCCTGTTCCCTATTCCCTGCCTTCACAGTGCTATCCTCAAATTGATCGACACAGGCTGTGTTTACGCAATCTTCCATCCCATTCGTCCGCCTCGCGCGGGGCTTGAAAGCTCCGGCGATATTGCTGCTTTTGACGTTTTTGTTCGAGTTTTCTTCCGGTTGCAGCCGGTTTCGCCACGAGTTGCACGAGACGGTTTACGTCTCGGCGCGGCAGATGTACCTGCATGACCGCGTGGCCGCCGTCTCCAACCGCGTAGCCGAGGTGACCAACGGTGAGCCGCTCGAAGTGCTCGAGCACGGCCGCCGCTTTCTCAAGGTGAAGACCGACAAGAACCAGATCGGCTGGATTGAGGAGCGGTCGGTAATCGACGAGAAAACCTTCAAGGCCTTTGAGCAGATTGGCGTTCAGCACAAGGCTGACCCGGTGGTGGCTACCGCCGTTGTGCGCGACGACATCTACCTGCATCTGACGCCCGGCCGGGAGGCGGAAAAGTTCTACCTGCTGGCGGCCAACGCGAAGGTTCAACTCCTGGCGCGCGCCACGGTTCCCAAGGTCGCACCCGCGCCACAACGGACCCCCAAGCCAGCGCAGGCCACGGGCCAGGCGGCAAAAGCTCCCGCGCAAATCTCCGCCGCGAAAACGACGCCTTCAGCGCAAGTTCCCAGCCTGCCCGGTGCAGAGCCGCCGGTGCTGGAAGACTGGTGGCTGGTGCGCGATGCGCAGGGCCGCGGCGGCTGGCTGCTGGCCAACCGCATCGATGTGGATGTGCCTGACGAGATTACCGCCTATGGCGAGGGCCAGAGGTACGTGGGCGCTTACGTGCTGAACAAAGTCTACGACCCCGAAGCCGCGACGCCGGACCATCAGGTTCCGCAGTACCTGACCGTGCTTGCTCCGGCCACCGCCGGCCTGCCCTTCGACTTCGACCAGGTGCGCGTCTTCACCTGGAGCATCCGGCATCATCGCTATGAGACGGCCTTCCGGCTGCATCCCATTCAGGGTTATCTGCCGGTGCGGGTTACGCCCGCGTCTGGCGGCAACGCGCCCAGTTTCAGCTTCCAGATTCCCAGCGGTCCAAACATGACCATCGACCCGGCAACGGGTGTCACCCGCCCCGCATCGCCGCGGATTATTACCTACATGATGGTCGATACGCAAGTCCGCCGCACCGGCTCGGACCTCGGCCCGATTCCCATCACCCGCGCGGAGGGCGGAAAAGCCAAGCCGGAAAAGACGGGAAAGAAGAAGGCCAAGTAGCGCACAGCTATAACCTTACAGATTTCACGGCTTGTGCAAAGCCTGGCCCTGATGTATCCCACCCATTGCGCAGAAATCCAAAATGCAAGTATCCCTTCGTTCCGCCCGGGGCGCCCGCAGATATGGGCCAAACGAACTCCTCGGCATCTGGATAAAGGTGTGTTATTTTGAGGGGGAGTTTATCAAAAAGGGGGTCTAATGAATCTCCTGACAGAGTTGGAGGTGTGGATTAAAC
>Ga0326727_10021937_pt1 | contig 12411 bp, 10 predicted proteins | sample MB2enrmetagenome_FD_207643 | JGI IMG/M metagenome (GOLD analysis project Ga0326727, IMG submission 207643) | Lab enriched peat soil microbial communities from McLean, Ithaca, NY, United States - MB29MY | ecosystem: Environmental > Terrestrial > Soil > Wetlands > Peat | place: USA: New York...
CTCGGGTCATTTGGATGGGTGGAGTCATAGCGGCTATGGAGGGCGACAGGGAGAGGGCGCTGCTCGCCGTCAAGAAGATCGAGGACGCAAAGATGGGCCCAGTAGGCTTCAACTTCATCGGGTACATTTACCACGCCTTCGACGACCTCGACTCATACTTCGAGTACATGAACAGGGCTGTCGAAGCCCATGTGATAGTTGCCTCAGCGCTGATGTATTCTCCCCTCTTCGCCAACACAAGAACCGACCCCCGATACCTACAGCTGATCGAGAAACTGAGAAGGCAATGTGGCCTGACCAAATAGAAGCCGCCGTCGACTCAGCTGGTGCGCAAAAGAAGCTGAACTCAGCATTGTCCGACGCTGACCTAAACATTTAGTGCAAGATACGCGACGAGTATGACGTGAGTCCAGTTGCCTGACGAGAACTCATCGAGAGATGAACTTCCGGTGTTCATCCGGTCAAGCGGGGAAAAACACGGGGGTTCAAATCCCACCCCCGGCGCCTCACAAACCTAGCACACTCTTCGAATAGGAGTTAACCCTGACAAACGGGAGCCTAGATTGCAAGATTCCTTTTCTTCATTCAGCTAAATCGCATCTGTGTTCGCTGGTTTCCAATCATCCTAACCAATTATCTCTCGGCGACTGGAACGTTAGCAACACCTCTTCGGGATTATAGAATTCCAAGAGGTATCTTCAGTCTCAAATCCTATATGGCAAACGAAGTCTAGCCTTCAGGGATTCAGAATCTTCATTGTTTGGAGTGCGCTGATTCGTACCACCTGTGAGGAATGGAGGGAATTAATGATGAGTGGAGGGCATAGAAGGCTGGCAGCTGTAATGTTCACCGACCTAGTCGGCTACACGGCTCTCACTCAACGGAACGAGGCGCTCGCAATGCAACTCCTCGAAGAACACCGAAGACTCGTCAGACCCTTCTTCCCGAAACATAACGGTCGAGAAATCAAAACTATCGGTGACGCGTTTCTGGTTGAGTTTTCAAGTGCTCTTGAGGCTACTCGATGCGCGTTTGATATTCAGCAATCCTTGAACGAGCTAAACTCCGGTCGTGAAGAGGATAAGCGCGTGTTGATGAGAATTGGCATACATCTGGGTGACGTGATTCATGATCAGAACGATGTGTATGGTGACGCAGTGAACATAGCATCCAGAATAGAACCCCTAGCCTCGCCAGGTGGGATTTGTGTTAGCGAACAGGTTTACGTTCAGATCAAGAACAAATTCGAATTCCCACTCTCAACCCAAGGCGAAAAGAATCTGAAAAACGTCAGTGAACCCGTCGAAGTGTTTAGAGTGGATCTTCCTTGGGAAACGAAAGGCGACGCCGAATCGAGTCTTCAGAGGACTCGAGTAGCTGTCCTGCCGTTCGCTAATATGAGCCCGGACCCGAACGATCAGTATTTCGCAGATGGCATAACTGAGGAGATCATCTCCATTGTTTCAGGGATTAGTGGTCTTAGTGTCATCTCGAGAACCTCAGTGATGGGTTACAAGGGGACGACGAAGAAGTTAGGGGAGATCGGAAGAGAGCTTGATGTAGGTTCGATTCTTGAGGGCAGTTTCAGAAAGGCGGGAAACAGAATGCGAATCACTACCCAGCTTATTGATGTCGCAGGGGACAAACATCTGTGGGCTCAGAACTACGATAGGAACATGGATGATATCTTCGCCGTCCAGAGCGAGATAGCGGAGAAAGTGGCCGGGGAACTGAAGATTCGTCTGGTGGGATCCGAAAAGAGAACTCTAGAGAAGAAGCCCACAGAGAACATGGAGGCGTACAGCAACTTCCTGCGAGGCAGGGAAATGCTTAGGGAGGAGACTCAGGCCTCGCTTAGACAGGCCATGGCTTTATTCGAGAAGGCGATTGAGCTGGATCCTGGGTTCGCGAGAGCGTACGTGGGCGAGGCAGAGTGCCACCAACGACTTGCCGACTTCGGAGGCGAGCCTCGTGATATCTCCATCACGACTGTGAGGCGACTACTGGAGCACGCCATTAATCTCGACTCGAACCTTCCAGAGGCTCACGCGTCGCTCGCTGTGATGCTCTTCAACGAGGACGACGCCCTAGGTTCGGAGGCGGAGGCGCGAAAAGCACTGGAACTCAATCCCAGTCTTCCAGACACCTACTGGATCTTGTTCGAACTGGCGGCACTCAAAGGAGAGCCGGATGAGATGGTGAGGCAGATGGAGTCAGCCTACCGCCTGGACCCCATCAGACCAGACTTCATCTACCGTGTCGGCATCGCTTACCTCTATACGGGGCGGGAACAGGAAGCGTTGGAGTTCTGGCAGAAACATGAGCGGTTGGCCCCGGCCTTCGCGTACAAGGGCATGACTGAATACTACATAATCAAAGGGAACCTTGAGAGGGCTGAGGAGTTCAATGCGAAGTTGGAGAAACTCGACCCTACCAATCCTCGTGCCACCTGGGTGGGAGGAGTCCTCGCGGCCATGAAGGGCGACATGGAACGGGCGCTGCTCGTCGTCAAGAAGATTGAGGACACCAAGATGGGCCCAGTAGGTTTCAACTTCATCGGGTACATCTATTACGGTCTCGGAGACTTGGACTCGTTCTTCGAGTGCATCAACAAGGGCCTCGAAGGCCGTGCACTGATTGCTTCAACACTGATGTACTCGCCGCTCTTCGCCAAGACAAGAAGCGACCCGCGATACCAAGAACTTTTGGAGAGACTTCGGAAGCAGTGTGGCCTAACGAAATAGACGCCATCACTTCCCTCGTCCCGCACAGGAAATTTTGAACTCCACACTGTCCGACGCTGACCTAAACATTTAGTGGAGGACATGCGATAAGAGTAATGTGATTTGGGTTTGTCTGACGAACAGACTCGGCTAATGATGATCTTCCGGAGTTCATCCAGTCAAGCACAGAAAACCTCGGGGTTCAAATCCCACCGCCGGCGCCAATTCCTTTCGCCATTCTGAGGACTTTTCGCGGAGTTTTCATCCGTTTGGCTTGAAGTGACGCCAGCAGTGCAGATGGCCTTCTTGACAGCGTTAGTGGGATTTTGCGCAGGAATGGCAGGAGGCATCTTCTCACTCATTAGTTCCATGAATCATTCCGCTTGGCAAGCGAATCATTACTCAATCACGCAGATCTCGCTAACCTGCTGCTTTTTGCAGTTTTGCGCCAACGAAGGAGACAGCACCGATCCTGACTAATCTCGTCGTTCGATTAAGCTGGTCGTCTTCCGCGCATGTCTACCGATACTGGGTCAGGGCACATCTATGATTTGACCGTCGGTGGAGAAGATTGTTCTTGGGAAAATGCGGGTCACCTGGTGTTTCAGTCGAGGTGTGAGTCTCGGGCTGTGGACTATTACGAGATTTCGGGCGCCAGCTCTTTTTGCAGCCCTAGCAGCTTGGATCGGAGTTGAGTGCCTTAGGTGCCTCGCCACTGCTGCGTCAGTCTCTGAAGCCTCATGGATGAGATAGTCCGCGTTCTTTGCGATCTTGGACAAGTCGGTCTCCGTCGTATCCCCGGTATAGACTATTGTTGTCCCGTCCAGCTGGATCCTATAAATCGTATCCGGAGGCGAATGGACGCCTCTTGCTTTCGTACAAATGAACGGAAGACCGCTCATGTTAGGCAGGAAATTGAGAACCCTGGAGAGATCTGCTCTAGGAAACAACTTGCGATAGAGACTGTAGACTAGGTTCTTCAAGTCTTTAGGTCCATAGACCCCCAACGCCCCCTTATCTTTGTAGAGAAGACACTCGGCGAGGAATACAAGGCCAACCACGTGGTCGCCATGCAGGTGGCTAATCAGAGCATAATTCACGTCATTTGGCAAATAGCCATTTGAACGTAGGGCATACACGATTTGCGGAGGGCAATCCAGCAGTATCCGCGTGCTGCCATCGATCAAGACGCTCGTGGAACCGCGACCGTCCGAGCAGAAGGAATCGCCAGTTCCAAGCAACACTAGCCTCAACAAAACCTCTCCTCAGATCCCTCTAATCTGTCCGTTGACATTCCTCGCTTGTTTTTCGGTCAACATAGGGAGTGAATTTGATTTCGAAGCTAGCTCAGTACTCTACTAACTTTGGGCGAACGTTCGGAGAATCTGATGTAGATTGAATTGTTTGTGATATCGATCTTCGGCTCAATTCCGAGAGTTTCACGAGTAACTTTTTCGTAAACTCGTCTCAGGTGATTTGAATATTTCACGCCAAAGTCGTGGTGAAGGGTAATAGTGTAGTCCCCGTCTTTCTCTTCAGTCTCGCATTGCGTTGTTCCGACATATTTCGAGAGTCTATCGCAGAAAGCGCAGACGATCGCCGGATCGACACGTTTGTACCAAAAGCGAATCATGTCAAGAAATGTGGAAGGAGCCTCGTCCGTGGCAACCAAGTAGGCCTGTTCGTCCATCGCTTCAACCATATGCTTGTAATTGGAACGTGGCACTGTGACGAAACCGAACTTCTGCGTATAACGATCCCACTCTGCGTACTTCGTCAAGATGGATACGACCAAGGCACTTACGGTTCTGTTCTCTGCGTCCGCATCCTTCTGAAGTAGTTCATTGAGCTGTCTTGGTATCCTTACACCCCTAAGGACAGTCTGTGTCTTTCGATCGACCAAATTTATCCGTTACGTACGACTCTGTCTAATGTTGTAACTTTTGTGGCCTATTTTCTCTGATCGCGACTCAGATCAGAGTCGAAGCGTTTCTCATTCGCTGAGTGCGCGGTCAGTGTTGCGCAATCGACGGACGAATTCCTGCAGCATCTTGACTGCGATTCGAGGTCGCTCCGAAACGAGCGACTTGAACGCCCAAGCCGAAAGAACCAGAACTCGTGAGGGTTCAACTGCTACGACGTCAGCTGACCTGGGCTGAGTGTCCACTACAGACATCTCGCCGAAGAATTGCCCGGGCCCCAGCCTTGATAGAGTATTGCCATTCGATCTAATCTCGACCGCGCCATCCAAGACAAGGTAGAATCCGGCTCCCTCTTCTCCTTTCTTGACGATAGTCTCCCCGCTCTGGAACTTTTGTTGCTTTGACATTTTCACAATCGCCTTGAAGTCTTGTCTGTCGACTCCGGACCATAACGGAGACTTCTCAAGCATATCGACAACAGCGTCATTTTCCGAGCGCAGAAGTTTCATCTTTCTGACACCAATCGTTCGGGGCCACTCGGCCTTTAATGTTTGCGTCAACTAACGTAGGATTACGTGGTTGGAATTCGGAAATGGTTTTCGTGTCTCATACTTCCGGTGCTTCTTTTCGTGTCCGCTTCAGAAGTGAAAAGGGCATTGTGATGAAACCCACTGCCATCAACCCAAAGTAAGCAACAGACGCAACATCAACGAGAAGGTTAGGGCTTCTCGACTGCAAGATTCTGACGAAGGCGCTGAATGCATCGGATGCTATGTACTGGAATATCACATAAGTCTGATAGGCAAGGACTAGAACAAATGCGATCGAAAACACTGCAAACCACGTGAGAAAGGCCCGCTTCCTCGGCTCAAATCTCTCCTCACCAGATCCCTTGCGTCCAAAGATTTTCGATTTTAGATGATCAAAAGCCTCCTTTCTGAGGTTCGGTACATCCGCATAATCCATTATCGCATAGTACCCATCAGTCTCGATTAGGGGCACGAAGTTCCACAGCATCCAATAGAAGCAGAAGAAACTCGCCATCTTGAGCAATTGGCTAGGCCAAAGGACATCGGCGAAAACCAGGACAGCCCCTATCAATAGGGTTGAAAGTGGTCCGGCGAGCGAAACCATTACTCTCATCTTTCTTGGAAGTACCCAAGAGTCGCTTGTGTCGACATAGAACATGGGACCGAAGTAGTACAGGCCAGTTCCAACCTCTCCCGGCATCACGTCCCAAAGACTTCCATAGTATGCTAATGTTGCGCCGTGCGCGATCTCATGAATGACCAATGCTGGGAATAGGAGTAGGTAGTAGAAGAAGAAGCCTACAACCGACGAACCTAAGATTTCGAAGCTCGACCTATTGAAGAGAATGGATAGGAAATTAGGGGCAAGAAGCAATGCGGCTGCAACAATCAGAATAAGCGTAACCCACAGCCCGATGCCTTGCGCGAAGAATCTAACCATTCTTCTAAAGCCTAAGAAGAATTGGGAGTTCTTCCGAGTGATCGTGTAGTCCAACTCGAAGGCAGAAACGAACTTCAAACGCTTCGAGAAAGCAATCTCCGGTTCCGTTCCGGCCAAGAGACCTTCCTCGCCTAGAAAGGAGATTGCATCGCGGACAGTGTCGTATGATGACTCGAACTTATCCTCAGTCTCATCTACTACTTGGCTGATCGTATGTTCGCCGTCGAGCAGCCACCAGATAGTCACCATGAAAAAGTCGACATTGTACTCTTCGCCGGTAATTTCGCTCTTAATGACGTACGGTACACCGCTGGCTAGATCTCCTCCCATCAGTGAGACGTGAGACGACCGCACAGGTTTGTAGCTTCTGTCTTCCTTCACCCGGCGCAAAACATCCTCTATCGGCCCAAGAGGATCGGAAGACACTCTTTCAATCCCCGTATTGTCCGGAAGGTTTGTCATTTCAATCGCTCATGTTACTGATCGCTCAAACGAGTCTGATTCGGTTGAATCAACAGTCGCAGAGAGTTGAGGCTTGGTCAAGAAACCGAGGGCGGAGCTGCCCAGTCGCCGCAGCGCTCCGCTCATCCCGGTTGTCCTAGACGACTCTGCGCAGTTTCATCCTTAGGACATCCGGCAATCATCGTTACCCCACACAGCGATGGCACAACCAGCCACGCCATAGACGGATGTCCGTCCTTTCCAGCTTAGCGAGGATGAGGCACAACACTCTTGCTTTTTCGCTTTCCTAATTTCGATATCTTCGGCTTAGCCAACTGTCTTTCACCTCATAACATGCTATATGTGTACGAGAGGATATATGAGATACGTTCACGTCGTTACCAGTTGTTATCAATTGTTAGACAAGCGGGAAACACGACGGAATTGGTCCACCGACCTAACTTTCTTCACAGGGACTCGCTATTGGCTCAGTGTCTCAGCATTCATACTTAGCCTACGAACGGACTCCTGCAGAAGCTTCAACGCCAGTGTAGGGTGACTTGACACTATACCATGAAACCTCCACGAAGTCAAGACAAGGCACCTTGACGGTTCAAGTGCTACAACATCGGCCGACCTTGGCTGACCGTCCAAGATTGACATCTCCCCAAAGAACTGGCCTGGTCCGAGTTTGGATAGGACTTTTCCGTCTGATCGAACTTCCACATTGCCTTCCGATACGAGATAGAAGCCAACGCCTGCCTCTCCTTTGCGGACGATCATGTCGCCGCTGTCATACTTGAGCTCCTTGAATGAGTGCGCAATGACTTTCAGTTCCTTCTCGGCGAGACCTGACCAGAGGGGTGTTTTCTTCAACGTCTCCACAATTGCACTTGTTTCTGAACTCTGAAGTTTCATGATCTCACTATCAAGAATCTATCAATAAGTGTACGACCCGTTTCGTGCTTTAACGCTTGCGCCCCAATGCACAATATGGCGGGGCCGGTCGGCTAGGAACTCGAAATAGTGTGTTCATCGTAATTGAGCTCAACGGAATAGGACACCGACCTTAGAGTTTAGGGTAAGGCAAGCATTGTTCATGAACGACACCTATTTGTCAGGCTCCAAAGGCTCAGCGAACGACAAACTTCCGGAACTCTTCTAGTCAAACACAGAAGACCACGAGGGTTCAAATCCCACCCCCGGTGCTTTTGAACTTCCCCTCATGTAGCCTAATGCCTAGGCGTAGCGAAAGTTCCTGAGATCCTTCAAGAACAACATGACGGACACCGTTAGCAATACGCCGACACCGGCGACTAGGTAGTTGAACACGATTCCTGACATGCTGATTAGCAGACCGGCCACGATCTGACCCATTGGCACAGCTGCATAGCTTCCGACCTCGTCTACGCTTAGCACGCGACCAAGGATTTCATTCGGAACCACAAGCTGCATCACAGAGTAGAAAGTCGTGTTCAACAGACCTAGACAGACCCCCATCAAAACAACAATTAAAACAGCCAGCTGGGCACTGCCAATGAACGCGAGCATTATCGTCGTAACACCGAACCCAGCGGTCGTGAGTAAGAAAAGCTTACCCGCATAAGAGACAGTGTTCAACCACCCAACAGCCAATGAACCGACGGCAACACCCAGCCCAAGGGAGGCAACGAGAAATCCGAAGAATACTCCACTCTGGTTCAGGTGACTCGTGACGTACACGACGAAGAATGCGCTGACCATTGTTCCGAAAAAGTTCAGGAAAGTAGCACTCAGCGTGGTTTCAAGAACCGCTCTGTTTCTCAGTATGTACCGCAGACCGTACTTAAAATCGGAAACGAATGAACCGCTATCAGTCAAGCCATTTGTCAAATGTTGCGGAACAACAATCAGGAATATCATTGCTGCAGAGACCGCGTAACTGATGGTGTTGTAGAATAGCCCAAACAGAACGCCCGCCAAGCCTATTAGTAATCCTCCTACCGCGTTCGAAATCATCTGAATCACCGAGTTCGAGGCAGAGATGAGGCCGTTGGAGTCCTGAACCGAGTCAGACGATACCAGCTTTGGAAGCAACGAATTGGTCGCTGGTCTGAAAAATGTGGAAAACAGTCCGACTATGGCAACGACGACGAGCATCAAGGGAAAGGAGAAACCGAATGAGAGCATGACTATGGGAACTGCCGCCACAGCTGCGGCACGGACCAAATCGGAAGTAATCATTAGAATTCTTCTATCGAACCGATCGACAACAACGCCCGCTAACAGGCCAAGTGTTATCGTGGGGAGGATGGATGCGATTCCGAGGTACGTTATGGCAATTGCGGACGCGGTTTCCTTGTAGACAAGCCAAACCAGAATTAGCGAAGTGATGGTTGAGCCGCTCGTCGAAATCAGGCCGCCGAAGTACAAGTAGGCAAAATTTCTGTTACCTAAGACCAACCGGCGTGCTCGCTGCATATCAACCTCACAGAGACGCTTTCTGAACCTAATAAGCAATCGCAACATTCGAAGCGTCTCCATCTTTCTTCGGATGAATCATGCGCGTATACGTCTTTCAATGGCTAAAACATGATGAGATCGGTTGTCGTCTTCTCAACGGAGTTTTGGCGAATTTTCATTGTCCTCGCTTGCTTGTCTGCCTGCATTGAGAGTGAATTTGTCTTCTAAGCTAGCTCGGCAGCCTAGTGGCTCTTGGGTGAACGCTCAGAGAATCGAATGAAGACTGAATTGTTGGTGGTCTCGCTTGTTTGCCAAATTATTGGGAGACATGTTGGGAAGTTAATTGTCTGGTTTAAGGGGTTCAATTGCGCTGGGCTGATAAGCTTTCGAGGGGTTGATTCTGCGATAAAGGAATCTGACGCACAAGTAGAGAACAAACACTATGGTGGTTATGAAAAAGCTCACTGGGTACGGTTCATAAAACGCTATGAAGAGCCCTAGCCAGGTTGCCATCAGTGCAATCGCTACAGAGAGTACTACGACCTGCTGTGGTCGTTTTGCTAATTGCTGAGCGATTGCTGCTGGTGTGACCATTAATGAGAAAATAAGAAGGACGCCAACTACTTGAACAGCGATCGATGTGGCGACTGCAACCAGAATCATGAAAATGATTCCGATCAGAAAAGTCGGCATTCCTTTCGCTTCTGCAACGTCTTCATCAAGTGATGCGAATAAAAGCGGTCGATAAACAACCGCAACTGTGGATAAGATTATGAGACCAGCGACAAGTGTCAGCAGGACGTCGCTGCTGCTTATGCCCAGTATTTCTCCAAATAGGATAGAGTACGCTTCGGTCGCATAGCCGGTGTAGAGGCTAATGAATAGCACCCCTATCCCAAGCATGAATGCAAGAACTGTGCCAATGTGAACGTCGCGATGGGCGGCGCGGGGACTAAGCGCTGCCATCATTGAGCCGCCTACGGTTGTAAACAGCAGAAGGCCATAAACAGGGCTGATTCCAAACAGCACAGCCCCGGCTGCGCCAGCAAAGCCAATGTGGGAAAGTGCGTGCGCTGCAAACGACGAACGACGCAACACCACAAAGTAGCCGACAATGCCTGCAATTACTGCGACTACTGTCCCGGCTTCAAAGGCGTGCTGCATGAATGCGTACTGAAATATCTGTTGCAGATCAGTCAGTAAATTAATGCTAAATGTCATGCTAATCGCCGCGGTGAGCATGGTGAAGAGGGTGATGATCCTCAATGCCTACAATCGCAACATTGCCTCTGGAATCACGAAGAACCTCAATTTGAACTCCATATAGAGCCGAAAGGACCTCTGAAGTCAAGACTTCTTTCGGTCTGCCTGTTGCAACCTTGCCGTTCGCGATGTATATCACTTTGTCTAGGAATGGCAGGAGCGGGTTGATGTTATGAGCTATCAGCAATGCAGTTACACCTCTGGATCGAACCACATTGTTGACAAGTTGAAGCAAATCTTTCTCACGTCTAATGTCAAGATTCGCCAACGGTTCGTCGAGCAATAACACGCCGGGGTTGCTGACCAATGCTTCCGCTAGGAATATTCTCTGAAGTTCTCCTCCAGACAACGTGCTCAAGGAACGATGCGCCAACTCCACCGCTCCAACATCTTTGAATGCGGCGAACGCAGCGTTGCGATCGTCTTTCGAAAACAGGCTCAAGCCCCAGCGTTTGCCTGACAATCCCAGCCGCACTAGTTCAAGTGACTCGACGTTCGTTTCGCTGTCTATTAGGTGGCGCTGAGGCACGTAACCGATTTGTGGATTTCCGCGCTTGGGTTCAGAATCAAATATCCTAATTGAGCCGCTAACGGGTCGCTGCAATCCGAGGAGCAAACGAAACAGAGTTGTCTTCCCCGCTCCATTCGGGCCGATTACGGCAACAAACTCGCCGTGATTGATTGTGAAACTAGCGTCTCGCCAAACGATATTGTCCTCGTAGCCCGCAACGAGGCTTTCAGCTGTGATGACCTTAGACTGTTCGGGACTCGTGGTTATTTCGGTCTGGATAGTACTCATTCAATGTTCCCCGAAGTCATGATCAAGTTGAAGATTCATTATTGTCCAAGAGCTTGCTGGTTTAGCGCGTTCTGGAGAGTGAGCAATTCCGCGTTCATCCATGTTTGGAATTCGACGTCGGGTGGCTGTATAGTTTCTGTTACGCCAACAATCGGTATGCCCTTTTGAGCGGCCATTGCTTTGATGCTTTGGGTGAGCGGAGTCACGGTTTGTTCATTATAGACCAACACGCTCACACTTCGGTTCTGAATCTGTTGCTCAAATTGCACAATGCTCTGTGCCGACGGATCGTTTCCTTCGGCGACAGCTTCCATGAATGCGGGAGGAGAAATGAGATCAAGGCCTGTGGCGTTTGCTAGATATTCAAAGATGCTTTCTGTAGATGCTACTCTCGTCCCTGCAAATTGCTGTCTTATCTCGCTGATTCGTTCGTTGTATACTCCGAGCGATGCGTTCAGAGCAGCGTACTGTTGCTCGTAGTAAGCGGAATTGGCCTGGTCGATAGAGAGGAGGTCTGAATACATCCCCTTCACAGTTTCATTCACGTAATAGGGGCTGTACCAAAAATGAGGATTAGCACCGACCTGTTGTCCGATAAGTTCTTGCACGTTCAGAACTTTTTGATTTGGATTATTATCTGCCGCAATAAGAGATAGAGCCCAAGTGTCATATCCGGCGCCGTTGACAATTACGAAACTTGCATTTGCAATTGCTTCAGCATCCGCACTGTTGCTTTCGTATTCATGAGGATCAGCGTTGGGGTCTGAAACAATGCTCAAGACATGGACGTGTGTTCCGCCAAGCTGAGATACCAAACTGCCCCAGAAATTTTCGGCAGCTACTATCTGTACCGGTGGCGGGGAACTCGGACTGATTGTTGCACTCGTACTAGGTATTGATCGATTGGAGAGATACAGTCCTGCGAATGTTGCCACTAGGATTACGGCAACTAAAACCACCACGATCAGATACCCATTCTTCCGCATGTCCTATTCCTTGCCAAATTGCGACATACCAAAATTAGTCTACTGCGCTATTAAGTTTACCACATTTGTTAATAACCATGCCCTAGTTTTATGAGATTTATTATTAACACCTTAGCCAACTAACTTGCCAGGCACGCACCCAACTTTCGGCTTATTGTCCCGGGCGGGCCGAGATTTCGCTAATCGTTTGATCCCGACGAACGCGGTCAGATGGCCCAGCTAAACACCGTGATATGCATAGAGTGATTCGGGTACGGAAGACTTTGAATCGTAGCAGAGCGTTTTGGGACGCTCGTTGCCATCGTGGTTCACGTTAACTACGTCAGGATACATCCTCGTTGCGATTCCTTCCAACAATTGACCTA
>Ga0326727_10021939_pt1 | contig 12410 bp, 10 predicted proteins | sample MB2enrmetagenome_FD_207643 | JGI IMG/M metagenome (GOLD analysis project Ga0326727, IMG submission 207643) | Lab enriched peat soil microbial communities from McLean, Ithaca, NY, United States - MB29MY | ecosystem: Environmental > Terrestrial > Soil > Wetlands > Peat | place: USA: New York...
ACAGCATCCTGACTTGTGAATTTCCAACTTCGCCGAAGTTGACTCCCGTGGTCGGAACCTGACCCAAAAACCCTCCGCCGAACCGTCCGTCTGAAAGGAGGATTATCGTCTAACTTCGGAATTCAGGTTTAGCCTTGCTGCCCGACTGGCCGTTGTGGCGCAAACAGTAATGTCGCCGTGTTTAGCTCGCGTACACCGCCACGCTGGTCACCGTGCGAAAACCCATGCGCTCGTATAATCGATGCCCGGCCGGCGTGGATTGCAGAATGGTCCGCTCGATGCCACTGCGCTGCTGCGCCGCGGCCACCGCGTGACGCATCACGGTTTCCCCGTACCCGCGCCGCTGGTGCTCCGGCATGGTGGCCACGTTATACACCCCGACGGCTCCGCCGCCCATCACCGTGGCCGCGGTGGACACCGGTTCCGAGTCCACGTATCCCACCCAGCCGATGAAGCGTTCGAACACCGAATCGTTGTCGAAGACCTCGCGGAACCAGGGAAGGGGGACATGAAAACAGACCGAGCCGATGGCGCAGAAGGCGTCGCGCGTGCCGGCGTCTCCCGCGCGCCGGATTTTCAGCTTGGGGAGCGGCTTCAGCGGCGGCAGAATGCGCTCGGCCACCATGCCCGGCAGGTCCACCGAGTGGCGCAGGCCGTGCCGCTCGAAGATCTGCCGCGAGCGCCGGCGCGCCCCGGCTTCGAGCCAGTCCTCGCAAACCCAGAAGGCCCACTCCAGGCCGCGGGCATTGAAATGGACCGAAGGCAGCATGATGCGCCGGGCCAGCTCCGCCTCGCTGGCCACCGGCGCCGACAGGAAGGCTGCGTTGAACATCTGGAAGGCGACGCCCGCCGAGGCGATGCTCACGCCGCGCAACTCGCGGACCTCGCCGGGCGCCCGGTTGGCCGCGATCGCCCGAAACGACTCGCGCAAATTGTCGGCTACGTTCTCAAAGTCCACTCTCTGCCAGTATCGCGCGCCTTGAGCCTGATTTCCGATTCTGCTATCCTCATAACGTCGAATTCATAGCATGGTCTTCCCCGGCCGCTGGGGCCGGGCCTGCCCCGAGAGGTTCACATGTCAGGCCATTCCAAATGGGCCACCATTAAGCACAAGAAGGCGGCTACGGACGCCAAGCGCGGGAAAGCGTTCACGCGCATCATCAAGGAAATCAGCATCGCCGCGCGCTCGGGCGGCGATCCCGACGGCAATCCCCGCCTGCGCAGCGCCATTGTGGCCGCCAAGGCCGCCAGCATGCCCTCCGACAACATCAAGAAGGCCATCATGCGCGGCACCGGCGAGCTGGAAGGCGGGCAGATCGAAGAAGTGATGTTCGAAGGCTACGGCCCGGGAGGCGCGGCCGTCCTGGTCAACGTCGCCACCGATAATCGCAACCGCACGGTCAGCGAACTCCGCCATGCCTTTTCCAAGAATGGCGGCAACATGGGAGCGGAGGGCTGCGTGGCCTGGATGTTCGAGCGCAAGAGCCAAATATTCGTGGCTGGCGACAAGATCACCGAAGACCAGCTCATGGGCATCGTGCTGGACGCCGGGGCGGACGACCTGCGCAACGAGGGCGGCAGGTGGGAAATCCTCTCCGCTCCCGAAGCCCACTATGCCATCCTCAAGGCGCTCGAAGCCAGCGGCATTCACGGCGAGGATGCCAGCATTGCCATGGTTCCCAAGAACCTGGTCATGCTGGCGGGTAAGAACGCGGCGGCCATGTTGAGGCTGAGCGAGGCGCTGGAAGAACACGAAGACGTGCAGAACGTCTACTCCAACTTCGATATCGACGAGAAGGAGATGGAGGCGCTGGCGCAGTAGCGTGCGGGTTTTGGGCATCGATTGCGGATCGGAACGCACCGGTTACGGCGTGGTCGATAGCGACGGACTGGATCACCGGATGGTGGCCGCGGGCGTCATTCGCACCGATCGCAAGCGGCCCTTTGAGAGACGCTTGCTGGAAATCGCGGGCGGGTTGCGGCGCTTGATTCAGGAGCATGTTCCCGAATCGGCTGCGGTGGAGGAAGTTTTTTATTCGGCCAACGTCAAGACGGCGTTGAAACTGGCTCATGTGAGGGGGGTGGCGCTGCTGGCCATTGCCGAGGCGGGCCTCGAAATGGCGGAATACTCGCCGCTGGAAGTCAAGACCAGCGTGGTGGGATATGGCCGGGCCGAAAAGGGCCAGGTGAAGCTCATGGTGCGGTCGTTGCTGCGGCTGCCCGAGGCCATCGAATCGGAAGATGCCTGCGACGCCCTGGCAGTGGCCATCTGCCACGCTACGCATGAAGCCACCAGGCGCAAGCTGGCCTAGAGGGGAACCGGTATGAAGTGGTCCTTGATTCTGCTCTTCGCGAACGTTCTTTTCGCCGGCGCCGGTCCGCGGCTGTTCTATTCGAAATCCTTTCCGGGAAGTGTCCCGCCTTATTTTCAGGTGACGGTCGACCAGAACGGAGACACCGAGTACCGCGAGGCCCCGGACGAGGATGACCCTCTCAAGTTCCGGCTCGCCGAAGCCGAGACGCACGAAGTGTTCGGCCTGGCGGAGAAACTGGACTATTTCAAACACCCCCTGGAATCGCCGGCGAAAGTGGCTTTCATGGGGACGAAAATCTTCCGCTGGGAGAACGGCGATCAAAAAAGCGAGGTCAAGTTTAATTTTTCCGAGGACCCCGCGGCGCGCGATCTGGCGGAATGGTTCGAGCGCATGGGCGAATCGGCCGAGCACCGCATTGAACTGGAGCGCACTGCCAAGTACGACCGGTTGGGAGTGCTGAAAGAGCTGCTGCTGCTGGAATCGGCCATGGACCGCAAGCGGCTGGTGGGTATGGACCAGTACCTCCCCATACTGGACCGCATCGCCAAAAACGAAAGCTACATGCACGCCGCGCGGGAGCGGGCGGCGGAGATCGCCGAGGCCATTCGCAACCCAAAACCATGAGATGGCTTCTGCTGCTCGCGGCGCTCGCCGGTGTCTGCCTGGCTCAGGGGCAGGAACAGGCGGACCTGGAAAAAGCGCTATCGGAAGCCGGATCGAGCCCGCTCGAATACCTGCGCGCCATCGAAAGGCACCTGCAGCAGTATCCGAATTCTCCGCGCCGGGCGGAGCTCGAGCGCGCGGCGGCGCGGGCCGCCCTCGAGGCCGGCGACGACGGCCGCATCATTGTGTACGGCGAGCGCGTGCTGGCGCGCCAGCCGGACGACCTGCAAATCCTGGAGCAGGTGACCCGCGCGCTGCTCGCCGGCGGCCCGAAGGAGAATTCGGAGCGCGCCCTCCAGTATGCGCGCCGCTACGAAATGCTGGTCCGGCAGATGCAGAAGGACAACGGGCCCTCGGGGCCCAGCGCCGCCCAATGGCGCAGCGAAACCGATCGTGGCATCGGCCGCGCGCTTTGCGACCAGGCGCGCGCCACCGGCAACCTGGGCCGCCTGGACGAAGCGCTGGCGCTGGCGCAGCGCGCATTTGAGACCTACCCGAATGCCGATTCCGCGCGCGAGACGGCGCTCTGGTACGAACGCCTCGGGAAACCGGAAGAAGCGGCCCGCTGCCTGGCCGATGCCTTCACCATCCCCGACCCGGGCTCGACCGATGCCGGCCGGGCTCGCGACCGCGGGCGCATGGGCGAGCTCTACCGCCAGGCCAAAGGCTCGGAAAGAGGCCTCGGCGACTTGGTGCTCGAAGCATACGACCGCAACGTCGCGCTGATTCACACGCGCGAGTTAAGCATGCGGGAGAGCGACCCGAATGCGCGGCTCACCGACCCGATGGAATTCACCCTCACCGGCCTCGACGGGCAGAAGCTGAGCATGGCAAGCCTCAAAGGCAAGGTGGTGGTGTTCGACTTCTGGGCCACTTGGTGCGAGCCGTGCCGCTCCCAGCACCCCCTTTACGAGCAGGTGAAGCAGCGCTTCCAGGACAATCCCGACGTGGTGTTCCTGTCGATCGACACGGACGAGGACCGGGAGCCGGTGAAGCCTTTCCTCGAAGAGGAAAAGTGGTTGGACCAGGTGTACTTCGAAGACGGGCTTTCGCGGGCGCTGCGAATCACTACCATCCCGACCACCATCATCATCGAAAAGCGCGGCCAGGTTTTCAGCCGCATGAATGGCTATGTGCCCGAGAGGTTTGTGGACCTGCTGACCGGGCGCATTCGCGACGCGCTGCGCGACCGATGAGGGCCGCCCATGCGGGCCGCCCAGTCACTTGCTCTGCGGTGAACCCGCCTTTCTTCCGCAACACCCCCTCAGAACGTCGCAATCGGGTTCACCGGCCCCCCCGTGGCGCCGGGGACTCGCAGCGGATTGATGGTCAGCAGGAACGTCCAGCGGCGGCGCTTCCCCGCGGCTTCGCTCAGATCCTCCAGAATGCAGTTGTCGATCAGCGGCAAGCCCATGGCCCGAAGCCCAATCTGGTGAATCGGCTGGTTCACTCCCTCCACCCGCGAGGGCCTCACGTCCTGCACCACGTCGCTGCCCAGAATGGCCACTCCCCGCTCCCGCATCCACTTGCAGCAGGAAGCGTAGAGTCCGGGCGTCGCCACGTTCAGGTTCAGCGGCCCCTTCTCCTTCACCCGCAGCCAGCGGCCTGTGCGCACCAGCATGGCGTCGCCGCTCTCCACGCGGAAACTCGCCTTCTTTTCCCAGGCTTCCAGGTCTTCCGGATAAACAGGCTCGTCGTCGCCCAGGTAGGCCACCCCTTTCAGCTTGGGAATGTCGAACAGCACGCCCCGCGTGAAGATGCCGTTCTTAAAAGCCATCACGTCGTCTTTGCCCGCCCCCCGATCGGTGTAGCTGGTTTGCGGGTACCCGTTGTAGATCTGGCCCTGGTAGTAAATATGGCTGAGCGCGTCCAGGTGCGTGGTGTTGTTGCCGTGATAGGAAACCGAAATGGTGTCCACCACGTACGCCGCCAGCGGCCTCGGTTCGGGACCGGGAGGCCTGCTGGCCAGCGACCACGTGGCGCGCTCGACAAATGCGCCGCCGCGTCCTTCCGGGCCTCGGCCGCCGCTTTGCGGGCTGGCGCCCGCCGCTGGCGGAGTGCCCTGCCCCGCCTGTCCGGGTGCCCCGCCGCGCGGCCCTCCGCCGAAGCCGCCCAGCGGTACGCCCGTCGAGCCTTCCTTCGGCAAATCCGCATCCAGCGACGCCGACACCGAAATCCCCTCCTTCACCAGCGCGGCCGCCGCCTTGCGCTTTGCCGGGGTGATCAGGTTGATCGTGCCGGCCTGGTCGTCCTTGCCCCACTTCCCCCAATTGGAAAGCTCGGTCATCCAGCGGTCGACGTCTTCCTTGGTCAGGTTGCGCGGGTACTTTTCCGCGGCGGAGGGCACTTTGGGCCCCGCTGCTCCTGCGGCTGCCATGCTGGCTCCCGTCAGCAGACCGGCGCTCGTGAACCAGTTGCGGCGTGTGATTTTGGCTTGGATCATTGGTTTCCTCGAATCGACAGCAATTATCGAAAGCAATTGTAGTCGTTGCCGCTGGCTCAACGCAACTTTGCCCTTGACATTTCTCAATTTTCGCTTCATATTTTCACCAAAGGGGGGCCATCCATGTCCCAATCGACGCATTCGAGGTGTTCGGCAACGCTGAAAGTGTTGTCGTTGTCTTTGATTCTCTCATCGGCCGCCTGGTCCCAGGAACCGACGGGCCAAATTATCGGAACGGTCACCGACCAAACCGGCGCGGTGGTGGCGGGCGGTACCGTCGTGGTTACAAACACGGCCACTGGCGCGGTGCGTAACCTGACGACCAATTCAGCCGGGGTGTACACGGCGCCTGCTTTGACTCCCGGGACGTATTCGGTGCGGGTGTCGCTGACCGGATTCACGACCAGCCTCCGCTCTAACATTGACGTCGGCGTGGGTCAGGTGATCCGCGAGGATTTCGCGCTGCAAGTCGGCGACATCAACCAAAGCGTCGAAGTCCAGGCGCTGGCAGCGACCCTCGATACCGAGACCACCACCATCGGCACGGTGATCGAGGATCGAAGTATCGAGGATCTTCCGCTGAACGGACGCAATTATCTGCAGTTGGGCGCCCTGGTTCCCGGAGGGACAATTTATGGTCCCACGAATTCCATCGCCATAGCGCGCGGCGGCGGAGACCGCTCTTTGTTTCAGTTGAATCTGGCCGGGCAGCGCCTGGAATATGTCCACTACACTTTGGACGGTCTCGAGAATACCGATCCCAACTACGGCACGTATCTGGTTCAGCCGTCCGTCGACGCGCTTCAAGAGTTCAACGTTGAGACGGGCACTTACAGCGCCGAATTCGGCCACAACATGACCCAGATGAATGTGGTCACCAAGAGTGGCACCAACCAGTACCACGGCTCTATGTTCGAGTTCCTTCGCAACACGGATATGGACGCCAAGAATTTTTTCCAGCAGCCGAACAGTCCCATCGAGATACTGAAACGAAACCAATTTGGATTCGTGCTCGGCGGTCCCATCCAGATTCCCCACGTGGTTAACGGACACGACAAGTTGTTCTTCTTGTTCAATTACGAGGGCCAGCGGCAAAACCAGCAGAATCTTGGCTATGGAACCGTTCCGTTGCCATCGTACTTCACGGGCAACTTCTCGGGTTCCAGCACTGTCATTTACGATCCGGCCCAGCGCGTGTTGAACGCCGCTGGAACAGCGGTTGTATCCCAGGCGCCCTTCCCTGGAAATATCATTCCCCCAAGCAGGCTTTCGCCGCAGTCGCAGCTTGCCGCAACGCTCTTTCCAGCCCCGAATGCAACGCCGACGAGCGTTCTTAACGGTGTATATGCCAACAACTATGTAGACAACACGGAGCTCATCACCGACAACCACGACGCGGAACTTGCCCGCGTCGACTGGCAGGCCAACACGGCGTTAAGTTTTCAGTTCCGTTATAGCCACGGCAATGAGCCGAGCTACACGCCGGAGGGCAGCTCCCCGTTCGCCGGTATGGGTACCGTGAACACCGCCATTACTCATCAGGGCATGCTCGGGAGCACTTGGGTGATCAGCCCCACCAAACTGAACGAATTCAAGCTGGGCATGAGCCGGCTGGAGTCGATAAACGGCAACCTCCACACCAACGATCCGAACTGGAACTGGGTGCAAAAACTCGGCATTCCCATCGTGCTGGACACCCCTTATTTTTATGGTATCCCGGTTATCGGCATCAGTAACTTCTCGGGTCCCGGCGATCCCCAGAATGGCCCATACGGGAGCTGGGACACGACCATCCAGGCGACCGACAATTTTTCGTGGACCCTGGGCAAACACAGTATTAAGTTCGGCGCGGACCTCGAGCGCATCCGCTTTGATATAACGGGCAACGACTTTGCCCGGGGAGGGTTCAGCTTTACGGGCACCTATACCGACGTGGCCGGCGGCTCGCCTGCGCCTTTGAATGCCATGGCGGATTTTCTGTTGGGAGACATAGCCTCACAGCAAGGTCAACCGGGCATTGTAGCGGACCAGTTGCGCGATTGGGCGCTGGGCACTTACATTCAGGATACATGGAAGGTCAATAAGAAATTGACCATCAACCTTGGCCTTCGCTATGAGTTGCAGCCGGGGTTGACCGAAAAATACGACCACATGGTCAATATTTCCTGGGCTTGGAACAATTCGTTCCACCCCATATGGATACGGGCAGGTAGCGGAGACTTCTATGCGGGCAGTACTGCCGCGCCCTATCCTTTGCCCGCCGGAATCCCGTATGAAAGGGGACCATATGGTGACACCACCTGGAAGACGGCCGATTTGCAGTTTGGTCCCCGCGCCGGGTTCGCCTATAACCTGAATTCAAAGACCGTGATTCGAGCGGGCTTTGGCATCTATTACCCGCATGACATCGGCAACACGGCATTCGACGTGACCCGCAACCAGCCCTTTACCGAACGAATTAACAGTACCTCAAACACCTTGATTCCCAACGCAACATGGTCCGCTCCGTTCCCCATCATCGCCATCTCCACCAATGCCCCGTCTTGGGTATGGGGCGATCCGCAGCCCTACACTCCGCAGTGGACCTTCAACGTTCAGCGTTCGCTGAACAGTTCCACGACCTTCGAGCTGGGCTATGAAGGTTCGGCCGGCATCCACTTGCAGCGTACGGTCTACTACAACGACTCGCCCCCGGCGCCGCCCGTAAATAACCGGAACTTGCTGCGTCCGTGGCCGGACCTGGGATTCGTCCAGGCAGTCGAGGCCGCCAGCCATTCCAGTTATGATGCTCTGCAGGCGCGTTTGCAGCATCGCTTTTCGCAGGGATTCACTTTGCTAAGTTCGTTTAGCTGGGAGAAATCCATCGACAATGGCAGCGGCATCCGTCAGGCCAGCGGCGATTCTTACACTCCTCCAAATGGGGCCAATCTGGCCGCGGAACGCGGACTTTCCGCTTTCAACTTCGGCAAGAAGTGGACAACGTCGGGTCTTTATTTGCTGCCCTTCGGAAAGGGCCAGCACATGCTTTCCCACGCTAACGGAGTTGTCGACGCGTTCGTTGGGGGATGGCAGTTGGGGGGAATTCTGACTTTTGAGGGTGGTTTCCCCTTCTCTATGAGTTGTCAGAACGGGTCGTTTCAGAACACCGATGCCCCGTGCCGGCCGGATGCTACCGGGATTAGCCCCGTGCTGTCGAATCCCGGTCCTAGCGAATGGTATAACCCGGCCGCTTTTGTCAATCGCCTGAACTTCGTGACGGGCGTCGGTCCTTACACGTTCGGCAACGCCGGACGAAACGACGTAGTGGGCCCAGGGTTAGCTGCTCTGGATGCCTCGATGTTCAAAACCTTTAACTTCACCGAGCGCATACATCTGGACTTCCGGGCGGAAGCGTTCAACCTTCCCAACCACCCGATTCTCGGCCAGCCAGCCGCCACCGTGGGTGTCGCGGGTGAAGGACAGATTACTTCGACGCGCGTCCCCTCGCGGCAAATGCAGTTGAGTTTGAAACTGCGGTTTTGATCGGACCTGAGTTGAAACCGGCGTTCTGAGTTGCTGATATAGTGGCAGTTGGAATTAGAGAGGAGAATCTTCATGTCCGGGAAGAGCGCATCGCGCCGTAGTTTCCTGGGCGCGGCCGTTGCCGCTCCCGCGCTGGGAGCGCTGGCCTTGACCGATCCGGGCCGCGCCGCCGCGCAGGCGGCCGGCGTCAAACGCGGCGACCTGCCCGATCTCACCATCAAGCAGGTGACGGTCATGGTGTTGAAGCCGGAAGAGGGACGAACTCCGGGGAATACCGGGGCTCCGGCTGGAGGCGGCCGCGGCGGCGGGCGCGGAGGCGGAGGAGGCTTTGCAGGCCCGCCCGGCGAGCGCACCGGAGAGAAACTCGCCGCCATTGTCACCAATAGCGGCATCGAGGGCAATTACACCCTCGACGATCGCTACTTCCATCCCAACTGGAGCAACCTCGGTTGGCTCGAGTACGCCAAGGGCGCGCTCCCCGGCAAGAGCGTCCTCGACCTGCCGGCCCTCACCTCGCAATGGCGGCCCAGCCTGCGCCGCTACGGCCAGCTTTCCTACGCCGCGGCGGTCGACAATTGCTGCTGGGACATCCTGGGCAAGGCCGCCGGTCTCCCCGTCTATCGCATCCTGGGAGCGTACCGCGACCGCGTTCGCGCCTACGCCAGTTCCCAGCACCTGCGCAATGTCGAGGAATTCGTGGCCGACGTCAAACACGCCATGTCCGACGGCTTCACCGCTTACAAAATCCATCCCCCCGGAGGCGGCCCTGGCGGGCATGATTACAAGCTCGACATGGAGGTCATCAAGGCCGTCCGCAAAACCGGCGGAGACGACATGCCCCTGCTCTACGACCCCGTCGGCTCGCTCACCCGCGATGAAGCCATGAAGGTGGGCCGCCTGCTCGACGAGTTGCACTACGTCTCCTTCGAGGACGCCCTGCCCACCAAGGACATCGACGGCCTGGTCGAGCTAGCCGCCGCGCTGGACGTGCCGATTGTCATGGGCGAGTTCATGCCCTCGCCCTACGATTACGTCCCCTACGTCCTCCGCGGCGCGCTCGACGAGGTCCGCTTCATCGTCGATAACGTCGGCGGCATCACCGGCGGCATGAAGATCGCTCGCATGGCTGAGTGCTTCAACATGATGTGCCAGCCTCACAACTGGGGCACCCTCCTGGATCACGTCGTGCATTTCCACTGCGAGCTGGCCATGCCCAACAACATCTGGTTCGAAATGACCCAGCCCATGGGCATCGCCGACCGCCCCTATTTCAAGGACAAGATCCGCCTCGATAAACAGGGTTACGTCCCCGCGCCGGTCAAGCCCGGCCTGGGCTACGAGCTCGACCGCGGCGTGCTCGATAACATGATGCTTCGGGTGGAGAGCTAGGAGAAACCGCCATGTTGGAACATAACCTGTCGCGACGCAATTTCATCGGCGCTAGCGCTGCCGGCAGCGCCGTGGGCGTGCTCAGTGGCCGCGCCCTGGCCCAGTCCACCGGCGTCAGCCCCGCCGACCTGCCCGACCTCACCATCAAGGAAGTCAAGGTCTACGTCCTCAAACCCGAAGAGGCCAACACCGGGCAGGGCGGCGCCAACTTCCGCCGCAGCGCGCAGTTTGCCTCCGTCGTCACCAACAGCGGTATTGAAGGCAATTATGTCCTCGCCAACCGTTACAGCCACTCCAACTGGAGCAACCTTGGATGGCTGGCCTATGCCAAGCGCGCGCTGGTCGGCAAACATGTGTTGGACATGCCCGAGTTCACCAACCAGTTTCACAGCGCTGTGGGGCAGCTTTCCTATGCCTCCGCCATGAACAACTGCCTCTGGGACATTCTCGGCAAGGCGGTCAACCTGCCGGTGTACCGCATCCTCGGCGCGTACCGCGACCGTGTGCGGGCCTACGCCAGCTCGCAGCATCTCCACACCGTCGAGGATTTCGTGGCCGATGTCCGCCACGCCAAGTCGCAAGGCTTCACCGCTTACAAGATCCATCCGCCATGGCTCCCCAACAACGAGGTGGATTACAAGCTGGATATCGAGGTGGCCAAGGCCGTCCGCCAGACGGGCGGCGACGATATGGCGCTGCTCTTCGATCGCGTGGGCGCATACACCCGCCTCGAGGCCATGAAAGTCGGCCACGCCCTCGACGAGTTGAACTACGTCTCCTACGAAGATTGTCTGCCCACCGACGATATGGAGGGGCTCGCCGAGCTGGTCAAGGCTCTGGATGTCCCCATTACCATGGGCGAATTCCTTCTCTCGCCTTACGATTACGCCAAGTACATCCGCTTCGGCGCGCTCGACGAAGTGCGCTTCATTGTCGATAACCTGGGTGGCATCACCGGCGGCATGAAAGTCGCCCAAATGGCGGAGTGTTTCGGCATGTTATGCCAGCCTCACAATTGGGGCGACCTGCTGGACCACGCCGTCCACTTCCATTGCGAGCTGGCCATGCCCAACAACGTGTGGTTCGAAATGACCCAGCCCATGGGCTCGACCGACCGGCCATACTTCAAGGACCAGCTCCGCATCGACCCGGACGGCTACGTGCCCGCGCCGCGCAAGGCGGGCCTCGGCTACGAGTTCGATTACAACGTGCTCCACAACATGCTGGACCACGTCGAGACGTAGAAGCCTGTGGCTATCCCGATCACGACGTTGTTTCTGGATGTCGGCGGTGTCTTGCTGACCAACGGGTGGGACCATCATGCCCGCGAACGGGCGGCGGCGAAATTCAAGCTGGATTTGGCCGAGATGGAGGATCGGCATCACCTTACTTTCGACACCTACGAGGAGGGAAAGCTCACGCTGGAAGAATATTTAGATCGGGTGGTCTTCCACCAAAAGCGAACGTTCACCCGGGCTCAGTTCCGGCGCTTCATGTTCGCGCAGTCGAAGCCTTACCCCGAGATGATCGAGCTGGTGGCTCGGCTCAAGATTCGGCACGGCCTGAAGATCGCCGTGGTCAGCAACGAAGGGCGCGAGCTGAATGCATATCGGATTCGAAAGTTCAAGCTGAACGGGTTTGTGGATTCTTTCATTTCCTCCTGCCACGTTCACCTCCGCAAGCCCGACGCGGAAATCTTTCGGCTTGCGCTGGACATCGTCCAGGCGCCAGCCCGGCAGGTAGTATATATCGAAAACACTCCGATGTTCGTCCGGGTCGCGGAAGGTTTGGGGATTCGAAGCATTCTTCACACGGATTACCGGTCCACCTGCGCGAAACTGGCTGAGGTGGACCCCAAAGGTTGGACAAATTTTGGCCGTCGCTTAGATGGTCCGGCGGGGTGACCAAGAGGCGGCCCGAAGGCCGCCATCCACTCCGGGCTTGAGTCGGTGCTCGGGGTTGCGGTAGGGATGGGCATCGCTGCCCACCCCCCGCGCAGATCCGTACGGGCGGAATTACCGCATACGGCTCCTCCCTCGGATACGAGCGTCGAAGCGTACGTCGGGATATGGATGAAG
>Ga0326727_10021940_pt1 | contig 12410 bp, 11 predicted proteins | sample MB2enrmetagenome_FD_207643 | JGI IMG/M metagenome (GOLD analysis project Ga0326727, IMG submission 207643) | Lab enriched peat soil microbial communities from McLean, Ithaca, NY, United States - MB29MY | ecosystem: Environmental > Terrestrial > Soil > Wetlands > Peat | place: USA: New York...
GTGATCTGCGATCAACCCGTCGACAACGGCGGTTCAGACGCAGGCATGACGCCACCTGAATTGCTGTTGGCATCGCTCGCTTCCTGTGCGGCCCATTACGCGGCTCAGTATCTAAACACCCGTGGGTTACCCGCAGCGGATTTGAAGGTAAAGGTCTCGGCCGAGAAAGCCTTGCAGCCGGCCCGTTTGGCCTCGTTCGAGATTGAAGTAACGGCGCCCGGCCTCGATGAACGTCACCAGGCCGGAATTCTGCGCGCTGCAAAATCCTGCCTCATCCACACCACTCTGTTAAGCGGGCCCAGCATCGAAGTCTCGGTCGTCGCCGACTCGCTCGCACCTGCTTAAGCCGCTACAATCGGCATTTGGAATCCAACATTGAAGTCGAGCTCGCGCGGCAGTTGATCGCCGGGAAACCGGAAGCCTTCGATCGATTTGTGGATCACTTCCGCACCAAAATATTCCATTACAGTTGGCTGATATGTGGGCATCGAGAGGATGCTGAAGAAGTGGCGCAGGACGCGCTTCTGAAAGTATTCGAGAACTTTGACCGGCTTCGCGAGCCGGAGCGGGTGCGAGCCTGGGTATTCCGTATCGCCAGGAACGCCTGCCTGATGAAGCGGCGCAAAAGCGTATTCGCCCCTTTGAACGAAATGTCTCTCGACGAGATACTTCCGCATGGCCGCCGCCAGGTCGCGGATTGGTCTGAACTGCCGGATCGGCAGATCCTTCAAGCGGAGTTGAAGCGCTCGCTCGATCGGGCGATCGGTGAGCTGCCGGAAAGTTACAAGTCCGTAATGCTGCTTCGTGATATCGAAGAGTTGTCTACGGAGGATACGGCCGAGATCCTCGATTTGACGACGGACGTGGTGAAGACGCGCCTGCACCGGGCACGCCTTGCTGTCCGCCAGAAGCTGGATGAAGCCTTGCGGTCTAAGTGAGGATTACGTGATGGGTCGAAATGAGAAGTGCCGGGAAGTATTCTTAATGCTGTCCGACTACTTGAATCTGGAACTTCCACCCGGCGCCTGCGAGGAAATCGAAGGGCATCTGGCGGACTGCTCGCCTTGCGTTGAGTTTGCCGAAAGCCTTCGCAAAACGGTGGAACTCTGCCGTCAATATCAACCCTCCGAACTACCCGAACCGTTGGGTAGTCAGGCTCGGCAGGAACTGCTTGAGGCTTACCAAAGGAGGGTGCAGGCGCGCCAGGGCAAGTCGGAATAGTCCAGTGTGCTAATCCTAGTAGTTCACACGCGCTCGTTTCACCCATGACCTTCTCGCCTGAACTCGAAGAGAAGTTGACCGGAATCCTTAAGGTTTATCCGCCCGATCGCAAACGCTCGGCGGTGATCCCGATGCTGCTTTACGCACAAGACGAAATCGGGTCGATCACGCGCGAGCTAGTGGAAGAGGTCGCTAAACGCACGGGCATCACGCCGCTACAGGTAGACGAAGTCGTTACCTACTATTCCATGCTGCATCGCAAGCCGATGGGCAAAGCGCACGTCCAGATCTGTACCAACATCAGTTGCATGCTGAATGGCGGCGCGGAACTCTGGGAGCAGGCTTCGAAACGCCTGGGCCTCGGTCACAAAGAGGTTTCAGCCGATGGCAACATTTCGCTTGAAGAAGTAGAATGCATGGGGGCGTGTTCCTGGGCGCCGGCCGTCCAGGTGAACTACGATTTCCACCATCAGGTAACTCCGGAAAAACTGGACGCCCTTCTAACCGCGCTTGAGGCAAAGCACTAAGAAAATGCCGTACAACGAACCGCACCCGCTCGAAGTCCGCGTCTTGTCTAAGCGTTTCGGTATTCCGAATTCGCAGTCCATTGACGTTTATTTGGAGAACGAAGGCTACCAGGGCTTCGAACGCGCCTTGAAGATGACGCCCGATGAAGTGGTGAATGAAGTGAAGGCGTCCGGGTTGCGTGGTCGTGGCGGGGCCGGCTTTCCCACCGGGCTCAAATGGAGTTTCTTGGCCCGCAATTCACCCAAGCCTAAGTACATCATCGTCAACGCCGATGAAAGCGAACCGGGTACTTGTAAAGATCGCCTGCTGATTGAATTCGATCCGCATCAGTTGATTGAGGGTTGCCTGATCGCAGGTCGCGCAGCCACTTCCAATCAAGGCTATATCTACGTCCGCGGTGAGTATCGCTACCTCATCGATATCCTCAACAAAGCCATCGCCGAAGCGTATGATCGAGGCTACCTGGGTGATGACGTGCGCGGGTCCGGCTGGAAATTTCACCTGGCCACTCACACGGGCGCGGGCGCATACGAGTGCGGGGAAGAATCCGCGCTGCTGGAATCTTTCGAGGGCAAACGCGGAGTTCCACGCATACGTCCTCCGTTTCCGGCGGTTGCGGGTGCGTATCAATCGCCCACCATTCTCAACAATGTCGAAACCTACTGCGCAGTGCCTTCCATCTTCCGCATGGGCGGTGAGGAGTGGGCCAAGTTAGGTTCACCCAAAAACGGCGGCACGCGCATGTTCTGCCTTTCCGGCCACGTAAACCGGCCTGGCGTTTACGAACTGCCCATGGGCTTTCCGCTAATGCGCATGATAGAAGAGGTCGGCGGCGGGATGCGCGGCGGAAAGAAGCTGAAAGCGGTGATTCCCGGAGGCTCGTCCTGCCCGGTATTGAAAGCCGAAGAGTGCAACATCAACATGGATTTCGATTCCGTTGCGGCGGCGAAAAGCATGCTGGGTTCGGGCGGCGTCGTCGTGATGGATGAGACCACGGACATCGTGGCCGTTGCTCTGCGCATTATGCGTTTCTACGCCCATGAAAGCTGCGGCTGGTGCATCCCGTGCCGTGAAGGGACCACGTGGCTGCGCAAGATTCTCGCGCGCGTTTACGAAGGCCACGGCATGGTCAGCGATGTCGACCTCATCGGCGAGCTTTCGAAAAACATGCTGGGCCGCACGTTCTGTCCTCTTGGAGACGCCGCCGCCATGCCCACCATCGCGTTTGTCGAAAAGTTCCGCGATGAATTCCTGGCGTATATCAAGTCCAAACCCATAGCTGCGCAGCCGGACCCGCTGCTTCAACTCACGACCGTCTAAAAACAAATGGCTGATCCAGTGAAATTGACAATCGACGGGCGGCAGATCGAAGCCGCGCCCGGAACTCTGCTGATTAACGCGGCCAAGCAGTCGGGCATTGAGATTCCAGCCTTCTGCTATTACGATGGGTACTCGCTGCAAGCCGCTTGCCGCATGTGCCTGGTGGAAGTCGAGAAAGCTCCCAAGATGCCTACCGCCTGCACCCTGCCGGTCGCCGAGGGAATGGTGGTGCGCACCGACACGGAACAGGTTCGCCGGGCGCGCAAGATGACGCTCGAATTCCTGCTCACCAACCACCCGCTCGATTGCCCGGTTTGCGATAAGGGCGGGGAGTGCGAACTGCAGGACATGGTGTTCCGCTATGGCGCGGGCGAGAGCCGCTTCGTCGAGAACAAGTACCACGTGGATGAGAAGCAATGGTCGCCCGTGGTGTTCTATGATGGGCCGCGCTGCATCCTCTGCTTCCGCTGTGTGCGCGTGTGCAACGAGGGCATGGGCGTCGGCGCGCTGGGCGTGGTGAACCGCGGGTCGGTTTCAGAAATCGCGCCCAATGAAGGCGACCACCTCAACTGCGACGAGTGCGGCATGTGCATCGATATCTGCCCGGTGGGCGCGCTCACCAGCGGCATCTATCGCTACCAGACGCGTCCCTGGGAAATGGATCACATCGGCACCATCTGTACGCATTGCTCGAATGGTTGCAAGACCACCTTAGGTGTTCGGAACGATCAGATACTGCGAGGGAATAATCGTGATCGGTCGGGAATCAACGGCGAGTTCCTTTGTATCAAGGGGCGTTACGGGTTTGACTTCTACAACCACCCGGAGCGTCTGCAATCTCCGCTGGTGCGAGTGGGTGGAACCGGTGGAAAGCTGGAGCCGGTCTCGTGGTCCACGGCTCTTGAAACCGTCGCTCGCGAGTTCTCGGCGATCAAAGCTAAGGGCGGCAGGTTTGGCGTTATTGGCTCAACGCGTACCACCAATGAAGAGAATTTCTACCTTCAGAAGTTCGCGCGCGAAGGTTTGCTGACGGCTAACATCGATCATCACCGGTCGGGTGATTTGGTGACTCTGCTGGACGCCGTAAGTGGCAAACCTAACGCTTCGCTGGCGGGAACATCCGATCTTTACAACACCAAAGCCGTACTCGTCATAGGCGCGGATCTTTCCCTGGAGCATCCGTTTCTAGCGTTCCAGATCCGAGCGAACCTGCGGCATCATGCCGCACACGTCTACGTGGTGACGCCTCACCCGGTTCGTGAAGATCACGGCGCGGCCAGGGCCGTTCGCGCTTCGGGCGATGACGTCTGGACCGCCCTCGAAGAAATGCGCTCGGCGCTAGCTGCAGAGGCGGATCTGGTAATCCTCTTTGATGACTCCATCAAAGGCGAAGCGGTGCGAAGGTTAGTGGATTTCGGCGAGTCGCTTGCCAAACCCGTAAAGTACGTCCCGTTGGTGGATTATTCAAATTCCCGCGGCGCTAGCGACATGGGCCTCCTGCCTGACCTGTTGCCCGGCTATCATCCCGCGGACCAACCTGGATTGTCTCTCGACGAAATGCTGGCCGCGACAGATCTGGATGCCCTGTGGATCGTAGGAGCGAACCCGCTGTCCCGCGCGGAGCTGAAGTCGGCCAAGGCGTTTGTCGTTGTCCAGGATCTTTTCCTCACCGAGTCCGCGATGCGCGCCGACGTAGTGTTGCCCGCCGCTTCCGCTTACGAGAAGAACGGCACGGTTACCAACGTTTGCGGGGAGGTGCAGCGGCTCAAGAAAGGTATCGATACCATGGGCGCGAAACCGGACCTGGAGATTATCGGCTTGATCGCCAAAGAAATGGGGCTCGCCGCCTTGATGGGCCCGTGGCTCCCTGACCGCGTCTTTGATCAGATTCGCAAGTCCGTCCGCGGCTACGATGTCCCGCTTCCCGTCATCGCCACCGGGGGCGCCGCGCAGACCACTCCCGTCAACGGCAGAATCTCCGTGGCAGCGCAGACGGAATTAATTCGATCGGTTCACAACAATCTCTTCAATTCGGGTACCCTGGGGCGATATTCTAAGATACTGAATTCGGTGTCGGAGAAAACGGACTCGGTTCACCCGTAATGGAATTCTACGTTATCAGTCTTGTGAAGATCGCGGTGGTCTTTGCGGGTTTTATGACCACGCTCGCATACCTGCAGTGGGTGGAGCGCAAGGTAATCGCCCATGTGCAAGTCCGCGTCGGTCCCAATCGCGTGGGTCCCCATGGGCTTCTCCAGCCCATGGCGGACATCATCAAACTGGTGACCAAAGAAGGATTCTTACCCTCCCACGTCCATAAAGTCTTTTACCTGCTAGCGCCCTTCATCGCGGTTTCCATGGCGCTCATCTCTATCTCGATCATCCCGTTCGGCTCTGAAATCAAGGTCTTCGGCTACACCACATGGATGCAACTGACGGATCTCAATGTCGGCATCCTGTTTGTTCTCGCTATTAGTTCTCTGGGGGTCTACGGAATAGCACTAGCCGGTTGGTCCTCCAACAACAAGTACAGCTTGTTAGGCGGGTTGCGCAGTTCCGCGCAGATGATCAGTTATGAGTTGCCGCTGAGTCTTGCCATTACTGCGCCCCTGCTGATTGCCGGCACCTTGAGCCTCAGGGAAATTGTACAGTCCCAGGGAGGCTATAACTTCGGCTTCCTTCCGCGATGGTCGGTGTTCACGGGGCCGTTCCCTCAGATTTTCAGTTTCCTTATCTTTGTGATTGCTGGTTTCGCCGAAACCAACCGTGTGCCATTCGACCTTCCCGAAGCCGAGAACGAATTAGTAGCCGGCTTCCATACCGAATACAGCAGCATGGAGTTTGCGTCGTTCTTCATGGCTGAATACGCCAACATGATCACGATGACATGCATGACCACCATCTTATTTTTAGGCGGTTGGCAGCCATTGTTCCCCGCGTCGCTCGGTTCTAATTATGTTCCGCCGCTGCTATTGTTCTTCTTTGGCGCACTGCTTCTGTTCAATGGCTTGAATCCACGGCGTAAGAAAGATCGCCTCAGTTTACCGGTATTTGCGGTTGTCTTCTTCCTCCTGGGTCTTTTGTTTCTGGTTCCCGCGGTGAAGCCGATTCTGGTTCCGTTCTTCTGGTTCGCCGCCAAGGTGGGCTTTCTGTTATTTACCTTCATCTGGATTCGCGGCACGCTGCCCCGCTTCCGCTATGACCAACTAATGGGCTTTGCTTGGAAATTCCTCTTTCCCGCGGCTCTGATTAACTTACTGATCACCGGGTTGCTGGTGGCATTGACGGCTAAGTAATGGATCTCTTCTTCTTTGTCGTCTTCGCGGTTGTTGCCATTGGATGTGGAATAAGTGTTGTTCTGCAGACGCATCCAATTTCCAGCGCTCTGTCATTGGTCGGCGTCATGGGGGCACTTGCAGTACTATACCTGTTGCTCGGCGCGGAGTTCATCGCCATGGCGCAAGTCATCGTCTATGCCGGCGCCATCATGGTCCTGTTCATCTTCGTCATCATGTTGTTGAATTCTGGCGGGGAAGTAAGGGCGGGCCGCTCTGTCATAGTCAAGGTTCTCGGAGTTCCAGCCCTCGCGGGCTTCGTGGTGATCATTGCCTGGGTATTCAACTCAAGCTTCAGCGAGTTAGCCCAAGTGCATTTCGGAGGATTCTCCGATGGGTCCGCCAGATCTGTTGGCCGAGCAATCTTTGGCCCCTATCTGCTCCCATTCGAGGTGACTTCCGTGCTCATCCTGGTGGCAATTCTGGGCGCCGTTGTGCTTGCGCGAAAGGAACTCGATTAACATGCTTCAGGGCGGCGGCGTTCCACTCTCCTGGGTTCTTATCCTTAGCGCGATTCTGTTTTCGCTCGGCGTCGCCGGCTTCCTTTTCCGCAAGAACATCATCACGGTCTTCATGTCGATCGAACTGATGCTGAACGCGGTGAATCTATCTTTTGTTGCGTTCTCTTACAAGTTGCAACAGGTGAACGGTCATATCTTCGCCTTTTTCGTCATGGTGGTTGCTGCCGCGGAGGCTGCTGTCGGATTAGCCATCATCCTCACCGTGTTTAAGAATCGATCTAGTCTGGATATCGATGATGTCAGCGAGATGAAAAACTAGCTCATGCTATACCTCTGGCTCATCCCCGTGCTTCCGCTCTGCGGCTTTCTCGTCAATGGCTTATTTGGCCGCAAGCTTCCGAAATTGGTCGTCAGTTCAATCGCTATCGGCGCCTCATTGCTTTCCTTCCTTTGGGTGCTTTACATCCTGAAAGTATTGCAGCCGCTTGATTCCCCGCACGTGGAGCGCTACTTCACCTGGATACAAAGCGGTGAGTTTCGCGTCGGCGCCGACTTCGCGGTAGACCGGCTTACGGCCATTATGCTGATGGTCATCACCGGCGTCGGTACTTTGATCCACATCTATTCCGCCGGTTACATGGATCACGATTCAGGCTTCGCCCGCTACTTCGCCTACCTGAATCTATTCATGTTCTTCATGCTGACCCTGGTGCTGGCCGCGAACTTCCTGGTCCTGTTCGTGGGTTGGGAAGGTGTTGGCCTCGCCAGTTACCTGCTGATTGGATTCTGGTTCGATAAGAAGAGCGCGACGAATGCCGGTAACAAAGCTTTTATCGTGAATCGCATCGGCGATTTCGGGTTTTCACTGGCCATGTTCCTGATCGTGGTAACCTTCGGCTCGCTCGATTTTGGCACGGTGTTCGATGCGGCCGCGGGGAAACAGCAAGGTGTTCTAACCGCTATCGCGCTCCTGCTTCTCGTCGGCGCTTGCGGTAAGTCGGCCCAGTTGCCGCTCTACGTCTGGCTCCCGGATGCCATGGAGGGCCCTACGCCGGTTTCGGCTCTCATTCACGCCGCTACCATGGTAACTGCCGGCGTCTATATGGTCGCGCGTGCGTCCGTACTCTTTGTGCATTCCGGTGTCGCCCTTGACGTGGTTGCTATTGTCGGCGTACTGACCGCTGCCTTTGCTGCCATTATCGGCCTCGCGCAGAATGACATTAAGAAAGTGTTCGCTTACTCCACTGTTTCGCAGCTTGGATACATGTTTCTGGGGCTCGGCTCCGGGGCGTTCTCGGCCGGTATCTATCACTTAGTGACTCACGCGTTCTTCAAAGCGGTTCTGTTCCTGGGAGCGGGCAGCGTCATCCACGCCTGCGCGGGAGAGCAGGATATGCGCAAGATGGGCGGACTTCGCACCAAGACTCCCATCACGTTTGGGTGTCTCGTAGTCGCTGGATTGGCGATCTCGGGAATTCCGCCGTTCTCCGGTTTCTATAGTAAGGATGAAATTCTTCTGGCCGCTCTACATCACGCGCCATGGATGTACGTGGTCGGATTGCTCACCGCCCTGCTTACGGCTTTCTATGTCTTCCGCGCGATCATCCTTACTTTTTTTGGCCAATACAAGGGCGAGGGGCACCCCCACGAAGCGCCCATGTCCATGACGCTTCCGTTGGTTGTGCTTGCATTCCTTTCCTTCGCGGGTGGATTTCTCTTTGACGTGCCCCGCTACCTTTCCCAATTCTTCCCTGTCTCGGATGCTTCCGGGCAAAACGTTGTGCTGCAGATCGTCGCAGCCTCCGTCGGCGCGATAGGAATCCTGCTGGCGGTAGCATTCTACTTAGTCCGTCCCGGCATTCCCGAGGCCTTGGCCAGGAACCTCGGCGGCTTTTATACGTTGGTTTATAACAAGTTCTTCGTGGACGAGATTTACAACGCAGCCATTATCCAACCCACCTTGGTTGGTTCGCGCACCGTATTACTCAAAGGCGTAGATCATGGCCTGCTCGACCGCACAGTAAGTGGAACCGCGGACACCATTAAAGGTGCGGGTGAAGTCTTCCGGCATCTGCAATCCGGCAACATACGCAGTTACGCCACCTGGGTCGTGCTTGGGTCGGTATTCGTCCTGATTCTTGTCGGTATCGGCATGCTGACGGCCAACGGGGTGATCATCCGATGAACCTCCTGAACGTGCTGTTGCTTTTGCCGCTTGCTGGTGCGCTGATCACCTTTCTTTTACCGCGAAAATCGCCGCAGTTTGCCCGTCTCGTGGCCTTGGCGATCGCGCTCATCACCTTCGCCGGGGGCATGGCTCTGGCCACTAACTATCGCGTCGGGGGGCCGCCTCAATTTGTTACTGATGTGGTCTGGGTCCAAAGCCTGGACATCCACTATCACGTCGGCGCGGACGGTATCGGGCTTTGGATGATCGTGCTATCTACCCTACTCGCCCCACTGGCCATGCTGGCTTCCTGGAACTCCATCACCAGCCGCGCGAATGATTTCTTTGCGCTCATCCTGCTTCTGGAATTCGCGCTGATCGGGGTATTCTCCTCCTTCGATTTGTTCCTCTTCTACCTTTTTTGGGAAGTAAGCATCGTCCCGTTTATTTTCCTAGTCGGCATATGGGGTGGGGACCGCCGGATGTATGCCTCACTCAAGTTCTTCGTTTACACCATGGCAGGTTCGGTGCTCATGCTGACCAGCATGATTTACCTCTACACCAAGGTCAAGACTTTTGACTTACCCACGATTCTTTCAGCAATTTCTAGCGGAAGGCTCGTGCTCTCACCCACCGAGCAGACTTTCCTTTTCCTGGGATTCTTCGCGGCATTCGCCATCAAGGCGCCGCTCTTTCCGTTTCATACCTGGCTGCCGGACTTTCATGAGAACGCGCCTCCACCCGTTTCCATGCTTTTGCTTAAAATGGGCGTCTTCGGACTCATCCGTTTCTCGCTTCCTCTTTTCCCGGTAGCTGCCCGGGATAACGCGCCATGGATCATTGTGCTCTCTATCATCGGAATCCTCTATGGGGCGTTGCTGGCTTTGTCGGAGACGAACATCTTGCGGTTGATCGCTTACTCGTCTCTCAGTCACGTAGGTTTCATGGTGCTGGGAGTATTCACCTTTACCCAACTCGGTATGGACGGCGCCGTCTACCAGATGATCAATCACGGAATCTCCACCGGAGGCCTTTTTCTGATGGTCGGCCTGTTAGCCTCGCGCCGGAAATCCACCGCAATCGACGCTTTCGGCGGCGTCGCTCATGTGGCTCCTGGTCTCTCAACGGCATTCCTGATCACCACCCTCGCTGGGGTTGGCCTCCCGCTCCTAAATAGCTTCGTCGGGGAATTTCTCATTCTGCAAGGCGCGGCGCTGGCTAACTTCCGCTTTGCTGTTTTCGCGGCGATAGGCGTCATTCTTTCCGCTTGCTACATGCTCTGGCTTTATCAGCGTCTCTTCTACGGCGCGAAACCGGACCGCACTTATCCCGATCTTGATGTCCGTGAATGGCTGTGCGTGCTTCCTTTAGTCATTCTCATGTTCTGGCTTGGCATTGGGACGCAAACCTTCCTGCCCGCGATCACGGGTTCCACTTCCCACTTACTTGACGACAACCGCCAGAGTATTCCTTTCAGGGTGGAGGCCGCTCGTGCTCGCTAACCCCCCAGCTTCGATAGAGTACCTGCGCTTCCTGCCGGAGATTATCCTCTCCATTTTCGGCACCTTGCTGATGGTGCTCAATCCACTCATCCGTAAGCAAGGCAGTTCGATCTTCGGGAACCTATCCATCCTAGGACTGGCAACCTCGCTGCTTGCCGCGATCTATGCGGACAGCCTGGGCGGAGAAGCGTTCTCGCGAATGGTCCTGAATGACGATTTCGCGAGCTTCTTCCGCGTGCTTGTTATCGCCATCGGTATCGTAATTGTCCTGGGGTCGTACGAGTTCCTGTCACGGGAGCGCGCGGATACAGGTGAGTTTCACTCCCTGATCCTTTTCTCAGTTGCAGGACAATGCATCATGGTCAGCTCGAATGACCTGATTCTTGTTTTCATCGGCCTCGAGATTTCTTCCATTGCCACTTACATTCTGGCCGGCTATCTTCGGGATGACCGCCGCGCGAATGAGTCCGCCGTCAAGTACTTTCTGCTTGGATCATTCGCGACCGCATTCTTCTTGTATGGCATCTCCCTGATTTATGGCGCCACCGGATCTACCAACCTCAGCGATATCCATGCGTTCCTCTTATCACCCGGCCGCCCGGCGATGATCGTTGGCATTTCAGCGGCGCTCATGATGGTCGGACTCACATTCAAAGTCTCCGGAGTTCCATTTCAGATTTGGGCTCCCGACGTCTATCAGGGCGCGCCGTCGCCGATATCAGCGTTTCTTTCAGCGGGTCCGAAAGCTGCTGCCTTTGCCGTTTTCCTGCGCATCTTCCTCACCGCGTTTCCCAGCATCTCCCATCAGTGGTGGCCGGTGGTCTGGATTTCGGCTCTCCTTTCCATGACCATCGGTAACTTCGCGGCGCTGACTCAATCCAACATCAAGCGCATGCTGGCCTATAGTTCAATCGCCCACGCCGGGTATGTTCTGGTTGCGCTTACGGCGCATTCCGATGTCGGGGCGGCTGCTGCGATGTTCTACCTGGCCGCATACGCGTGCATGAATGTTGGGGCGTTTATTGTCGTCTCCCATATCGCCGGCAAGGGCGAACACAATGTCGAGGTTTCCGATTTCAAGGGGCTCGGTCTGCGCCAGCCAGTTACAGCGGCGCTTCTGACTGTCTTTCTGCTTTCGCTGGTTGGCGTTCCTTTAACCGGCGGCTTCTTCGGTAAGTTCTATATATTCCAGGCCGCGCTTCAATCCAACATGATTTGGCTTACCGTCCTTGGTCTGCTGAATAGCGCTGTCGCCGCCTATTACTATCTGCGGATTGTCGGAGCGATGTATATGCAAGACGCCTCGGAGTCAACTCCGGTGCCGCAACCTTTACCCCCGGGCACCCAACTCGCACTTCTCTTACCCGCGCTCGGAACTATCGTGCTCGGTGTATTTCCTAGCGCCGTACTCGATTTCGCAATCAAGTCAGCTAACTTCCTGAAGTAGCACTATTCTGAGGCGATCATGAGTTTCCAGGCTTCTTCATCCTGGCCGATGCTCAGTCGCTTGGAGCCGCGGACCAGCGGTAGCTTCAGCAGCTTCGGATCCCGCTCGATCCTCTGAAGCAGTTCCGTGTCCGACACCCGAATGTATTTCAACCCCGCATCAACATACGACTTACTCTCGGTATCAATCAAGGCGGTCAATCCAAAACGGTCGATGAACCTTTTGATTTCTCCGGGAGACATCGGTTTCTGTTTTAAGTCCACCCAATGAATGGCAATGCGGCGCTCCTTGAAGAAGCGCTCCGCGGCCCGCGTGGCGCTGGAATTCTTGATACCGAAGATTTGTACATTCATGCCCGCCCGAGCCAGAACCAAACCGCTATCCCAACGATAATTCTGTAAATTCCGAACGATACAAATCCGTGCTTTC
>Ga0326727_10021943_pt1 | contig 12409 bp, 8 predicted proteins | sample MB2enrmetagenome_FD_207643 | JGI IMG/M metagenome (GOLD analysis project Ga0326727, IMG submission 207643) | Lab enriched peat soil microbial communities from McLean, Ithaca, NY, United States - MB29MY | ecosystem: Environmental > Terrestrial > Soil > Wetlands > Peat | place: USA: New York...
CACGCAGAGGCCAGTGCCGTCTTCGCACAGCGCGTCTCTGCCAGGTTGCAATTAAGCTCCGAGCGTAGAAAAGCCCTTATCTTGCTCGTGGACAATCATATGACGCTGTCGAATGTCGCGCAGCGCCGCAACCTCGACGACTCCTCGACCATCGAGGAGTTTGCCAATGTCGTGAAGTCCCAGGCCAATCTCGACGCCCTCATGCTCCTCACTCTCGTCGATGGCCAGGGCACCGGCGATGAGAATTGGTCCGATTGGAAGGAATCCCTCGTCTGGCAGTTGTACCGTTCCACCTCCCAGTTCCTCGAGGATGAGACTTCCTTCTTCCGCCAGCGCCGCATCGAGCGCGAGGAACTCCGCAATCGCGTCTCCGCCGCTCTCCCCAAGGAGTTCGCCGAGGAAGTGGACGCCCACTTCCAGTACATGCCCGATTACTATTTTCAGACCAATCCCGCCGAGGACATTGCCGCCCATGTCCGCCTTTTCCGCGCCTTTCTCGAACGCGAGTCAAAGGGCATGGAGAACGCCCTTACCCCCGTCGTCCGCTGGGTCGCCCATCCCGAGCAGGGTCACACGGAAGTCTGGATTTGCACATGGGACCGCCAGGCCCTCCTCGCTCGCATCGCCGGCTCCCTCTCGGTCGCCCACCTCAACATCCTCAGCGCGGATATCTTCACTCGCGGCGACAGCATGGCCCTCGATTTCTTCCGCGTCTGCGATACCAAGTTCGAGGCCGTCTCCGACCAGCGCGATATCAACACGGTCGAGAAGATGCTCAAGCAGGCTCTCGCACAGGAGGACTTCGACTTCCGCCCGCTCCTTCAAAAAGCCAAGAAGCGCCCCGGCTTCCATCTCTCCCAGGAGCTCGATTTTCCAACCCGCATCTCCATCGATAACGGCATCCACCCTGTTTACACCGTCGTCGACATTCAGACTCCCGACCGCCTCGGCCTCCTCTACTATCTCCTCCGCGCTTTTTCCGATACCCACGTCGATATCGTCCTCTCCCGCATCACCACGGAAAAAGGCGCCGCCATCGATAGCTTCTACGTCACCGACGAGGAAGGCCGCAAAATCCGCGAGCCCGAGCGCATCGTCGAGATACAGAAAGCCCTCCAGCAAGCCGCCGCTGGCGTCACCCCTCCCAAACCCGACTCCCCCGCTTTAACCTGAACTTTTCCGGCAACCGCCCGCATCGAGTTCCCGTTTAAATTCCGGTTCCCCACCAGAGCTTATATGTCCCTTCGATCCCTCCTCCTTTCCCTCCTCGCCGTCTCGACCCTTGCCGTCGCCGAGCCGCCTCCCTGCGCCTCTCCCCTCCATTACCGCCCCGCTCTAGGCTCCGTCGCCGACACCGTTCCCTTCTTCTGGAAAGGCCAGTACCACGTCATCTATCTCCGCGCCGGCTTCAAGCAGGTCCCGTGGGAACATATCGTCTCCACCGATCTCGTTCACTGGAGCGAACTCCCCTCCGCCCTCCTCCCCGACGGCGACCCCGATGGCCCCGCCGGCCAGGACATCGGCACCGGCAGCGTCATCGAGCACGATGGCACATTCCACATTTTCTGTACCGGCATCAATCCCCGCAATCCGCGTGGCGAGCAATGCATCATGCACGCCACCAGCTCCGATCTCATCAGTTGGACATGGCGCCCCGCCGATACCTTCTACGCTGACGATGTTACTTACAAAAACGCCGGCTTCCGCGACGCCTACGTCTTTTGGAATGATCAAGCCCGCGCCTTCTGGATGATCCTCTGCGCCGTCGACGCAAAGACCGGCCGCTGGACCCAGGGCGTCGCGGAGTCCCATGACCTCGTCTCGTGGAAACAAATCCAGCCCCTCAATTACGATCCCGCTCCCACCGTCGCTTGCGAGTGCCCCGACTTATTCAAGATCGGTGACACATGGTACATGCTCCAATCCGTTTGGTATCCCAAACAAGCCACCGGCACCACCGACGTCCGTTACTCGAAGGATATCCGCGGCCCATACCGCCTCTCGCCCACCCACGCCATCGACACCCCGCTTTTGTACGCCGCCAAGCGCATGTTCGATGGCAAACGCCACGTCCTCACCGGCTGGATTCGCGACCTCGGCGGCGCCCGTGACGACGGCGCGCCCCAGTTCGGCGGCGACCAATGCATCCCGCGTGAAGTCTATCCTGGCCCCGCCGGCCAGCTCTACTTCCGCCCTGTCGCCGAAGCCGTCGCTCAATTCAATCGCTCCCTCCTCGATTCATCCACCGACTCCGCCCTCACCGCCCTCTCCACTCCCATCGCCACTCCCGCCGATTACCTCCTCCAGTGCGACGTCCGCATCCATCCCGGCGCCGATTTCACCCTCGCGATGCGCCAGGCCGGTGACGCCTCCGGCTATCGCATCGTCATCCGCTCCGCGAAGAACGAAGCCGAAATCTCCAGCTCCAAATTCTCCCACCCGCGCCACGTCGCCATCGACTTCACCAAGCCCATAAAAATCCAGGCCTTCGTCCAGGGCTCCATCATCGAGTGCTTTATCCACGACGCCTACGCCTTTAGTTGCCGCGCCTACGGTCCACGCGCTGGTGCCGTGCAAATGTCAGTGGCAAACGGCCAGGCTCAAGTAATCGATCTAACCGTCAAGTCCCGCGAAACTTCCAGCGGTCCGCCGCTGTCATCTGATTAACCGAATAATCGCTCCCCCCATGAACCGAAGCCAGTCCCGAGAAGCATCTCTCCCCGCCCGCCCCGGCGCCATCTGCCGCCGCGATTTCCTCGTCTCCGGCGTCAAAGCCAGCCTCTGCTTTATCGCTTGCGACGCCTTCGCCTCCGCCGCAGAGCCCGGCAAGCCCGGCCACCTCGGCCACGCCACCCGCAATATCGATGACTCCCTCCACATCATCGCCGATTACCTCACCCTCTACACCCCGCCCGCGGGAAACTTTCCCGCCAGCGGCTCGTGGAAGGCCACCTACGATATCTTGCAACGCGCTACCCGCCGGAAGGCCGCCTATGGCCACATGGTCGTCACCCGCCGTCCCGTCGCCGGCGGCATCACTTACGACACCGACTTTCACAACAGGCTTTTCGATTTCGGCAGCAGCCTGAAATCCACCATGCGCTGCTCCGCCGACCCTCTCCCGCGCCTCGTCGAGTGGACCACCGATTACGAGGTTTACCTTCAGCCCGATCCGCCGCCCGAGTGGATGCAGGAGTTCAACGGCAGCATCCCTCCGCTTTCCTCCGTGCCCCCCACCAGCATGCGCGAGCGCGGCACCCACAAGGACGGCGTCCTGGAAATCTCCACCTCCCTCAACTCTCGCAAGATCCAGACCGACCGCCCTGTCGCTCCGCAGTGGGCCGTACTCGACGCCCTGCGCAACGCAAAAGCCGACTCCTCCGCCCCCATCGCGAATCTCGACTTCGATCTCTTCCACAACCTCACCTCCTACCGTCCCCACCAGCGTCTCCGCCCCTCCGGCGTCCTCGATATCACCATGGGCAACCTCCCTCCTCAGACCTTTCACGGCTTCTATCAGACCGGCATCGGCTCAGAGCCCACTAACTACTGGATCGATTCCCAAGGCCGCCCCCTCTTCATGACCGAAGGCCTCATCTCCGCCGCTCTGACAAACATCGAGCCCGCCTGACCGCCTCCCTTCAATTAGCAATCACACTTTAGCAATTAGCAATTTTTCCGGCATGTCCCGCCCCAACATCGTCTTCCTTCACATCGACCAGCAGCATCTCAAGGCCATCTCCGCCAACGGTTGCAAATACGTCTCCACGCCCAATATCGACCGTCTCATCCAGCGTGGCGTCTCCTTCGACCATTGCGTCATGGCCAATCCCCTTTGCATGCCTTCCCGCAGCTCATGGTACACCGGTCTCATGCCGGAGGAGCACGGCCAGTTGAGCAATGCTGCCCCGAATATGGACGAGTCCATCGCCGATATCGGTCCCCTCATAACCAGCGGCGGCTACGACTCCGTCTACTTCGGCAAATGGCACATCGCCCGCGATATTGTCAAAAGCTTCAACCTCCGCTTCCGTGGCCATCAGGCTGGCGAAATGGGCGACGCTTACACCGCCCGCGCCGCCGAGGCCTTCCTCGCCAATCGCCAGGGCGACAAACCCTTCTTCCTCAACATCGGCCTCCTTAATCCCCACGATTGCACTTCATGGGTGCCGAAGAACTACGCCAACGGTCCCGTCAAGCGCAACATGATCCCCATCCTCGAGGATCAATTGCCCCCGCTCCCTCCCAATCACTATCTCAGTTCCAATCCCACCGCCCACGGCAACCCCGACCCGACTCGCGGCCTATGGACGGACCTCGATTGGCGCTACTACATGTATTGCTACTACCGTCATGTCGAGATGGCCGACGCGGAGCTCGACCGCATCATCAGCGCCGTCGAGAACTCACGCTTCGCCGATAACACCCTCTTCATCTTTGCCTCGGATCACGGCGACGGCCTCGCCGAGCACTATCATTTCGGCAAGGCCATCCCCATGGATTCCGCGCTCATCGCTCCCCTCGTCGTCATCCATCCCGGCGTCAACGCCCGCCGCGACACCACTCACGTCGTCTCGAATATCGACGTCACCGCCACCATCTGCGATTACGCTGGCGTCGACCCGCTCCCCGGCCGCCGCGGCCTCAGCCTCCGCCCGCTCCTCGAGGAAAAGAAAACCGACTGGCGCCCCTTTGCCGCCTCCTGTCCCATCAATGGCAAGGTTCGCCTCGTCCGCACCACCGACCACAAGCTCATCAACGATCGCATCTCCAACGAGTACGTCATGTACGACCTCGTCAAAGACCCCTGGGAGATGAAAAACGTCGTAGCCGACCCCGCCTACGCCGGCACCTTGGCGCAGCTAAAAGGCTACATGGACAAAAATGAAGCCGCCTACCACTACGCCCCCTCGGTAATCCAAAGATTCGAGACCTGGCGGAAACAAGGGGTCCCCAAAGGTATCTCTAACTAACCTCCCGTCACCACCCGCACCTTCGCCGTCCCCGTCTCCAGCCCATCCCCGCTCACCGTCAGCGTAACGTTCCCCGTCGCGTCCCCGTGCGATTTCAATATCGCCAGCGCCAGCCCATGAAACGCCTTGTGTTGCGTCCCCTGGAAAAACTCATGGTTGATCGGGTCCCCGTCATCCAGCCCCGCGATCGTCGCCGCGTCTCCGCTGAGCGCAAAGTGTAACTCCGGCTCCGCATCCGGGCACACGTTTCCATCCTTATCCACGATACTTACCTTGATATAAGATAAGTCCCGGTCTCCCGCCGCGATTTTGCACCTGTCCGCCGTCGCAATAATCCGGACCGGCGCTCCCGCCGTCCGCTCGATATCCGTCGCCACCGGCTTCCCATCCTTCATCGCCACCGCCTTTAGCTCACCTGGCGCGTATGGCACAGACCACGCGAGATGCAGGCTCGGTGTCGTCCCCGCCGGATTCTTCGGATTCACCACCATCTGCTCGCAATCCGCCGGATAATTCTTCGTCCCCAGCGATTTCCCATTCAGGAACAGCTCCACCGAACTCGCATTCGTAAACACCCATACCGGTATCTCCTTCCCCTCGAACCCCGGCCACGTCCAGTGCGGCATCACGTGCACCATCGGCGCCGTCGTCCAGTGTGCCTTGAATTGGTAATACCGATCCTTCGGGAACCCCGCCAGGTCCACGATCCCGAAGTACGAACTCCGCGACGGCCACGGATGCGGCGTCGGCTCACCCAGGTAATCGAACCCCGTCCACACAAACTCTCCCGCCATCCACGGTGAGCGCTGGAGCGCGAGGTAAGTGAAGTCCGGATTATTCGCCCACCCCGGCCAATACCCGTCGTAAGGCGAGACCCGGTCGCGCGATCCCATGTCGATCTGCACCTTCCCCTGCGCGTCGATCTTCAGCCCGTACTCGCCCCGCGCATCGATCTCGCTTTGCGTCTCGCTCGCCACTACCGGCGATTGTGCCGCGTACACCTTCGGGTCCGCCGGCGGATGCGTCCGGTTCTCCGGCGACGTCTTCGGGTAAAAATCCACATTGTAATTGATCCCGAACACATCCAGCGCCTTCGCCAGCCCGCACTCCCAATCCTTCTCCGGCCCAGGGCACGCCGATGTCACCGGCCGCGTCGGGTCCTCCCGGTGGCAGATATCCACCAGTCGCATCCCCATCGGCCCGCCCTGCGGATCACCCTTGTAACCCTCTGGTATCTCATTCCCGATGCTCCATAGGATGATGCTCGGATGATTCCGGTCCCGGTCCAGCATGCTTACGAGGTCCGGTTCGCTCCATTGGTCAAAAAACTTTCCGTAACCAAAAGTCGTCTTGTTCTCCTTCCATTCGTCGAATGCCTCATCCATCACAAGGAACCCCATCTTGTCGCACAGCTCCAGCAGCGCCGGCGCCGGCGGATTATGGCTCGTCCGGATCGCATTGCACCCCATCGACTTCATGATCTCCAGTTGCCGCTGCAACGCCCGCGGGTACACCGCCGATCCCAGCGCCCCCAGGTCGTGGTGATTGCACACCCCCTGGATTTCCACGTGCTTTCCATTCAGGAAAAATCCCTTCTCCCGCGTAAACTCAAACGTCCTCACCCCGAACGCCGTATCCGTCTTGTCCACCACCTTGCCTGCGTCCGCCACCTGCGTCACCACCTTGTAGAGCAATGGCGTCTCCAGCGACCACAGCCGCGGCTTCGAGATCGCAATCTTCTGGTCAAAGTCCGCGTGCCCCTTTCCGTCGATCTTTTTCTCCTCCGTCGCGCTCCCGATCTTCTTCCCGCTCGGATCCAGCACCGTCGTCGTAAGCGCCACCTGCCGCGCCGCGCCGCCATCATTATCCACAGTCGTCCGCACACGCGCCTCCGCGCTATCAGCCGTTACATTCGGCGTGGTTACATAAGTCCCCCACACACCCACGTGTACCGGCGCCGTCTCGATCAGCCACACATCCCGGTACAATCCCGCCCCCGAGTACCACCGGCACGACGGCTGTTTCACATTCAGCTTCACCGCCAGCACATTCTTCTCCCCGCCGTACTTCAGTCCTCCCGTGATATCATAATAGAAACTCGTAAACCCATAAGGATGCGTCCCCAGGTGTTGCCCATTCAGCCAGATATCCGCGTTCATATAAGCACCTTCGAACAGCAGCGTGATCTCCTTGCCCTTCGCCTCCGCCGGCAGCGTAAAAGTCTTGTGGTACCATCCCACCCCGCCGTTGAGGAATGCCCCGCTCCCGGACGCCGGCGATCCCTTGTCAAACGGCCCATCCATATCCTCCGGTTTCTTCCCCGGCACCCCCGCGATCATCCAGTCATGCGGCAGATTCACCCGCTGCCACGTACGCTCCTCATCATTCCCGAAGTCCCCTAGGTGAAATTCCCAATCTCGGTCAAAAAGGATGCACTGCCGCGTCGTCTCGCCCCCCTCCGCGTGCAACGAAAACCCAAAGCCAGCCAGCGCCGCAAAAGCGCCCCGTAGTAAATTCAATTTTCTGATCATAGGGGAGGGGAGTAATTCTGCCGTAAACCGACCCCGTCACGTTATTGGAACCCATCCCTTCAAGTCTACACCAGTTTTACATGTTTCCCCTCCCATCCGCACAAACTCTCTCTCCAAAAAAATCTACTCCCCCGCCTTCCCTCCCGGCGGAAACACCTCCCTAATCGCCTCGAGGTACCTCAACCCGTTCTTCGTATCCGGCTCCAGGTTACTCCCCTCCGTCCATTCATTCCACGAGTTCACCGTCAATATCCGTCTCGCCTTCGGCTCGGTATCCAGGTAATTCTTCGCCTTCACCAGCGCCTTCTTGAACTCCTCCGGCGTATTCCCCACCACAATCCCCGTATAAGGATACCCGCTCTGGTCCCACGGCTTCGCCGGGTCCGTTCGCGGCGACGAATCCCATCCCACGCTCACGTGTGGATAATACGGCACCGGATACCTCTTCTGCGCCGTATCCCAGTAAGCAATCCCCTGCGCCGCCCATCCCGGGTACGGCGTCAACCGTGCAATATTCACATAGTGCGCCCACGTATAACTCGTAACACTCGACACCCCCAGCACCTGCACCGCTCGCGCCACTTCGTCGCTCGTTTTCACATTCGAGTTCGTCATATTCTCCAGCCCCGCTTCGATCTTCTCATTCGTCGCGCTCAGCTTCACCCGGTTGATCCCCCAGTCCACCGCATTCAAGTGCAGATCCGGAAACCCCGCCGCCTTCGTTCGCGCCCGGAATCCTTCCAGCGCCTCCCGCGTCTGCTCAATTCCTCCCAACCCATCCACCAGCGTCTGCATCTCATAAATCGAAAAATACGGCGCTCCGTCGATCTTCCAGTAATTCGGTTGCGAGAAATACTCCTTGATCACCCGGTCCGTCGCCGCGTCGAACGTCGCCCTCGTCACCCTTCCCTCGTGCCAAAGCGTCTTCGGCTTCCCCGGCGACGCCGGAAAGTTATCCGAGTAACCATGATTCGCCCACATCAACGCAAACTTCACGCGCCCCCGGTTCGGCGCCTTCAAAAACCCATCCCTTAGCGCCCCCTCCAGGAACTGCCCGGTATTATATTGGTACCAGTCAAAAATGATCGCCGTAATCCCATGATCCGCCATCGCGTCGATCTTCCGCGCCATATCCCGCGGATTCGCCTCATCCGTATATCCCCACAACGGAACCCGCGGTTGCTGGTGTCCCTCAAACCGCGGAATTGCCCTCTTCACCAACTCCCATTCCGTCCACCCGGCCCCCAACTTCTCCTCGTTCTGCGCATCCACATGGTAATTCGGCCAATAATATACCGCCACTTGATAAGGTCGATCCTCCGCCCACAAACACTTTCCGCATAAAACCAATCCAGCCAGCAAAACCCAGAACCGCGAAAAGCAGGGCAACTTCATACGCATTTCCCATATCCCAGCCACTCCCCTCCTGTCGCGTAAATTCCATTCTCCGCTCCCCCAAAATCCGCATCGCCATGAACACTCGGGCATCCGAATAACGAATCCCGTTTCACCAAGTGAATCTCATTGATCCCTCGGAGCAGACGAAACTGCTCCGTATTTTTCGATCGCCGTTTTCAGGAACGCATTATTGAGCGCATCCTGCTCCTTGGCCGGCCAATCGCCGCGCTGCACCATTACGATAAATACGCGCTGCATCGCCGGGTCGATCCACATGTGAGTGCTCGCCGCGCCGCGATGCCCGAAACTCCCCGGGCTCGGATACCCGTCCTTGGTTCGCTTGACCGCCCAGCCCAGCCCGTAGGCGTCACGATCGCTGGGAATGATATTGCCCGTCTGGACCGAACTCATCTCTTTCACCGCCTTTTCCGATAAGTACCGTTTCCCTTGATAGACACCGCCGTTCAGCACCATCTGGCAAAACTTCGCCAGGTCCCCGGCCGTGGTGAACAGGCCGCCCGCTGGACTCGCGCAATGAAATCCGTAAACGAAGATTTCATGAAACGTCATCGCGGATAGGACGTTGGGAGGCACCATGTCCGGGTTGTTGCCAAGGTATTTGGCCTTGAGCTTGTCCACCAGCGCCTTGGGCGCGTCGTCCGCATATTCCATGATATCTTTCTTGTCTGGCGTGAACTTGACGCTCCGCGCCAGCCGCGCTCCCTGCTCCTGGTTCGGCCACCATGTCGTGTCCTTCATCCCGAGCGGGTCCAGCAATCGCTTCTGCACAAAGTCCGCGTAGGACATCCCGCTCACCACCTCGATGATCCGTCCCGCCGTATCGATCCCCGCGTTGTTGTACTCAAATTTCGTGAACGGTTGCTGCCGCAGCGGCGCCTCGGCGAAATCATCAACCGACCTTTGCAGCGAAACGTCGTCGTTCCTCGCGCGCTGCGCCGGCGTGTAATCCCCGACAAGCCTGATGCCGCTCGTATGGCTCAGGATCTCCCGGATTCTGATTGGGTGCTGCGCCGGGTGGGGAGTATGGGTCGGGTCCTTCGGATCGACGACGACCTGTCCCTTGAATTGCGGCAGATATTTCTCCACCGGATCGTCGAGCTTCACCTTGCCTTCGTCGACCAGCATCATAAACGCCGTCGCCGTCACGCTCTTCGACATCGACGCAATCCAGAATAAGTCATTCGTCTTCATCGGCGTCTTCTTCGCCAGGCTCTGGTATCCGACTGCTTCCAGGTCGAGTATCTTGTCCTTGTCCGCCACCAGGACGACGACTCCATTGATGATGCGATGGTCCACGAACGGCTGGAGCGCCTGCGCCAGCGGCCCCGCCGGGGGAGGGGATCCCTGCTGCTTCTGGGCAAAAGTCGTGCCGGTGAGGAGCACGGCGAGAATGGCGAGGTATTGTATCTTGTTCATCCGGTATTTGACGTGATTTATAGTTACCGGTGCCTCGCGATCCAGATGTTAGTTCTGTTCAGCGCCCAGTAACTCGTTGACTTTTTTCACTACTGAGAAAGCGTCGGCCACATAAAGCACGTCCGCCTTGCCGCGCGCCCAGCCACAGTTCGGATCAAGGCTGATCGCGCGGCGCTCATTGATGAATCGCCAGCCCACCGTATGCGGCTCTTCGCCGTGACAGCACGTGGATAGTCCTTTCGCATGGCGCGGCGTCGCGCCCGTTTGCCCAATCTGGTTCAGGTGCGATAAAAACGGCAACACCGCCTGCCCTTCGCCCCCCAGGTCCACGAGCGATTTGCTGCTCCCCAGCGACGCCCGCGTCGCGTGAAGAAATCCCAGGATGATCTGTTCCGCCTCGGGTACGTGCGTTTGCCCGTCCGCCTGCTTTTTCGTCCAGCCCGCGCCGGTGACGAATAGCAACTGCGCATCGGGCCGTATCGTCTGCGCATCGGCCTTCGGTTCGCGCACGCCGATAACTGTCGTGCGTTTGCTCGCTTCCGGGATGGTTACGGCGACCATTTCCACGCTCGCCGTCCCCGCGCCGCACTCGCACGGCGTCTGGCTGCCGGGATCAATCGCGAGAATCCACGGACGCTGGCTTCGGTTCTGCGCGCTTTCCATCCGCTGACGGTAATACCAGCGATTCACGGAAACTTTGCCGTCCGCCACGGCCACGCCGGTGACATGCGTATCCGCGCGTCCGCCGAGCCGCTCCGCGACCCCGGGCAAAACGCGCATCCACCGCGAGGTCCCTGGGACCACCACGATCGTCGCCTGCGCCGCTTTGCAAATGGCTTCCGCCGCCGCGGCATCCGTCGCGTAACGCGCTTGCGCGAAATCCGCGCCCGTCACGCCGAGATATTTCGTCGCGAGACATGCCGCGATGGAATCCGCCGCCGCCTGCACATTCTCCCCGGCGAGCCCGATGACAAATTGCGAACCGGCCAGTGCCTTGTGCAGCGTCGCCGCCGTGTGCAACGCCTCGCGCGCCGACCTCGCGAGCGATCCGTCGTTTTCCGTGTGGGCAAGAACAAGAATGGTTTCCATCGAATGAAATCTCTGTGTGTTTTGCGGTTTCTATTTCTTGATCCACTCGACGATTTCTGTCGCGATCTCGTCCGGCGACATGTCCTTCACAACCCGTGTTTCGCGTATTTGTTTCGGTACGGCCACGCTTGCGAAGCTCAGCCCTTCGCCGATGAATTTCACCGGCCTGGCCTTTTGCAATGCCGGCATCACCGTCCGCATGTTGGCCATCCCGACCTGCGGATTGTTTTTCGGCTCCGGCAAATTTCCCGTGGCCCAGCCAAGCAATGCCGGCGCGCCCGCGCATTTTGAGACCTGGTGTTTACCCCCCTCGATCCGCTCCAGTATCTCCAGCGTGCCGTCGGCGTTCACCTTCAGTTCATCCACGCCCTGGAACTGGTCGGTAATTCCGAGCCGTTCGCCCACGATTTGCATCGTCGCTCCGGCGCCGCGCGAGGCCGATTCCCACCCGCCGAAAACCAGCAGCCTGGATTTGTCGAGGCCCGGGATCGCCCCGATCGCCTCGGCTAGCGCCGCCGCCGTTTCCGCCGCATCCGTGAAACCATTCGCCGGCCCGTCGAGCGCCACCAGCTCGAACGGCACTTTTTGCGCCACGGTCATCATGACTTGTTGCAGCTTGGCTTTCGGTCCGAGACTGACCAGCCACACCTTGGAACCCGGCTGGTTCTTCGCAAGGTTGGCGGCTTCAAAAAGCGCGTGCCCCGCCCACGGATCGAGGATCGCCGGCAGCATCATTTCATTCTTCAACGCTGGTCCGCCGGGCGACGCAATCGGCTCCAGGGTTTGCAGCGGATCGGGAACGATGCTCCCGCAAACTACGATTTGATAGGCTGTGCTCATATGCTTATTGGGTCAATTTTCCGCCGAATGAAATCCGCCCGTCCCTGCGCGGAAGGCGATGTTCATCTGTTCGGGATTTTCCGGCTTCGCTTGCGAGCAATTCCAGATGCACGCGCCGCAGTGCACGCATTTCTCCCGGTC
>Ga0326727_10021944_pt1 | contig 12408 bp, 9 predicted proteins | sample MB2enrmetagenome_FD_207643 | JGI IMG/M metagenome (GOLD analysis project Ga0326727, IMG submission 207643) | Lab enriched peat soil microbial communities from McLean, Ithaca, NY, United States - MB29MY | ecosystem: Environmental > Terrestrial > Soil > Wetlands > Peat | place: USA: New York...
TCAGTTCGCCCTCTTCATCCCCGCGGACGGCGATCTCTGGAGGCAGTTTGGCTGGCAAGCCGGTCTTCTCGTCCGTCATCGGCGCGCATCCTCCGCTTCACATCCGGTTATACCGCAATCCGCCACTCCGGCGCTTTGAGGGAGTCCCTTGCGTGCCCTGAATCACTATCGCTCCCCGCGCGGAATGGTATAACCTTTTCACTTGCGGCAAGGATTGGACAACGCCAGTCGCGTGGGAGTACCATCGTGCCGCTTTTTCTGGACGGGCTCGCGAGGATGCAGTCCCGGCCCGGCCCCGAAAAACTTGTGGTCTCAACAGGGAGGGAAGCATGAAAGCAATCGAAAAAACAGCGTTGGCCATGTTGGCGCTGGCAGTGGCGTTTACGTCGGGGTGCTGCGCAAGGCACTCCAGCAAAGAGGTCTTCTACCTGATTGCGACCAACATCAAGCTGCCCTACTGGCAGACGGCGGCAGCGGGATTCACCAAGGCCGCGGCGCAATACCAGGTGACCGCCAGGGTGGTAGGGCCAGACACCTATGACGCCCAGGCCGAGTTGGCTGCCTTGCACAGCGCCATTGCGGCCAAGCCGTCGGGCATCCTGATCTCTGTCGCCGACGCCTCGCTGCTGCAGTCGGAGATCAATGCCGCCATCAGCGCCGGGATTCCGGTCATTACGTTCGACTCCGATGCCGCCAGCAGCCGCCGGCTGTACTTCATCGGCACCAACAACCTGGAGGCCGGACGGCTGGGCGGCAAGCGCATCATCGAAAAGCTGGGCGGCAAGGGCAACGTGGTCTTCTTTACCCTCGGCGACCAACCCAACATCGATGAGCGGCTGAAGGGCTTCAAGGAAGTCTTCGCCACCCGGCCCGATATTCACATCACGGCCGTGGTGGACATCAAGGGCGACGCGCGCAACGCCTTCGATTGGACGCAGGAGTCGATGGCCCTTTCCGGCGATCAGAGGATCGATGCCTTTGTCAGCCTGGAATCGTCCTCGGGCAAGCTGGTTGCCGACGCCGTCAAGCGCGGCGGCGGCGGCCGCGAAGTGCTGGCCTTTGACGTGGACCAGGAGACCCTGGACGCAATCAAGTCCGGCGCTATCGACGCCACCATCGCTCAAAAGCCCTTCACCATGGCCTACGTGGGGCTGAGGGCGCTGGACCAGATCTACCACGATCCGCCCAAAGATCTCACCAGGGACTATAGCCCCGACTCCTTTGCGCCCTACCCGGTCTTTGTGGATACCGGCACCTCGGTGGTGGACCAGAGCAACGTGGATCTCTACATCGCCGGAGCGGCGGAAGGAGCGAAGTAGAGCGGCTGGCTGGAGAAGACGGGGCTTCCCGTTTCGGAAGCTCAGGTCGTTTCGTCTAGACACGGCGAGCTCTCAAAGACAGTGCTCTCGAGGCACGATCTGCCTGATCACTCGTCGCTCACAATAAAGTCGCTCACAATAAAGGAGAGGCTCTATTGAACAGGGAAAACGCAATTCGCATCGCTGCGGCTCTCCCCGGCTCCGCGAAGGTGCTGGATGTGGGCGGCGGCAACGCGCCCTTTCCACGCGCAACGCACGTGATCGACGCGCTCCCTTTTGAGGAGCGAAACCGCTCGTCCGCAAAACTCCTGGAAGACGTCATTACGCCGCGATTCACTCGAGAAACGTGGCATCAGGCGGATGTGTGCGACCACAAGCCATGGCCATATGCTGACAGGTACTTCGACTACGCCACGTGTTCCCACCTTCTGGAGGACGTCCGCGATCCGATTTGGGTCTGCTCGGAATTGCAACGCGTCGCCAAGGCCGGATACATCGAGGTGCCCAGCCGGATTCTAGAGCAGTGCCTCGGAATCGAGAACCCAACCTACGCCGGGTACTATCATCACCGGTGGCTGGTCAGCATTCGCGAAAACCGGGTCGAGTTCCAGCACAAACCGCATAATCTTCACACCCTCAAATCGGCTATAGTGGGCAGGATCGGCGCAATCGGGAAGATCAATCCCCGCTATGAGATTTCCTGCCTCGAGTGGAGCGGATCCTTCGAATATGGAGAAACGCTCCTGCTGGATGAATCGGACCTGGAGCGCAACCTCAGCGAGTTCGCCGCTGAAGCCCGGCGCCTTCCGGATCTGGTAGTCAGGCGCGACGAGGGACTGGTGAAAACGGCTCGGAGACTGGTGTTCTACATGCGGCTGAGGTGCGGGGGGCGGTGAACCCGAAAGCGGGAACGGCCCGCAGGCTTCCCGCTCCCGAGGCAGGCATTGCTCGGTAAACCATCCTCCGCATACTCACGCCCGCAGTAACGGAATCGAATCGCTCTCGCCGGCGAGCGAACAGCCGGCCGGATGGAAGTGCATGGGGAAACACCGCATACCAGGCCCCACGAACATCTCGTCCACTTCGCCAGGCTCTGCGCCCTTCCCGCCCTTTACGCGATCTGAAAAGGACGCGGCTATACTTGGGCCGTGGAAGGACCAGGATTTCGGAAGCGGCCTCGGAACGCAACCGGGGTTGACGTGTCCTGTCCAATCCTGATCTTCATGATGCGAAAACCGGGTGATGGATTGCTGTGAATCCACATTTCCATTATGAATCTGGCGTAAGCGGTAGTAAGATCAGTTCAGCGCCAGTATTCATGCGGCTTTGAGCGCGATTTTAGCGTAGCGGAGGCCTCAACCCAATGGGTGAGAAACAAGATCGGCTTTTTCAGCACTCCGTAACGAGCCGGAGTTTCGGCCCCTAGCGCCCTCTGGAGCCACTCAGACAACCGATCCGTGGAAGATTATCTCGCAAGAGCGGTGCGGCATATACAATTGCGGTGTCCGGGAAACCATAATGGAAATCTTGGTGCAACCAACGTTCATGAAAGTGACCTGACAGCAAATGTCGAATTCAAAAGATGGGTGGAATGCACAACGGTGAAGCTATGGAAGCCCAAGCAAGTATTGACGGATTGACGGTCAAGGAACTTCCGGACGAACTGCAGTTCCGATATAACTGCAACTATAACTATGGTTCCGAGCTTCTCATATTTGTAGCTCTAGCGGTTTTGTTTGTGTCTGTTTTCTTCAATTCGATGGAGATGATTGCTTCTGACCCTGTTTTCCGTGAAATCGTATTTGCAGTGTTCTTTGGCGGCTTTTTGTGTATAGGAATTAGCGCCGCAAGGAACCGGAATAGGGTCTACGCAACCACGCTCTCTGTCACAAGCCAACGCTTCGAGGCGGCGGGGGACAATTTGAAGCCGGATTGGAGGGGTCACTGTTCTCGTCCTGGGGCAATAATCGTACCGGTATCCGAAGTCAGAATGCTCGGTTATTCACCGCGCCAACAACGCGGTTCGAAAGCGGGATTGTATGTGAACTCCCGGATTGTTATGAAGGTGATCTCCCTCCCAGATAAATGCCTTCTGCCGGGATTGAGCCGAGAGCAAACTACGGCCGTAATCGCTGCTATCGTTCGGAAATTCCCGGAGATCGGCCCCAAGATACACAATTACAACTGATTTGTGACAAATAAGGAAAACGCCTTAACCCGTCTGGCCTGTCTCGCGCCTTCCGCCTTGGCTTCCTTCGGCTCAACGCAAACAATCCGACCGTATGCGCAAATCCCTTCTGGAGTGTGTATAATGAGGCGTCAGTGGCCTGCCGGTGCTTGAAGGCGCGTGTGTGGGCCTTTCCGCCGATGAATGGCTCATTCGCGGGGAGTTTTCGATAGCTTGGCGATCGGCGGAAGCAAGCCGGCAGGAAGGGAACCGCCGCAATGCGATTGCGCGGCATAGAACTAACTGACGCCGCGAATTGGCGATCTTGGAATCATACCCAGAGATTTGGGTGCCCCAGGTCCCTCGTCCGCCGCAGCGGAGGGACCTGGGAAAGCACGAATCCACATGGTCTGGGTACTAGATGATGTAGATGGGCGTCTGTGTAAAGGGGGTATTCCTTGCCATGGCCGGATCGCTCCGCTCTGTTCTCTCCATTCCTGCCACCGCCGGCAACCGCTCCAGACGATTCAAGATCGCGATTGCGGCGCTGCTCCTGGCGTTGCCTGTGCTGTGCGCGCCCGCGCTTGCGCAAACCACCACCATCAGCGGCACGGTCTACGATCCCAGGACGACCGCCAGCGCTCTTCCCCTGCCCAATGTGCTGGTCTACGTCACCACCGGAACGGTGGCGCCGCTTACGCCTGGAGTACAGTGCCTGACCTCATCCAGCTCCTCGCCCACAGGCGTGGTGAGCTACACCAATACCGCCGTGGACGGCACCTTCACGCTGGGCAATGTGCCCGTAAATGCTACCTATACTCTGGTCATCCAGGCGGGCAAGTGGCGCCGGCAGTTTAGCGAGACCGTTGCCGCCGCTCCGCTTACCGGGCTTGTCCTCAACATGCCATCCGACCATACGCAGGGCGACATCCCGCTGATCGCCATCGCCACCGGCTCCGTCGATGCGTTGGAGTGCGTGTTCCGCAACATGGGCATTGCCGATACCGAGTTTACCGACGACAACGGCACTGTGAATCCGGGAGGGCGCATCCATCTCTACAAGGGCAGTTCTGTGCCTGGAGCGGATATCAATGCGTCCACCCCATCCCAGACAACGCTCATGGGCACGGCGACGGATTCCTCGCTCCTGAACAGCTACGACGTGGTGATGTTTCCCTGCCAGGGGTCCCCGGCCAATCAAGCGACCCCCGTTGCCGCAACCAACCTGCTGAATTACGCGAACGCCGGCGGCCGTGTCTTTGCAACCCATTACAGTTATGCCTGGCTGGACCCCGCCTCGCCCTACGATTCGCAGTTTCCGCCGGTTGCGAACTGGTCTCCTACTCAGCCCGATCCCTCCCCCGACCCTGGACCGGCCACCATCGACACCGGCTTTACCGACGGCGCCACACTCGCGCAATGGCTGCAGAACGCCGGCGCTTCGTACGACAATACGCCTGGGCAGGTTCAGCTCAGCACGCTTCGCCACGACCTTACCAGCGTCATTCCGCCCACACAGCCCTGGGCGACCATGAACTCCGACGGCGCGATCATGCAGATGACTTTTAACGCCCCAGTCGGCGCGCCCGCGGCCAACCAATGCGGGCGCGTGTTGTTCAACGAGTATCACGTGGAAAACGTCTCGGGAGTATCCGGCGATGCTTTTCCCGCCGAGTGCCCCAGTCCAACCGCGCCGATGAGCGCGCAGGAAGAGATGCTGGAGTACGCCCTCTTCGATCTATCGTCTTTTGTGACGCCAGTGGTGGTGCCTACCCTCTCCATCGGCTTCACCCCCAGCCCATTGGTCGTCGACCAGGGCCAGACCGGCGATCAGGTCACTATCGATGTGACCAACACCAGTTCGACCGCGCCCATCTATAGCTCCGCCGTTCTCGCCATAACGCTGCCGGCGGGCCTTACGGCCACCGCCCTGGCGGATGCAACCGGCGGCTGGAGTTGCACGCTGAGCACCCTGACCTGCACGCGCACCTCCAGCATTGCCGCCAGCGCCAGCGATTCGGTCGCCCTGACCGTCAGCGTCCCGGCATATACAACGGGAAGCAGCCCCACGGGATTGATCACGGCGACGGTCTCCAGCCCCAACTTCTCCAGCAGCGTGGTGGCGTCGGATACTGTCATCTTCCAGCAGCCGCCTACCATCAACTGGGCCACGCCCGCGCCCATCGTCTATGGAACCCCGTTGAGCGGCGCGCAACTGGACGCCACTTCGCCCCTGACGGGCAGTTTCAGCTACTCTCCGGCCGCGGGAACGGTGCTCTCCGTCGGGCAGCAGACGCTGAAGACTACCTTCACTCCCACCGATACCACCGATTACACCACCGGGACGGCAACCGTTACCCTGACGGTGGTCCCGGCCAATCCTGTCTTGACGCTGACCGCCTCGCCCAATCCTGCTTTTATATCGAACCCGGTCACCTTCACCGCAACCATTGGTTCCCTGGGGATCGCGCCGACCGGCACAGTGACCTTTTACGATGGAACGACCGTGATTGGATCGGCTGCCGTTTCGGCGGGTTCGGCAACACTCACCATCTCGGCGCTGGCGGCCGGGACTCAGTCGATCACAGCCGTCTATTCCGGCGACAGCAGCTATACCGCGGCCACCAGCAGCGCGCTCGCGGAGAACCTGCAGGACTTCACACTGGCGCTGGCGGGCAACAGCGCAGTCACCGGCACGGCGACCGTTCCCCTGGGAGGGGTGGCGTCTTATCCGCTGGTGATTACACCGGTGGGCGGCGCCACGCTGCCGGGAGCGGTGAGCCTGGACGTGACCGGACTTCCGCTGGGATTGACCGGGGTCTTCACCCCGGCTACGGTGGCGGCAAGCTCCGCGGCGACCGATGTGACGCTGGAGGTGGGCCCGCCGGGCAAAGCGGCTCTTCAAACGCCGCGCAAGCCCTTTGGCGGAAGCTCACTGCCGCTCGCCTTGGGGCTGATCGTACTGCCGGTTTCCTTCGCGCTGCCCATTGCCGGCAGGCTGCGCAAGGCCAATCGCCGCCGGTACGGGCTGGCAGCCCTTGCTCTGGCCGGCGCGGTCTTGGCAGTGGGACTCGCGGGATGCGGAGTCAATCTGACTCCGCAGTCCTCTACCTTGACCATCACCGCGAACTCCGGTGCTTTGTCTCACTCCATCACGGTCAGCCTCACCGTGCAATAAGCTCTGCGTCCCAAACGCCGACGCCCCCGGCTGGCCGAGCGCTCTTACTTGTAAATGGATTGCCCGGCCTTGGTGCTCAGCTTGTGCCGCATGGCCTTCTTGGCAGTAACTTCACCCGGCGGCGGCTCGCTGGCTGTCTCGATATTCTGTCCGTGCTTCTCGCGTCCCGTAGCGATATGCAGGTCGATGACCACGGCCATCGCCAGCCTCATACGAGGCGTAGATCGCGCCCAGGTCCAGCGCCGACACCACGTCCGGAAGAAAACGCGCCAGATGACCTTCCGGAAGCCAATCGTGTAGCGAAGGAGGGAACAGCAGCGACTGGTTCACATCGTCGGGGGGAAAACTCTTGCCCATAACCAGCATCGTAAACCGAGCCGCAAATTGTAATCTTGGAATCAACCGCAGAGGGAATCTATCCCCGACACACTCTCAGAACACCTTCATCCTTATCACCAGATACTTCTTCGGGTCTTCGCGGATGCTCTTCACCAGCTGCTTGGTCTGGTCCAGGGTCTGGTCGGCATTGTCGTAGAGGGAGCGGTTCTGGACCAACTGGCCGAGCGAGCCCTTGCCCTCGTCCACGGCTTTGAGGATCGAGTCCAGGCGGGTGACCGTGTCGTCCAGCTTCGCGGCGAAGGCGGGGTCTTTGGCGATTTTGCCCAGGCTGCCCTTGCCGGCGTTGATCTCGGTCACCAGTTGATTGGCATTGGAGACGGCGGAGTTCAGGTTGTTGTAGAGCGAGTCGTCCTTGAGCAGCTTCCCTATGCTGCCCTTGCCCTGGTCCAGATCGGTGGTGATCCTGTCCAGCCGGTCGACGGCGGAGTTGGCGCGGGTGTAAAGCGTATCGTCGGTGATCAGCTTGCCCAGCGAGCCTTTCCCCCCGGCCATGCTCCCGGTGATGGTCTGCAGATCGTCCGCAATGCGCGTGAGCTTGCTATAGAGGGCGGGATCGTTGATGAACTCGCCCGCCGATCCCTTCTTGGAGTTGATCGAATCTATGGTGATTTCGAACTTGTGTAACAGCGTGGTGAGCTCCAGGATGGATTCGTCGCTGGTGCGGATGACGTCCTGAATGCTGGGCGAGCCGGAGGCCTTGAGTTCGGCGTTGTTGGCCGGATGGGGGCCGCTGGCATGGGCGGAGCTGAGATCGACGAAGCTGTCGCCCAGAACGCCGGCCTGCTCGATCGCGGCGGTCGAGTCGGTATGCAGGCGGTCCAGATACTCGCGGCCCACCTGCATGGTCACTTCGACGGGCGTGGGATTGCGATCGGGGACGATGCGGACGTGGATCACATTGCCGATGGTCACGCCCTCCAGCGTGACGGGCGCTCCGTCCTTGAGCCCGGCAGCATTCTCAAAGTAAGAGCGGAGCGCGAGTTTGGGCGAGAACGGCCCGCCAGAGGAGGCGGACATGAGGAAGATGAGCCCGATCAGCACCAGCATGGCCACCATGACCAATGCTCCCACTCTCAACTGCGACCACTGAATCTCTTTGCGGCTTGGCACGGCATTCCCCTTGCTGAGATTAGCCCGGCTGACGCCTAGAGGATAGCAGAAGGACTGGCTCTATCGCCCGTCCTCGAGCACCACGCTGGCCATGGCCAGGCTGGCGGTGTGGGTGATGGAGAGCGAGGCATGGGCAACGCCCAGGCCGGCGGCAATCTGCGCGGCGCGCCCGTGAAACTGGAGAGTCGGCCTTCCGCTGGCTTCGCGGACCACCTCGATCTCCAGCCAGCTCACGCCCGAGCTGATGCCCGTTCCCAGGGCCTTGGCTCCCGCTTCCTTGGCGGCGAATCGGGCGGCAAAGCTCTCCGCGGAGTTGCGCTTGCCCAGGCAATAGGCCTTCTCCGCGGCGGTGTAAACACGGTCCAGAAAGCGGCCGCCATAGCGATCCACGGACCGCTGGATGCGCCCGATCTCAATCAGATCGATTCCGGAGCCGACAATCATGCTGCCTCCAAGGCTACATCATTCTGTTTCTGTTGCGCTTGCGGGCACGCCGGCACGCCGTTTCCCACCCTGAGCGCCGGCCCCAAAAATGGAAGTTCCGCCCACATCCAATTACCAGCGCAGGGTACCGCGGACCCTTGCAGGGCGCGGATGTTCCAAAGCCGGTCAAGCGCCGTGCGACTCCGCAACACTGGTTATGCTGCCCCGACTGGTTCCGATAAGAGGGGTGTGAGGCTGACAATGTTGGACCACAACGCGGGGCACGTCATCAGCGTTCCCTGGGCGATGCAGATGAAGGCCATCTCGGTCGAAGAGCCGACGCGGCTGGTCCAGACTCTGACCGGCGCGATCCTGGGCTGCGGCGGCTGGGTTCTGAGCCGCGGCGCCAACGATACAGGCATGGTGACCATGCTCTTCGAGTTCGAGCGCCAGACCTGCGTGGATATCTACAGCCTGATGATCGCCGCCGGCCTGGAACTGAGCCAGAGCGGGCATATCCGCTTTACCGAACTCTGCCAATGTACCCGCAGCCACTTGCGCGAATGCGGCACGGAGATCGCCAGCGTTGACCTGGAGATTCAGACCTTTCCTATGGAGAGGGTGCACGGCGTCCTCGCTCCCGAGGCGGGCTGATCGAAGCAGGCGGGCTGCTCAGCCGGCCTCCACCAATCCATAGCGGCGCTGCCAGGCATCTTTGAGCCGCTCACGCACCATCTTCCGCTCCGTCTCGGTGGCTTCGGCCCGGTCGCCCTTTCCGGCTGCGGCAAAGCGGGCGGCTTCCATCTTGGCCAGCTCCAACAGCTTGCGGTCGCGCAGCAGGTTGGCCACGCGAAAGTCGGGCAGCCCGGCCTGGCGCGTGCCGAAGAACTCGCCGGGGCCGCGCATGGTCAGGTCCAGCTCCGCCAGCTCAAATCCGTCCTGGGTGTGGACCATGGCGCTCAGCCGCTCCTCGGCAAGCGGAGTAACGCGCTCGCCGGTGATCAGGATGCAGTAACTCTTTGCCGCTCCACGCCCCACCCGCCCGCGCAACTGGTGCAACTGCGCCAGTCCGAATCGCTCCGCATGTTCCACCACCATCACGGTGGCGTTGGGCACGTCCACGCCCACCTCGATAACGGTGGTGGCCACCAGCACGTCGATCTCGCCGCGCTGGAAGCGGCGCATGACGATCTCCTTCTCGTCCGCGTCCAGGCGTCCATGCAGCAGCGCCAGGCGCAGGCCGGCGAGCGGGCCGGCGCGCAGCTTCTCGTGCATCTCGACGGCGGACTTGAGGCCGGACTTGGCTCCGGGATTGGCCTCCTGCGCGGCCTGCGGAAACAGCTCCGCTGTTTTTCCCTTTCGGTTGAGTTTACGACTGGGTGCCCCAGGTCTCGCCTTTGAGGCCTGGGAAGCGAGGTCGAGAGAAGCGTCCACACCCGCCTCCGGGTCGTCGTGGCAGAAATCCAGTTCCGGCTGATCCTCCTTTGTCCCCTCGATGACCGGGTAGACGATGTAAGCCTGGCGGCCCTTCGCCACCTGCTTGCGGACGAAATCCCACACCTCCTGGGATCGCTCGGCGGGAACGCGCCGCGTGGCGATGGGCGTGCGTCCGGGCGGCAGCTCATCCAGCACGCTCAGGTCGAGATCGCCGTAGAGCGAGAGCGCCAGGGTGCGCGGAATGGGAGTCGCCGTCATCACCAGCACGTCCGGCTCAGCCTGATTGGGCTTCTTCATCAGCTTGAAGCGCTGCAGGACGCCGAAGCGATGCTGCTCGTCCACCACCACCAGGCCGAGGCGGTCGAACTCGACCTTCTCCTCGATCAGCGCGTGCGTCCCGACAATCAGTTGCGCCTCGCCGCTATTGATGAGGCCGCGCGTGTAGCGCTTGCGGTCTTCGTCCAGCGAGCCGGTCAGCAGCACGATCCGGTAGCGGCGGCTCGACCGCTCCAGCAGCTTGCGCGCGGCCAGATAGTGCTGCGTGGCCAGAATCTCAGTGGGCGCCATCAGCGCCGCCTGGTAGCCGTTTTCCATGGCCACCAGCATGGCCTGCAGGGCGACGATGGTCTTGCCCGAACCCACATCGCCTTGCAGCAGCCTGCGCATCGGGCTGGGCGCGCGCATGTCGGACACAATCTCGCCCAGGGCGCGCTTCTGGGCGGCGGTGGGGTGGAACGGCAGCACCTCGCGAATCGCCTCGCGAACTCTGTCGCTGGTGGCAAAGGCGATGCCCGCGCGCTCCCTCATGCGCCGCCGCTTGAGTTCCAGCCCCAGCTCCAGAAAGAACAGCTCTTCAAAGATCAGCCGCCGGTGGGCGGCCGTCGCCCAAGCCTGCAACAGGGCAAAGGGAGTTCCCTCACGGGGAAAATGCACCTCCCGCAGTGCCGTCTCGCGATCCGGCAGGTCGAGCCTTGCCAGCATCTGGCGCGGCAGGCACTCCGGCACGGCCCCGCGCACGCTCTCCAGCAGGTTGAAGATCGTCTTGCGCTGCCAGCGCGAGGCCAGCCACGCGCCGCCCAGCGACTCATACACCGGCGTGATGCGCCCCACCTCCAGCAGCCGCGTCTCGGCGTCGTCCGTGGCGTCGGGCAGCACCTCGAACTGCGGCTGGATCATCTTCAGGTTGCTCGACGAGCGCGACGGCTCGACCCGCCCATAAACGGCCACCGTCTGCCCGGCGTGAAACTTGCCCTCCAGATAGCTTCCGTTGAACCAGATGCACTTCAGCGCCAACCGCCCTTGCCCCACGGTCAGCTCGAAGATGGGCATGCGCTTGGTGCGCAACAGCGCCGAGCCGCGCACCTCGGCGATGACGCTGGCCGTCTCGCCGGCCTTCAGTTCGTCCAGGCCGCGCGGGTTCTGGCGGTCCTCGTAGCGGAAGGGCAGGTGGTAGAGCAGATCCTCGGCGGTCTGGATGCCCTTGGCGGCGAGCATCTCCGCCACGCGCGGACCCACGCCGCGCACATACTTCACAGGATCGTCGAGGCCGGGCACAGTACGGATGCTAAATGGCCTGCGTCCGCCGGAACAAACCCACCCGGAAGCAAAAGCGCTGGGAACGGGGTGATGGATTCGTCCGGATGGTCAGGGGTCTCCAGGCGCATGGATAATATCCGCAAAAACTGAAGAGAATAATTGCAAGCTGCGGAGAAAACCGCCTATAATCTCCGCAGGAAGTGCGGAGAATGTCGCGATATATCCACAACCTGCCGGATTGGCCCCACTTTCGCTGGGATCGTGAGCGCCTGGCTAAGAAGCTGGCCGCGGTCCGTCACGAACAGGGCCGCTTGTTGGGGCGCATGGAGAGTTTGGGCTTTCCCCTGCGCCAGAAGGCCGTTCTCGACACGCTGACGGCGGACGTGCTGAAAAGTAGCGAGATTGAGGGCGAGACGCTGGACCTGGAGATGGTCCGATCTTCGATCGCCCGACGGATGGGCATCGACATTGGCGGCCTGAAAGCCGTGGACCGCGACGTGGAGGGCGTGGTGGAGATGATGCTCGACGCCACCGGCAACTACAACCAGCCTCTGACCCAGGATCGCCTCTTCGCCTGGCACAGTTCGCTCTTTCCCTCTGGACGCGCCGGAATGAGGCGGATCGAAACGGGCAGATGGCGGACGGACAGCGATGGACCCATGCAGGTAGTCTCCGGTCCGATAGGCCACGAGCGCGTTCACTTTGAGGCTCCGGCAGCCGCGCGCCTGGACGCGGAGATGCAGGTGTTTCTCGGCTGGTTCAACGCAAGCGGCAATGGGGATTGGGTGATGAAGGCGGCGCTGGCCCATCTATGGTTTGTCACGATCCACCCATTCGAG
>Ga0326727_10021946_pt1 | contig 12408 bp, 17 predicted proteins | sample MB2enrmetagenome_FD_207643 | JGI IMG/M metagenome (GOLD analysis project Ga0326727, IMG submission 207643) | Lab enriched peat soil microbial communities from McLean, Ithaca, NY, United States - MB29MY | ecosystem: Environmental > Terrestrial > Soil > Wetlands > Peat | place: USA: New York...
AACTACGCTTGCCCTTCTTGATACCGCGAATACCAAGAGTTATGGCAACCCGGAGATTACGCCGGTCAAGACTGTTGCCGGGAAGCACCCGGGCATTCTGATCACCGGACACGATCTCAAGGATCTTGAACAGCTGCTCGAACAGTCAAAGGACAGCGGAGTTGAGATTTATACTCACGGCGAGATGTTGCCGGCAAATGCGTATCCCGCGTTCAAGAAGTACAAGCATCTCGTGGGAAACTATGGATCTTCATGGTGGCACCAGAAGGAAGAATTCGAGAAGTTCAACGGCCCGGTTCTGGTTACCACGAACTGTATAGTCCCTCCAAAAGATAGTTACAAGGAACGGATCTTTACGACTGGCCCGGCAGGGTATCCCGGCGTAAAGCACATCAGCACTACAAATGATGGGAAGAAGGATTTCTCGCAGCTTATCCACCTTGCAAAGACGTGCCAGCCACCGCAAGACCTAAATGCACCCGGCAGGGATCTTATCACGGGATGTGCACACGGTGCGGTTCTTGCAATTGCCGGCACCGTTATTGATGCAGTCAAAAAGGGAGACATCAAGCGGTTCGTGGTCATGGCAGGCTGCGATGGCCGGCATGCCGAGCGGGACTACTACACGGAGTTTGCAAAAGCACTGCCGAAGAACACGGTCATTCTGACGGCGGGCTGCGCAAAGTACCGGTACAATGGACTCGACCTAGGCACCATCGGCGGAATTCCCCGCGTCATTGATGCCGGCCAGTGCAATGACTGCTACTCGCTTGTCGTTATCGCGCAGGCTCTTGCAGGCGCATTCGGTGTCGGCATCAACGAACTGCCGGTCTCATACAATATTGCATGGTACGAACAGAAGGCGGCGCTCGTGCTTCTCGCTCTGTTAAATCTCGGGATAAAGGATATCACGCTCGGACCAAAACTTCCGGCATTTGTCTCACCCGGTGTCCTGGACGTCCTCGTTGAAAATTTCGGTATCAAAAAGAACAGCACGGTTGAAGCTGATCTCCCCCGTCTTGTACCCGGCATCTGAACGGGAAATAAATCTTTGTTAACTTGGTGAGGGATCGTAAATTTTCTATGAAGAAGAATGTTATTCCTCCCTCACTAAGTTAACAGAACCAACTATTTCTTCGCGGCTTTCATTTTCTCTTCTTCTATCCGCCGGGATTCCTAGTCCCACGCTTCGGCATCACAGTTTCGGTAGCATGCCGCTTCGTCCTCGTCCTCTTTTCTATTGATATACCGGCCGAAGATCAGCCGCCACTCACCGGAATCGCGGAGGACTATCCTCAGCAATACAGACTTTTCACACTGACAGTTCCCGGTAAAGATCCCCAATCGCGGCCATTGTCTTGTAGCCCTTATCTGTAATGATGTAATCTCCCCGCTCGTGACGCTGGAGAATCATGCCGGATTCCGTCAGTTTCCGGATGTGGAAGAGGAGGTTACCACCCCGCAACCCAGTCAACTGTGAGATCTCCGAGAATGTCCGGGTCCCGGTCATAAGCGACTTAACGATCTGGAACCGCTGGATGTTTGCCACCGGTTCAAGAAGGTCATTTACCACGATCTTATCAGGTATATCCATCTCCACGGTAGCGGGACTCTTCTGGTAGATACCGAGGGTCTGCATCAAAGTAACCTGTTTTTCGAAAAGCCGGCCAACCTCGGTAAAACAGGTATCACAGCTATCGTACGGCCCCTTCTTCCGGAGCGTCTTCATCCTTTCCCGGTACGATTGGATCAGCTCATCAGAGACATTACCCTCGGTGATATGCTGGGCAGAATCTTCCAGGAATGCCATGAACACACCGTAACAGGTCGTGCGCATGGCACAATTCTCTACCATGTGAGCTGACAGATCGGTTTTTGCCGTTCCTACCTGGTGATCCGCGATAACACCGGTATATTCTTTCTTGATATCCGCCAGTACTGCATTCACATGCTGCTGGTTCGCTTTTTCTATGAACCGCTTCAAATCAGTCCGCAGCCCTGTAATCTCCGTCTTAAGTTCGCGGATCTCGGTCATTGTCCCTGATGCTGCTCCCATTTCCCTGTCCTTTTGTTGAACCTTGTGTCCTTATGACTGTGCGGGTCATTTTTCTATACTAAAACACGTTTGTATATTTTTGTAACGCTCAAGTATATATTCCTAACATAAGCATCAGTGTATGGTGAAAAAAATGCCAATATGGAAACACACAGGAAAAGAAGTAACGAAGGCAAAGGCTGAAGAATCACTCAAATCCATCAAGAGCGCCTGTTTCGGGTGCGGAACCCATAACGCCGACTGCTCGATTGCAAAAGCAGCCGGTGAAATTGCAGAAATGGTCAAAGATGAGACCCTTTCTGTACGGGACCAGATCCATGCACAGATCACCGGAGCACTCAAGGGAGCGAAATTCCCGGTCAAGACACCAAAAGACCTCATTGCCGCGTTCCCGAACGGTGCAAACACAACCTGCCAGGTTGGCGACCTGAAAATGACCGCCGGAGAGGCAGGAAAACTCCTCAAGGGATCGGACTTCCCGTTCAAGAGTGCAAAGGCTGTGGCTGACGTTATTGTTGAGCGGGCAGGACTCTAATTCCGCGAACCGGTGAATCTACCATGGCAAAACTAACCGCAGAGATGAAAGAAGCGTTTGGCAAGATGAAGATCTTCCCGGTTGCGACCGCCTCAAAAGACGGCACACCAAACGTCGTTCCCATCGGGGTCGTCGAACTGGTCAGCGACGATACCATCTGGATCACGGACAATTTCATGCACAAGTCGCTTGAAAACCTCAAGGCAAATCCAAAGATTGCCATCTATATATGGGGCCCGGAGATCAAGGGCTGCTTCCAGATCAAAGGTCACGCGACCGTTAAAACCAGCGGCACTGATTTCGACGCAATGAAGGCGAAGATCAACGCAAAAAATCCCGCAATGCCCGCACGTTCTCTTATCATCGTGAAGATCACCGAGGTCTTCAATTGCCAGCCGGGCCCGGAAGCCGGCAAGAAACTCCTTTAATCTTTTTTAACTCGATGGTTGAGAGTTCTGGTGCGTTGACGGTCAATATCGCAGGAGGAAAGAGATGAAGATTAAAGTTCGGTTTTTCTCAGAAAACGGTGAGCTCCTCGGAAATGAAGAAATGATGGATGCCAAGGAAGGTTCAGTGCTTTCAGACCTCATCACGAATGTTTCCGGGAAAAACAAGGAAGGATTTGATGCAATTTTCGATGCTAAAGGGAACATAAGAGACTTTGTTGTTCTGGCGAGAAACGGCAAGCAAATCGACATGACAGAAGCGGAAAAAACTATTGTCGCAGAGGGGGACGATATTGTTGTTCTTCCCCCAATCAGCGGTGGGTGAATAAGCCTGTAATCTCAAGCATCCCAGGCATCCGTCTGACCTACTGCAAAATCAATTGATTTGTTTTTGGGGTTCTGTCAAGTCTTCGGCGGGTTGTCACTTTTCTTCGGAGTGTTGAAATTCAGAACTGCCGACAACGTTACAGTACCGGTATTCGGAAAGCATAAAAATAGATCGCAATAACAATCATATAAGCAGTCAAGGATTTCCTATGATTACTCGTTTACAAATTGAGCATTTCAAATCTATCGAGTCATTGGATATAGAATGCAACAGGATAAATATCTTTATTGGAGAACCAAACACCGGCAAGTCAAATATTCTCGAAGCCCTGGCATTTTTTACCTTCTATGATCAAATTGCGGAGGGATCTTTTGAGAAATTATCATCATACATCCGATTCAAAGACCTTTCAAATTTGTTTACTGATGGTTTATTAGATCATGATGTGAGTCTAAAGGTCACTCGAAATGTCGTTATTGAAAACGTAATATTAGCTCAACCGAATGATGAAAGAAATGTAATTACTGAAGAAATTAGAATCACACCAGAATCCAATAATTATAGATCGTATGATCGCATAAAAATGGGAACAGAAACGATAGAGAAAGGACAATTTACGTATAATTTTTCTGGGGAAGGCTCCGGCGGGGGTAGCGGTAACAGAGGGAACCTCTCATCGGTAAAATATTATGTTTTTAAAGAGCTTCCGGAATACACCGATATTAAAACAGATTCTTTAACACCACCTTTCGGTGCGAATCTGGTTTCACTTATTCGGGCACATAAAAATCTCCAGCAGAAAGTCAAAGATCTTTTAAAAACCGAAGGATATCGTCTTCTCGTTAAGCCCCACGATAAACAGATCGAGATCATTAAGGATAGTGAAGACATCTCATACGGCTATCCTTATGTTGTAATGTCGGATACTTTGAAACGCATCATTTTTTACATGCTTGCGATTCATTCAAACAAAAATGCCGCAATTGTTCTTGAAGAGCCGGAATCCCAAACATTTCCTTATTATACTAAACACCTTGCTGAAGAAATTGCACTTGACGATGAAAACCAGTATTTTATCGCCACTCACAATCCCTACCTTCTTCGATCGATTATAGAAAAAGCACCTAAAATTAAAGTCAATATCTTTGTAGTTTCCACAGAAGAATATCTCACTAAGGTTACAAAGCTTGATTCACATAATGTTCGCGATCTTCTCGAATCCGACCCATTTTTTAATCTCTCGTCATTTATCCAGAAGGGGGAGGGGTGATGATAATTGTCGAGTGTAATAATGATGAATTACTTCTCCGGATTTTAGGAGTTGGAAAAAAGAAAATTAAACATGAATCAGGGAAGGGAGATGTCCTTCGTTTAGCCTCAAAGAATTCTCCTGTTCTGGCATTTATCGATGATGATCCTGATAGTGAACAGCCAAAAGAAAGGGATAATTATCGAATAGCTATTCAAGAGGAAACACTCCAATGTTGTGTCCATTTCGCTGATCCGGAAAAACGTCTGGTAATTATTTCCCCTCTCCTAGAGAAATGGCTTCTAATAAGAGCGAGAAAGAATGGCATTGATCCCAAAAAATATGGATTGCCGGAAGACCCAAAAGAATTGAAATCTATCCCTCATCTTGAAAAAAATCTAAAATTTAGACAATTCATAGAGGACTTGGCGAGAAAGGATTCAGAATTTCAATTGATTGCTTCATGGCTTCAAACGATTCAGTAGCGTTTGACGATATCCGGCGATCCCTGGAAGAAAATGATTTTGAGCCTCTTCAGGAGATAAAGACGCCCCCAAACAAAAGTGTTACCGGAAAGAGTCGAAAACCTGGGTAAAAGTCCCGATTTCAAAAAAGTTATTTTTCAAAGACAAAGATCTGCCATGCAGCTATCCTGTCCCGTTGAACGACGGTGCTGTTGGTAGCCTCGATAAAATTTTCCGGGGTAAACCGGGTATCCGGGCCGAGATCATAGGTCTGGTTGATGACAGGGCCGAGCACCGGGTTTTCTCCGGTTACTGACACAAAGACATGTGGCCGGGGGGTTATTATCATGCCACTCAATGATCCGGTACAAAATGCAATTGCAATCAACAACACCACAAAAATCAATGTGCTTTTTTCCTGCACGTTCCTTTTTGGTTTCTCACCGTTTCCTGCGATAAAAATCACATTCGACCGTTGCCCGCCCTGCGTTTTAAAGACAGGGTGCTAGTTTCATTTTTTGAAACTAGCCATTTTTCATTAACACACCGGGTTCTATCAGGTTATCGGGGAGCACCGCTGCCACCAATACTGACCATCACGACACCTCCAGGGTCGTTTGCCCGGAAGGACGAAGACCATGCTGTCTCATAAGGCGGGATGTGCGCAGGGGATACTGTTCCACTTCCACGGGGACTATCTCGATGTAGTGATCCGCCTTTTGTGCAAGCGCTGAGAAAGAGCGGTCCATCGATGGTGTGTACAGGATCACCAGTGCATCCCGGGCAATATCCTTGAGTGCGTCTGCGATGGGTTGAAGCATCTCAAATGCATTATCAAAAAGCGAAGGGTCGTGCTCGACGAAAACGACGGTATGACCGACTTCCCGGAGTATAGTAAGGAGCTGATGTGCAGTGAATCCCCGGCGGATATCAAAATTCTTAGACTGCCGGTTAATGCCTGACAAGATCCGGGAGTAGTTCCCGCTGATGTAGAGGAACAGGAACCGCTGGAGATCTGTGTTACTATTGATAGCGGCGATTATCTCGTTCTCGGGTGCAATTACCGCGTTAAATGTTCCCGGGTAGAGTGCCAGGCCCTTTCGGATCTCGATCTGCATAGCACCGGATCCCTGCTGTACTGAGGGGAATAAAGATCCGGCCATGAGCGGTGTGAAAATGATTTCTCACCGAAGACCGGCGAATGCCGGTTTCCTGAATGCTCGTCATTCGGTATCAAATAAAACATTAGGAGATTCATAAAAAATTATAACAAAACGACATTTTGGTGGCGAAATGAAAGCAAAAAGATCTGGTAACGCCCTCCGGGATAGGAAGACAGGAAAGGATTTGATCCGGACGGCATCACTGATAGATTCTGTTGACTATATGACCGAACGCATGTTGGTTGATGCTGGTGTGGGCCCCGGAATGTGCGTTCTTGACGTTGGCTGTGGCAGTGGCGACGTCTCGCACCTGCTTGCAAAACTGGTTGGCAAAGAAGGGCAGGTTATCGGCATTGATCGGGATGGACCCTCACTTGAAATTGCACGGGAGCGGGTTCGCAAACTTAATCTCTCGAACATCACCTTCACACAAGCAGATATTTCCTCACTATCGCCAGATCTCGGGCCATTCGATGCTGCTGTTGGCAGACGGGTGATAATGTATCTCGCCGAGCCGGTGGATGCCATGCGAAGAATCTCCGCAACATTGCGACCTGGTGGTGTAGTTGCCTTCCTGGAACACGATTCAACAATGGTGCCAGGTAGATTGATACCCCTACCTCTTCAAGAACGCGTAAACGGATGGATTCGGAAAACAGTCGAGCGAGAAGGTGCCAATACACACATAGGTTTTGACCTTCCGTTTATTCTCGAAAATGCAGGACTTATTGTTGAACATATCCGCGCTGAATCGATCATTCAGACGCCAAAAACGAACTACCCTACAGGAGCGATTATCCGAGCCATGCTTCCCCGGATCATTCAAAAAGGTGTTGCTACGAAAGAGGAAATCGATCTTGAAACGCTCGAACAACGCCTTATTGACGAACGGATAAAAGCCAATTCAATCTACGTGAGCGATTTGGTTTTTACTATATGGGCACGAAAACCCGGTACTTCCGATTAATTGACGGGCGGGCTCTGTCAAATTGCCAGCAGGTATTGAGATTTAATACTCAGGTACTGAAAACCAAGCTATCCATAACTTGACTGAACTCTTATTCGATCATCCCTGCGACTTCGGGACAGTGCGTGATAACCCACTCACTGATGCTTTCCAGAATCGGGATGAGGGCTTTCCCGGCATCAGTGAGCTCGTATTCCACCCGGGGCGGGATCTCAGGATACATGGTCCGGATCACCAGACCGTCAGCTTCAAGCTCGCGCAGCTGTTTTGCAAGCATACGGGGACTTATGGTTCCGAGAGGAAGGCGCAATTCGTTAAACCGTGGCCGCTCCTTTCCGATATGCCAAATGATCCCGGCTTTCCATTTACCCCCGATTACGGCAAAGGCTGCTTCGATCTCGCAGTGATATGCGCATTTCTTTTTGGATCTTTGCATGATACTCAGTAACAATATGATAACTGGTTACTATATTATACTGACTTCCGATATTATACTAGGACGGATTGATTCCGTCGGAGAAAACCCATGAAAGTCATCGCATTCAACGGCAGTCCCCATAAGGATGGTAACACGTACCTCCTGATCCGGCATACGCTAGACGCAATCGAAAAAGCTGGAATAAAAACGGAAATTATCCAGATTGGCGGCAAAAACGTACATCCATGTATCGCGTGCGGGAAATGCCTTGAAAATAAGGACAGGCAGTGCATCCAGAAAAAGGATATGGTTAACGAGTGCATCACAAAAATGCTTGATGCCGATGCTATCATCATCGGAACCCCGACGTATTTTGCCGGTGTTACACCGGAGATCAAGGCATTTATGGATCGGGCATTTCTTGTTGGAAAGGCAAATGATGATATGTTCCGGCAGAAGCTTGGCGCCGGCATTGCAGCGGAAAGGCGATCCGGGGCGGTCTGTGCTGTAGACACGATCAATCATTACTTTATTATCAGCGGGATGTTCGCGGCGGGATCCCGGTACTGGAATAACGCAAAAGGATTCATGCCTGGCGATGTTGAAACCGATGAGGAGGGGATCGACACCATGAAACAGCTGGGAGAGAACATTGCGTGGTTTATCAAGAAAACACATACACACTAATTTTTATCCGCACTAGGGAACACCAACGTGAGCGGATCGGAAAATCCGATTATTTATAATACTACACAAGAATGATCGCTTATCATGTGCGGCCGGTATTCGCTAATCTGTATCGATGACCTCTGCGGGAGATTCCGGCTTCTTGACCCGACTCTCGGTTTCCGGTCTCATTTCAATATCGCCCCTGGAAGTACGAACCCGGTGATCGTGGCACACGAACGAGCGGAGGCAGTGATGATGCAGTGGGGACTTGTACCACACTGGGCAAAAGACATCACGGCAACGCATAAGCCAATCAATGCCCGGGCGGAAAGTCTCGAAGAGAAGCCGATGTTCCGCGATCTCTTGAAATCTAAACGCTGCCTTGTGCCTGCGAGTGGATTCTTTGAATGGAAAAAAGAGGCAGGACACAAAGTTCCCTTCTATATCCACGTAAAAGATGACCCGATCTTTAGCTTCGCTGGGCTTTATGACATCTGGCAGAACCCTGCAGGAACAATCCTCCAGACATACACTATCATCACGACCGCTGCTAACGAATTGGTTGCTCCTCTCCATGACCGAATGCCAGTTATCCTTCGCCAGGATGACGAGATACGATGGTTATCCCGCGATGTGATTCCTGCAGAAGAGATCAACCGGATCCTCGCGCAGTATCCGGCCGAGGGTATGGAGGCGTATCCGCATCATTTCAATACCTTCCAATAGCCTGATAGATCCACCGACTATTCCCGAAGTTCTAATTATACATACGTGTATGTTGCAGGAGCACTAACACCCCCGGGAGCTGTTACTGTTACATTTACCGGACCTTTGCCGCCGGGAGGAGCGTTAATGTATATCTCAGTGTCAGTATTCGCGTTGTCACCGTAAGGAATGGCTACCTTGGCTTCACCGAAATTGACTTGCGTTGCGTTAGAAAAACCATCACCTGAGATCGAAACAAGATTTCCACCCGAAGATGGTCCACTATTCGGGCTGATACTCCTTATGACAGGGCATTCTTCCTGCTCATACGTGAATTTATCATTAGGTGTAACAGCGCTGGTACCGTGTGTCGTGACGACTCGTACATCAACGGGACCGAAAAAACCCGGTACCTGGGGAGGTGCGGTGGCGGTAATCTTGGTGTCATTGAAAAAATTGAATCCTCCGTAAGCGGGAACGGTCCCGAACAGTACCTGCGTTGCTCCGGTAAAGCCGGTACCATAAATCACGCAAGGGTCAAACCACGTTCCCCTATCCTCCCCATTTGGGAGACTGGTTATAACCGGTGGAGGGGGGATATACGTAAACCGGTCGGTCGGCATTGCATGACTAGTACCCCCCTGTGTGGTAACGGTTACATCGACCGTCCCAGGTATTCCGGGCGGGGATTTCACCGTGATTATTGTAGAATTAACTTTTTCACAGATAAATCCGGGTGCCTCAACAGCGCCAAACCTGACCATACTCACTATACCGGGAAAAGTCCCCTCGATCCTGACTTCAGTTCCGCCGCCCGCAGGTCCGGAATCCGGTGAAATACTGGAAACAAAGGGAATAGGAAAAGGTTCAGGAATGGGATGAGGTGCTTCAGGCATGGAAGACTCCCGCGTGGGTATCAGCATTGTTCTCCGGGCGGGACGATACCAAAGTGGTCGCTGGAGGATACGGGAAACTGACAATGGAACCGATTGAAAAAGGGGATGCGAATAAACAGTGTAAATCAATTACTATACTCGGATTTGAATCAACCCCATTAATCGCTGTCGTAGAATCTAGTGCATTATTACCTGCTGGACTTACCATAACAATCACTCCTTAATTCCAGAAATAATTAATAATTCAATTTTCATGTTCCAAAACTCCTCTTCTATGATCGAAACGATCGTATAACGAAAATTACTCCACTTTGAGAAGATAAAATCAAAGAAATTGCACAATAATGAGATACAAATTAAATACTTTGGGCTTGTCTCGATCACTTTCACTCCCCTCGTGGCCGGATCTTTATCCTCCTAAGTGGAGCAGGGATCCGGTGCTATGCAGATCAAGATCCGAAAGCAAACTTATGAGGTGTCGTAAATGGGCAGGACATTTCCCAGTATCCGGCAGGGTGTCAATAGTACAGCAGATCGATGGGCCCGGTCGGCCCGCTGGCTCAAACGGGAAGATAAGAAATACGGCGAAGAGCTCGCGAAAATGGCAAAGATGTATTCGAGTGAGACGTTTGATGCATGTAATGATCCGCTCGAAGCCGTGGTCTTTTCCGCGCTTGTGGGGATCCTTAAGCGTCAGGACGAACTTGAAGAAGAAATGAAAAAGATCGAGGATCATTGACTGTTTGGCAAACGGGATAATATCGAAAATCAAAAAAGATGCGGTTTCAGGCAAAACAAAACGGAATATTAATCACATATATAATTAATTATATTCTATGCCAAATTTTTGTCCTTCCTGTGGGAAAGATTTACAAAATGAGAATGCCGAAACCTGCCCTCAGTGCGGTGCAAAAATGCAGACCCCTTCACCATCTCCAGCAAAGATACGGGATCCCGTTATTGCAGTTGTCCTGAGCTTTCTCTGTCCCGGGTGGGGGCAGTGGTATACCGGGAGAACCGGGGATGGATTGAAATTTTTTTTGGCATCCCTTTTCCTAGGGATAATATCAATGGTTTTTTTCTGGATGGGAATCATAACGCCATCGCAGCCCTACCTGCTAGGGCTGGCGTTCATCCTGATCATTATATCACTCGGGGTCTGGATTTACGGGATGTATGATACCTATAAAACAGCAGAAAAAATTAACCGGGGAGAACTTGCATTTACCGAAAAAAGCGGGTTGTTCTGGCTGCCGGTTCTCCTGATTATCATTGTTCCAATACTCCTGATTGCTTCCGCGTTCGTGAGTGCACTTGTCTTTGGGATGGCCGATGTTGCTTCACATTCCACTAAAGTTGTGGCCGTAACAGCTTACAGGCCGGATGCAAACCATATCATTGTCACGTACCAGGGTGGACAAGATGCTGCATACCTGCAATCAATTACAATCTCTGACAACGGGGTGAACGCCGGGGGGATGAACATACCTGCGGGAAGCGGACTTACAGCATTACCTGTTGGAATTAATGCAACAATTGCTGCCCCCTATTCAACGAGCAACCATATCGATGTCATCGGGCATTTTTCCGATGGCACAGACCAAGTCCTTCTTGATATTACCCTGTAACCTTATTTTTAAAAAGAACCGTCCTGACCGGGTATGGAGTCCCTGACACGCCGTCCCGGTTTCAGGCAGACGGCCGGTTTTAATCTGTTTTTGCATGATGCTTGAAAATCTGCAATCAGGCTTCAGGGTAACCGTCTATGGGTCCTGATACATGCAACAATAACCCAGCCACCCGTCCGTGCATACAAAGCGGTAATCGCAAAAGAAAAAAATATGGGTTGAATGTATGGGAGGACGGGTTATTTCAGGACGGGTGTTGACGGCGTTTTCACACCGGCCTTTGGATGGTCCTTGCGGTACTCGATCTTGTGCGACGCATGCACTGACGCTTTCACGTGAGGGGAAATCGCTTTCGCTGTCGCCACAGACCCGTGCGTACCAGATCCGGATTTCACAGGAGCGGTCGCTAACGTTTTGGGAGCGGTCATCTTTGTATCGTGTGTATTTGTGGGCTGCATAATAGTTCAACTCCTTTCATAACTCAAAAGCTGATATGATGATTTTTTTTAAAGGCTTTCGGGAAAATCGTCCTGATAACCCGTTGAGTGTTATTTCATACCAAACCGGGTGAATACATGGCGTGTCTACATAGATACCTGCCTGTTGTTTACAGAATCTGCTTTTCAAATACATCACGCCGACCTACGGCGTTATAGAGAAGGCATATATCATCACCGTGACAAGAGACCACGTCAAGTCTGAGGAATACAAAAAATAAGGAGAATCGAATATGAGCACATACCATTTTTGTACAGGTTGTGAATACATCAAAACCAGGACGGCCCAGGGACCTAACACTGCGAAGTCAGGCGAATGGTCATGCCCGGCCCGGTTCAACCCGAGGGAAGGCAAATGGCCTTTAACGGACGGGGTCAATCCGCACG
>Ga0326727_10021950_pt1 | contig 12406 bp, 10 predicted proteins | sample MB2enrmetagenome_FD_207643 | JGI IMG/M metagenome (GOLD analysis project Ga0326727, IMG submission 207643) | Lab enriched peat soil microbial communities from McLean, Ithaca, NY, United States - MB29MY | ecosystem: Environmental > Terrestrial > Soil > Wetlands > Peat | place: USA: New York...
TATTCGGGTTTCGCTTCAAGACGTCGAACACCAGATCGCCGGCGCGTTCGCCTATTTCCAGGCTTTCGAGAACGTCGGATATGCGGCACTGCGGGTAGCGCTCGCGCAGCACCGCTCGAAAGCCCATCTCGCGCTCCTCATGACCGATCATGCTGAGCAGCCCCGCAATGACGACCACCTCGCCTCCGTCCCTGCCGAGAAACCGCCCCATGAGATCGCCGGCCACACGTCCGGCCTTTCGATTGTCGGGCCCGATGTAATTTTGCGCGCCGATCCCCCGGATGGGGGTCGCAAGGGTGATCACGAGCTTCCCTTCATTGCTCATAACGCTCAGGTTCGACGCGATCTCGTCGTCGTGCGCGCTGACGATGATCAGCCCGTCGCAGTTCGGCGCCAGCGTGATGATCAGGTTGCAGGTCTCATGCGTTCGGTTCGGGTCGATGTGATAGACGCGGAACTGGATATTGAACGCCGAATAGTCGCGGTTCGCCGCTTCGAAGTGCGACTGGACAGCCGCGTGGAAGGGATTGTTTGGCGGCTGAATCAGCACTGCAACGCGCAGGGTGCGTGCGGCGCGCTGATTGAGAGCCCGGTCCAGATTGAGTTTACGGGCCCATTCCAGGACCCGCCGCTCCTTGTCCTCGGCCACGCCGCCACGGTTGTTCAAGACCCGGTCGACCGTGGAGAGCGAGACTCCTGTCGCGCGCGCGACATCCGCCGCCGTGGACTTTCCGGCCATTCCCCAATGCCCGCTTTGAAGAGAACTCTTCAAGATTGATGTTTTTGCGTGAATAGCACGGGGCTATGCTCGCTTCAATCAGACCCGCTCCGAGGGGGCGGCGAATACGAGGCGGGAGGCTCCCGAATGATCGATCTGGCAGTATTCGGCGCCGGTCGCATCGGCCGCGTGCATGCGACGAACGCGGCGGCGAACCCTTCGATTCGGCTGAAATACATAGTGGACCCCGTCGCCAGCGACGGTCGCTCGCAGTTGGCCGCCAAGACCGGGGCCGCCGTCGCCGACGCCGACGCCGTCTTCGCCGACAAGACAATCGCCGGCGTCGTTATCGCCAGTTCCACCGACACTCACGCCGAATTGCTCGTCAGGGCGAGCGAAGCCGGCAAAGCCATTTTCTGCGAAAAGCCGATCAGCCTCGATTTCGCCACCGTCGCCGAAGTGACCGAGAAGGTCGAGCGATCGGGCGTCGCCTGCATGCTCGGCCTCCAGCGCCGATACGACCCCAATTTCCGCAAAGTGCGCGACCGTATCGCCAGCGGCGCGGCCGGGAGGCTCGAACATATCGTCATGCACACCCGCGATCCCTCGCCGCCGCCGCGCTCCTACGTGGAGCGCTCGGGCGGCATGTTTCGCGACCAGGCGATCCACGATTTCGACATGGCGCGCTATCTGCTCGGCGAAGAGATCGTCAAGGTCTACGCCGTTGGGGCCTGCCTCATCGATCCCGAGATCGGGGCTGCGGGCGACATCGACACGGCCATGATCACGCTCACCTCGAAGTCCGGTCGCTTCGCGCAGATGGTCAACTGCCGAAGGGCGCCGTTCGGATACGACCAGCGGCTCGAGGCCTTGTGCTCGAAGGAAGCGCTCTACGTGCGGAACCGCCCCCGCGACGACGTCGCCATCGCCGACGTCAACGGCTTCACGTCGGCGCCGCCGATGAACTATTTCATCGAGCGCTTCGCGCACGCCTATAGCGAGGAGATCGCGGCTTTCGTCGAGATGGTCGAGACCGGCAAGAAGCCCTTGGCCGACATTCGCGACGGACTGGAGGCGCAGCGTCTCGCCGAGGCCGCCATCGTTTCGATGAAGACCGGCCAGCCGGTCGACGTCGATCCGTCCTGGCGCCCGTGACGGCAGAATTGCGGATGTTGGAGGATGACATGGCGAACGGCGCCTTATCTGCACTGCCCCATGGCGTGCGCCTGGGCGTCAGCCCGCTTTCCTGGGCCAATGACGTTCTCGAGGATCTGGGGGCGGACATTCCGCTCGAGACCTGTCTCGCCGACGCCGCCTCCGTCGGCTACCAGGGCGTGGAGCTTGGCCGCAAGTTCCCGCGCGAGGCGGACGCGCTCGGTCCGCTGCTCAAGCGACACGGGCTGGCGCTGGCGTCGGGCTGGCATTCCGGCTTTCTTGCCGAGCGTTCGGTCGAGGCCGAGATCGAAGCCGTCGCGCCCCATGCGCGACTGCTGAAGGCGCTCGGCGCCGAGGTCATGGTCTATGGACCTTGCGGACGGATGGCGCCATTCGCGCCGCTCGACGTTTCCATGACGACACGCGTCACGCTGACCAGTGGCGAGATGGCCGCCTATGCCGATCGTCTGGCCGAATTCGAAAGGCGCCTGATCGGCGAATACGGCCTGAGGATGGGCTACCACCACCATCTGATGATGGTCGTCGAGACCTTCGACGAGGTCTGCCGCGTTCTCGATCGAGCGCGCTGCGGTCTGCTGATTGACACGGGACACGCCGCAGCCGCCGGCTTCGACTACGCCAAGCTGATCGACCGCTTCGGCGACTTCGTTACCCACATCCATCTGAAGGACGTCCGCGCCGACCGCATGGCGCGCGTGCGAAGCGATGACCTTTCCTTCAATCAGGGCGTCCGCTTCGGCATGTTCACGGTTCCCGGCGACGGCGACTTGGATTTCGCGCCGATCGCCCATTTCGTGAAGACCTCCGGTTACCGGGGCTGGCTCGTCGTCGAAGCCGAACAGGATCCGGCTCGCCCGGAAGCCGAGCCCAAGGCGGCGACGACGCGCGCCTTCAATGTGATTGCCTCCTGGTTCTGAGGGACAGCCATGCACAAGAGACTGAACATCGGCCTCATCGGCTCCGGCTTCATGGGCCAGGCCCATGCCGACGCCTTCCGCCGCGCGAACATGCTGTACCGCGATCTGCCGGCGGCGCCGCATCTCCACACGCTGGCCGACGCGACGGACGAGCTTGCTGCTAGGGCTGCCGCCCGCTTCGGCTTTGAGAAGAGCGCCGGCGACTGGCGCGCCCTCGTCAACGATCCCGACATCGACGTGATCGACATCACCTCGCCCAACGCCATGCACCGTGAAATGGCGCTGGCCGCCATTGCCGCCGGCAAGCACGTCTATTGCGAAAAGCCGCTGGCCGTGACGCTCGCCGAGGCCGAGGAAATGGCGGCGGCGGCAAGGGTCAGGGGCGTGAAGACCATGGTGGCCTTCAACAACATCAAGACCCCAGCCGCGATGCTCGCCAAGCAGTTGATCGACCGCGGCGACATCGGCAAGCCGATGCGCTTCCGCGGTTGGTTCGACCAGGGCTTCTTCAATGATCCCGAACTGCCGTTCTCCTGGCGCTGCACCCGCAAGGACGCAGGCTCGGGCGCGCTCGGCGATCTCGGCAGCCACGTCATCGCCGTCGCGCAATATCTGATGGGCGACATCGAAAGCGCCATCGCGCAAACGCAAACCTTCTTCCCCACCCGTCCCGTGCCGCAGGGCGGCTCCGGCTACGGCGCCAAGGCCGGCGAGGACGCGCAGCGCGCCGTCGTCGAGAACGAGGACCAGATCCAGACGATGGTTCGCTTCAAGAGCGGAGCGGGCGGCACGATCGAAGCCTCGCGCGTCGCCGCCGGCAAGGTGTTCGGCGTCTATTGGGAGGTCTCGGGCGCCGAGGGCACCATCATCATGGACGGCGAGCGATTCAACGAGTTGAAGATCTGCCGCTTCAACGATCCCAAGCCCGACCGTGGCTTCAAGACGATCTACGCCGGCAGTCAGGTGCCGCAATTCTCGGCCTTCTTCGGCTTTGATTTCGCAGGCGGCGGCCTCGGCTATTTCGACGTGAAAGTGATCGAAGTCCGCGATCTCATCGAGGGGATTATGAACGACGACGATTGCTTCCCCAATTTCCAATTCGGCCTCGCCAACGAACGCATCATGGATGCGATGGAGCGGTCACTTGAAAGCCGAACTTGGGAACGGGTCGCCGAATAGCAAAGATCGTTCATCTCGTTCGGGCGGCGCTGATCCGCAGGCCATCCGAACGTGAAATTGGGCAAGAGTGAACATGACCTTCCTGAAAGCTCTGCCGACGTCCCGCGTCAAGCCGGCCATGCAAGCGCCCGAGCTGCGCTGGGGCATTCTCGGCACAGGCTGGATCGCCGGGAAATTCTCCGAATCCGTCAAAGCTCACACAAAGCAGACCATCGCCGCCGTCGGCTCGCGCAAGCAAGGCTCGGCCGACGCATTTGCCGCCGCCTGGGGCGTCGGCGAGGCTTATGGCGGCTACGAAGCCCTGGTAGCGGCCAAGGACGTCGACGTCATCTATGTCGCAACGCCCCACAACATGCATCACGAGCACGTTCGTCTCGCCCTTGAAGCGGGCAAGCATGTGCTCGTCGAAAAGCCGATGGCGCTGAACCGCGCCCAGGCCGCCGACATGGTCGCGTTGGCGCGAGCCAAGAAGCTCTTCTTTGCCGAAGCGCTCTGGACTTTCTTCCTGCCGAAGTTCGACGTGCTGCAGCAGGTCTTCGAGTCTGGCGCGCTCGGCGAGATCAAGTCGGTCTACACCGAATATGGCGAGTATCTCCCTCGCGAACACCGCATTTTCGACGCCCGTCTCGCCGGCGGGCCGCTGCTCGACCTCGGAACCTATCCGGTTTCGCTGCTCGCGAAGCTGCTCGGCGTTCCGCGACAGTTGGTCGGACTGGGGCAGATGGACCCCAGCGGCGTCAACGGTCAACTGTCGGTCGTCTTGCGCAACGAGGCCGGCAGCCTAGGCGCGATGTCGACTACCCTCTACGGCTTCACGCCCACCAACGCGGCGATCGTGGGAACGGAGGGAACCGTGCGGTTTCCGACCGAGTTTCATCTGCCCGGTTCGTTTGAGCTGCGATCCTTCGACGGCTCGACCGCGCTGAAATACGACGAGCCGCGCGGCCAGCATTTCGACGGCCTCTATTTCGAAGCCGCGGAGGTGGCTCGCTGCATCGCCGAGGGGCGGCTCGAGACGCCTTGCCGGCCGCTCGACGCATCGCTGGAAACAATGGCGACGCTGGACAAGATCCGGCAGTGCGTCGGCATCGACTTCGCCGAAGCCGGCCTGCGGGAGTAGCTCCCAGCGAACGGCGCGCGGGAAGGACAATGCGACGCTTGCGGCGGCGCGCGGCGCCCTGGCGGATAACGGCTTGCCGTCCGCCTATCCGGACCCTTCGTTCCGCTGCGCTTCGATGCGCGAGAGGCCTATGGGTTCGACTGGAGCCACGAGGCGATCCAGTTGGCTGGCATGCCGCGCACGGTGAAGGCCGCGCTCGGGCCTCCGGTCTCCAGCCGCACGCCGTTCGTGCGCGCCCATCCTTTTGCGAGAGCCAGGAGATGGGGTTCGACGCCTACGACATGGCCCTCGCCTTCTCAGGCTGCTTACCGCTTCCAGGCGGAATCTGACGCGCGGCCAGGGGGTAGGCGCAACTCCAGGGAACTCTGCCACATCGACAGGTATCGGCCCTCTGTCAGATTCTCCGAGAAGTAGAGATGAAACTCGCAACCGGGGGTCTGCGGCGCCTGCGCCGTATTCGAGTCCGCCCGCTCGACGAGGTAACGCAATGCCATAATGGCCTGCATGTCCGGGTCTTGGTCGATGACCAGCGCCAATACGCCGGCCTGCAGATACTGGCGGTGATCGTCGGAGAGCTCGTGCGCGATCCACGTAACGCGATGTTGAGCGTCAAACTGCTCGAGCGCTCTCATGATTCCGGGCGAACCAGCGCCGCTATTGTAGATTCCGGCGAGACCGGCGCCACGCAAGGCGTCAGCGACGGCGAGGAAGCAGCGGTTCTCGTCGTCTTGTGTCTCGAACTGCGATTCGTCGCAGACGAGATAGGGATTGGCGCGAGTCAGCGCATCGCGACAACCGGCGGCGCGCTGCAAGTGCGCGCTCCAATCGTTTCGTCCGCTCAGGAACATCACGCGACCGGGATGTCGGGCGAATCGGCTCATCACGAGCCCGGCGGTGCGCCCGGCGCGGTAATGGTCGATGCCGAAATAGGCGATGCCTGGAACGTCGGCAATGTTCGAAACGACTGTCACGACCGCTTCGCCGCGATCGAGAACGACTCGTAGCGCGCCGCGCACGCGCTCGGTGTCCGGCGCGGCGATTATCAAACCGCGGCGACGATAGCTCGTTGCAACAATGCTCCTGATCAGCGAGGCTTCGTCGGCCTCCCGCACGATACGCCGGTGCACGACGATCCGTCTGTCCAAGATCGAGCAAACCCCCGCGAGCGCGCTGCGGAGACGCATGAAGAACGGCGACCGGTTGTCGGGCAAAACCACGTCGATGTGGACCAATTCGTGCGCCGTGCTCGGCAGGATTCGCGGCACGCCGAGTTTCTGCGCAGCGGACACCACCCGACGACGCGCCTGTTCGGATACGCTTCCGCGTTCGTTCAGCACCCGATCCACGGTGGACGCGCTCACGCCCGCCTCGGCGGCGATCTCGAGAAAACGGGGTGAGCGCTTGCGGCGCTTTCTCGGAGTCATCGGACGGCCTCAACCTCTCATGTTTAGGATACCATTTGACGATAAATCGTCAAAACGGCTCGTGTGAGCGAAAAGCGGAAGGACTAGGCTAACCAGCAGAATTCCAGGCGAGGAGACCCCGCCAGGACATGCGAAATCAGAGGAAACGCACATGACACTGCAGGTCGGCGTAATTGGCGCAGGAATGATCGGCAGAGAGCACATCAGCCGACTCACGCACAAGCTGACTGGCGCCGAAGTCGTCGGCGTGAGCGACCTCAACGCCAAAGAAGCAGAACGAGTCGCCGCCGGGATTCCGAGCGCGAAGGTCTACGCGACCGGCGAGGCGCTCATCAACTCGAAAGAAGTGCACGCTCTGGTCGTCACCACGTGGGGGCCGACTCACGAGGGCTATGTGCTGGGGGCGATCGAGGCGGGAAAACCGGTGTTTTGCGAGAAGCCGCTCGCCACGACCGCCGAGGCGTGCCTGCGGATCGTCAAAGCCGAGATCGCCTCCGGACGGCATTTGGTGCAGGTCGGGTTCCAGCGCCGCTACGACAAGGGCTACCGCGCGCTCAAGAAGGCGATCGACGACGGCGTCATCGGCGCGCCGCTGATGATTCACTGCGCGCACCGCAATCCGGCGGTGCCGGAAGCTTATGTCAGCGACATGGCGATCGTCGACACATTCATCCACGAAATTGACGCGCTGCGCTGGCTCATCAACGACGACTACGTCTCCGCGCAAGTGTTCACGCCGCGCAACACGCGCCACACACACGCGAAACTCGACGATCCGATCATCGTCATGCTCACGACGAAGAGCGGCGTGCACATCGACGGCGAGATCTTCGTCAACTGCCGGTACGGCTACGACATCCAGTGCCAGGTCGTCGGCGAAGAGGGCGTCGCCAATCTGCCTGAACCCGAGAGCGTCCTGTTGCGGCGGGAAGGCAAGCTCAGCACAGCGATCGGGCAGGACTGGAAAATGCGGTTCATCGACTCCTACGACGTCGAACTGCAGGATTGGATCGGGGCCGCGAAGACCGGCAAGATCAGCGGTCCAAGTGCTTGGGACGGCTATTTCGCCGCGGTTACCGCCGACGCCTGCCTTGCTGCAAAACGCACCGGCGCGCGCACTCCGATCGTCACGCCGCCGCGCCCCACATTCTACGACTGACGTTCCGGCGGGATTGTCGCGGCCGCGACCGCAGGGAGGGGGCTCGGCGCCTTCTCCGAATCGAAATGGAGGAAGCGCGAATGGCGAACCGCACCGTGAAGTTCGGCCTCAATCACATGGTGTGCCCATCCCTGACGCCCGAACAGCTGGTTGACGCCGCCGTCAAGGCCGGCGCCGTTGCGATCGAATTGCGCAACGACGTCGGCGCCAACAGCTTGAGAGACGTCGAGACGGCTCAACGCGTCGGCGCAAAGGCCGCCGAGAGGGGGCTCGCGATTCGCAGCATCAACGCCCTCTATCCTTTCAATGTCTGGAACGACGAGCGGGCGCGGCAGACCGAGAGTCTCGCCAGGCTCGCCGCTGCGTGCGGGGCGGCTGGCCTCGTGATGTGCCCGCTCAACGAGGGCAAGATGCTCGAAGACACGCCCGAGAAAGCGGATGGTCTTCGCGCCGCGCTGAAGGGTGCGCGCGGCATTCTCGGCGAGTTCGGCCTCGAAGGCTTCGTCGAACCGCTTGGCTTTCCGGTTTCCTCGCTACGCTTCAAACGCGCTGCGCTTGCGGCGATCGACGACATCCAGGGCGCCGACGTGTTCTCGTTGGTGCACGACACGTTTCATCATCGCGGCGCGGGCGAGCGCGAGGTCTTCGCGGCTCGCACCGGTCTCGTGCACATCTCGGGGCTCGAGGATCCCAACGTGAGCTTCGCCGACATGCTGGACGGCCATCGCGTGCTCGTGGGGCCGAAGGATCGTTTGGGCAACATCGAGCAGCTGCTCCAGCTTTACGCCGACGGCTTCGACGGGATCGTCTCGTTTGAACCGTTCGCGAAGAAAGTCCACGAACTTGAGCTCCCAATCGCCGCGGCGCGCGAAAGCATGGCGTACGTGCGCAAAGCGTTGGCGGGGTCGTGAGCCTCTCGAAGACACAAAGTCATTCGCGCGTGTGCGGCAGTGTGGCGAGGGCGCGGGCGCCGACCCGATCCAGAGCGGCGCGTCTTCGCGCGACGTCGAAAGCCGCAAATGCGGCTGAAGCGCCGGCGCTGGACCCTGTCTGCCCAGGAAACCAGAGCGGCGTCGTGGCGCCGCCGCGCGATCTCGAGGAGTTGAGCCTTCGCCTCCACCGTCTCGCATCCAACCGCCGCGACACGATCGCGGATGTCGCCGACCATGCCATCGAGCATCCCTACGAAATTGCGTTCGGCGCCGGCCCCGGCGTCGCCAGCCGATGCGGCGTCTCGTTGTCGTCGGTGGTTCGCCTGGCGCACAACCTCGGCTTCAGGGGGGTTAGAGACATGCGGAGCTTCTATCGGCGCCACCTTCGCGACAGCCGAGGCTGCGAGGACGATTGCTCGTCGACTCCTTCGTCCTCCAACCCGACCAAGGTGATCCATGTGGCGCGGTCGATCGGAGACGACGGGTTTCCGGGCGTCGATTTCATGTCCGCCGGGAGCGGAAGGTGATCACGCCCCGCGTTCTGCGAAGGAGAGCCCGATTGGAGGAAATCGGGCCGCGCCGCGAACGGGCCTGACAGCTGGTCGCCCGCGTGTCGCGCGGTTCAGCGTCAAGCTCCGCCGCGGTCCCTGGCGGGCGTCGCCACGCGCGCGACGCAATGGGAAAACGGTTTGTTAAAGCGCCGCCCCTCGTTGAAATGTGCTCGACCTTATCGTCGGGCTGGCCATCGCCTCCGTAAATCGGTTGTCAAGGGACAATATGTCCGTCAGCTCGCGCTTCGAAGACACGCTCCCCCAACTCCGTTCGAATGTCGACCGCGCTGGCGTCGCCGCGCTGATTGGTGGGACGGCGATCACCGCATGGTCGGGCGTGCTGGCCCGCCTGCTCGACGTCGGGCCGCTCGCCGGCGGCGCTTGGCGCATGGCGCTCGCCGTGCCGGCGCTGGCGGCGTGGGCGAAACTCGCGCAGCGCGGCGAGCGCCGTGGCGCCAAGCTCGGGCCTTCCGTCGGCCTGCTGATCCTCGCCGGCCTCGCCTTCGCGGTGAACATCGGCTCGTTCCACATCTCGCTCACCGGCACGACGGTCGCCAACGCGGGCTTCATCGGCGCGGTCGGGCCGATCGTCACGGTCGTCGGCGGCGCGCTGTTCTTTCACGAACGCGCGCAGCCGCGGGTGTGGCTGGCGTTTGGCCTTGCGCTCGTCGGGGCCTGGGTGATGGCGGGGATGGTCGCGCCGACCCGCGTCGGCTTCGGCGACGCCTTCGCGCTTTCGGCGTCGATCGCCTACGCCAGCTATCTGCTGATCATCAAGCGGCTGCGCGACCGGCTCGACGGCGCGACGGCGACGCTTTGGTCGGCGGCGGTCTCGGCCGTCGTCCTCGCCGCCGCCGCCTCGCTGCACGGCGAGAAGGTGATTCCGTCGAGCGCGTTCGGCTGGATGATCGTCGCGCTGCTCGCCTTCCTCATCCACGCCATGGGTCAGGGGCTGACCTCGGCGGCGATGGGCCGCGCGCCGGTCGGACTCGTCGCGCTGGTGATCCTCGCTCAGCCGCCGTTCTCGGCGTTGGCCGCGTGGGGGGTGCTCGGCGAGGGGATGACGCCGCTGCAGATGACCGGCGGCGCGATCATTCTCGCCGCCGTCCTGCTGTCGCGCCCCGCTACGGCTTCTCCCACCCGCCGCTCTCGGCCGAGCGGAACGCCGCGTCGATGACCCGCATGTTGGCGATCGCGTCCTCGATCGGGAATTCGAGTGGCGTCAGGGCGGCCTCGCGACCGCTCCTCCGTCATCAGAACAAATCCTCGCGCGTCAAGGCCAATCGGAAAACGGCAATTGTGAAATCGATGGCGGAATTCAGCGGCTGAATTCCTTTACCGAAATCTCTTCCGGTATTTTGGCGCCGCTGCCGGGCGGAGCGCCGTCCGGCAGCGAAGGTCTTGGGTTGGGTCTTTCCTCAGGCCGCCGCGACTGCGGGCTTCACCATGCGCAGAAGGACGGCGGTGATGACCGTGCCGACGACCATAGCGATCAGATAGCCGCCGAGATTGGTGACCGCGTTGGGGATCGGCAGGACGAAGGCACCGCCATGGGGCACCTTCAGCTGGCAGCCGAGGCCCATCGAGATCATGCCGGCGAGCGCCGAGCCCACCATCAGCGACGGAATCACGCGGAACGGATCCTTGGCCGCAAAGGGGATGGCGCCTTCGGTGATGAAGGATAGGCCGAGAACGAAGGCCGCGTTACCGGCCTCGTGCTCGTCCGAGGTGAAGCGGTCCTTGAACAGCTTGGTGGCGAGCGCCAAACCGAGCGGCGGGGTCATGCCGGCGACCATCGCCGCGGCCATCGGACCGTAGACGGCGCTGTCGGCGGAGGCGATGAGGCCGGTGGCGAAGGTGTACGCCGCCTTGTTGACCGGGCCGCCCATGTCGAAGGCCATCATGGCGCCGATGATCGCGCCGAGGACGATGGCGTTGCCGGTCTGCATGCCCTTCAGCCAGACGGTCATGGCGGAGAGCGCCGCGGCGACCGGCTGGCCGATGACGTAAATCATCAGCAGGCCGACGATGGTCGAGCCGAGCAGCGGCAGGATCAGCACGGGCTTCAGGCCGGCGAGGTTGCGGCCGAGATTGATGTGGTCGTTGAGGAACTTGACGATGTAGCCGGCGAGGAAGCCGGCGACGATGCCGCCGAGGAAGCCAGCGCCGATTGTTCCCGCCAGCATGCCGCCGATGGCGCCGGGCGCGATGCCGGGGCGGTCGGCGATCGAATAGGCGATGTAGCCGGCCAGCATCGGCACCATCAGGGCGAAGCCGGACTTGGCGCCGATCAAGAACAGGGCCTGACCGAGGGTGCCCTTGTGGGCGTCGTCGTAGACGTAGATGCCGCCGAGCGCGAACGCGAGGGCGATGAGCAGGCCGCCGGCCACCACGAAGGGCAGCATGTAGCTGACGCCAGTCATCAGGTGCTTGTAGGCGCCGGTGCGTTGCGCCGCCCGGGCCGCCTTCTCGGCGGCGACCTGGCCGGCGAGATCGGCGGAGACGGCAAGCGCGGCTGCGCCGCCGTGGACGCGGGCCTCGGCGAAGGCGCGGGCGACTAGCGCCTTGCCGTCGCCGATCGCGTCCTTGGTGGGGGCCATGTAGAGCGGCTTGCCGACGAAGCGGGAGAGGTCGACGTTGGTGTCGGCGGCGATGATGACGACGTCGGCGGCTGCGATCTCCTCAGCGGTCAGGGTGTTCTGAGCGCCGACCGAGCCCTGGGTCTCGACGCGGGCCGAGTGGCCGAGCGCCTTGGCGCCCTGCTCGACGCCTTCGGCGGCCATGAACGTATGGGCGATGCCGGTCGGGCAGGAGGTCACGGCGACGACCTTCTTGCCGCCGGTGGCGGTGGCTTGGGCCCCGCCGAGCGCAGCGGCGGGGTCGGCGAGCGCGGCGTCGAGGGTGGCGCGCACCACCTTCTTGCCCTGGAAGCGCGCCTCGTTCTTGCTTTCGCCGACGAGCAAAACCGCCTCGGCGGCGGCGATCGCGTCAGGGGCGAGAGCGCCAGTGACGGCGTCGCCGGCTCGCATTTCGACGGCGAGCGAATGACCGAGCGCAGTCGCCGCCTTCTTCAGAGCTTCGGCGGCGAGCATCGCCTGCGTTGGACGGTCGGTTGCGGCGACCACCGCTACTAACTTGGACATGGCTTCTCTTCCTCCTGGCGGGTCGCTCCCGCCCTTGCTGCAATCGGGAGATCAGATCGTCGGCGCCGTCACGCGGACGGCGGCGGC
>Ga0326727_10021952_pt1 | contig 12405 bp, 11 predicted proteins | sample MB2enrmetagenome_FD_207643 | JGI IMG/M metagenome (GOLD analysis project Ga0326727, IMG submission 207643) | Lab enriched peat soil microbial communities from McLean, Ithaca, NY, United States - MB29MY | ecosystem: Environmental > Terrestrial > Soil > Wetlands > Peat | place: USA: New York...
GAGAGAAGAGAAAAAAGGGAAGAGAGAAAGGAGAAAAGGGAGCAGAGAGAAGAGAGAGGATAACGCAGAGACGCTGAGGACGCGGAGATTCGCAGAGAAACCCAAGAGCACAGACAGGAGTGTCTGTGCCACGGGAAAACCCAAGACCCAGGCACACAATCCGTGCCTGGGGCACCCGGCAACCCAAGAGTAAGGCCGCAGGGCTCGCGGACTCGCCCGACGCTACAACAGAAAAGAGAGACCCACGAGCGGGCAGCCTCAGCGCTTCGCGGCTCGCTGCGAGGGTCGAGGCGAGCAGGGCAAAAAGGCGGGGGCTACAGAAGAGAGAGATGCGGTAGGATAGGGGCGGCAAGTTGAGAGGGGATACCGATGAACTTCGTGAAGAGATTCGTTGCATTGAAATTGAAGAGGATTGTAGTGGTGCTGGCGGTGGTGGTTGCGGCAGCTGTGGCGTTGGGGGGCATGGCAACGGCGCAGGAGATGCAAGAAGGCAGACTGCTGCGGTTCCCGGACATCTACAAAGACAAGATTGTATTCAGCTATGGCGGCGATCTGTGGCTGGTTCCGGCCGCCGGCGGAGTGGCGCGGCGCATCACCACGCACCCGGGTCTGGAGATTTTTCCGAAGTTTTCTCCCGACGGGAAAACCATCGCCTTCACGGGGGAGTACGACGGGAATCCCAATGTGTACACGATTCCAGCGGAGGGCGGAGATCCCAAACAACTGACGTTCCTGCCAAGCCCCTTCCACGTGGCGGAGCGAATGGGTGTGGAAAACGAGGTGATCAATTGGCTTCCGGACGGGAAGCACATCCTGTTCCTTTCGCGGCGGGATACGTTCAACGGCTGGTTCGGGCGGCTGTTCAGCGTTTCCGTGGACGGCGGGCTTCCGGTGCGTTTGCCGATCGACAAGGGAGGGCTGACTTCGTTTTCGCCGGATGGAAATCAGATCGCCTACAACCGCATCTTCCGGAATTTCCGAATGTGGAAACACTACACCGGGGGAATGGCGCAAAAAATATCCATCTACAATTTCAAGAGCAACGAGTACGAGCAGATCGGAAATTACGAAGGAGTGGACACGTTCCCGATGTGGCATGGGGACACGATCTACTTCGATTCGGACCGCGGGCCCGAGAAGCGCATGAATTTGTACGCCTACAGTTTGAAGACCAAGGAAATCCGGCAGCTTACGCACTTTAAAGAGTTCGACGTGAATTGGCCGAGCCTGGGCCCCGATGCCATCGTATTCGAGAACGGCGGGTATCTCTACGTAATGGACTTGGCGACGGAGCAGGCCAAGAAGCTTACCGTGTACCTGCCGGGCGAGCGCGACCTGGCGCGGCCGCATTGGACGAACACGAGCAAGTGGGTGACGGCCTACGACATCTCGCCGGATGGAAAACGAGCGGTGTTCAGCGCACGCGGCGACGTGTATACCGTGCCCGCCAAAGAGGGAAGCATCCGCAACCTGACTCAGACACCGGGGATTCGCGAGGATTATGCGACGTGGTCTCCGGACGGACGGTGGATCGCGTATCTTTCCGACCGCACTGGCGAACAAGAACTCTACGTGACGCCGCAAGACGGCAAGGGGAAGGAGATTCGGGTGACCACGGACGGCACGATGTTCCGGCTGCCGCCGGTGTGGTCGCCGGACAGCAAGAAGCTGCTGTACGCGGACAAATCGGTGCGATTGTTTTACGTGGATATCGATGCGAAGAAGCCCGTGCAGATCGATCAGGGCAAGTACACGGATCTAACCGACTACGGGTGGTCGCCCGACAGCCAGTGGGTGGCATACGCGAAGGCGGCGGAGAACCAGAACAATGTCATCTACGTGTATTCGCTGGGGGACAAAAAGATCACATCGGTAACCACTAGCTTCACGGAGAGCAAAAATCCAGTTTTCGATCCAGATGGGAAATACCTGTATTTTCTATCGAACCGGGATTACAACGAAGTTCTCGGGGTTTACGATAGCGAATTCTCGAATCCCAAGGCGACGCGCGTGTACGTAGTGACCTTGCGCGCGGATGCGCCTTCCCCGTTCGCCCCGCAGAGCGACGAAGTGGAAGTGAAGAAGGCGGATGCCGCAGCGGCGGATGAAGCGAAAACGAAGGAAGGGAAGACCGAGATGAAGGCTGGAAAGTCCGAGGCGAAAGGCGGAAAGGCCGAGACCAAGGCCGGGGAGAAAGGCGTCGAGAAAGCCGGGGAGAAAGCGGAGGAAAAGAAGGAACCGTTCCGGATGGACCTGGAGGGCATAGGCAACCGGATTGTAAGCCTCCCAATTCCGCCGGCGAGTATGCGCAACCTCGCGGCCGCGAAGGGCTTTGTTTATTACGCGACGGCTCCCGTGATGGGGCTTTCGGGCCCGCTGCCGGGAGAAGGCCCCGCGATTCACGTTTTTGACTTGAAAGAACGAAAGGATCAGGTGCTCGTGGATGGCGCGACGGGTTTTGCGCTCTCGTTCGACGGCAAGAAGCTGCTGTATTCGGCGCCGAAGGGCGGCGGAGCGGTCGCCGAGCAAGGGGAAGGCCCCACCGCAAACGTTTACGGAATCGTGGATGCAGCGCCGCCAACCGCTGGAGCGCACAAATCCAGCGAAGGCACGCTGGATCTGAGCGGGATGCGCGCCCAAATCGATCCGCGGGCGGAATGGCAACAGATGTTTTACGAAGTGTATCGACAGGAGCGCGATTACTTTTTCGAGGCTTCGATGAATGGGGTAGATTGGGCGGGTGTCCGCGACAAGTACGCACCGTTATTGCCGCATATCGCCGACCGCTACGACCTGACGTATGTTCTGGGCGAGATGATCGGGGAACTCGCGAATTCCCACACCTACGCGGGTGGAGGAGACTATCCGGACTTGCAGCCGGTGAACGTGGGGGTCCTGGGAGTGGATTTCGAAGCCGATGCGGCCAACAATCTCTACCGTTTCAAGAAGATTTACAAAGGCGAGAACTGGAATGCGGCGTTGCGATCGCCGCTGACCGAGCCGGGGGTGGACGTTAAGGAAGGCGATTATTTGCTTGCGGTGAACGGGCGGCCCTTGCGAGCAGCGCAGAATCCCTACGAGCTGTTCGTGAACACGGCCGGGGAGAATGTGACGCTGAGAGTGAATTCCAAGCCGGGCGAGGAGGGTGCGCGCAACGTGGTGGTCAAGCCGATCAGCAGCGAATTCAGCCTGCGCGAACTGGATTGGATCGAAAGCAATCGCCGCAAAGTGGACCAGGCGACCGGAGGCCGCGTCGGGTACGTGTATTTGCCCGACATGGAGGACGCCGGATTGAACGAATTCGTCAAACAGTACTTCCCGCAAATCCGCAAGGAAGGGCTGATCTTCGATGTGCGTTACAACGGGGGCGGATTTGTGGACCAGATCATCCTGGAGCGCTTGCGGCGCATTTTGGGGGGGATGGAATCGGCGCGCAATTTCGAGAGCGGCACGATTCCCGACGCTGTCTTCTACGGATCCCTGGTGTGCGTGACCAACGAGTACGCGGCGTCCGACGGAGATTTCTTCACCTACTTCTTCAAACACTACAAACTGGGGCCGGTGATCGGCATGCGCACGTGGGGCGGGGTGCGTGGAATTCGCGGATATATTCCGCTGCTGGATGGCGGGTATGTCACGCGGCCGGAGTTTTCGCTGTATGGGCTGGACAGCCAGTGGCTGATCGAGAATCGCGGAGTGCAACCAGACATCGTTGTGGATAACCGGCCGGATCAAGTGATGGCGGGACATGATCCGCAGCTCGAAAAGGCCATCGAGATCGCGATGAAGGAAATCCAGGAGCACCCGAAGAAACTCCCACCGCGGCCCGCCGACCTGCCGGCGTATCCTCCCGGTCCGGGGGATTGAGGAGCGAAAAGCGAAAAGCGAAAAGCGAAAGACTTACGCAGAGGTCACAGAGAGGCCATCGTTCCCGCCGGAGGGGGCGAAGAATGGGCACCCTCAAATACTGGGGATGGGCGGCGTAACCGAGGAGCAAGACAGGGACGGAATCTTCAGGGGCTAGAAGCCCAGATCACCTTCGGAGCTCTACGCCGGGGCTGAGGCCCCGGCCTCCTAAAGAGAACCACAACATAAGAACCGCAAGGCTCGAAGACTTGCCCTGCGTCAAATGAAAAACGCCACGGCACAGGGAAGAGGAGCCCAAGACCCAGGCACACACTCCGTGCCTGGGGCACCCTCCGTCAATCAGTGAAAGAGTGAAAGGGGTGGCTGAGGGGGTAGATTGGGCGGACGGGTTGGGAGCGTAAAGGCGGCGGCCCTTCGAAGCTCAGGGTAAACAAGCCGCCGCACTCCAAATGGGCCAAGCCAAGACGCTGAGATTGTGCGGACATGGGGCGTAGCAATGCTGCGCCCCTACGAAGGAAAGATTAATGCAAGAGCACAGTCAGGAGTGACTGTGCCACAAGAGAAACCCAAAGGGAAACCCAAGACCCAGGTACAAAACCGGTACCTGGGGCACCCGGCGGTGCAGAGCGGGGAGGGGTTAGAAGAAGCGGGTGCGGACGCGGACGGGGAGATGGCCCAGGTCGATCAGGGTTAGGAAGTCGATGGTCTTGAATTCGCGGTCGATGGCGGGTGGGCCGCAAACGCGGGCGGAAATATCGAGATAGGCGCGGAAGAGTCGCGGGGGACGTGTGATTTCGACGGGCGCGCCGGTGGGATGGCAGCAGCAATCGGGCTGCGGCATGGTGCGGAGGCGAGGTTCGACGAGGTATTTGGTTTTTAGAGATTCGTACATGGCGGCGCCGAAATTTTCGTCCTGCGAGGAGATAGAGTTGCAGCCGAGGAGATAGCGCGATTCGGTGCGGGTGGCGTAGATGGCCAGGCCCTTCCAGAGGCTGTGCAGGACGAGGGTGTTGCGGAAATCGACGTGAACGCAGGCGCGGCCGAGCTCGAGGACTTCCTTGCGAACAGGATCGTAGGGGGTGAAATCGAAGAGCTGGTTGCCGTAGTAGCCGAGATTTTGCGCGGCGGTTTCCCCGGTTTGCAGGCGATAGGTGCCAACGAGTTTGGAGGTTTCGAGATCGCGGACCATGAGGTGATCGCAGAAGGAATCGAAAGGATCGATGTCCAAGCCGGAGCGTTCGGAGGTGGAGAGGCCTTCGCCGAGTTCGAGATTGAAGACGAGATAGCGGAGGCGCTGGCACTCCTCCAAATCCTGCGTGGTTTGCGCGAGAGATACGCGGAAAAGGGAAGTTTCGGTTAAAACTGGGTCGGCCGTTACTGTCTTCACAGTTGACCTCTGGCTGGGTCGAGTGTGGCGTGACCCAGGTTGCTGGAATGTTGCAGCCAGGTTATTTTCGCATTGCTGCTGGTAACCGATACGAACGGGAGCGAGAACGATAAACATAGTTTACGCGGAATTTTGGGGCAAGAAAAGGTGTAAGTGAGGGGAGTTGCGGGGGGAGAGAAAGTGGTGAGTTTTCAGTTTTAAGTTTTGAGAGAAGAGGAAACTGAGAGAGCAGACCGAGTGGGGCGTCGGGGATGGTGAAGGAGGAAAGCGGGGAAGGATTGGTGGACGAGAGGGGATTCGAACCGCCGGCCTTCCTGGTTGTCCCCAGGACGCAACAGTCCCCAAGTCACGTCAAATCCAAAACTCGAAGTGGCAGACAGATTCCTCCACTCCGCGGCCCGACGCGCCACAATTCGGCGCGGAAGAGAAAATCGGGCCGCTCCGGTCGGAATGACAAGTTTGAGGTGGTGTATGGTTGGTGGACGAGAGGGGATTCGAACCGCCGGCTTCCTCGTTGCAAACGATGTAGAAAAACTCACAAGATGCGGTGCTGCAACCAATTACGTCTTTTGGTACCAGATTCACATGGGCAACTTGGGCAAGTCCGTTCGCGAGTGCTTGTGGGTGCCGTTAGAGGGGCCAACTCTGAGGGCAGGTGGCGTGCTCGCTCCCGAACTCTGCTTGCTTCCGCCGGCCTTCTTGGATTACTGCCGCAGCGACTCCGAGGGACGCGCTGTGCCCAGGCTTTCCCCAGGAGCAACTGATCTTGTGTCGCACGAGCCTGCCGAGCCCGCAACGCACTCCTTGCAAAGTTAGGTGTTCGCCTGGGCCAAGCGTCTATCTGAACCATCGGTCTGGATTGGCTCTCCCGCGGATTCACCGATGAGATTGGAAATGAGCGCCAGCAACTTGGTTTGATCAACTGGCTTTTCGAAATAGGCTTTGGCTCCCGACTGCAACGCCCGCGGTTCGAGTGTTTGCGCATTCCCCCCCGACACGACGATCACCGGAATGCTCGCGAGATGAGTGGCGGCTTTGAGTTGTTCCATGGCTCTGAAGCCATCCCCGGCGGTCAAGCCGATGTCCATCAGGATCAACTCCGGCCGGTTCTTGTGAGCTTCCCAGAGACAGGAAAGAGGGTCTCCCGCAAAGAACGTCTCGTACTGCTTCACCTTAAGAAAGATGTGATAGGCCAGTCGGGTGTCGGAATCATCTTCAACGATAAGGATTCTCTTCAGGCTCATGGTTTTTGGACCTCCCTAAGCACCGGCAGCATTGAATTGCGATTTGTGTGTTGTGGCATGGTCCTTGGAACGAGCAGAGACTCGGATTAGATGGGCACGCTGAGGACCATGGGAAATGCTGTGGTTTCAAGGCGGAGGAAAGGGGGCGCGTTCCAGGTTGAAACATCGTTGTATCGTTTCGGGGACATCGGTCTTGGATAGTGACCGTAAACACACAGCCAGGTGTTTGCGTTCCCCCGCTTAAAAATCTTCACCCTCTTTGTTCCAAGCCGGTCGCGAGTTCGGATGCTTGCATTGATTCGGGGCAAAGGAACCAACTCAAAACACTTCCTGCCGCGGCGCCTCCCGTGGATTTCAAGTAACTGATAGAGACGGTTGAAATTGTTACAGCGTCCTATTTCGAGGGCGCCGCTTATTTGGGCGCGAAAGTGCACGTCAAAGCCGCGCCGAAGGAAGTCCGCCAGGACTGCAGGAGTTGCACATCAGGATAACGATGAGCTCTTCATCCAATTCGCAGGAGTGCCATTCTGGTCTGGTGCGGGGGTTTCAGGTGTTCGCGCGACTAACCGCTGCCTTCAGCATCGTGGTAGGGGGCGTTGTGTTCGCGGGCTGGGTATTGGGGATGGAGACGCTAAAGGCGATCCTTCCCGGACAAGTGGCAATGAAGGCCAATGCCTCGGTCGCATTCGTAGCCTGTGGCGTTTCGCTCTGGTGCTTAGCTGCGGAGTCCGCGAGCGGGTTGCGGCGCAAAGCCGGCCGTGGTTTCGCGCTGTTGGCGGGTTTAGTCGGACTGCTGACACTCTGCGAATACATTTTCGGCTGCAATTTAGGGATTGACTTGCTGCTGTTCCCCGAGAAGGCCGGAGCGATCGGGACATTTTCTCCGGGACGCATGGCACCGCTCGCGGCGATGAATTTTGTTCTCCTTAGCCTGGCGCTATTGCTGCTGAATTTCGAGACGCGCCGTGGGCTGCGACCCGCGCAAATTTTGGTCCTGCCAGCGGCAGCAGCGGCAATTTTGACGTGCCGAGAGTACCTATTCGGGCTGCAAACGTTCTCTGGCATCGCCTCGGTGACACGTGCGGCGGTTCACGGTGCGGTTGCGTTTATCGCGCTCTGCGCGGGTATCTTGTGCGTTCGGCCGGACCGCGGAGTAATGAAGATAGCGGTCTCGGACACGCAAGGCGGCTCTATGTGGCGCCGCCTGTTTCCGATGGCCATCGTCGTTCCCGCACTGTTGGGCTGGCTGCGCCTGGAAGCGCAAGGGGCGGGTTACTTTGAAACGGAGATATGGGTGGCGCTTTTCGCGACGGCCACCGCGGCCGTGGTTGCGGGGGTGATTTGGTGGTACGCGGAATCGCTGGACACCACGGACCGGAAACGCAGAACGGCGGAAGAGCAGGTGCAGCGGGCGTCGTTGTACGCGCGCAGCCTGTTCGATGCCAGTCTCGATCCGCTAGTGACCATCAGCCGCAAAGGCAAGATCACCGACGTCAATACAGCTACCGAGCAGTTCACCAGCATGTGTCGCGAGCAACTGATTGGCAGCGACTTTTCCGAGCACTTCACGGAACCGGAGAAGGCGCGGCAGGGTTGCCAACAGGCATTTGAGCAAGGCACTGTGCGGGACTATCCCTTGGCGATCCGCGACAAGGCAGGCCGTACCACCGATGTGCTCTACAACGCCACGGTGTACAAGAACCCGGCTGGAGAAATTGAAGGCATTTTTGCCGCGGCGCGGGAGATCAGCGAACGGAAACGCTTCGAGGAAGAGCTGAAACGTTCCAATGCCGAGCTGCAACAGTTCGCTTATGTGGCTTCGCATGACTTACAGGAGCCGCTGCGTATGGTGGCCAGCTATACGCAACTGCTGGCGCAGCGATACCTGGGCAAGCTGGATAGCGACGCCGATGAGTTCATCGGCTTTGCCGTGGACGGCGCAAAACGCATGCAGAACCTGATCGAGGATCTTCTGGCCTATTCACGGGTGGGAACGCGAGAAAAAGAAGCTCGCCTGTGCGAATCCGAGCAGATTGCGCGGAGCGCGCTGAAGAACCTATCCGTGGCAGTGGAAGAGAGCGGCGCGAGCATCGAAATTGCGGATTTGCCAGAAATAAAATGTGACGCGCGGCAATTGGAAACGGTACTCCAGAATTTGATCGCGAACGCGATCAAGTTTCGCAATAAAGGCAAGCCCTGCGTGATTCAGATCTCCGCGCGCCAAGAGGGGCAAAATTGGATTTTCTGGGTGAAAGACAACGGCGTTGGGATCGAACCCAGGCATTTCGAGCGAATTTTCCAGGTGTTCCAGCGGCTCTGCACCCGCGAGGAGTATCCCGGAAATGGAATCGGGCTGGCGATCTGTAAAAAGATCGTCGAACGCCACCACGGACGAATCTGGTTAGAGTCGCAAGCGGGCGCCGGGACGACGTTCTACTTCACAATCCCGGTTACGGCCGCAGAAATTCAAAAGGAGGTGACCAGTGTCGGTATCGCCCATTGAGGTGCTATTGGTAGAGGACAATCCCGGGGACTGCCGGCTGGTGCGGGAAGCACTGGCCGATTACAAGCTCAAACTGGAAGTGAAAGAGGTGCACGACGGGGAAGCGGCAATGGCGTTTCTGCACCGCGAAGGCGAATTTCGCAGAGCGCGCCGCCCCGATCTGATACTGCTCGACCTGAACATTCCGAAGAAGGATGGGCGAGAAGTTCTCGCCGAGGTCAAGGTGGACCGGCGACTCAAGCAGATCCCCGTGGTCATCCTGACCTCATCGAAAGCGGAAGAAGACATTCTGCGGACCTACGAACTGCATGCCAATTGCTACATCAGCAAGCCAATTGACCTGCAGCAGCTACAGAAAGTGGTCCGGCAGATCAAGGAATTCTGGTTCACGATCGTGAAACTGCCACCGGAGAACTGACACCATGGGCCGCGAGAAAATTCAGGTGCTGCTGGTGGAAGACAATCCCGGCGACGCGCATTTGATGAAAGAGTTTCTGGCCGAAAGTTACGTCGATTTTGAGGTTGCGCATACTTTCCGGCTGAGCGAGGCGAAGGATTACCTCGCGCACGAACGCCCTGACGCAGTGCTGTTGGATCTCGGGCTTCCGGACTCTCAGGGCCTGGCGACCCTTCGCGCGACACGAAAGGCGGCACCGGGGGTTCCCGCCATAGTCTTAACCGGTCTGAACGACGAGGAACTGGCATTTCAGGCGTTGAAGGAGGGGGCCCAAGATTACCTGCTCAAGGGCACAATTGGGAGCGAAATGCTGATTCAGTCGCTGCGCTACGCGATCGAACGCCAGCGGCTGCAGGCGGAAACCGAGCAGGTGCGCCTGCAACAAATCGCGCTGAAGGACGAGTTCCTGTCGCATGTTTCGCACGAATTACGTTCACCCCTCAATGCCATCTATCAATTCGTGAGCATCCTCTCCGATGGCCTAGCCGGCGAGTGCAACCCACAGCAGCGCGAGTACCTGCAGATCATCACCCGGAACTTGGCGGAGCTGCAATCGATGATCGGCGAGTTGCTGGACGTTACGCGGGCTGGGGCGGGGAAGCTCTCCGTGGACTTGCAAGTCGCTTCGGTTTCACAGGGCGTGGAAGATGCGATGAACACGGTGAAAGGCGCGGCTGAGGCAAAAGGCGTGTGCCTGACGACGGACGTGCCTTCGAACCTGCCGCGAGCCTACGCCGATCCGAGCCGATTGCGGCAGGTGCTCGTCAATCTTCTGGGGAATGCAATTAAGTTCACGCCAGCACAAGGGAAAGTGAATCTAAAGGCATGGGTCGTTCCAGGAGAGCCGGAGATGCTGCAGTTCGCTATTGCGGACACGGGATCGGGCATCAGTCCGGAGTTTTGCGAAAGAATCTTCGAGCGCCTGTACCAGGTTGCCAATACGGGTGGGGGACGGCAAGGGTTGGGACTCGGTCTGTATATTTGCAGAGAGTTGGTTGCGAAGCAGGGCGGCCGCATCTGGGTAGACAACAGCTCGAAAGACGGCAGCACTTTCTGCTTCACGCTTCCGGTCCTTTCCCTGCCGACGCTCCTCGCCCCCATTCTTTCGCAAGAGTCAGGCGCGTCACGCTCCCTCGCCTTGATCAAAGTCGAATTGTGGTCTCCGGGGGGCTGGGCGACCGAGGGCACCCGGGAGACCTTGGTGCAAGAGGCGCGTTATGCGCTGGGCAGGTGCGTGTTAGCCGACCTGGATGTTGTACTGCCCAAGATGGACGTGGCGGGGGATTCAGAATTCATCTTCCTAGCCGCGCGAGCCGACGTGAAGGGCGCGGAGGTCATCGTCAGACGAATCAAGGGGCAACTGCAACGGAATGAAGCTCAGGGCCGGGAGCAAGCTGAATCGTGCGTCGAAATACGGATGATTCCGTTCGCTGACGGCGCGGAGAAATGGTCGAAGCAAGAGTTGTCAAAGAAAATGGCCAACCTAGTGCAAAACGAGCTTGAAGAGTGGACCCGCGTTCGACGAGGAGACAAATTATGAGTAGGAAACGGATCTTGATTGTGGACGACGACCCCGACGTGCGCCTGGGACTGCATATACGCCTGAAGGCCAACGACTATGAGACGCATTTTGCGGCCGATGGCTTGACGGCCGTTTGTGAGGCGCGGAAGTGCCAGCCCGACTTGATCATCTTGGACCTGGGACTACCCGGTGGGGATGGCTACTCGGTGATGGAGCGGCTGCAAAAGAACCCTGAATGGGCGTGTATTCCGATCATTGTGCTATCGTCGCGGGACCCAAAAACAGATCGGGAGCGCGCCGGCAAGGCGGGTGCTCGCTACTACATGCAGAAGCCGGCAAAGAATGAGGTACTCCTGGGCGCGATTCACAGGCTGCTTGGGGGAGAAGTGCCAAACAATTGCGAACACTGAGAGCTAATATGAGCGCAAAGATCCTGCTCGTGGAAGATGAGTCCGACACCCGGCTGGCCCTTACCGTGCGTTTGGAAGCCAGCGGGTACACTGTGCTGCAGGCCATCGACGGCGTGTCAGCGATCGGCGTAGCATCATTAGAAACGCCCGACCTGATCGTTCTGGATCTGGGTCTGCCAGATCACGATGGATATACAGTGATGGAACGGTTGAAGTCCAATTTTGCGACCGCCTCGATACCCGTGATTGTTCTGACCGCCAGGGATCCGGAAGGAAACCAGGAGCGCTCGTATGAGGTGGGAGCCCTGGAGTTCTACCAGAAACCTGTTCCGTGGAAGTGGTTCCTGGCATCCATTGAGAGAGCACTGGCTAGTCCTCGCTCAAAAAAGTTGCCAGGCAACTGAGATTGCTTGGTAGCGGACAGAGGTCGTTTGCTAAATCGCTCCTGCAGAACTCCGCTAAGCCTGCCAAGAGAAGGCACGGGTGTGCTATGACAGGCAATCGTATCGTTCCGAAAGCGGTTTAAGTGATTGAAAAGATAGTGGACGAGAGGGGATTCCTCCGCTCCGCGGCCCAACGCGCCACAATTCGGCGCGGAAGAGAAAATCGGGCCGCTCCGGTCCCTTCGGCTGCGCTCAGGGCAGGCGGAATGACGAGTTTTGGGTGGTGAATGCAGAGAGAGTGAGCGACCCGACACATAAGTAACCCATGTGTCCGGGCCGGACCGAGGTGGTTTGGTGGACGAGAGGGGATTCGAACCCCCGACCTCCTCGTTGCGAACGAGGCGCTCTCCCAGCTGAGCTACTCGCCCATGGGTAGCCACTTTCAGGATTTTAGCAGAGGGAAAGCGGGAGGACAAAGGGGATTGCAGTTTTAAGTCGTCAGTTGCCAGTAGTGTCCGGTTGAGCATTTTGAGATCTTTGAGAAGCGATTGGCACATATGAAGTTAGCAGTGAAAAGAGTCGTTTTCGATTTGAATTGTGAAGGCCCGATTCTACATCCTTCTGTACCGGGA
>Ga0326727_10021953_pt1 | contig 12405 bp, 6 predicted proteins | sample MB2enrmetagenome_FD_207643 | JGI IMG/M metagenome (GOLD analysis project Ga0326727, IMG submission 207643) | Lab enriched peat soil microbial communities from McLean, Ithaca, NY, United States - MB29MY | ecosystem: Environmental > Terrestrial > Soil > Wetlands > Peat | place: USA: New York...
GTCGAGCCCTGAATCTGAGAGAGCGTCGAATTGGTGGCCCCGGCGATCAGGCCCGTAGTGGCGTTGCTGGCTCCAACCGGATTCGGCGAGATGGTCTGAAATGAAACCATGGGAGTGGTGAGGTAGGGAACGAACGGACCGAATCCTCCAAAGGGGCTGGGTTGGGGCTGCTGAGCAAAAGATGCAATTGCCAAAACGAGCACTGCCGAGAGAACAAAATAGGGTCGCATACTGCCTCCAAGGCGAGAATCGCTGTTAGCCGTCTAGATGCAGTTGGCGTGCCAGTCGCTCGTTTTCGGCGTGGGGAGGATGTGGGGGAACGAAGATAGGCGGATTCGTGGGCAATCCTGCCCATCGCCCTCACCCGGCGCGGGCAGACTTAAACGAAAAGATGAAATCCACTGCGCAAATCATGCAAACATATGACATAACCACGGCAACTTGAAGCAGCAAGTCGTCTTCATCACATCCCGATAAACCGCGCGTAGAGACTGCGTGCAATCGCCGTGTCGGTTGTGCCTTTGATGATGGCGCGGCCGTCGGGGAAGAGAGTGATCTCGTAGGGATCGCGAAGAAACTTGAGCACGAAATCGTTATGCCGGACCTGGCCGAGGGGCGCGAGGCGCGCTCCGATCTCGGCGAAATCGACTGGCCGCTGGCGCTCGTGAATCTGCACGGAATTTCTTCCGCATAGTGTGATATGAGGGCGCCCTTCGCCGGCAAGATGAACAAAATCGCGCTCACCGCAAGCGCGGCAACCAGCACGGGGAGACGCGGCCTGCACTTCCGCTTCCTCGTTTGACCAGACATCCCAGGACAGCAGGGTGCGACGCATTTTGGCGCGCGCTCCGGTGAGCAGCTTCAGCGCCTCGGTGGCGGCGAGCGATGCGACCAGGTTCACTGCGGAGTTCAGAATGCCGGCGGTTTCACAGGTCTCCAGGTTGCCGCGCGGCGACTCGGGGAAAATGCACGCCAGGCAGGCGGTCTCGCCGGGCAGGATGTTCATGGTCACCGCATAGCTGCCGACGGCCGCGGCGTAGATCCAGGGCACGGAGTTCTTGACCGCGTAATCGTTGATGAGATAACGAGTCTCGAAATTGTCGGTGCCATCGAGGATGAGATCGACGCCGCCGAGCAGGGAATCGGCATTCTGCGGAGTCAGGTCCGCGACCTGGGGCTCGACGGCAATTGCGGAATTGAAACGGGCAATCTGCCGGGCGGCCGCGATGGCCTTGGGCAGCGATTCGCGGGCGTCGTTTTCGTCGAACAGAGATTGCCGCTGCAGGTTGCTCGGCTCCACATAATCGCGGTCGAGAATGCGCAACATGCCCACTCCGGCGCGGGCGAGCAGCAATGACACAACCGATCCGGTGGCTCCGCAGCCCACCACGACTACGCGAGCGTGCGCGAGTTTGGTCTGGCCCTCCGCCCCGATCTCCTTAAAGAGAATCTGCCGCGAATATCGATCTTCGAATTTCAAAGCTTCCAGTTTCAAAGGTGCGAGTTCCAAAGCTGCGAGTTCAGGCGAGGCTGCCGCCGGCGTGCTCGGTTCCAAAGCGATTACCTTTGCAATGCTTTCCAGCCAGTATTATAGGTTCGTCGCAAAGCTATTGGCGGCGAGCAACTTGTGTCTTTGAGAGATACATCGAAGCGAGGGGGCGTCGGGGCCGCTGCGAGCGGCTTGGAAGAGGCATTCTTGCGACTGAAGGCGGCAACGCACCTCCGCGTCGTGGCGATTGTTTTGTCTGCGATGGTGGCTGCCGCGAGCGCTTGGGCGCAGACGCCGCCGCCATCGGCACCGGAGCAGTCGGCGACGAGCTTTGGAGCGATTACACCGTATCTGGGCCTGACCATCGACGAAATTCAGCTTCCGGGTGTTGAACCGGCTGAAGCGGCGGCACTGCTGGCGCTGACGCCGCTCAAGGTTGGTGAGCCGTTGACCCGCGATGCGTTGCACGATGCGATCAAGGCGTTATTTGCGAGCGGCCACTTTTCCGACATTCAGGCGGAGGCTGAGCGCGCTGAAACTACCGGCGTGCGGATTCGTTTTTTGACTTCGGCCAATTACTTCGTGGGCATCGTAACCGTGAATGGAGTTTCCACCAATCCGACGCCGACCCAAATGGTGAGCGCCACGCGGCTGCAGTTGGGCGAGCTTTACTCCCAGGATAAGGTTGATCGCGCCCTGGCCGGGCTCAAGCGCGTGCTCGAAGAAAACGGTTTCCATCGTGCCAAAGTCACGACTTCGGAAAAGCGCGACGAGCGGGAACATCAGGCGAATATCACGTTTCACGTCGCGCCGGGTCCGCGGGCGACGGTGGGTGAAATCATCGTCAAAGGCGACTCCAGCTACGGCGCGGGCGAGATAAAAGATATTGCCGGCCTGCATACCGGCGACCCGGTCATCGCTAACCGCGCAACCCGCGCCCTGCAACGCATTCGCTCGCGTTATCAGAAGCAGGATCGTCTTCTTGCGCAGATATCGCTGGCCGACCGCACCTACAACGCCGATCGCAACGCGGTGGATTTCACTTTCGAGATTGAGCGGGGCCCGGTGGTGGAGATCGCGGCGGAAGGATTCAAACTAAGCCGAGGCACGCTGCGTCGCCTGGTTCCCATTTACGAGGAAGGCGCGGTGGATGACGATCTGCTCAACGAAGGGCGCCGCAGCATCGAAAACCATCTGCAATCGTTGGGCTACTTCCAGGCCACCGCCAGCGCCACCCAGCACACCACCGAGGACGGCAAGAAACTGCAGGTCGTTTACACCATCGATCCCGGGGAACGTCACAAACTGGTTGCGATTCGAATTGCCGGCAACGAGTACTTTCCCGAGGAACTGATCCGCAAGCGGATGAGCGAACAGACGGCGGGCCGGATCTTCACTCACGGCCGTTACAGCGAAGCTCTGCTGGACGCCGATGTAGCGAACATTCAGGCCATGTACCGGGCCAGCGGTTTTCGCCAGGTGCAAGTCAGCGGCAAGCTGGTGACCAAATATCACGACGATCCGTCGTTGCTGGCCATCGAGATTCAGATCCAGGAGGGCGCGCAGACGCGCGTGGCGTCGGTGACGATCGTGGGCAACTACACGCTGCCGGCGGAGCAACTTCCGGAGATCTCGACCGCCGACGGGCAAGGGTTCGACGAATCCAGCCTGGCCGAGGATCGCGACGCGATCCTGGGAAAGTACTTCGACAACGGTTTCCCCAATGCCGTGGTCGACGTTTCCTATGTAAGCGTTCCGCCAGGCGGCGATGGGAGGCCACGGGTCGGGGTGACGTTCACCATTCACGAAGGGGAGCAGTTCCTGGTGAATGAGGTTTACCTGAATGGACTGCACTATACGCGGCCGGGTGTAGCGCGCCGTGCTCTGCGCGTGCATGCCGGTGAGCCATTGAGCCAGCAGAATATGCTCAATAGCCAGCGCCGTCTCTACGATCTTGGCCTCTTCAGCGAAGTGGACACCGCAATCCAGAATCCGGACGGAACGGAGCCACGAAAGAATGTGCTCATCACCACGCGCGAAGCCAAGCGCTACACCTTCGATTATGGCGGCGGCCTGGAGTTCCAAACGGGTCAGCCCAGCGCCGGCTTCAACCAGCCTTTGGGGCAAACGGGTGTGAGTCCGCGCGTTCTGCTGGGCGTGAATCGCATCAACTTCGGCGGCCGCGAGCAAACGCTCACTTTGAAGGGAAACTACGGCCGCCTGCAAAAACGTGCGCTGTTCAGTTACGACATCCCGAAGCTCCTCAACCTTGACTACATGCACCTGACGGCCAGCGTGTTTTACGACAACACGGTCGACGTTTCGACTTTCACCTCGGAGCGGCTTGAAGGTACCCTGCGCGACTTGATTGTGCTTTATCGCCAGGGCGACCGCGAGCTGTCGACATTCTCCTTCGGGTTCAGCTATCGCCGCGTCAAGGCTTCGAACATCGAGGTATTGGCCAGTGAAATTCCCCTTCTGTCGTCGCCGACCCGCGTCGGTTCTCCGATCTTCACCTATGTTCGCAATCGGCGTGACAACGATCTGGAGACCACGCGGGGCAGTTATACGAGCGTGGAAGGAGCCGTGGCTGCGAGCCGGTTCGGCTCGGAGGCAAACTTCAGCAAGATGCTGATCAAGAATTCGACCTATTACTCGTTCGGGCGCAACCCGGTGACGGATCGAAGATTCGTGTTTGCCCGTTCCACGACGGTGGGCGTGGAAAACCCCTTCGGTAGTACGGTAATTCTCGATCCCACCCAGAGTGCGGCGACCGGAGAGAGTCTGATCCCGCTCCCCGAGCGTTTTTTTAGCGGGGGTGGCAACTCCCTGCGCGGTTTCGGGTTAAATCAAGCAGGACCGCGCGATCCGATCACTGGGTTTCCGGTCGGGGGCAGCGCGGTGTTTGTCAACAATGTGGAGTTGCGGTTCCCCAGCGTGAGCCTTCCCTATGAGCACGACCAAATCGGATTCTCGGTGTTTCACGATATAGGCAACGTGTTTGCGCGCCCGCAGGAAATGCTCCCCAGCATTGGGCGATGGCATCAGCCGCATCCCGACGTATGTTTTCAACAGCCGGCATACGGGCAGCTCTCGGCATGCAACTATAACTATGTCTCGCACTCCATCGGAGTAGGCGTGGGCTATAAGACCCCAATCGGGCCGTTGCGCTTCGACTTCGGCTACAATTTGAATCCGCCGGCATTCCCAAGCTATTACAATATTGTGATCAATCAGGTAAACGGTGTGGAAACCGGCCAATTCGGCGCACAGCGCGCCGGACACTTCGCTTTTTCCTTCAATGTTGGGCAGTCTTTCTGATCGAATTCGGCCGATGAACTGGCTACGACATCACGCGCTGGCGGCGGCTCTAAGCCTGGCACTCGCCGCCCCGTTGTCTGCGGGGACGGTCGTGGATCGCATTGTCACCAGCGTGAACGGCCATGCCGTGCTGCAGAGCGATTGGGAACAGGAGATCGCCTTCGAAGCGCTTCTGAATGGACGCGATCCGGATGCGTTCACCGCGCCCGAACGCGCTGCCGCGCTGGACCGGCTGGTCGACCAGGAACTGCTGCGCGAACAAGTGCGGCCGGGGCAGGCCGCTCCCGCCGCCGAGGTCGCGGCGCGCGTCGCTGAGGTCCGCAAGATGCAACCCGGGGCTTCCAGCGATACCGTCTGGCAAGCCGCGTTACAACGCTACGGGCTCACGGAAAGCGAGCTTGAAAAGCGGCTGAGCGAGGATATTCAGCTCATGAAACTGGTCGAAGACCGCCTGCGCCCCTCGATCCAGATCGATCAGAAGGCGGTCGAAAGCTACTACAAGGATGAACTCCTGCCGGAACTCGCCAAGGCCGGAAGCAGCGCCCAACCACTGACTCAAGTTTATGGCCAGATCAAAACGCTGCTGGCGGAGAAGAAGATGAGCGAGTTGCTGTCCAGTTGGCTGGCCACTCTGCGCTCCGGCAGCCAGATTCGCACCCTCACCCCCAATGCGGGAGAACGGAACCGTTGAACGCGGAGCCTCTACCTCCGGCGCGCCGCCGTATTCTACGAAATCTATTCCTGGGTTTCTGTGTATTCGGCGGCATCGCGCTCGCCTTGCTCGGGTGGTACGTAAGCACGGACTCGTTCCAGCAGCGTATGCGCGGACGGTTGATCGCCGAACTGGAGAAGGCTACTGGGGGCAAAGTCGAACTCGGCGAACTGCACACCATCCCGTTTCGCTTGCGCGTAGAAGGCCGCAACCTCACGATCCACGGTCGTGAAGCTGCGGGCGAACCGCCGTTCCTCCGCGTAGACCGCGTCCAGGCCGAGCTGAAGGTCATTTCGCTGCTCAGTGCCGATATCGGCCTGCACTCGCTGCTGCTCGAACACCCCGTGGTGCACATCGTCGACTACCCGGACGGCACCACCAATGCGCCCGCGCCCGCGGTTCGCTACTCCGCCGCCAAAGGCCCAGTCGAGCGGCTCTTCTCGCTCTCCGTGCGGCGAATCGAGGTCCAAAACGGCGAGCTTCTTTGGCAGGACCAGAAAGTGCCTTTCGAATTTGCCGCGCGCGACGTGGCTCTGTTATTGAACTACTCGCTGTTGCGGCAGCGCTACGAAGCGCACGCATCGGCTGGTGCGGTCGATACCCACTGGCAGCAAAACCCTGGGTTCGTGTGGAGCGGCGACACCTCGCTGGTTCTGGCGCGCGGCCGCGCCGATATCGCCGGCCTGACCGTGAAGTCGGCGAAATCGGAGTTTCACTTTGCCGGCCAGTTGCTGGACTTTCACGATCCCAAGATCAGCGGCGAATATCACGGCGTGGTCGATCTTACAGAACTGGTGCCGTTTCTGCGGCAGCCGCAGTTGCACAAGGGAAGCGCCCAATTTTCCGGCAAGGGCACGTGGAGCTTGCGCGATTTCTCCACCGACGGCACCTTGCAGGCAAAGGACGTGGATTGGTCGGATCGAAAACTGCAACTGCGCAATGGACGCGCGGAGACGGCTTTCTCGGTCACTCCAGCGCGTTTGCGGCTTACTTCCATCAAAGCCAACCTGATGGGCGGCGATCTGGCCGGCGATGTGGATGTAACGAATTGGCAGAATTCCCTGGAATCATCCAGCGCAGCACGCCCGCGCCCGTTGGGCCGGATGGCCCCCGGCAGCATGCAACGCGGTTCGGCTCATTTTCAAGTGGCGCGCTTCCCGCTCGCGCCCGTTTTGACCATTCTGAGCACAGACAGAATCCCACTGGATCGTCTCAACCTCGCCGTCAACAGCAGTGGAACCGTCGAGTTGCTTTGGGTGGGCTCGGTCCGCGACGCGGAGACCCGGCTTAATCTCAGCCTTGCTCCCCCGCCGCAGACTCTGCCTTCCCAGGTTCCACTTCGCGGACAAGTCGAGGGCGTGTATCGCGGATCGCACGACGAACTGGATCTTTCGGCGCTGCACCTGGCAACCAATGCCTCCGACATCACCGCCGCGGGCAGCCTCTCGGCCGCTTCCTCCCTCCATTTCACCGCGACTTCGCACAACGTCAGGGAGTGGGCGCCACTCCTCGAAGCTCTCTATGGATCACCCAATCTGCCCTTTGTGGTTCATGGCTGGGCCAGCCTGACGGGCACGGCTTCCGGACGAGTTTCCGCGCTGACGTTGAACGGGAATCTGGAGGCCTATGATTTCGAAACCACCATTCCAGCCCAGGTAAGCACCAAAGCCCAGACCATCCACTGGGACGCGCTCGCATCCGCCATCCAAGTTTCCGACAACGTGTTCGCAGCGCATAACGGCTCACTCATTCACGGGCACACAGTCGCTCACTTCGATGCGAGTAGCGGGCTGACCCGTGGAGAGTTGGAGCCGAACTCCCCGGTGACTGCGCATCTCGACGTACTCGACGCCGATGTGGCCGAGGTGGCAGCTCTCGCTGGTGTGGTTCGCCCCTTAACCGGGAAACTCGGCGTATCGCTGAACCTGTCGGGCACCCGTAACAATCCTCACGGCGAGGGACATTTCGAAGTCCGCGATGGCGTCGCATATGGCGTCAGCGTTCCGGTGTTCCACGGCGACCTGCAATTGGCAGGGAATGAAATGAAGCTGACGAATTTCGAGGCCAGAGCCTACAACGCCACGCTTTCGGCACGCGCCAGCGCGAACCGCGCCAGCCGCGCGATTGATATCGACGCCGAAGGACACAACCTCGATCTCGCGCGCTTTCCACGGCTGGAATCCAGCCGCCTCACCGTCGGCGGCGTGGCCGATTTCAAAACTCACATCACCGGTACGATGGACGCGCCCTCTATGGAAGTGCACGCCCACGTGACCAACCTTGCCATGGATAAGGAGCACGTCGGCGATTTCTATGTGGGCGCCACCACCGCAGGCCACAAGCTCGAACTTAAAGGCCGTTCTGCCTTCGATCAGGGCGTTCTCAATATCCACGGAACCGTCGATCTGGAGAAAAATTACCCGGCCGATGTCACCGCCGACTTTCAACGCCTGAATATCGTCTCGCTGCTCAGCGCCTGGCTGCCGGGGAAAATCACCGGCGCCACGCCCGCCGACGGAACGATTGAATTGCGCGGGCCTCTGCGCTCGCCCCGCGACCTCATGGCTTCCGCGCACATCCAGTCGTTCAGCGCCGAGGTCGAACATGTGCAGGTCGCTTCGGTCGAGCCTATCCATCTGGAGCTGATCAATCAGACCGCGCTCGTTGAAAAGCTGCATCTGGCGGGAAGCGGAACCGATTTCACCGCGCACGGCAGCGCCCAACTCACCGGTGCGCAGGCGATCGACCTGCAACTGGAGGGCACGGTGAACATGACGCTGCTCGAATCGCTCAATCCTAAAGTTCTGGCGCGCGGATCGGTGAATGTGAATCTCACCGCTACGGGCAGCCTGGCGCAACCGGTTTTGCAAGGCCGGCTGAGTGTGAAGAACACCGCCATCAGTCACAACGATTTTCCCAGCGGGCTGAGCGACCTGAATGGTGAGTTGCTGTTCGACCGCAACCGCATCCAGATCCAAAGCCTGAACGGAACCACCGGCGGCGGGACGATTGCGCTTAACGGTATGGCGAGTTACCAGGGGGGGCAGTTTCTGCTCGATCTGGGCGCGACTGCGCATGGTGTGCGGCTGCGCTATCCGGCGGGCGTCAGTTCCACCGCCAATGCCGACTTGCGGTTGACCGGTACATCCAACTCGGCGTTGCTCAGCGGCGATGTGACCGTCACCAAACTGGCCGTCACCCCCGGCTTCGACTTCGCTGCCTACATGGAGAACAGCAAACGCTCAGTCGTGTTCACGCAAAGCGACAGCCTGGAGAGCCGCCTGCGGCTCGATGTTCACGTGACCACGACGCCCGAGCTGCAAATGCAGACGGCCGTGGCGCGGCTCAGCGGCAACGCCGATTTGCGCATGCGCGGCACCGCCGAGCGCCCGGTGATCCTGGGCCGCACCGAGGTGCTGGAAGGAGACATTTCCTTCAACGGCACCAAGTATCACTTGGAACGCGGTGACGTGACCTTCGCCAATCCGGCGAAAACGCAGCCAGTCGTTGATTTGCAGGCCACCACGCGCGTGCGCGATTACGACATCACCATCCGCATTCGTGGTGACGCCAGTGCGCCCAATGGCCTGAAAGCGACCTGGCAGTCCGAGCCTAGTTTGCCTGAAAATGACGTGATCGCTCTCCTCGCTCTAGGCCGCACGCAGGAAGAAGCGGCGGCCGCGCAGCAATCCGGCAACAGCCTCGCTTTTGGCGGGGAGGCCTCAAACCTTCTCATCAACGAGGCCCTTAATAGCACGGTTAACAGCCGGCTGCAAAAATTGTTTGGCGCCAGCCGTATCAAAATCGACCCGCAGGGACTGGCCACCGAAACCAACATCGTTCACGGGCCACAGCTGACCATCGAGCAGCAGGTGGCGAGCAACATCACCCTCACCTACAGCACCAACGTCTCCGTATCGTCGCAACAGATTATTCAGGCGGAGTACAACATCACGCGCAACATTTCCATCGTGGCGCTGCGCGACCAGAACGGCGTGGTGAGTTTCGACCTGCGTATACGGACCCACAGGAAATAACCCGAATACTTCGGAACTCCGCGCGCCTCATCCCGTCTGGCCTTAACGCGAACCGGCCTTCGTTCCGAACTGATTGAACCAGTCGATGATCCTGCGATTGCGGTCCTCCAGATTGCGAGGTAGAAGATGGCCATCACTATCGTAGATGTGAAGCGCGTACACCTTGTTCTTCTCCTGCAATGCCATCGCCATTTTCAGCGATTGCGTGACCGGGACCAGCTTGTCGGTTCGGCTTTGCATGATCAGGATAGGGACGTTGATCTGATCAGCCCACGAGACCGCGGAGCGCGCACGGTAATATTCGTCGGCCCGGTGCTCATAGTCCGGCCAGACCTTCGGAGCGCCATCGAAAAACTGATTACCGTTCAAAAACCAATCCCCATGGATGAACGATTTCGTGTCCTTGGTAAGTTCCGACGGACCGGCAATCACTGCGGCAGCCTTGACTGGCGCTCCACGCTTGAGCGCGATGTAAGTCATGGTGCCCCCGCGCGATTGGCCGAACATGTAGACGCGTTCGGGATCGACGAAGTCTAACGATTTGAGCGCGGGAAAAATATTGAGTACATCATCCACATCCGCCCCGCCCCACTCGTCGCGCTTCGCCGTCGGACCGTGAAAGCGATAGTCCGACGCGATGACCACGAACCCCTCTTTGGCCAGCAAATAAAGGCTTACGCGATAAAGGCAAGAATCGTCCTCTTCTTTGCACGGTACTCCGTAGTTAGCGATGCGTCCGTAGTCACCCGTTCCTCCCCGATTAAAAACGATCGCCGGCCATTTGCGATCGCCCGGGTGCTTTGGCTGGATGAGCAACCCGCGTACCGGAATGCCATCGCTCGAGTATGTAATGTCCAGAATCTCGAAGTCGGTTTGTGTGCGTGCCTCTTCGTAAATCGCGCGGGGAAAGAAGTCACGAGTGAAGTCATCCAGCGCGTCCCAGTCCGGCAATGCAGGCCAGGGTTGAGATGCGAGAATCTGGCCGTCGGGGGTCTTGTTGTCAACGGCTCCAGCATTTGTTGCCGCCATTGCCGTCGTGATTGCTAGAACCAACAAGAATCCGAGGTTCAGCTTATGCATGTGCGTGTCTCCACAAGAGCGGATCTCTGTACGCGCACTGCAGGGCGCGTTCCCGTTGACCATTCCAAGAGTCATAATACGACTGAAACCGAATCGACCGACGGCTTCTCTACAACCGATTTGTGCGCTGGAGCCGGCTGGGGGTGTTCAACGAGCTGCGGGCGACAGGATTCACTGCGGAAATAAACGGCTGCGCCCCTCGGCGGAGAATGGAACCAACATCCTTCTTGACAGAAACCTCCAAACCAGCAACCCTAAATGGTTTCACTCCCAGCCTGAGCCGGGATTGAAGGAGTCATTTTGCGAGTACGCGTTTTTTATCACGACAAGTGTTTCGATGGGACCTCGTCGGCGGCCTTGTTCTCGCGCTTTTACCGGGAGCGCATTCGCGACGACGTGGAGTTCGTCTACTCCGGCCTGCTGCATCGCGCCGGCGCGCTGTTCGACGAAACCAAATTCGACGGCGAAGAAAACGTCATCGTCGACTTCAAGTACTCCAGTTCGCCCAAAATTACCTGGTGGTTCGATCATCATGAAAGCGCGTTTCTCACTCCCGCCGATGCCGCCCACTTCGAACAGGACGAGAGCGACCGCAAGTTCTACGATCCCGCCTTTAAGTCCTGCACCAGCTTTTTGGCCATGATCGCCGAGCAGCATTTTGGTTTCGATCCGCGTCCGGTTGCCGAACTGGTGAAGTGGACCGACATCGTCGACGGCGCCTTGTATGAGGACGCGACGTCGGCGGTGGAAATGAAGGCGCCGGCCATGAAACTGACTATGGCCATTGAGGCGGCGAGCGAGCCCGATTTCGTCAAAAAGCTCATTCCACTCCTGGCGTATCATCCGCTGGCGGAAATCCTGGAGCAGCCTTTCGTCGCCTCGGCCTTGCCGCCTTTGCTCGAACGCCACCAGCAATCCATCGAGATCCTTCGCCAGCGCAGCACCGAATCCGATGGCACGATTTTCTTTGACCTCACCGATCTCGATATGGAGGGCTACAACAAGTTCGTGCCCTACTATCTGCATCCCAATTCCATTTACAGCGTCGGGCTGAGCAAGAGTTCCTTCCGCGTCAAGGTCTCCGTCGGCTCGAACCCCTGGGCCAAACGCGAGCCCACGGTCAACCTGGCAAAGGTCTGCGAACGTTACGGCGGTGGAGGCCATGCTCGCGTGGGCGCCATCTCCTTCGATGTGACGCAGCATGCCGCCGCGGCGAAAGCGGCGCAGGAAATCGTCGAAGAACTACGCAACAGCGTGCGCCGTTGAAAGAGTGAGCATCCAAGAACCGGAACCGCCATGCATCCAACCGTCCACGATCCCAAGCACATAAAAGGCGTGCGCACGGTGGCGACGGTGGAGTTCGTGAAGGGCCTGATCGTGGTGATCGCGGGCCTTGGCTTCTTCTCCATGCGCCACCAACGCGACATCTGGGGTGTGGCCGAGAGCTTCCTCGAATTCTTCCACATTAATCCTTACCACCACTACGTCGGCGTGTTCATCAAGTTGGTGTCGCGCCTCAACGATGTGCGGCTTTGGAAAATCGCCGTCGTCGCCAGCATCTACGCGATCATGCGCTTTATCGAGGCTTACGGGCTTTGGTACGCGCTGCCCTGGGCGGAGTGGATGGCATTCCTGTCGGGTGCGGTCTACATTCCATTCGAAGCCGTGGACTTGATCCGCAAGCCGACCCTGTTTCGCCTGGCCGTGATTGTTATTAACCTGCTGGTCGTGATCTACATGCTCCACCTGCGCGTACAGGCCGCGGA
>Ga0326727_10021954_pt1 | contig 12405 bp, 10 predicted proteins | sample MB2enrmetagenome_FD_207643 | JGI IMG/M metagenome (GOLD analysis project Ga0326727, IMG submission 207643) | Lab enriched peat soil microbial communities from McLean, Ithaca, NY, United States - MB29MY | ecosystem: Environmental > Terrestrial > Soil > Wetlands > Peat | place: USA: New York...
GCCCCCGGTCCCTCGCCTTTGGGGACCGGGGATGGAGGCGCCACGCCGGCGGGTGCCCTAGTCCCGTACAGAACATTATCAAGTTGAGGGTGCCCCCGGTCCCTCGCCTTTGGGGACCGGGGATGGAAGCGCCACGCCGGCGGGTGCCCTAGTCCCGTACAGAACATTATCAAGTTGAGGGTGCCCCCGGTCCCTCGCCTTTGGGGACCGGGGATGGAAGCTGCCCAAACGGAGAAATATGGGAAAAAGGGGGACGTCTATCTGGCAACCCTTTCCCCAACGCCCCAAGATTTTTCTTCCGCCCGTTTGCAAATAATTACCGTGTCCCGGCGCACAATTCTAAATAGGAAAGGATCGGTCCGGGAACATGGTAAACAGCAACCACTCAGTCACCCGCATGGCCAGTCTAACGGGTCAGTCCCTCGCCGGCGCGTGCGCCCTGGTCCCCTTTTCCCAAAAAGCGCGCAGAAACTGTATAGCCGCAAGCCGGCCCAATCAAATCAACAAGCTGACAGCAAAAAACTGCACAGTTCCAACTGTGCAGCGGCTGTGCAAGGGCTGTGCATAGCCGTGCAGCGACCGTATAAGGCAGTGCAGAGCTGTGCAGAGGCTATGCGGCCGTCATCCTTTATCCCGCCTACAGCGCTTCCGCCATCTCTTTGAGCACCGCCTCGGCCGCCTCGGCCGGATCGGCGGCATGCGTGATCGGCCGGCCAACTACGAGGAAGCTCGCGCCGCTGCGCAGAGCTTCGGCGGGCGTTGCAACGCGCTTCTGATCGTCCACGTGCGCTCCCGCAGGTCTGATTCCCGGAATTACCAGCACTGCCTCGGGCCCGGCAAGCTCGCGCAGCCGCGCCACCTCCTGCGGCGAGCAGACGAAGCCCGTGATTCCCGCTCCCAGTGCCATCCGCGCCAGCAGTTCCACCTGTTCGCCGGGCGAGCGGCTGATCCCAATTGCCCCGGCCTGCCCGGCATCGATGCTGGTGAGCACCGTTACCGCCAGCAGTTGCGGCGGATCGGCCAGCTTCTCAAGCTCATCGCGCGCGGCCTCAAGCATCGCCGGTCCGCCCGAAGCATGCACAGTCACCAGCCGCACACCCAGCCCCGCGGCCGAGCGCACTGCTCCGGCCACCGTGTTGGGAATGTCGCAGAATTTGAGGTCGAGGAAGACCGAGTGGCCCCGCGCCACCAGCGGCTCAATCGCTGCCGGCCCCGCCGCCGTAAAAAGCTCCATGCCAACTTTGAACCAGTGGCAACTCCGCTCCAGGCGATTGACGAGATCCTCTGCTGCTGCGGCCCCGGGAACATCGAGCGCCACGATCAGCCGCTTGGCAGCCTCTTCCATGGGGTCGAGCTCCGGTATACGCACGTTTCCAAAGCTCGGTTTCATCCGGTCAGGTATGGGCATACTGAAACAATCGTACCTGATTTTCTGGCGCGCGGTTCTGGTCGCTGTCGCAGCAGTGAGCAAGACCGCAAAGAGCACGAATGTAGTAACGAGCCGTGGAACTACAGGCTCGTTTTTTTCATGTTTCGGAACACGCCGTCATGCAGGAGGCTCCGGCCGGTACCCACGACCGGTAACATTGAAACAGGAGTGGGAAGTGAAGCCGGCAAAGCGTGCGATGCAAAAGTGGGCGATAGCAATTCTCGGGTTGGCCCTGTCTTACCCGGGCCATGCGGACACTGTGCACACCAATCCCATGAATAACGACCCCCAGGTCCGCGACGCCTACGAGCACTTCTACAACCTCGACTACCCTGGGGCCGTTGCCCGTTTTGAGAAGTTCCATGAGGAGCATCCCGGCGATCCGCAGGCCACCGCGTACCTCTTAAACGCGCTGCTCTTTCAGGAGCTCTATCGCCAGGATCTGCTCGACACCACCTTTTACGCCAACGACGGCTTCCTGACCGGCAGGCATGCGACCCAGGAGGACCCCAAGGTTCGCGACCGGATTTTGGGCCTCGGAGACGAAGCCATGCGCGAGGCGGACTGGCGGCTCAGCAAGAACCCCAATGACGTGGATGCGCTGTTTGCACGGGGATGGGCGCACAGCCTGCGCTGCACCTACGTGGCCATGGTGGAACGGGGTTATGGGTCGGCGTTTCGCCAGGCGATGAAGGCCAAGGACGATGAGGAGCGCGTGCTGAAGCTCGACCCCAACTACGTTGACGCGAAGCTGATCGTAGGCGTCTACCAGTACGTGGTCGGCGCGCTGCCGTTTCCGTTCAAGATCCTGATTGGTGTGGCTGGCATCACCGGCTCCAAATCCAATGGCCTCGCGCTCCTGCGCGACGCCGGAAATCGCGGCGTCATTACCAGCATTGAGGCGCGAACGGTTATCGCCCTCTTCCTGCGCCGCGAGGCCCACTACCAGGATGCGATCCAGGTCATTGGCACCCTCGAAAGCCAGTATCCCCGCGACTACCTGTTCCACCTTGAAGAAGCCAACCTGCGCAAGGATGCGGGCCAGGGCATGGCTGCCGTAGACGCCTACCGCCAGATTGTGGCCGACGATCAGAAACCCGGCTACTTTTTCTCTACCCGAATGGAGCTCGCCTACTTCGGTCTCGGCGATGCGCTGCGCGGCCAGCGCCACTATGCTGAGGCTGCCGAGGCCTACGAGCATGCCGCCCTGAGTCCGGGCGTGAGCCCCGAACTCAAAGTCCGCTCCTTCCTGGGCGCCGGCCAATGTCACGACCTGAACGGCGAGCGCCAGGACGCAATCAAGGACTACCGGGCCGCCATCGACGCCGGCCCCAACACCTCGCGCGCCGACACGGCGCGCAAGTGCCTCCGCAGCCCCTACCACGGGAATTAGTCCCGAGCCCCATCCGGAACCCGTTGGGCGGGGCGCGTTTTGCCCAATGATTGACAGACCACCGGCCCTTTACCGGCCGCACCGGGAACCGCGCGCCCGCCCGCATCGTATTCTGTGATAGCTCCCTTCCCGCTCGAGGAGAAACGTAAATGGCCGTCTATTGTCAACGTTGTGGAACCGGGCTTCCCCCGACCGCCCGTTTTTGCTCAAGCTGTGGCGCCACCATCCCCCCGCCGCAACCCATGCAGGGCAGGCCGCTGGTGCGCCCGCGCGTCGGCCGCCAGATCGCCGGCGTCTGCATCGCGCTGGCCCACTCCAACGGCTGGGATGTCTCGGTGGTTCGCATCATCACCGTGCTCGCATTCTTCTTCTCCAGCGGACTGGTCGGCGTCGCCTACGTCGCCGCCTGGATCGGCATCCCTGAAGAGGCGCCCGCCGCCCCGGGAGCGTATCCTCCACAGGTATGACCCAGTTTTATCTCTCCTCCGCCGCCCGTCTCGGCTACAGCGATTCAGGCGCCGGTCTTCCCGTAGTCTTTCTCCATCCAACGCCTCTCGATCGCGACTACTGGCGGCCGCTCGTCTCTCGGCTCGGCCCCTTGCGCGCTATTGTCCCCGATCTTCGCGGTCACGGCGTCTCCCAGCTCGGCTCAGGCCTGCCCATCGGCCTCTTTGCCTGCGTTCCCGATGCGCCGGCCCTCACCATGGCGCAGCTAGGCACAGACGTTCTTGCCCTTCTCGACCACCTCGGGCTGCCGAGCGCCGTCTTTGCCGGCTGTTCCATCGGCGGCTACGTGCTGCTGGAGTTGTGGCGGCGCGCGCCCGAGCGCATGAAGGGCCTGGCCTTTGTCTGTTCCAAGCCGCAGCCCGACGCGGAGGCGAATCTCGAACGACGTGCGGCGACGATTGCGCAGGCCAGGGCAGGAGAAACCGCCAAAGTTTTTGATGGGAATGCCGTAAATCTTCTCGGTGCGACGGCGCGAGCCCGGAACCCACACATCGTTGCCGAAGTTCGCGCGCGCATGGCCCTCACCGCAGAGGCTCTGGTTGCCGTGCAGGCCGGCCTTGCCACGCGGCCTGACTCCATGCCCACCGTAGCTACCATCACCGCCCCGGTGCTGGCCATCGCGGGAGGTGAAGATGGCGCCGTGACTCCCGCTGAGATGGAGGCTTTTCGCACCGCGCCCGGCGGTTGCGAGTACCACCTGCTCGACGACGCCGGTCATCTCGCCGCCTACGAGCAGCCGGAGCGCGTGGCGTCAATCATGTCTGCCTGGTTCGAACAGCTTGGATTTTGAAAGATCGCGACAACGGGCCGGGGAATCCGAGAGAATCACTTATTATGGGTCTCTTGTAGTTGCTATGACGACTGCTGAATTTGAAGCCGCGCTCCTGCTCGACGCGCCGCCCGATGCGCTATCGGCGCCGCTCGCCGCTCTCTGGTGGGACGCCAAGGGCGACTGGGCCCGCGCCCACTCCCTTGTCGATGAGCTTGAAACTGCCGAGGGCATGGCCGTTCACGCCTACCTGCATCGCAAGGAAGGCGTGGAGTGGAACGCCAACTACTGGTATGCGCGAGCTGGCCGCCAATACCGCCGCCCCTCCCTCGATGCCGAGTGGCGGGCGCTCGTCGAGGGGCTGCTGGGCTGACCGCTCCGATCGATCCAGATGTGGATTACCGCGGCAGCATGGCGGTGTGAACGCCGATGTAATACGGCCAGATTACAATAGCCAAAACACCTCTCCAGAAGCTCAGGTGCAGGTAGCCGATGGTGAAGAGCCAGGCGCCGAACCACACGCATCCCATGAAGGTGCTCTGGTGGATTTGGATCTTCTGCTGCCGAATTGGGTGAGTTTCGTCTGCCATGAATCCCTCCGCCGATGTCTTCTCCGGATTCGGGTTTGGGGTAACCAACTCAAGCGCCTTGGCAGCGGAGTTGGATTAGGACCTCGGTGGGTGACTGGAAGCATAATACTCCGCTTCGAAGGAACAAGCGTGCCTACTTCACGCCGCGCACCTCGCGCCCGCCTGCCCGGGCGTACAATCCTTTGCTGGGGTCGGAGAAATGAGGGCCTGTGCAATACCGCCGATTTGGAAGGCTTGATTGGAAGGTCTCGGTCCTGGGTTTTGGCTGCATGCGTTTCCCGACCGTGGATGGGCAACGTGTCAGCGCTAACATCGATGAGTCCGCTGCGATCGGCATGCTGCGTCATGCTATCGATAGCGGAGTGAATTACATAGACACTGCATATCCGTATCACGGCGGCCAGAGCGAAGTGGTTGTTGGCAGGGCGCTGCGCGGCGGTTATCGCGAAAAGGTCCGGCTGGCCACCAAGCTGCCGGTGTGGATGGTCCAGTCTCCCGCGGACTTCGACAAGTTCCTCGAAGAGCAGCTCAAAAGACTCGACACGCCGTACATCGATTTCTACCTGCTCCACTCGCTGAACAAGAGCACGTGGCCCGGCATCGTATTGAAGCACGATCTGCTGGCGCGCGCAGAGGGTGCGCTCGAAGACGGACGGATCCGGCACCTGGGCTTCTCGTTTCATGACGATTATGCGTGCTTCGAGCAGATTCTGAATGGCAGCGATCTGTGGGAGTTTTGCCAGATTCAGTACAACTACGCCGACGTTGAAAACCAGGCCGGCAAGCGGGGCCTGCAGCTTGCGGCCGGCAAGGGCCTGGCCGTGGTGGTGATGGAGCCGCTGATGGGAGGCCGCCTGGCCGATCCGCCGAAGGACGTGCTGGAAGCTATGGCGCAGTCAGGGGTTAAGCGCACTCCGGCTGAGTGGGCGCTGGAGTGGCTCTGGGATCAGCCCGAAGTTTCGGTTGTGCTGAGCGGCATGAGCACGATGGATCAGGTTGAAGACAATCTCAGGATTGCCGATCGTGCCCGCACCCATGCTTTCACCAAAGCCGATCAGGCCGTGGTTAATCGAGCGCGCGAGTTGTACCGGGCGCGCACCGTTATTCCCTGCACGAAATGCGGTTACTGCATGCCATGCCCAACGGGCCTGGATATTCCGGCCAACTTCGATTTTTTCAATTACGCACACGCCTTCGACGATCTACCGAGCGCGCGTCTCCGGTACCAGATGTTCTTCGCCGAAGCAAAGCGAGCCGGTAACTGTTTGGCGTGCGGTACTTGCGAAGAGCTTTGCCCACAGGACATCCCCATCATGGAGTGGATGCCGAAGGTTGAGGAGTTGCTGGGAACGGGGAGTTTTTAGAGGCAGCGAGTCGGCAAGTCAGCGCGGGCGGGATTCGTGATTTCCCACGCTGGCCGCAAGGAACGCGACTAGAATGGGGTACCGTTTATCGCTCTATACAAGACTATTTGCCATAATGCGGGAAAAGCGACCCCCCGTGTGCTTCGCATCACTGCTGTTCTCACCCCTAACGCCGAGACTCAGCTTAGCGGCTCTTTCCTCCACGGCCGCGGTATGAGGATTAGCGAATGAGTGAACAGAAGACTGTGATTCCCACCGTGATCATGGACGGGAACGAGGCTGCGGCATCCGTCGCCTATCGCCTCTCCGAAGTGGTCGCCATCTACCCCATCACCCCCTCGTCGCCTATGGCCGAGTGGGCCGATCAGTGGCGCTCGGAAGGGAAGCGGAATATCTGGGGCGCGCTGCCGATTGTTGAAGAATTGCAGAGCGAGGGCGGCGCGTCCGGCGCGCTGCACGGAGCATTGCAGGCCGGTGCATTCGGCACTACGTTCACGGCTTCGCAGGGCCTGCTGCTGATGATCCCCAACATGTTCAAGATTGCCGGCGAGTTGACCCCGGCCACCATGCACGTGACGGCCCGCACCCTGGCCACGCACTGCCTGTCGATCTTCGGCGACCACTCCGACGTGATGGCCTGCCGCTCGACCGGCTGGGCCATGCTCTCCTCGAACTCCGTGCAGGAGGCGCACGACCTGGCGCTTGTGGCACAGGCGGCAACGCTCGAGACGCGCATTCCATTCATGCACTTTTTTGATGGCTTCCGCACCTCGCACGAGGTGGGCAAGATCGTGCCCATTACCGACGAGATTATTCGCTCGATGGTGGACGAAAAGGCCATCATCGCCTTCCGCAAGAACCGCATGAACCCCGACGAGCCCGTCCTGCGCGGCACGGCGCAAAATCCCGACGTCTTCTTCCAGGCGCGCGAGGCATGCTCGCCGTTCTACGCTGCCGTCCCCGGCATCGTTCAAGCGGTGATGGATCGCTTGGCCACGCTCACCGGCCGTTCCTATCACCTCTTCGACTACTACGGTGCAGAGGACGCGGAGCGCGTGATCGTGATGATGGGCTCCGGTGCAGAGGCTGCCGAAGAGGCCGTGGATGCGCTCACCCGCCAGGGCGAGAAGGTGGGCCTGGTGAAGGTTCGCCTGTATCGGCCCTTTGACGCCAAGGCGCTGATTGCGGCGCTGCCCAAATCAGTAAAAAAGATCGCCGTGCTCGACCGCTGCAAGGAGCCGGGCGCGACCGGCGAGCCGCTCTACCAGGACGTTTTGACCATTCTGGCCGAGCATGCGGCGGAACTGCCGTTTGCCATGCCCGCGGTGATTGGCGGGCGGTATGGATTGTCGTCAAAGGAGTTTACGCCCGCCATGGTGAAGGGCGTGCTGGACGAGTTGCAGAAGACGTCGCCGAAGCGCCACTTTACGGTGGGCATCGTGGACGACGTGAGCCATTCGAGCCTCGACTACGATCCGGCGTTTTCGACCGAGGATCCGCAGACCGTGCGGGCGCTGTTCTACGGGCTGGGTTCCGACGGCACCGTGGGCGCCAACAAGAACTCAATCAAGATCATCGGCTCTGAGACCGACAACTACGCGCAGGGCTACTTTGTGTACGACTCAAAGAAGTCAGGATCGATGACCACGTCGCACCTGCGCTTTGGGCCCAAACCGATCCGTTCCACCTACCTGATCACGCGGGCCAGCTTTGTGGCCTGCCACAACTTCAGCTTTATCGAGAAGGTCAACGTGCTCGAGCCGGCCATTCCCGGCGCGGTCTTCCTGCTCAACTCGCCCTATTCGGCCGAGGAGGTGTGGGACAAGCTGCCCAGGACCATGCAGCAGGAGATGCTGGCCAAGAAGATCGAGTTCTATGTGATCGACGGTTACAAGGTGGCGCGCGAGGCCGGCATGGGTTCGCGCATCAATACGATCATGCAGACCTGCTTCTTCGCCATCAGCGGCGTACTGCCCCGCGAAGAAGCCATCGAGCAGATCAAAAAGGCCATCAAGAAGACCTACGGCAAGCGCGGCGAAGCGGTGGTGCAGAAGAACTTTGCCGCGGTAGACCACGCCGTGAATCACCTTCACAAGGTCGAGCTGCCGGCCGTAGTTTCGTCGCAGTTCGATTTTGTCCCGTCCATCTCGCCCAAGGCGCCGGAGTTTGTGCGCGACGTACTGGGCGAAATCGCAGCCGGACGCGGCGACCTGCTGCCGGTGAGCGCGTTGCCTGCGGGCGGAACCTTCCCCACAGCCACGGCGCAGTGGGAGAAGCGCAACATCGCGCAGTTCATTCCGGTGTGGGACAAGGATTTGTGCATCCAGTGCGGAAAATGCGTGATGGTTTGCCCGCACGCCGTGATTCGCGCCAAGGTGTACAGCCCCGATCTGGCAGCCGACGCGCCGGCCAGCTTTAAATGGGCCAAGCCCAAGTGGAAGGGCATGGAGCAGGATCGCTACACGCTGCAGGTTGCGCCCGAGGATTGCACCGGCTGCGCGGTCTGCGTCGAGGTCTGCCCGGTGAAGAACAAGAGCGACGCCAGCAAGAAGGCCATCAACATGATGCCGCAGGTTCCGCTGCGCGAACCGGAGCGCGAAAACTGGGAGTTCTTCCTGGGCCTTCCCGAAGTTGACCGCGACAAGCTCTCGCATTCGCAGGTCAAGGACATTCAGCTGCTCGAGCCGCTCTTTGAATTCTCGGGCGCTTGCGCCGGCTGCGGTGAAACGCCGTACGTGAAGCTGCTGACGCAGTTGTTCGGCGACCGGCTGCTGATCGCCAACGCCACCGGCTGCTCGTCAATTTACGGCGGCAACCTGCCGACGACGCCTTACGCCAAGAACCACCAGGGACGCGGGCCCACGTGGTCGAACTCGCTGTTTGAAGACAACGCCGAATTCGGTTTTGGCATGAGGACGGCGCTCGACCAGCAGAAGGAGTTCGCGGAGATGCTGGTGAAGCGGCTCGCTCCGGCCATCGGAGACGAACTGGCCGATGCGCTGGTGACCGCGAAGCAGGGAACTGAGGACGAAATCAACGCGCAGCGCGAGCGCGTGCAATTGCTGCGGCAGAAGCTGGAGGGTAATGACTCCTCTGACGCGCAAAATCTGCTGGCCATCGCCGATACCCTGGTCCGCAAGAGCGTCTGGATCCTGGGCGGCGACGGGTGGGCTTTCGACATCGGCTTCGGCGGCCTCGATCATGTGCTGGGCTCGGGCAAGAACGTAAACGTGCTCGTACTCGACACCGAAGTCTACTCAAACACCGGCGGGCAGGCTTCAAAGGCCACACCGCGAGGAGCGGTCGCCAAGTTCGCATCCAGCGGGAAAACCACCAGCCGCAAAGACCTGGCCATGGAAGCCGTCAGTTATGGCTCGGTATATGTGGCGCAGGTGGCCATGGGCGGCAACGACATGCACGTGGTGAAGGCATTCCAGGAGGCTGAGGCCTACGACGGTCCGTCGATCATCATTGCGTACTCAAGCTGCATCGCGCATGGTTACGACCTGGTACACGGCCTGGAGCAGCAGAAGCTCGCCGTGCAGTCGGGCTACTGGCCGCTGATGCGCTATAACCCGACGCTGCGCGAGGGGGGCAAGAATCCGTTCCAGCTCGACTCCAAAGCGCCGTCGATCCGGCTCAAGGAGTATGCTTACCGCGAGGCCCGCTACACCATGCTCGCCCGCAGCAATCCTGAGGAGGCTGCGCTGCTGCTCAAGGAAGCACAGGACGATGTCGAACGCGAGTGGAGGGTCTACTCTGGGCGCGCAGCCATGCCCGGCCGTGGCGAGACGCCTAACATCGCGCCTCCTGAAACCGCGAATGAAAAAGAAGGCAAACTGGCAGGTGTGGCTGCCGGAGGTGAGGAATGATCGATGTCTCGATGCAGTACCTGGGCTTGAAACTGAGCGGGCCGATTGTGGCCGCTTCCACGCCGCTCTCTCAATCGATCGAGAATGTGCGCCACCTGGAAGATGCCGGGGCCGCGGCGATCGTGCTGCAGTCTCTATTTGAGGAACAGCTTGCGATCGAGTCGAGCACGCTGGACGAAGATCTTTCGCGGGGAACCGACTCATTCGCCGAGTCGCTCGGCTACCTGCCCGATCTCGACGACTACCGCATGAGCCACGAGGTGCATCTCGAACACCTGCGCAAGGCGCGTGCGGCTGTCGGGATCCCCATCCTGGCCAGCCTCAATGGCGCCACCAGCGGCGGATGGGTGCGCTTCGCCAAAGAGATGGAGCAGGCCGGCGCGCATGCCATCGAGCTGAACACCTTTGCCCTCGCGACCGACAAGAGCCAGACCTCTGCTGCCCTCGAAGATCAATTGATCGACCTCGTCCGCAACGTCTGCCAGTCAGTCGGGATTCCGGTCGCCGTCAAGCTGTCGCAGTCGTTTACCAGCATTCCCAACCTGGCGGCGCGGCTGGAGCAGGCCGGCGCAAAGGCCGTAGTCCTCTTCAACCGCTTCTATCAACCCGACTTCGACATCGAAGCGCTTGAGGTGAAGCCCTACCTTCATCTCTCCACGCCGTCTGAGCTGCTGCAGCGCCTGCACTGGGCGGCAATTCTCTACGGCAACGTCAATATGGATATCGCCATCACCGGCGGCGTCCACTCGGCTGAAGACGTGCTCAAGAGCGTAATGGCCGGCGCCAGCGTGACTGAGATGGCCTCGGCCCTGTACATTCACGGCATCGACCACATCAGCCGCGTGCTCGCCGACCTGCGCTACTGGCTCGAAAAGCGCGAATACACTTCGCTGGCCGAAACGCGCGGATGCCTCAGCCGCCGCTCCGCCCCCGATCTCTCGCCTTTCGATCGCGGCAACTACATCAAGACGCTCAGCTCCTACAGCATGCGCCAGACTGTTGCGGCATTTTGATTCTGTCTATTCTTTCTTTGTGATCGGCGGTTGCGGCAATTGCAGCCGCCGAATTTTTTTGTAAAACAGACGCAGTACACTTTGGGGGATGCAAATGGCGAGAATCAAACGGCAATTCTCGGCGGGCGCTGCCGGGTGGCTGCTTTTGTGTGTGACCGGCCTTTCGTCTTTGAACGGCGCAGTTCGCGCGCCGGCGCAGGAGCCCCGTTACTGGTCGGTTGCGCTGGCCGACACGCTGATGAAGCGCAACACCGGCGCTCCCTCGGACTCCCTCACGCCATGGTCTTACTGGAAGGGATATACGCTGGATGGCTTTGAGATGCTGTGGCAATCGACCGGCGATCCGCGGTATCTGAACTACATCAGGCAGCAGGTCGATCCGTCCATCGATCGCGACGGCAATCTTGTGAATGTGAAGCTGGACAGCCTGGATAACGCGATGGAGGGGAACATCGTGGTGGGCCTGTACGAGCATACTCACGATCCGCGCTACCGCGTGGCCGCGACCCAGATCCGCAGGATGTTCGATACCTATCCGCGCAATCCCGATGGAGGATTCTGGCACAATACCCGGCTCAGTGGCGAGATGTGGGTCGATGGCGTCTTCATGGGCGAGATGTTTCTGCTGCGCTATGGCGATTCCATCGGCGATCGCAAGTACTGTTTCGATGAAGCAGTGCGGCAGATTACTGTCTTTGCGCGTCATGCGGCCAAGGGCGATAGCGGGCTCTACTATCATGCGTGGGCGGCGGCGCCCAATCCGGCCAGGGGACTTCCACAGCGCAAAGTGAGTTGGGCCGACCCCGCAACTGGACTTTCGACCGAGGTGTGGAGCGAGGGCCTGGGCTGGTATGCGCTGGTGGTTGTGGAAGCATTGCAGCGTCTGCCGGCCGGCTATCCCGGCCGCGCTGAGGTGGTGGACATCTACGAACGGCTCGCGGCAGGCCTGAAACGAGCGCAGGACCCGGTGAGCGGAGGGTGGTATTTCATCGTCGACAAGCCGGAGGGCAAGGACAATTTTATCGACACCTCGGGCAGCGCGATGTTCACTTACTCAATTGAGCGCGGCATCGAACTGGGGCTGCTGGATCGGAAGGAATATGCGCCCGTGGTGGCAGCAGGCTACCGCGCGATTACTCACAACGCGCGGATCGACAGTGACGGCCGGGTTGACATATTGAGCGCCTGCGACGGCGTTGGTGTGCAAAGCAGCTACGCGGATTATGTGAACTTCAAGCGCTCAGTCAACGCCAAGGAAGCCGTGGGCGGATTTCTGTGGGCGACTGCAATTGTGGAGAAGCCGGGCCGCGCGGACGAGCGGAAGGCCGGTGGCTCGGCACGGTAAGCAGCGCATTATTGATCCGGCCCATAAATACAAACACCGTGCCCCATGTATGACAGCTTGCACCCCTGTCAACTGAAAAACGCGCACAGCTTTGCGTTGTGGTTGGGACGGAGTCAAGGGCGC
>Ga0326727_10021957_pt1 | contig 12404 bp, 11 predicted proteins | sample MB2enrmetagenome_FD_207643 | JGI IMG/M metagenome (GOLD analysis project Ga0326727, IMG submission 207643) | Lab enriched peat soil microbial communities from McLean, Ithaca, NY, United States - MB29MY | ecosystem: Environmental > Terrestrial > Soil > Wetlands > Peat | place: USA: New York...
AGGCCCGCCTCGCGGACGCGTTCGGCGAGCGGCTCCAGATGCTGCTTCTCGGTGCGCGCGGCGGCGGCATAGTCGTAATAACGGATGCCGGAGGCCTCAGACGCGGCCACGACCAGGGTATCGTAAGCATGAAAGAGGATGAGATCCGAGCCGAACTCCTGGGCTTGTGCGAGCGCGAATGCGAAGGCTTTATGGTTGGCTGGTATCTCGGAGGCGAAGAGGATGGTGGAGGGTTTGCTCCAACCCGGCTTCAATACGGCTGCCATGGGCACCTCCTTCCAGTGCGTTCAAATGGTTGCAGAATTCAGCAGGTTAAGCGGTGTTTCACCGCACAACGCTGGGTGATGCGTCTCACCCTGGCTGGGCCGAACGCCTGCAGCCCAGCGAACCATTCCCTGCTCCGCCACTATCCGTCACTATAGATGCAGAAGAGGGCGGATGCGGCCACGAGTGAATTGATTGTGTTCCCGATTTCCGAAATTGTCCATAGCGGCGGCATAAGGGACTGATTTGGGCGCATAAGGTGATCTGAATCACAGCAGGACAGACCGAAGAACTGCTCTTCTGGAGGGGAATCGTGATCCTCGGGAGCGGTTTTCCGGCCAGGGCGCTCAAGGTAAGTTGTGGCGCTCAGGGAAGTTTTGAGCCGGAAGCCGTTCAATCCCCGGGAGATAGAGGCCCAGACGCCGGAAACGAGGCGCCCGACGGATGCGATCCCCAGGAGGCCCTTCTATTATGCAACCGATGCAGCCCATGCACAACATTCCCGCGCGCGGCGGGATCGATTACGACGAGTCGCCGTTTCTTGCCATCTGGGAGGTGACACAGTCGTGTGACCTGGCTTGCAAGCACTGCCGCGCCGCCGCGCAACCCATTCCGCACCCGGACGAATTGACGCACGAGGAAGGCCGGGCATTGATCGACCAGATCTCGGACATGCAGATTCCGATCTTCGTGTTCACGGGCGGCGATCCGCTGAAGCGCAAAGATGTTTTCGAATTGATCCGCTACGCTGCGGGCAAAGGCGTGCAGGTGGCCGTGACGCCAAGCGCCACTCCCTTGCTGACGCGCGAGCAGATTTTCAAGATGAAGGAAGCGGGCGTGGTGCGGCTTGGCATCTCGCTCGATGGCTCGTGCCCTGAGATTCACGACGCGTTTCGCGGGCTGCCCGGCGCATGGGCGCGGACGATTCAGGCGATCGAGTGGGCCGGCGAGGCCGGCATTCCGATTCAGGTTCACACCACGATCAGCCGCCACAACGCGAACGACCTCGACAACCTGTGCAACCTGTTCGAGAAGCTGGCGATCGTGATGTGGAATGTGTTCTTCCTGGTTCCGGTGGGGCGCGGCCAACTGGACGATTTGCTGAGCGGCCAAGAGTTCGAGCAGGTGTTCGGGAAGATTTATGAGCTTTCGCGCCGCGCCAACTTCCAGATCAAGACCACGGAGGCGATGCACTACCGCCGCTATCTGCTGCAGCACAACCTGGAAGAGCGGAAGATGGGACACGGGCATGGCCATCCGCGTGGGGCTGCATATGAAGCTGGTACGCCGACCGCCGACGGCAGGACGCGTGCGATGAGCTGGGCGACGCGGCGCGTGAACGACGGCAAGGGATTTGTGTTTATCTCGCACGTGGGCAATGTGTATCCGAGCGGGTTCCTGCCCATTCACGCGGGCAACATCCGCGAGACGCCGCTGGGAGAGATCTACCGCAACGCGCCGATCTTCAAGGCGTTGCGCGATACCAAGCGACTGGAAGGCAAGTGCGGGGCGTGCGAGTACAAGGAGATCTGTGGAGGATCGCGGGCGCGGGCGTATGCGCTGACCGGCGATCCGCTGGCCGCAGAACCGTGCTGCATCTATCAGCCGAAGAATTGGGACCCGGAGCGGGAGCGGACGGCCGAAGCGTTCAAGCAGCCGTTGCCGGAAAACACGCTGGTGACGTTTTAGGGAGATTGGGCAGGAAAGGTCGGGCCTTTAGGTTAAGCTTCATCTCATGCTTTCCATTTTGAGAGAAGCCGACAGCGAAATCGAGCGTTATCGCGCCAATCCGGGGAGCGTTCGGCAAACATTCGTTACACCACTAAAGGATCTCCCCCGATTTGTGGCAACTGTGTTGGCGTCCTTCTCATTCGAGAGAGGCTTCCTCGCTACTGACCAAGTAGTTTTTGAGCCGCTGCATCTGCTCGAACTTCTTGCTGATCACGCGATCCCCGTGGAGAATCCCTGGCAATTTCGTCTTGTCGCGGAGGGCAAGGAGAGCATTGCGATGCTGCTCGAGGCGGTTTTGAGCGATTGGGTTGACTTTCTATTAGTTCCAGTTCCTACTTCGTTCGCTATTTATGCTGACCACGACGAATACATCACCTTTTTTGCGGTGAGCGAAGCACAGCTAGTTGCCGTGACTTCCCAAATCGAGCGAGCAGGCTTTGAGATTGCTCCTCACTATCTCCGACCGTCCTCCGGAAAGATTTGGAGATAAATGAGAAAGTCCCTCGTCTAGTGACCGCCGGCGGCCGCATCGACTTTGCCCTTGAAGCGCGAGTAGACGAAGACCTCGTAGCCAATCGTCTTCCGGTGATTTTGATCACTTGCCGCAATCGGGCAGCGCCTTGATTCTATTCTTAGAGTGCGCGTCTTCCCGGGAGGCTCCTGCCGCAGATGGACAAGCCGCAAGTTACTGTAATGATGGAGTGAGGTCAAGGAATGCGGATTGCGATCATTGGCGGCGGCATTGCAGGTTTGGCTGCGGCCTATGAGCTCGGAAAAGCGCGACGGGCCGGCGCGGCGGTGGAGTACACGCTGTTTGAGGAGCGGCCGCGGCTGGGCGGTTCACTAGCCTCGGAGATTGTGGGCGGCGCGGTGCTGGAGCGCGGGCCCGATTCCTTTCTCACAGAAAAACCTGCGGCGGCTGAGCTTTGCCGGGAGTTGGGACTGGGCGGCGAGTTGATCCCTTCGAACGACGCCGCGCGCAAAACGTATATCGTCACGCGCAATCGCCTGGTAGCGCTGCCTGACGGGCTCATGTTCCTGGTGCCGACCAAGCTGGTGCCGACGGCGCTGACGCGACTCTTCAGCTTGCGCACCAAGATGCGCATGGCGCTGGAGCTGCTGCATCCTCCGCGGCCCAGCGAGGGCGACGAGTCGGTTGCGGCGCTGGTGAAACGGCATTTTGGGCAGGAGGCCGTGGACCGGCTCGCCGATCCGCTGCTGAGCGGCATCTATGGCGGCGACGCCACGCAACTGAGTGCACAAACTGTGATGCCGCGGCTGGTGGAGATGGAGACGAAATATGGCTCGCTGACGCGGGGCATGCTGGCCGGGCACCGGAAGATGCGGGCGATGGCGAAGAGCTCGTCGAATGGAGCCAATCGCGGAGGAGCCATATTTACTGCGCTGCGCTGCGGTATGGGCCAGTTGGTGGACGCGATTGTAGCGCGGCTCAATGCGGCCAGTGTGCGCACGGCGACGCCGGTGAGCGGGATCGAGAAGACGGCGCAGGGCTGGCGCGTAAAGACCGGCGGAGCAGGCGAAGATTTTGATGCGCTGATCGTGGCCGCGCCCGCGTGGGCGGCCGGAGAGCTGTTGACGCCGGTGGACGCCGTATTGGGCAGCGAGCTCGGCGGCATTCCATACTCTTCTTCGATCACCGTGAACCTGGTTTACGACGAAGCGAAGATCGGCCCGCTGCCGGAGGGCTTCGGATTTCTGGTTCCGGCCATGGAAGGCCGCGCCATGCTGGCCTGCACGTTTGCGCATCGCAAGTTTCTGGGGCGCACGCCGCCGGGGAAGGCGGTTTTTCGGGCGTTTCTGGGCGGGATGAAGCGCGTCGATTTGCTCGACAAAAGCGACGAGGCGCTGGTAGCAGTGGTGCGGCGCGAGATGGGAGAGATTCTGGGCGCAAAAGCGATCGGCGCGGAGGTTGAGCCGGAGTTTGCTCAGGTGACGCGCTGGCGCCGCGCCATGGCGCAGTATTCTGTGGGCCACAAGGAGCGCATGCAGCGGGTGAACGCGCGCGTGGCTGCACTGCCCGGGCTGCGGCTGGCCGGGAATGCGTATGACGGCATCGGCGTGCCCGATTGCATTCGGTTGGGGCGGAGGGCGGCGCGGGAGCTGGTGGGTGTGCCCGAACCGACGACTGCCGCCAGACGTTAACCCGGGTCCCCGTATACTTTGCGTAGAGCATGCCTACGCGCAGCGACACATTTCTCTCCACGATTTTGGCCACGACGCGCACCACATTGGTCGCGGCGAAGGCGGACGTGCCTCTCGCGGAGTTGGAGCGCCGCGCCGCCGGGCACCATCCGCGCGGATGGGCTGCCGCGCTGCGCCGTAAGGCCGCGCATGGACCGGCCGTGATCGCGGAAATCAAGAAAGCTTCGCCATCCAAGGGACTAATTCGTGCGGCGTTCGATCCTGCATGGCTGGCACGGCGTTACCGAACCGGAGGCGCTGCGGCGCTTTCTGTGCTCACCGATGAACCGTACTTTCAGGGCAGCCTGCGCAACCTGGAACTGGCCTCGGCAGCTGCGCCACTGCCCTGCCTGCGCAAGGATTTCATCGTCGACGAGTACCAGATCGTCGAGGCGCGGGCGCATCGCGCCGACGCGATTCTGCTGATTGCCGCCGCGCTGAGCGCTGCGGAGTTGAAGCGATTTGCCGAGGCGGCGCACGCGTTCGCGCTCGACGTGCTGGTGGAAGTGCATACCGCAGATGAGCTGGCAGATGTGCTGGCCGCGCTGGGTGAGACCGGCGCCGATGCGATCGGCGTGAATAATCGCGACCTGAAATCCTTCGACGTGAGCCAGGAAACATCGCTGGCGCTTGTCGATCAAATTCCCGCCAGCGTGGTGCGCGTGACGGAAAGCGGCATCTCGACGCCCGAGGACATTGCGCGTTTGCGCAAGGCGGGATTCGATGCGTTCCTGATCGGCGAGAGCCTGATGCGCCAGCCTGATCCCGGTGAGGCGTTGGCGGAGTTGCTGAAGGGCGCGGCCGGAAGATTATGAGCCTCTGGATCAAAATTTGCGCGAACACTTCGCTGGCCGACGCGCAACTGGCCGCGGAAGCCGGTGCCGATGCGGTGGGATTCGTGTTTGCGCCGAGCCCGCGGCGCGTGACGGCGGAGCAGGCGGCGCGGATTGTGCCGCAACTGCCGGCGGCGCTGGAAAAGATCGGGGTTTTTGTGGATGCGGGGTTTGATGAGATTGCGGAGACAGTGGATGCGGCGGGGCTGACGGGCGTGCAACTGCATTTTGACGCGCCGACTGCTTTGGCGGCGCAACTGCGCGAGAGATTCGGGCCGAAGCTGCGGATTCTGGGCGTGGTGCACTTCGATTCAAGGGCCGGAAAGCGCGTGGCGGCGATTGCGCGCGATGCACATATTGATGCCCTGCTGGTGGACTCGCGCACGGCCGCGGCGGTGGGCGGCACGGGGGTCGCGTTCGATTGGGACGCTGCGCGGGGGTTGATTTTCGACGCTGAAGGGCCCATGAAGTTCATTGCGGCGGGTGGACTCACGCCGGAGAATGTGGCGGAGGCGATTGCGACACTGCGGCCGTGGGGCGTGGACGTGGTGAGTGGGGTCGAGTCCGCGCCGGGACGCAAGGATGCGGCGAAGGTGCGGGCGTTTATTGAGAGGGCGCGGGCGGTGGAATCTCCGCGGGCGACGGGATCGACGCAAGCGGCCGGCGAACTCGGTTCCTAGTACACTAAAAAGTTCCCCATTTTCCTGGGTAAACAAGCAGGAGTTCCTCATGGCATCGCTCATTCTTCCGGCAAATCCCTCCGAGTCGCGGCCCGGGCGCTTCGGCGTGTATGGCGGGCGCTATGTGCCCGAGACGCTGGTGGCGGCGCTGGACGAACTGGAGCACGCCTACGAAGAAGCCAAGGCGGATGCGGCGTTCCAGGCCGAGCTGAGTTCGCTGCTGGCCGACTACGCGGGACGGCCGACGCCGCTTTATTTCGCCAAGCGGCTCACGGAATCGCTGGGCGGGGCAAAGATTTATCTGAAGCGCGAAGACCTGCTGCACACGGGCGCGCACAAGATCAATAACGCGCTGGGGCAGGGACTGCTGGCCAAACGCATGGGCAAGAAGCGGGTGATCGCCGAGACAGGCGCGGGCCAGCACGGCGTGGCGACGGCGACAGTGTGCGCGCTGCTCGGCCTGGAATGCGTGGTCTACATGGGCGACGTGGACATGGAGCGCCAGGAGCTGAACGTGAAGCGCATGCGGCTGCTGGGCGCGGAGGTGCGCGGCGTCTCGTCGGGATCGAAGACGCTGAAAGACGCGATCAGCGAGGCCATGCGGGACTGGGTCACGAACGTGCGGACGACCTACTATCTGCTGGGCAGCGCGCTGGGGGCGCATCCGTATCCCACGATGGTGCGCGACTTTCATCGCTGCATCAGCCGCGAGATCAAGTCTCAGATTCTCGAGAAAGAAGGCGGGCTGCCGACGGCGGTGATTGCGTGCGTGGGCGGTGGGTCGAATGCGATTGGCGCGTTTTACGAGTTTATTAACGACCGCGAGGTGCGGCTGATCGGCGTGGAGGCTGGCGGACGCGGCACGGTGCTGGGCGAGCATGCGGCTCGCTTCCAGGGCGGCGCGCCGGGAGTGTTGCAGGGCACGTTTTCTTACGTGCTGCAGGATGAGGATGGGCAGATTGCGCTCACGCACTCGGTTTCCGCGGGCCTGGATTACGCTTCGATCGGCCCCGAGCACGCGATGCTGCACGACACGGGCCGCGCGGAGTATGTCTCGCAAGACGATGCGGCGGCGCTGGATGCGGTGATGAAGCTGTCGCGGACCGAGGGCATTTTGCCGGCGCTTGAAAGCGCGCATGCCGTGGCCGAGGCCATGCGCATCGCGCCGACGTTTTCGGCGCGTGACATACTGGTGGTAAATCTTTCAGGCCGCGGCGACAAGGATATGGGGATTCTGGCGCGCGAGCTGAAGTTGTAGGGTTTCGAGAGCTTTTCAATGCCGATTCGTTTCGATCACAAGCCGGGTTTAGTGGTCTATTTGACAGCAGGCGACCCATCTCTGGACGCGACGCGCGAGATTGCGCTTGCGGCTATTGACGCGGGCGCGGATGTGATCGAATTGGGCGTGCCGTTCAGCGATCCGCTGGCCGACGGCCCCGTCATCCAGCGCGCCATGGAGCGCGCCCTGGCCCACGGGACGGGACACGGAGCAACGAGGCTCAAGGACGTGCTTGCGCTGGCGCGCGAGATTCGCGCCGCGCGTCCCAAGGCGGGCCTGGTGATTTTCAGTTACCTGAATCCGATTTTGCGCTACGGCCTCAAGAAGTTTGCCGACGATGCGAAGGCCGCGGGCGTGGATGGAGTGCTGGCCACCGACATGATTGTGGAAGAGGCGGCAGAGTATCTTGCGGAGATGAGCCGCGTGGATCTGGCGCCGATCTTTCTGGCTGCGCCCACCAGTCCCGACGCGCGGCTTGAGGCTATTGCCAAGTACTCCAGGGGTTTTGTGTACGCCATCTCGCGCACCGGCATTACGGGCACTCAAGCTGCCGTGGCCACGGACGCGGCGGCGCTGGTAGCGCGCGTTCGGCGATGGACTGGACCCCAGGGACGGGGGCTGCCGGTGGCCGTGGGGTTCGGCATCAGCAACGCGGAACACGTCGCGCAGGTGGCGGAGTTTGCGGATGCCGCGGTGGTTGGCAGCGCGATTGTGGAGCTGATTGAGCGCGCGACACCGGAAACGGCGCCGGACTTGGTGGCTCGATTTATCAAGGGTCTGCGCCTGCCCCATGCAGCGCTGGCCCGGTGAGAAAAGCAGCTTCTAGCTACTCGCCTCTAGCTTGTTCCTCGCGGAATGAAGCGGGGAGGCTCGCATCCGCGAAATGAAGCTAGGAGCTAGAAGCTAGTAGCTAGAGGCTGAAATGACCATTGAAGAATTGCGAATCCGCATCGATGAGCTGGACCGCCAGCTGGTGGAGCTGCTCAGTGAGCGGGCACGCGCCGCGCAGAGGATCGGCTATCTGAAGGCCGCCACTTCGCTTCCGGTGTACGAGCCGAACCGCGAAAAAATCATCTACGCAAATGTGCGTGCGGCCAACAAGGGCCCGCTTCCCGACATCGAGCTGACGCATATCTACGAGCGCATCATCGACGTGATGCGGGCATTGCAGCGCAACGAGCTGGCTAGCCAGAGACATGCCCAGGCCGCCGAACACGAAGGCGGAGCGCCGGGCCACGCCGCGGGCGAAGAGCCGCCTGAGACAGGGAACAAATCATGATTGTCGCAATGCAGGAGAAAGCCAGCGAAGAACAGATCGATGCCGTGATCAGCGCCATGGAAGAGGCGGGCGTGGACGTGCATCGCACCACAGGCGAGTTCCAGACCATTCTGGCCGGCGTAGGCCCCACGGCCACGCTGGACCTGACGAAGTTTGAAATGTTGCCGGGGGTGCTGCACGTGCACCGCATCAGCGCTCCCTACAAGCTGGCCGGGCGGGCGTGGCGGCCGGAGGGCACAGTTGTCGAGTTCAGGAACGGCGCGGCCATTGGCGGGGAAAAGGTGGCGATCATCGCCGGCCCGTGCGCCGTTGAAAACCGCGAGCAGATTTTCGCGATTGCCGCGTGCGTGAAGGCCGCGGGAGGAGGGTTTCTGCGGGGTGGAGCCTACAAGCCGCGCAGCTCGCCGTATTCGTTTCAGGGGCTGGGCATTCCGGGTCTGGAGCTGATGCGCGAGGCTGCCGACGCCAACGGACTTTGCGTGGTGAGCGAGGTGATGGAGATTTCGCAGATCGAGCCCATGCTGCCGCTGGTGGACTGCTTCCAGGTGGGTGCGCGCAACATGCAGAACTTCAACCTGCTGCGCGAACTCGGCCAGGTGCGCAAGCCCATCCTGCTGAAACGCGGCATTGCGGCCACGGTGGAAGAGCTGCTGCTTTCGAGCGAGTACATTCTTTCCGGCGGCAACTACGACGTGATTCTGTGCGAGCGCGGCATACGCACCTACGAAACGGCCACGCGGAACACCATGGACATTGCGGCCATTCCGGTACTGAAGAAGCTTTCACATTTGCCGGTGGTGGGCGATCCCTCACATGGAACAGGCCGGCGCGATATGGTTCCTGCGATGGCCAAGGCGGCGGTGGCCGCGGGCGCGGACGCATTGCTCCTGGAGATCCATCCCAATGCCGACAAGGCGGTTTCCGACGCGGCGCAGACGCTGTTTCTCGATCAGTTTGAGAAGCTGGTGGGGGAGCTGCGGGTGCTGGCGGAGGCCGTGGGGCGAACCCTGTAAGATGAAGCGAGTCAGCGGGCCGGCGTTGCGCTGACTCGCTAACTTCCTGACTTGCTCATCATGATCGATCGCATCTCCATACTCGGCACAAGAGAAACAGCTCGGATGAAGCGTTCCTGCCCGTGTTTCTTGCTGCTGACCGCCTTCTTGCTTTTGTTATCTCCTCTGCTCGCTGCCCAAGACGCGTGGAAAGTGATCCCCATGGAAACACCTTTGGATCACCATCCGTTGCCCTTTATGAGAGCGATCGGGATCCCAGCAACTGCCACCTACAAAGGAGAAAAACGCAAAGCTTTTGTCTTTATTAGTGGACGTGAAAAGGCGAAAGGCGGCCCGGGCCAGCTAGCAATAGAAATCTATGTGGAAGAACTTGACCGCCTTGTTCCACAAGAAGATTTGGAACTATTTGAAGGGCCGGATTCGTCGGAGGCTTCAACCGAAATACGTGTAACCGCAGTCAGCATTACGCGCGGAAGACAGGTTTACCGAGCTACAAATTCGGTGGATCTATATATGGGGGAGTATCCCGAATCGATACTTGGACAGGGCGGGAACAATATATTGGGCACGGGGATCCTTTTCAAGGGGCCACGGAGCGCTGCTTGGGTGCAGCTGCTTCACGAGATGAGCTCTGGTTTTGACGGAGGGCATATTTCGATCGGCGGAAAGGTGCTCTCTCCGAACATCGAGATCGACTTCTCAGGCAACGGAATCGTGCCCCTGCTGCAGGAGCTACTTCGCGTAGTTGGACCTTAGACTGGTTTGAGCGGACATACCATGATCTCGCGCATCTCCATTCTCGGTACCGGCTTGCTGGGCACTTCAGTGGGGCTTGCACTGCGTGCCGCGGGCTATAAGGGCAGCATCGTGGGCTGGAACCGCAGCGCCGAGCAAGGGCGGGTCGCGCTGAAGATGGACGCGATCGATTCGCTTGCGGTGGATCCGATCGAGGCGGCGCGGGCGAGCCAGGTGACGCTCGTGGCTGTGCCCATCTACCCCACACTCGATTTGATGGAGAAGCTGGCGCCGGTGCTCGGGCCCGAACAGCTTGTGACCGACGTGGGCAGCACCAAGCGCGTGATTGCCGAAACTGCTGCACGGCTTTTCAACACGCCGAAACGCGCGGCGTTTCTGCCAGGGCATCCGATGGCGGGCAAGGAGCGGGGCGGCGCGGCTCTGGGCGATGCGAATCTGTTTCGCGGCGCGGTATGGCTTTTTACGGACGATGCCGCGGCGCAGCGCTCGCCACAGGCGGCAGCTCTGGTGAGGGACTGGCGCGAGTGGGTGACGAAGATGGGCGCGAAGACGCTCGATCTCGATGCCGCGCGACACGATGAGCTGGTGGCATGGGTGAGCCATCTGCCGCAGTTCACGGCCACGGCGCTAAGCGCGCTGCTGGAAGAGGAAGTGGGCGACGCGCCCGAGCTCAAGGACGTGGGCGGACGCGCGTTGCGCGAGATGACGCGGCTGGGGGCGAGCCCGTTTTCGATGTGGCGCGACATTGCCCACACCAATACCGAAGCCGTGGAACGTGCCTTGCTGGCACTGGAGCAACGCCTGGCAAATCTGCGCGAGAACTTGCGCACGCCGGGGCTGCGCGATGAATTCGAGCAGGCGAACAAGTTCCGGCGCGAATAACCGCATCAGCTGCTCGCAGCGTCGATTCCCGGGATCAGCGACTCCAGTAAAGCTCCATTGTTGGGAACTCACGATAGCGGCTGAAGTGCCGATCGGAGTCGAGGAAATCGATCGGAGGTTCCGGCGGAGGGTCGCCGGGGTCGCTGACTCTGTAGGCGATCAGGATGCAGCCTGCAGGCAGGCTATCGAGCGTCTGATACAACTCCGGGCCGCCTTCCGGAATAGCGATTACATTCATTCCCGAGTAATAAGCAAAGTCAGGGTAGTTTTGGTTGGCATAGAGAATGGTTGAAGAGGGCAGATTGTCTTTGAGAAATTGCGCGACGATCATCTCGTTGGAGACGGAGTGATCGATGAACCCGCCATCGAATCGGTGATGGGACGGCCAGATGGTCACAAGCAACGCTGCGGCGAGCAGCGCGCAACCCGCCTTCTTCAGCAAGTTTCTCCTGCTCATCAGAAGGGTGCTCAGGCCGACGCCCGACAGCAGCAGTAAAGGCGCAGCGAGCGGGATAGCGTATCGCGACTCCTTATGACTCAAGATGCTGAAGAACACCAGCACGGCGACCGCCCAGAACATCAGAAAGAGGTCCCACGGCAGCCGATTTCCGCCAGGAATCGCGTCCTTCGAGCGAAACCAAGCGCCCAGCGTCGGCATTTTCTGGAATTCCCACGCTTTGCGCAGAAGCCAGAGCGCGAGACCCGCCAAACCGAGCCACGACATCATCTGGGGCAGAATCTTCAGATAATAACCAAAGGGCTCCTCGCTGCCGCCCAGGTTCCACCATCCTTGCCTCAATGTTTCAAAAAACCCGCCGTACTGGAGTTTTGACCAGCAAAGGTACGGCGCCATACCGAGAACGAATCCTGCGGCGGAAAGCAAGCAGGCCCTCACGCGCCCTGTTGCGGCCAGCGCCAGCAGCGACAAAACTCCCACGCTCGACAGCGATCCTAAGCGCATGAGCACAGCCATAGCCAGGCTGAAGCCGAAGACGGCAAAGCGCAGCGCCGTTGGTTTTTCAAGGGCGCGCAGCCCCAGCCACAAAGAAACCAGGATGAGGGTGAGCGCCGGGCAATCCGTGAGCAGGCTGTGACCATTGCAATTGGGCACAAATCCGCCGTTGCCATCAGGGCAAACGCCTACGAAAAAGGGGCCAAAGGCAAGCAACAGCGCCGCGATTGCCGCGGCGCTTTGGCCCACGATCCTGCGCCCGGCAAGAAACATGAAGAGCGGACCCAGTGCATTGAGCAGCGCCGTCACGATCTCGGCTGCATAGTCGCTGTTCCACAAGTGGAAAGCGCCCGCGAAGAGAAGAGGAAGGAGGGGCGGGCGACTGTCGATCTCCAGGTATCCCGCATGGCCGTTGAGGAAGTATTGCGCGTTGAGAAGGTACACATCCTCGTCCCAGAAGTGCATCTTCGTCATGCCCCACAGGCGGATGAGAAACGCCGCCGCTACCAGCAGCAGCAGGCATAGCGGCCCGA
>Ga0326727_10021958_pt1 | contig 12404 bp, 9 predicted proteins | sample MB2enrmetagenome_FD_207643 | JGI IMG/M metagenome (GOLD analysis project Ga0326727, IMG submission 207643) | Lab enriched peat soil microbial communities from McLean, Ithaca, NY, United States - MB29MY | ecosystem: Environmental > Terrestrial > Soil > Wetlands > Peat | place: USA: New York...
CGATCGATAACCGGCATTGATCGCGATAGCGGGCAAGACGCTGCCGGTAACATTGCAGCTCGGTCATCTCGTCTTGCAGATAGGAGGCCCCTGCCTGCAGGAGGATACGTTCGGCATCATCGGCACTGCCGAAATACAGCAATAGGTCCAGCAAAGCCCGCTGCGCCTCGACCGACCGCGGGTCATGCTGGTAGATCTGCAGCATCAGGTCTACACCAAAGCGGGCGAGCTCGGGAACAGGCATTCCGGCATTGAAATACTTGAACACCGATGCCGCGATATCGTAGACAGGCTGGATCTTGCCGGCGTCGGCCAACGCGACCTTCAACAAAATCTGTTTGCCCTCGGCAAAACGCCCGTACGCCAACAAAAGCATCGCACACAGCAGCAATTCATCGTTCAGATCGCCAGACAACCCAAAGGCCGCGCATACCGCGGCCTTTGCAGAGACGGGATCCCGGGTACAGGCTGCCGCATAGGCTTGCAACGCCAGAACCCGGTCAAGCTGATACCGCTCTTGCGGGAGCGGTATATCAATCACCGGACGGCTCGTTTTCGGCGAAAATCAGGCGGGCAATCGCGGCGGAATCCAGCTCGCCGTCGCCGTTTTGCACCAGTTGGTCGATCAGTCCCGCTGCGCGTTCAGCGGCAGGCAGTTGAATCCCCAACTGATGTGCGCAATCGAGCACGATTCCCATGTCTTTTCGGTGAAGCACGGCTTTGAATCCGGGCGCATAGTTGTCGTCTATCATGCGCTGACCGTGAACATCCAGCACGCGACTGGCTGCGAAACCGCCCAGCAGTGCCTGGCGCACCGGAGCAGGGTCGACACCACAGGCACGGGCCAGCTTGATCACCTCGGCGACCATGGCTACTCCGGCGCCAACCGCGATCTGGTTACAGGCCTTGGCCACCTGACCGGCACCTGAGTCGCCAATGCGGGTGATGGTCTTGCCCATGGCTTCAAGGACCGGACGCGCTTTTTCCAGCGCGGCTTCCCTGCCGCCCACCATGACGGTCAACGTACCGTTCACCGCCCCCACTTCCCCACCGGAAACAGGGCAATCGAGAAAATCGACGCCATGCGCCTGCAGTGCACTGGCGATCTCGCGTGCGCCAAACGGGGAGATGGTGCTCATATCGACGCAGACCAGTCCGGCATGTGCACCATGCACCGCGCCCTGCTCACCCAGCAACACCGCCTTGACATCGGGGGTATCGGACACATTGGTGATGAGGATATCGACCTGGCTCGCCAGATCGGCAGGCGAGTCGCACCATTGGGCGCCAGCCGCCAGAACGGCTTCGGCCGATTCCGGATGACGCGCCCACACCCGCAGCGGAAAACCCGCACGCAATATATTCAGCGCGCAAGGGCGCCCCATGATCCCCAACCCGATATAACCCACTTTCAACACGATCGTCTCCTGAAAAAATTCGGATAAAAACAGAATGCCCTGATCCAGTCCGGACTCAAGGGAATTGGGGGGCGGACTTCGGCGCCGGCAGCCATGCGTTCAATTCGAAATTTCCCTGTCCGGACGCCTGCTTTTCGAGATAGTAGATAAACGCCAGCACCTCGGCCACCGCCCGGTATAACTCGGGTGGAATATGTTGGTCGATATCCACTTGCATCAGCAAGGACACCAGCTCGGGCGAGTCATGCACGAACACCCCTGACTGGCGCGCAAAATCGATGATGCGTTCTGCAACCTCGCCATACCCTTTGGCCACCACACGCGGCGCGGGGCTGCCGTCTTTGTAGGACAGCGCAATCGCCGAACGACGCGAATCCTCTTTACTATTCTTCATGCTTCACCGACAAGGTGGCCAGCGTCAGTCCGGCGGAAGCCATCGAGGCCTCCAGTCGCGGGGTATTCTGTTCGATCAGATCCCCGGCGGCGGATTCTTCCGTGGTAAAGGATAGTTGGACAGCGCTGCCGACCATGCGCACCCGGGCGGATAAACCGCCCAGCACGGGCAGATTCAGCGAAAGATGCGTGCTCCAGGTCTGGGCATCCGTCTCGCCCTGAGCCCTGCGTTCGTCGGATTTCTCCTGCTCGATCACCACTTGCACCGGCTGACCCTGCCAGGCCATGACCTGCAACGGGACCTGCTGGGCCTCCAGCGTATTGAGCTGTCGCTGCACAACGCTGCCCAACTCGGTCAACGCGGTATTATTGGCACGAGGATCCTGGGCCAGCGCCTGGCCGATTTTGGCTTGCGGCTCCTGTTGCAGCTGCTCGATCGTCATCTTGCCTTGCTCAAAGGCACGCAGATGCGACTCATAGAACAAGCCACTATTGCTGACCCCCTGCTTCAGCGAACCCGCCAGCTCTGCCGTGGTTTCGCGCTGTGCATCCAGCACCAGGGGTTTACCGAGCGGTGCGTTGAGTTGTGTCAGCAATTTGCCGGTATTCGCGCCGCCAGGCGTCTCGGTCATTGCCAGCGACATCGCTCCGGAGGCCAGTCGGCCTTCGGGTCCCAGCACGCCCTGGGCTGCGCCGGATTGTCCGCTGGAAAGGCCCGCCTGCCCCCCCCCTTCGCCCCCCGCCTCTCCCGCGCTATCCTGCTGGGCGGCGGAAAGCAAGGACGTCAGATACCGCGATGCGGGGCTCAACTCCACCTCCAGCGAAGAATCCTTTGCCTCGGCACTTTGCTCGGAATTGGTGAGGGTAAATGTCAGGCTGGGTCGCAGGCTCGCAACCTTCAGGTTCAGCGTGTCACCACTGAGCAGCAGACCGGGAGGCAAGGTCAGCGTAAACAGCGCACTCTTGATGAGCACGGCGACCTGGTTATTACTCAATTGCTCGGCGATGCGGGCACTGACCTGCTCGCCCAGCACCAGCGGAGGGATCTTCTGCGGAAGGGTTGCTGCGCTGAGTTGAGATCCGCCCCCTTCGGTCAGAAGCCGCAGGGGCGAAACAGACTGGGGGGTAGACAGCGGACTGCTGATATTGGGAGGTTGAACCGGAATCATGAGGTCGAATTGTTTCGGTACAGTGACAAAATCAGCTCGGCTTCACTGCGGGAAATGCCGCAGCGAACGGCAACGTCGGCAGTACTCATGCCCTGCCGTATCAGTTCTATGGCCTGGTTATACGGCGATGGCGCGCTAACCTCAACCACCGATTTGCTCTGCGGACGGTCTACCCGCTCAGCGACATTCAGCAAATCGCGTTGCAGCACACTGATCTGATGCTGCAACTGTTCGATATAGAGCGCAGTCACACGATCACCCTCGCGTTCGAGCTTGCGCAGGCGGCGGTTGAAATACCAGGCCAGCGCAATGATGACACCAAACAGAATGATATTACTGGCGAGCAGTGAGAAAGCTGACATGGAGATTGCTCCGCGGGCAGTCGTTGACTGAATTCTAAGGGGCGCACGGCAATAACCCAAGAGAAATGCGATTCAGTCAGCGATAGACGGAGTGCAACCGGCGCTGCGCCTGAAAAGAAGCCAGATTATCACCCAGATCGTCACGGCGGGCACGCGCCAGTTCGTCAATATGCAAACTGGTTTCAAGCGCCTGTTCGAAGTCCGGGCGAAGTTCAGGAAGCTTGCGCAGCAGGGTCGTCCCTGCTTCACGCTCAAGTACCGCCATCTGCTGCTCGCGTGTCGCATGGACATCGAGAAACACATCCCACAGGCCCGATTGCGCCGCACCCAGCATCTGGTTCGTCAGCGCTACAAACTCAAGCGCAGCGCGACGTAGTTCATCAAGTTCCATGTTGACTCACCCTCAGGATGAGGCGACTCGCTGTTCCGTTGTCCCCTGTTGGTGCCCGGTATGGGTTTTTGCCAGCTCCTGCCAGGAAGGAAGGATCACACCCAGAAGATTCGCCACTTCGTCGAGAATCTCGGTGTCGTTTTTCATATTGGCCACGCCGAGACGAAACTTGGCGTAGACATACAAGTCTTCGAGATTCTTGGAGATATCCTGTCCATTCTGGTGATCAAGTACCAGCCGCAGGCCTTCGATGATATCGATCGCCTTATTGATCATTTTGGCTTTCTCGGCGAAACGCTCGTACTGCATCATCACCTTGGCCTGATTGATCGCGCGGATGGCACCTTCGTACAACAGTACGATCAGGCCCACCGGGCTCGCACCGTAGACTTCAACCTCCAGCGCATCGTCCTGGTAGGCTTTTTTGAACTGCTGCATTACAAGAGTATTTTTCATATCGGCTCAGGTACTTGAATTTATCTCATCCGGCTCGGGCTTCTGTCCCGGCCTGTCTCGTCAGGCTGCCGCAATCATCGACGACAGCGAGCTGCTGGTTTGTTCCATCTGGGCCAGGGCCGAGTTCAGCGAAGAATACTGCGTCAGATAGCTGTTTTGCAAAGTACTCAGACGCTCTTGTTCCTGCGAGATCCGGTTGTTCTCGTCTTTCACATCGGTATTCAGCGTGGTCGTACTGCTGGTGATCAAGCCTTGCGGTCCCAGCAAGGAGTTGATCGTGGTGTTGAAACGCTGGGCAAAACCGTCATTATTGCTGTTGCCAAAGACTTTAGCGACCGCGCTCGGGTTATTGGCGATGGCCGTATTCAGCGCGCTGTCATCCAGCGACAGCGTACCGTCTTTTTGCAGACTGACGCCGACCTGGGCGAGATAGGCAACCTGGTCAGACCCGCTTGCACCTGAAATCGGCGTATTCAACAGACTGGAGAACATGTTCTGCATGGTCACCAGCGTGAAGTCTCCCTGTAGCGACCCCTGATACAGATTATTAGTGTCGTTCACCATCTGATTGTACGCACTGACAAAGCTCTGTACCTGCGATTGAATCCCGGTGGCGTCGCTCGCCACGGTCAGCGTGGTCGACCCGGCCTCGGTCAGGTTCAGCGTCACGCCATTGATCGCATTGGTCACGGCATTGCTGGTACTGGTCATCGACAGGCCGTTGACGGTCAGATTAGCATTCTGCGCCTGCTCCGTGAGACGACTGTCGGTAATCGTTCCGGAAGAATTCACAGCAGATGAAGCATCGAAATTCAGAAACGACAGCGGGTCCTGCACCACCTGACCGGTGGCATCCGTTGTGGCACTGCCACTGATACTGGTGCTGAATGCCTGACCGGAGCCGACCGAACTGCCAGTCAGCACCAGTCGATACGGTGTCGAGCTATTGTCCGCGGTGACCACACTGGCAGACACCCCGATACCGGCTGCATTGATCGCCGCACTGATATTGTCGAGCGAAGAATTAGCCGCAATGTTAACCGTCGAGGTCGTGCCATTGCCGAAGGTAAAATTCAACGTTTCGGCCGAGTTTCCCAAGCTGTTGGTTTCACTGGACTGTCCGTCAAATGCAACGTTCTGCGGCGTGGCCAGATTGGTCACCGAGACGCTGTAATTGCCCGCCGAGGCCTGGGTGGAGGCCGTAGCGGACAACACGTTTGCGTTGCTGCTGGTCGCTTTGAAGGTATTGACGAACTGGCCGGAGGCCAGCGGCGTCAGAGACGACTGCAGCGAGGTCAGGTCAGAATTGAGCGTGCCATAGTTCGAGATTTTGGTCTGATAGCTCTGCAGCTGCGAATTCATCTGATTCAGCGGCTGATCAGCCACAGTCATCAACTGGGACACCAGTCCCTGCACATCGAGCGGTCCGGTCGATGAGGTGATCGATGGGGTTGACATGCTTCACTCCTTGCCTCGTTTCCCGCAAGGGAACCGTCAGGCGGTATCCTTGACCAGCAAGCCCTTGAAGTCGCCAATGGCCTTGGACAAGCGCAACACGTCCTCTGCAGGAATCTGGCGAATGACCTGGTTGGTCTGGCTATCGGTGACCTTGACCACACGGCGTCCGGTATCCGGATCGACAGAAAACTGCAGCTGGGTATTGAACAGCTTGGCCGTATCGTTCAGTTGATCGACTGCACTGCTCAATTCCTTTTCGTCCACAGGCTGCTTCTGTGTAGCATCGGATTGTTTCGAACCGGCCTCACTCTGGCCTATCGCACTGACCGCATTGCCGGTCTGGGCCGGAACAGGAGCCTGCTGCGCGCTTACCGCGGGTTGCTGGTTTTGTTGTACCGTCTGCGGCATCTGTGGCAGCGTACTTAAAAGGGGATTCACTTGCATGATGGCCTCCTATCACCCGGTTCCGACCGGCATTCTATGCCCGCCAGTCCGCGATATTCGTGTTTCATACCCGATACTGCTTCTCAACAGGCAGTCTTGGGCTGGCCATATCAATCCGGAAGGGAACACGGACCGATACCACGCACATGGCATGCACAATCATTAGCGAGTCAAAATGTAGAATTTTTGACTCAGGCAGATCAAAGTGACAGCCAGCCTAACTCTTTATCGACTGCCTCGGGCATAACTTTAGGCCCCACCGTCAATCTTCCCGCCGGCCCGGTTATCAATGAACATTTAACAGGCAAAAAGCAAAACAGCCACGATAACAAGCAGATTTATCGTGGCCCGGATACCGTCATACCGAGATCAACCGCCGCCCTTCAGAAGCGTCAGCGCCGCCTGAGGCAATTGATTGGCCTGGCTAAGGATAGCCGTACCGGCCTGTTGCAGAATTTGTTGCTGCGTCAGATTGGCCGTTTCCGCAGCAAAGTCGGTATCCACCAACTGAGCACGCGACGCCTGCAGGTTCTGCACATAGTTCTGCATGTTAGCGACAACGGCGGTAAAACGGTTCTGCAACGCACCGACTTGCGCGCGGTCATTCGAAATCAGGTTGATATCGGCATCGAGTGCCGACAATACCGCGGACGCACCGCCCGAAGTCGTGATATTGATCGTACCGGTCGCAGTCAGACTGGAAGCGTAGCAGGCAAGGCCCGACGTCAGATCGAGACCGCTGGCCACAACCTGGTTGTTGGCCGTGCCGGAAGCGCCAATCTGGAAAGTTAACGTGTTGCCGCCAGACAACAACAAGGTGCCGTTGAAGTTGGTGGTCTGGATGATGCGCGAGATTTCCTGCGTCAGCTGATCGACTTCGGTCTGCAGCTGCGAGCGGTTGGTGTTGCTCACCGTGCCGTTGGCCGCCTGCACCGCGATCTGCCGGATGGTCTGCATATTATTCTGAATCTGACCCAATGCGCCTTCAGCGGTTTGCGCCAGGGATACGCCGTCATTGGCGTTCGAAATACCCTGGTTGTTGCCGTTGATCTGCGTGGTCAGTGTTTCGGAAATAGCCAGACCGGAAGGATCGTCTGCCGCGCTGTTAATGCGCAAGCCAGAAGAGAGACGTTGCAATGAGGTCTGCAACGACTCGGTCGATGAGCTGAGGTTTCGCTGAGCGCCCAACGATGCGGTGTTGGTATTTACGTAGATCGCCATCTATTATTCTCCATCGAGTCGAGGATAACCCGGCGGACATTACCAGCACTGCACTCGCGCGACTCGCGCAGCGTAACTCCCTTGAATGGGCACGTCACCCAAAAAAATGCAAATGGAGTTAGCTAGTCAGTCCCCGTACCGCCTCTGATGGTGAACAATACGCGTAGATACGTATAGACGCAAGTACTGCCTTCAAAAGCTTAAAGAGCCACGACATAGGCGATGTCATGGCTCTTGACCTGGAAGTCCGGATTAGCCCTTCAGCAGGGTCAGTGCCGCCTGCGGCAACTGGTTGGCCTGACTCAGGATGGCAGTACCGGCCTGTTGCAGAATTTGTTGCTGCGTCAGGTTCGCCGTTTCCGCCGCGAAGTCGGTATCCACCAACTGGCTGCGCGAAGACTGCAGGTTCTGCACATAGTTCTGCATGTTGGCAACCACCGCGGTGAAGCGGTTTTGCAACGCACCGACTTGCGCACGGTCATTGGAAATCGTGTTGATGTCGGCATCGAGTGCGGACAACACGGCTGAGGCGCCGCCAGACGTGGTGATATTAATCGTACCGGTCGCAGTCAGGCTCGATGCATAGCAGGCCAGCCCAGACGTCAGGTCCAGACCGCTGGCCACCACCTGGTTGTTGGCCGTACCGGACGCGCCCACCTGGAAGGTAATGTTCTGACCGCCGGACAACAGTTGAGTACCGTTGAAGTTGGTGGTTTGAACAATCCGCGAGATTTCCTGCGTCAGCTGGTCGACTTCAGACTGCAGCTGCGAACGGTTAGTATTGCTCACCGTGCCGTTGGCCGCCTGAACCGCGATCTGGCGGATGGTCTGCATGTTGTTCTGGATCTGACCCAGCGCGCCTTCAGCGGTTTGCGCCAGGGACACGCCGTCATTGGCGTTCGAAATACCCTGGTTGTTACCGTTGATCTGCATGGTCATGGTCTGGGAGATGGCCAGACCCGAAGGATCGTCTGCCGCGCTGTTGATGCGAAGACCGGAAGACAACCGTTGCAGGGACTTCTGCAGCGAGCTTGTCGACATATCCAGGTTGCGCTGCGAGTTGAGCGACGCGGTATTAGTATTTACATAGATCGGCATTTTTATTCTCCATCGAGTCGATTACTGGCGCCTCGTGACATCAAGGACAACCAAGCGGCGCAGTGCAATCTTCCCGCGCTCATTCTACTTATCGACAAAAGTTGAGAATACTTTAGCGACTATGATCCATTTCCATACAAATTGAAAAAACCAATAAAATCAAAAAAATACAGCAGCCACTCCGGTTTTTCCGAAGTGGCTGCCGATTTTTTAAAAATTAACCCTTCAATAAAGTCAGTGCAGCCTGTGGCAACTGGTTGGCCTGGGTCAGGATGGCGGTACCGGCCTGTTGCAGAATCTGCTGTTGTGTCAGGTTCGCGGTTTCCGCCGCAAAGTCCGTATCGACAAGCTGACTGCGCGACGATTCCAGGTTCTGTACATAGTTCTGCATGTTCGCCACCACGGCGGTGAAGCGGTTCTGCAGTGCGCCTACTTGTGCGCGGTCGTTCGAGATGGTGTTGATATCGGCATCCAGCGCCGACAACACGGCGGAAGCGCCACCCGAAGTTGTAATATTGATGGTGCCGGTTGCCGTCAGGCTCGACGCGTAGCAGGCAAGCCCCGATGTCAGATCCAGCCCGCTCGCCACGACCTGGTTAGTGGAGGTGCCGGAAGCCCCCACCTGGAAGGTGATGTTCTGGCCACCGGACAGCAGTTGCGTACCGTTAAAGTTGGTGGTCTGAACGATACGCGAGATTTCCTGAGTCAGTTGGTCGACTTCAGTCTGCAGCTGCGAGCGGTTGGTATTGCTCACCGTGCCGTTGGCCGCCTGTACCGCAATCTGGCGGATGGTCTGCATATTATTCTGGATCTGGCCAAGCGCACCTTCGGCGGTCTGCGCCAGAGAGACACCGTCGTTCGCGTTCGCGATACCCTGATTATTACCATTAATCTGCATGGTCATGGTCTCGGAAATCGCCAGCCCTGACGGATCGTCTGCAGCGCTGTTGATGCGTAAACCCGAAGACAATCTTTGCAAGGACTTCTGCAATGATGACGTGGACATGTCAAGATTTCGCTGGGAGTCCAAGGATGCAATATTGGTATTTACATAGATCGGCATGATAGCCTCCATCAAACAAAGCTGGACTTGGCGGTCACTCCAGCGTGGTAAAGAGTAGTGAAATGATGATATTTCTTCCGCTCATTCTTGATATCGTCTTTCCAGGCCACAACTTGAGCGCATTTGCAACTGTTTTTTCACAGCCATTATTTTGTTAAATATCAATAAAATACACTCACACTGCGCAATCACCTTCTCCTTTCATGGTTTGCAGTACTTCCGTCGTCTCGCCCCTTTGTGAATAAAAAAAACCCAGCATGAAAGCTGGGTTTGGCTGGGGTGTATCAAGTCGCGCTTCAGCGCCGGTAAGCACCGATCCATTCATCGAGATGGTCTTCGAGCAGGTAATGCTGACCGACCCAGGCACGCAGGGCATCCCCCTCACGATAGGCCGCATCCAGATCGTGCACCCGCTCGCGAATCGCTTCGATCCAGGCCTCCGGTGTATTCGGTACAAGCTTGACCGGCGCCTGATTGGTCTGGTACGGAAAGATATCGCTCGCGACCACCGGCCAGCCCATTGCCCCGTACTCCAGCAAACGCAGGTTACTCTTGGACTCGTTGAAGGCGTTGATTTCGAGCGGAGCCACGGCCAGATCCAGGTTCAGATGCGACACCGCTGCCGGATACTGGGCAAACGACACACCATCGTGCTTCTCGCGGATGCAGCTATCCAGACCTTCCGGCCACATTCCCATGAACACCCAATCGACCTCGTCCGCCGTCGCGCGAATCACCTCGTGAAGAATCTCAAGGTCACCCTGATGCTGCTGGGCGCCAACCCAGCCGACCCGCGGTTTTGAACCGGCGCCGCGCAGGCTTTGCTGATCCCACCACTTGGACTTGACCAGACGGTTGGGCACGATATGGATATCGCCAATCAGCTCGCTGCAGAATTCGGCCAGCGGTTCGGTGGTTACGATCAGACGGTCCACCTGCGTCAGCCCCTCGCGCAGGCGGCGGCGCGCATCGCGGAAATTGGACTTGATCTGACGATAGAGCGAGCTCTTTTCAGGCAGATCGGTCAGCAGGTCGTCGAGTGTCAAAATGCGCAAGGCATCCGGGAAGTACTGCTTTTGAAACCTCAGGGCTTCCAGATGCACGTCGTTGATGCCGTTCTGCGTCACGATGACATCCGGACGCATGCGCTCGATTTCCATCGGTTTGAGCGGACGATTACCGTTTCGAACCAGGCGAACACAACAGACTTGCGCCATGCCGGCCGTTGCCAGCGCGGTCAGCGGCTGCACGACACGGTATTCGCCGCTGCCCCCGCCAATCGCTGTCGCAAGGATTTTCGGACGCTCGTTGAATGTCGGTTCCCAACTGAACGGAACGGCCGGTTCGATTGCCAGCGGCACACCATGCAGCGTCAGATTGCGGTTATACGCCGGATCGTTCGCCAGTTGCGGCAGCCACTTGTCGTACATGTAGTCGTGCTCGCGGCGGCTGCGCTCGGCGAAGCGGCCTTGCTCGATCGGGTCGGACAGACGGGCGTTCACGCTCTTGCCATGGTGGTGCACCAGCAGCGAATACGGCGTCCAGAGCAGCTTGTAGCCCTTCTGGCCAACACGCAGGCAGAATTCGACATCGTTGAACAAGACACTGAGGTCTTCGTTGAAACCGCCCACTTCGTGGTATACGTCGCGCCGGATCATCATGCAGGCACCGGTCACCGCCGAAAGATACATGTCGCACTGCATGCGGTTCATATAGCCCGGGGCATCCATCTTGCATTCCATGCCATAGTGGTTCGCCACCGACAGCATTTGCAGTCCGTTGCCCAGAACGATGCCGGCGTGTTGCACCATGCCGGTTTCCGGATAGACCAGTTTGGCGCCGACCATCCCGACTTCCGGGCGCTGCGCATGCATCAGCAAGCGCTCCAGCCACTCCGGCTGCACGATTTCGATGTCATTGTTCAACAGCAGCACAAAATCGCCGCGAGCCATGCTTGCGCCCATATTGCACTGTGCCGAGAAGTTGAACGGCGCGTCATATTTCAGAACACGGAAACGTTCGGGGTACAGGTGCTGCGCCGTCGCGTAAAACGCCAGCACATCCGGGTCGGTACTCTGGTTATCGACAATGATGATTTCGAAGTTCTGGTAGTGCGTCTTGCCAACCAACGTTTCGACGCAGGGCTGCAGGAACTCCAGTTTGTCGCGGTTCGGGATCACGATCGACACCAGCGGGGTGCCTTCAACCGGGTACACCAATTTGTAGATATCCGGCTGGGCTCCCTCAACAACCTCGGCCTGACGTCCGATGCGCTGCAGGTGATTCTCGATGGCGACCCGCCGCGATGCACGCGTCAGGTGCGATTGCTCGACCTGAGGCAGGTGCAACAGCGGATAGGCAAGATGTCCGACCGCGCTGTCGCCATACTGGTCGACCAGGCGCAGCAGCAGTTCATAGCCCTCCATTCCCGGGAATACGGCAAACCCGCCGACATTCATGATCGCCTGCTGGCGGAACAGACAGGCCATGCCGACATAATCCCAGGACAGCAGGTATTCGAGATTGAAATCCGGTTTGAATTGCGGCTCGTCATAGCAGCCCGGCAACAGCAAGCGGTCATGATCGCAGTACATGGCCGCAAGATGATCCTTGTCCTGCACATAGTCGGCACAACGCACCAGGAAGTCCGGCGTGAATTCGGTGCCCGGTGGTACCAGGCCAATCCAGTCGCCAGGAAGATCCGTCACGACGCTATTGAACGCAGTGATGCAGGATTCCGGAGATTCGAGGGTATCGACCTGCAACCAGCCAAGCAGGTCCGTACTGGTGAAAATATCGGAGGGAGCAGGGAAATCGGCGATGATGATCAGACGCCAATCCTGATAGAACTGCTGCTGCAGCGACTGGATCGACACACCGAGCGCATCCAGGTCTTGCCGGCTCACTTTCATCAGCAAGGTCAGGAGCGGC
>Ga0326727_10021959_pt1 | contig 12404 bp, 10 predicted proteins | sample MB2enrmetagenome_FD_207643 | JGI IMG/M metagenome (GOLD analysis project Ga0326727, IMG submission 207643) | Lab enriched peat soil microbial communities from McLean, Ithaca, NY, United States - MB29MY | ecosystem: Environmental > Terrestrial > Soil > Wetlands > Peat | place: USA: New York...
CGGGATCGGCCTCGTGCAGCCGCGACTGCAGCTCGATTCCGTCCATCCCGGGCATTTTAATATCGATCAGCGCGATATCGAACTCGGACTGCTGAATGACCTCCAGCGCTTCGCGCGCGCCGCCGGCCGGCCTGGCCGTGTAGCCTTCGGACGCAAACCATTTGCCGAGCGAATCGCGCACTACCAATTCGTCATCGACGATCAGGATCCTGCCCTTGGTCTTGACCGCTGAAGTGGGCTCTGTCATTGTTGCCATAATTTCCTCCTGATAAATCCCTGTTCCCCGTTACGCCACCGTTCCGGACCGCGCGAGGGCATTCTGGCCGAGACCTGGTGAGAGAGCGGCGGGCGGTTGCCCGGCTGTCGGCAGAGTCACCAGAAACTCAGTTCCCTCTCCTGGAGTGGAGCGGACCGAGATCTCGCCCGCGTGCTGCTCCACGATGCTGTGTGCCACGGCCAAACCCAGGCCGGTGCGGTTCTGATCCTCCTTGGTGGTGAAGAAAGGATCGAATACATGCGGCAATACCTCCGGCGGGATGCCGCTCCCCGTATCCTTCACGCGCACCACGCAATGTTCCGCGGCGGCGTCGAATCCGGTGGCGACTTCAAGGGCGCCGCCCTTGGGCATGGCCTCCGATGCGTTGACCATCAGCACCAGGACCACCTGCTGGATCTGGTTGGCGTCGCATTCCACGGGCGGGAGGCCCTCCGCCAATGTCTCCTGCAACACGATGTTCTGCATTTCGAGCTTGTGCTTCACCAGCAGGACGGCGCGATCGACCACCGTGTTCAGATCGTTGGGCTCCCGATGGCTGGGCGCCTGGCGGGAGAAAGTCAATAGGTTCTTCACCAGGTCGCCGCAGCGCTTGCTCTCGCGCTCGATGATCTGAATCTGGTCGATTAGATCCTCGCGCCCGGGAATCTCCTGCTTGGCGAGGGCGCGGGACACCAGCCGCGCGTAGGTCAGGATGCCGAAGAGCGGGTTGTTGATCTCGTGGGCCACGGTGGCGGCGAGCTTGCCGATGGAGGCCATCTTTTCGGAGCTGAGCAGGGTTTTGTGAACGCGCTCCAGTTCGGCCGTCTTGCGGCGCACCTCGGCCTCGATGCGGGCCTGCACGCCGCCCACCTGCTCGGTCATTTTGTTGAAGGATGCGGCCAACTCGCCCAATTCGTCTGCGGAGTGAACCGGCAGGCGGTAATCCAGGTCTCCGCCAGCCACGCGGTGCGTGCCATCCATCAGTTCCTTAACCGGCCGGTAAACCACCACCCACATGAACAGGACCGCGGCGCCGCAGCCGAACACGATGGCGCCCACCAGAAGCCAGGTGAGGGCGGCGGTGTGTTGGGCCATGCGGGCATCCACCGCGTCCAGCGAGAGGTTGGCGTCGATGACGCCCAGCACCTGCTGGCTGGCCGGATGGACGTGGCACGCCCCGTTGGCGCACTCCGGAGCGTTGTCGATGGAGCGCATCACCGCGGCTACGTGGTGGCCCTGCTTGTCCCAGAACATGCGGGCGCGGTTGGAACGGCTGAGCTTGCTGAGCGGGGCCGACTGGGCATGGCAGGTGTAGCATGCCTCGTTGGTCTTGTTGACTACGGTTGAGACCTCGCGGGCGTCGGTGGAGACGGTGATGCGGCCTTCCTTGTTGAAAATGCGGATGCGCTGGATGCCGGGCTCGCTGCCCAGTTCCTGAATGACGTTGTGCAGGGCTTCCCGGTCGTCGCGCAGCATGTCGTAGCGCGTGCTGCGCAGGATCACATCGGAGACGTTGTCGGCGGACTGGGCCACCAGGTCGAGCGCCTGGCGGCGCTCCAGGCGGAGGTTGATCCAGCCGAACAACGCGAAAAAGGCCGCGGTGCTGGCGATGACGCACACGGCGAGCTTGGCGGCCAGCCCGAAGCGAAATGTCGTCGCGAAGTTCATCCGATGGGGATGGGACTGGCCTCCGTTTCTTCCACCTCCGCCGGCGTGCGCTCCGCGGAGTGTGCCTCGAAGATGGGGAAATATTGAGCGACGGCGCGAAAGATCGCGAATCCCGCGGCAACGATGGAGAGGGTAATCGCAACCTCGCTCCAGCGGGGAACATAGTGCGTGCCCGAACCTGCTTCAAGCCCGGTAGTGCCGACGTTCAGGCGGTTGGCGATGAAACCGAATATCACCATGACCGCGCAGGCGTAGAGGGCTCCCGGATTCATGCGGATGCGGGCTTGATAGAGCAGCACGGTGGGCACCACAAGCAACGCGATTTCCAGGGCAAACAGCCAGGTTTCCATGCGGTTGCGGGCGAGCAAGCCGAAAACATGGCGGTGGCTGAGGTCGAGGAAGCGGATCCAGAGGTAGACGCTCATGATCACCGCCAGGACGCGCGCCATGCTGGCCAGCAGGGGCAGCTCGAGCGCGCGCCCGAAGGCGCGGCTACTGTGCCAGGATTCGAAAATGGTCATGGCCAGCCCAACTCCGATAGAAGATACGTAAAACAGCAGCGGAAGGATGGGGCTGTACCAGAGGGGATAGAGCTTCTCGGGCATGATCAGAAAGAGGCTGCCCAGCGAGCTCTGGTGGAGGGTAGACAGCAGCACGCCGAGGATCATGAGCGGCACCGAGATGCGGTGGATCCATTCGAGCGGCTTGCGTAGGCCGAACTTCTCGAAGACTACGGGGAGGAATTCGAGGAACAGCACGGTGGTGTACAAGGTGACGCACCAGGCCACCTCGAACATGACGGAGTGCGGGTTCCACATCACCAGGGGATGCCACAACCGCTCCGGATGGCCCAGGTCGTAGAGCAACCCGACCACCACCAGGGTGTAACCCAGGAACGCGGTGAGGATGGCCGGCCGCAAGACGGGCTTATATCGCTCGATGCGGAAGATGTGGACGATGGCCACCAGGGTAAAGCCGCCGGCGGCGAGGCCGACGCCGCACATGACATCGAAGGCAATCCAGATTCCCCAGGGGAACCGGTCACTGAGGTTGGTCGAACCGCCCAGCCCGTAGAAGATGCGCAGGTACGTGGCGTAGAGGCCGCTGAGCATGATGGCCGCGAAAATTACGCGCCACACAGTGATCTTGGGGAACTTGAGCAACATCAGCGCCGGCCCTCCTTTTGGGCCACTTCGGCGCGGCGGTTAGTGATCCACCAGATGCCGCCCAAAAGAATCGAGCCGGTGGAAACCACATCCGGGACCAGTTCCAGGACGCGCCAGGTGGTTTCGGGCAAGGGCTCCTGGGGCACATTGGTGCGCAGGCCGATCTGCTCGAAGGGCACGGCCGACAGGTAGAAAACCGAGGTCCCGCCCACTTCCGCGACCCCATAGATCTTGCCGTAATACTGGCCGGGCTTTTCGGCGATGCGCTGGCGGGCTTCCGCCAGCAGGGCGTCGCGGTCGCCGTTCTTAGTGGCGCCCACGGGGCAGGCTTCGGCGCAGGCGGTCAGGCGGCCCTGGCTCTGCCGCTCATAGCACATGTTGCACTTTCGCATCCGGGGCGAGCGGGCCGACCATTCGTACGTGGGCACCTGGAACGGGCATGCCTGCATGCAATAGCGGCACCCCATGCACTTTTCGGCGTCGTATATCACCGGGCCGAGAGCGGTCTTCTCAAGCGCGCCCACGGGGCAGACGGAGGCGCAGGCCGGCTGCAGGCAATTCATGCACAGGCGGCGGCTGAACCTCTCCCCGTGGGTCTCGATGGTGGTTAGCTTGTGGGCGGAGATTCTCTCCTCGGCTGCAATTTTGTCGTCGTATGGAAGACCCCACCGCTCGGCACAAGCTCCCTCGCAAGCCTTACAACCGATGCAGAGGGTGCTGTCGTACAAGATGGCTTTCGACACAATGAGACCCCCAACTCCCTTTTTAACAGAATTCGTGTCAGAAGTGTAGCAAAACTTTACAGCATCCCCAAAATTTGTAGAAAAAGTTCAGGCCGTCAGGAAGAACTCGCTAGTCGTAATTTTCCAGTTGGCATCCGGCAAGGCCGCCAGAAGATCCTCGGCCGGGCGCCCTCCGTCGGCTGCAACTGCCCCAGCGAGAGCAGGTTGGCGGGAATAGAGGCGGGTCACGGCATCCCGCATCCACTCGCGAACCAAGCCTTTGGGGACGAGGTTGCGGCTGGTGTTTTCCTCATCGGGGACATGCACGGCGACCAGCCAGCCTTTGCCATAAGGATCCTGGCGGAGCAGAGCGGGAGAGGCGACTGCTTCGGGGTTGATCTCCATGACTTCGCCTTCGGTGGGCGAGACCATTTCGGTTTTCACTCCGTCGCGATAGAAGGCGAGGATTTTCTGTCCCTGGCGGATCCACTGTCCGGGTCTGGGCAGCTCGATCTTCTCGATTTTGCCCAGCAGAGCAGCGGCGAACTCGTCGGCACCGACGCGAACCAGGCTTTTCCGCTCACGGACTACCCAGCTATGGCCGGGGTGATAGGAGAGATGTTCGGGAACGCGAAAACCGTCCACAAAATCTCCGCCGACTTCGGCCGAAGCTGCCTGTGGGGATGCCGCAGTCACGGCGTGCACCGCTTTGCGCTTGTTCAAGAAGTAGTCCAACACGATGAAAACCAGGAAGAACGCGAGAACCAGTATTACCGTCATAGGTTTTTGATCCTTTCTCGGACTTTCATAAGGGCACGGGGAATGCCAGAAAGCGGTGTTTTCTGCCTCTTTATTCGTTGTGAATTCAAGCAGTTAGGACCTGTGGCATTTTACCGCACCGCATCGATGTTGACAATCACTACGGTCCCCTGTCGAGAATCGCCAGAATGATCATGGAATCACCGGGTTGGCTTAGGTGTCGACAAACTCAACGAGGGTGATGCGGAATACAGCGAAATGGCCGTCCTTCTCGCCAGGCGAAGTTGCCTGCGAAAGCGCTTTCAGCGAGCGCAGGTCCAGTTCGATATTCCAGCGAAAACTCCGCTGAGGAAGGTGGGGACTCGCGGACAGATCTGGAATCACGAGGAAGGTCCCGGAGGGACCGGATCACCGGCTTCCGTTGTGCCAGACCGGGAGGGCGGGAGGGCGGGGCGGCGGTTGGACTTTTGCAGGCGAAAGCGCTTGGCCCACCTGGCTCGCTGGGTCCTTCATGATTCAGGCATGGCCGCCGCGCCAGCCAAAAGTGGCTCATGTGCCCTCCAGGCAAAATACAAAATGATAGAGAACACAAGATCCGAAGCACCGAAGCACCCGTCGTGTAAAGGGGTCAACCGGGGAAGATCAGGCGAAAGGCCAAGCCGCCCCACGCCGCCTAACTGGGGTTATACCCGCAAATGCGGGGGCAATCCGCAGCGCCAGCGAGATAAGCCAAGCAGAAACCGCAAAAAAAATGAGACTGACCGGTGTGAAACTATTGACGCAAGGGTAGGGATCGTGGTTAAATCGGGCAGCATTGATTATCGGTCCAGACAAGGTGGTGCAGGCGTGGCTACCTGCGAATCCGGTTCGCCGTTCGGCGTTGAAGGGAAAGAATTTCTCTTGACAGTTGCCCTGCAATCAGTTATGAATATCTTTACCGCGTCTGGTTTAATGTGCAATTTTGTGTCTGTTACCTGTGAGCACAGAAGACATGACCAATAAAAGACATGTGCAGCAGGACCAAGCTTCAGTGAGGACCGGCGGCCGGCTTGGTGGCTGCTGGTGGTTGGCTCTCCGCCCGACACGGAGAAGTTCCCTAGGTTTCTGAACGGTTTTTGGTGCATTGAGGCTCAGGTTGAAAGAGAACTTCGACCGATTCAATTTTGCAATTTACAAGGAGAAGGAAATGGTAGAATTTCGCAGATGGATTACTGCGTTAGCGGTGCTGGCCCTTTTCGCGGGGCTGGCCAGCGCGCAGATAGGCGGCGGCGGTACCTCCGGCGGCCCATTATCATGCCAGGCTACCGTCGCGGTACCTCCGCAGTTGCGGGCTGAAGGACTCACGGAACTGATCGGCGACATCGTGATCACCTGCACGGGTGGCACGGCGACGGCGGTCGGTCAGCCGATTCCAACGGCCAACTTCACGGTAAGTCTCGGTACAAACGTGACCAGCCGTATATTGGGCAACAACGGATCGGGAAGCTCGTCGGAGGCGCTCCTGCTGATCGATGAGCCCGGCTCGGCGCTTCCGAGCCCGGTACCCGGTTACGGACCCTCGGCTCCGCAGCTCTTGTGTGGATCCGCCAATATCGGTGCTGGAGCGGGCGGCTGCACGGAGTATGCCGCGGCTTCGCCGCTTCCCGGCATCCAGGTGCCTGTCACCGCGACAGGGACGCAAGGCGCGAACGTCTTCCAGGGGGTCGTGAGCTCGAATCAAGTCACTTTCCAGGGCATCCCGATTCTCGCCCCGGTTTCGGCTGGTGTGCAGCGCGTTTTCCGCATCACCAACGTCCGGGCCAACGTCAGCGGCATTAGCGCTGGTTTGTCCGGTACCACCCAGTTCCTGGCGTCGGTTGCCATCAGCGGCAACACCTCGCTGCCGATCTACAACCCGGTGCAAATTGCCGGCTTTGTTCAGAGCGGCCTGACCGCATCGGCCCGCAACCCCGACAGCTCGGGCGGCTTCTCCAATACCGCTACGGGCACCCCCTTCCAACAGTGCTATTACGCCATGGGAGGCAGCACCCCGACACCAGTCGCGGTACTGCGGTTCAGCGAGAACTTCGGTACTGCTTTCAAAACCCGCGTGGCCCCCACTGGCGCCGTGAATAGCGGGCAATTTGGCTACGGTCAGGTCATTCAGAATGTCCCGGGTCAGATTTACAACTCGGAATCCGGATTCATCCCGAACATTGCCGGCGGAACCGCTGGCCTGTCTAGTGGCGGCGTTACTACAGGGTTGGCCGATTACGGCACTCGCCTAAAGGCGGTATTCTCCAGCGTACCCGCGGGGGTCCGCATCTTCGTCTCGATAACCAATATCACCAACGAAACGTCGGGCAATGCCACTACCGCCAACACTTCGTTTGCCGAGTTGATCAACGGCGAGGTTTCCCCGGACAGCAATGGCTATCCGCCGCTACTGTCCGCAACTACCAACGTGGTTTGCACTTCGTCGACATCGTGCAGCACCTCGAGCCCCATCATGGGCCTGTACGATATTACTTCGGGCGGTGCAACGGCGGGCGGCACGTACTCCGCGGTGTGGGAAGTGATCAATACCAATCCTTCCCAGAATGAGAATTTCAACTTCGCCGTGTTTACGGTGTACACCCCCACCCCAGCCAGCAACCTTCCGCCTCCTGGAACGGCTAACGTCAATATGAGCTATGCTCCGACTGCGACGCAGGGCGCGTTCACCATCAGCGCGGGCTCTGCCGCCTCCAGCAGCCTGACTATCCCACGGTTTGCGGATACCTCGACGGCAAAGGCTGTCCTTACGGTGAACATCTGCCAGACCCTGTTGCTCTTCCCGTTCGTCACCAACACCTCCGGCTTCGATACGGGTATCGCAATCGCGAATACCTCGACCGATCCGATCGGCACAAATGCGGCGCAAGCTGGAACCTGTACGTTGAGTTGGTACGGTAGCCCAACGACGCCGAACACTGCGGTCCCCAGCGTCGCCAGCGGCACGGTTTACACGACCCTGGCGTCGACTTCGGCGCCCGGCTTCACAGGCTATATGTTCGCCTTGTGCAACTTCGAGTTCGCTCACGGCTTTGCGTTCATCAGCGATATCGGTGCGCGCAATCTCGCGATGGGCTATCTCGCACTGGTGGTGAACAATGGCACCGTGGTGCGGAGTAACGCCCCTCCGGCGGAGGCGTTGGTCCACTAGAAAAGAGGGCCTTGCAAGTCTCGAAGGGGGGAAGCTTCGGCTCCCCCCCTTTTTTTTGGCAAAACACGGGCCGGGATGCCTAGGAGTGCCTCAGCGGCTTCACGGAATCGCTGAGGGATGCCTGCGCCACCCAGGACTGCCCGCGTTGGTGTGGTATACTAGGAGGCACTCCCCCGCGTCCAACCGTATTCAACCATGTTCATGCATCGAAAGAGGAGGCAGTCTTGAACAGATTTCGATCGATCGTATTAGCGGCGGTGTTCGGCGGGCTGGTTTCGGTATCTGCGGCTTTCGCCCAGAACATTTCCGTGGTTTCCGGGAATGGACAGGTGCTCAGCGGTTCCAACCTTCTGCTGCAGCCGCTGGTGGTCAAGGTGACGGATGCCAACGGTAATCCGCTGTCGGGCCAAACCGTCAACTGGAACGCTTCGAGTTTTACCGGAATTTATGGGTTTTTTCTCGCGACTGGAACCAACCAGGCAACCAGCCTGACGGACCAAACCGGTCAGGCGGCCGTGTATGGTAATGTTTATTCGGGTTCGCTCGGGAGCTCCAGCTTTCTCACCTCCATCGCTCAGACTTTCGTAACCGCCACCCTCGCTAGCGGCAGCGGGGTGAACTTCACCCTCACCCAAGTGCTGGCGTCGGGGACTGCGAGTGGGGTGAGCGCCGAGGCGTTCATTTCCGAAGTCGATCCATCAAAGAACCAAACGACATTCCCCGCTCAGACTTTCTCCGGGGCAGTGGGAACCACATCCTCCCAAACGATTCAAGTCTGGGCCCACGCAACCAACGGGGAGGCTGATGTTCCTATTCCGAACGCCGCGATCCAACTTTTGAACTTTCAGAATCCATCCACCGGACCGGCCGTCGCGTGCGTCCAGACCGACCCATCCGCCGGATTCGGGACGGTTTTGACCGACGCGAACGGCAACGCCACGTGCACCGTGGCCTTTGGCGCACAGCCTGGGAACGGCCAATTTGTTGTCGCCCTGGGGGGCGTGTCATCGGCCACCGCGACGCCCGCCGGTTTCTGGCAGTTCTCGCCCACCGACCCAACCAATCCCACCCCGATCAGTGCTGCTTCCTATTCCTTTATCCTGAACGAGACGGTTACCCCCGGAACTCCCGGATCGATCACCATCACGCAAGGGAACGGTCAGTCCGCGAATCCCGCGCAGGCCCTGACGACGCCGCTCCAGGTCCAGGTGAAGAGCACCGCCGGCCAGCCGCTGAGCGGCGTGAAAGTTAACTGGACGGTTTCACCGGTCAACGGCGCGGTTCTCACCCTTTCCTCTGCCACTACGGACTATAACGGCTTGGCATCGGCCAGCGTCACGCTTGCCGGGAACCCGCCCGCCACGGTCACGGTCACGGCCACGGTGGCCGGCAGCAGTTCTCTGTCGCAGACCTTTACCATTACGGTGAACTCCGTGACTCCGCCGGTCACCATCACCAACCTCAGCATCGTCTCGGGGAACAACCAGAGCGCCTCGGTGATGACGGCGTTCGCGCAGCCGCTGGTGGTGCAGGTGACTACCAGTGCCGGATCGCCGGCCGGGATTACGGTGCAGTTTTCGTCCAGCGGCCCGGTGTCCCTGTCGGCCACTACCGCGACCACGGACAGCAACGGCCGCGCACAGGTGAATGTGACGGCGCTCAACGCCCAGGGAGCCGCCACCGTCGTGGCGTCGGTGGCTGGGGTTGGCAGCCAGACATTCTCTCTCGCCGTCACGCCGCCGGCTCCCACGATCACTGCGGGGAACTTCGTCAACGGCGCCGACCTCCAGCCGAACTCCCTGTCTCCGTGCGGCTTGGGGGCACTGGTAAGTGCGGGTACCCTGGGAGCCACCAGCGCGGCATCCACTTTCCCGGGATTACCCGTGACCAGCACGAACGTGAGTATCAACTTCAGCAACACCGCGGCGCCGATTCTGAGTATCGGCACGAACCCCGCGGGCCAGCAGCAGATCACCTTCCAGGTGCCCTGCACGGTGACTCCCAGCAGTTCCGTGCCGGTAACCGTGACGGTGGGCGCGGGGGCCACCAACGTCAATGTGCCGGTGGGCGCCGCCAGCCCCGGCATCTTCCAGACTCAAATGTCCGACGGTGTCCTGCGGGCCTTGCTGGTCCGTCCCGATGGGTCGTATGTCAGCTTGCAGAATCCGGCCCGGCGGGGTGAAACCGAAATTGCGTTTGTCACCGGCTTGGGAGCCACTTCGCCGCCGGTTGGCACGGGGGCGCTGCCGGTACCGGGAACTACCGCCACTGTACAGGGAGCCGTCGTCCCTGGTATGACCGGGCAGGCAGTGCCACTGGTGTATGCGCGGCTCTCGGAGGATTTGCCCGGCGTATATCTCGCGGCATTTCAGATACCGGCGACGATGAACACGGGCAACAATGTCACTCTTTCCGTCGGGATCCAGGTTTCGGGGACCACGACTTATAGCGGGTTGAGCACGATTCCCGTCCAGTAATCCCTTCTCCTTAGGAGGCCAGAGATTTCTCTGGCCTCCACCTCTTTCTCTTTTTCTTCGCTTAAAAATCTATTAGTAGTTGTGTCCCGCAACCAGTGCAGATTAGTTGTGGAGGAATAACTCCGTCTGGAATCAGCAAGTTCCCCGAGAAAAGTTCTTGCATTGGAGGAGATCTCGTGCCACAATCGGTTGTGGTCTAAAATGGTCTAAAACGGGACCCAGGCGGGTCAGAAAATGTTAGAAACGGCCTCCTTGATCCATCTCGAAATGCCCAATGGCATGTACAATGCCCGGTTGGACGATCGTGGAAGGATTAAGCTGCCCACGGACTTCCAGAGGTTCTTCGAAGCCCTGAGGGACAAGAAGCTGTTCGTTACGTCGGTGGATCGCCGCATAGCTCGGATTTTTCCAATCGCGGTCTGGCGTGAATACGAGAAACTGCTGGAGTCCTACCGCGACGACCCGATTCTAGCACGGCGGATACGTTTCAACGCGGCCGACCTGGGCGGGGAATCGGAAATGGACGGACAAGGCCGCATTCTCTTCTCCCCGGAGTTACGGCGGGAACTGGGAATCGAGAACCAGAGCGTCCGCATTCAAAAGGTCCAGGGATGGATTGAAGTGCTGAGCGAAAAAATCTACGACGAGATGAAGAAAGACGCCGCCCAGGTGACCATTGACGATGTGACGAAGCTGGAGGCGCCAAGGCCAAACTGATGTCCTATGCACCTGCCCGTCATGCCCGCCGAAGCCATCGCCTTGCTGGCGATTCGTCCCGAGGGCGTCTATCTGGATGCGACGGCAGGTTTGGGCGGACACACGAGGCTGATTGCCGAGCGGTTGACCACGGGAATGGTGATCGCCAACGATCGGGACCCCCAGTCGATCGAGTTGGCGCGCGCGAATACGGCGGAGCATCGCGAGCGCGTGCGATTTCATCGGGGAACCTTCGGCGCCCTGGGCGAAGCGGTGGCGGAAGCGGGTTTCGAAAAACTGGACGGGATACTAGCGGACCTGGGCGTGAGCCGGTATCAGCTCACCGAGCCGGGCCGGGGATTTTCGTTTATGGCGGATGGGCCGCTGGACATGCGCATGGATCAATCCACGGGCGTGACAGCCGCCGATCTCGTCAACTATTCCAACGAAACAACACTCGCCGACCTGATCTTTCAGTTGGGCGAAGAGAGGAGGGCGCGGAAAGTAGCCAGAGCAATCGTCCGGGCGCGGCCCATACGGAGTACGCTACATCTGGCCGATGTGGTGTTACGGGCCGTGCCCAGGACGGGTCGTCTGCACCCCGCCACCAGGACTTTTATGGCGCTGCGGATGGCGGTCAACGATGAATCCGGTGAACTGGATCGTTTACTCCAAATCGGTCCCGAGCTCCTGAAGAGCGCAGGGCGAATGGTGGTAATCAGCTTCATGAGCATCGACGACCGGAAAGTAAAAGAGAGATTCAAGGCGCTGGGCCGGGACGGGCGTTCGAACATCCTGACGAAACACCCGCTTCAGCCCAGCCAAAGAGAGGTAGCCGAAAACCCGGCGTCGCGCAGTGCCAAACTGCGTGCGCTCGAAATGCAGTAGGACACAGGCAGGAAACACAGGCAAGCATGCTTGTGCTACCGGAGAGGGAACGAAATATCATGGCCACCATGCCGGCATTTTTCCGAAGGATAGAGGCAGCGGGATTTCCCCAGCACGAGACCACGCGCACGGCGGTTTCGGTGCGCGCGGAACGGGACAGCTTTGCACTGCGCCCCTTCCCCATGGAAGACGTGTTCTTCTACTGCAAGAGAATCGACAACTCACGGCTGGTGCGCGAGCAGGATCCCAAGGCGCACGGCGCGTGCCTGTCGGCCATCGGCGCGGCGGCGGCGATTGTCACGCTTCTGACGGTGGCGCTGGGACCCAGCGTGGCGAACACGGTTGCCGGATACAAGTTGGAGTCGCTGCGGGCGGAAGAGCGGAAGTTGATCGACGAGCGGCGGACACTGGATCTGGAAGTGGCCAGGCTGCTGAGTCCGGACCGGCTGGAAAAGCTGGCCCAGGAGCACCACCTGGTGACTCCCAAGAGCGGCCAGGTTTTTCACCTGGATAGAGGAGCGGACGGCACGGTAGCGATGGTGAAGTGAGAAAAAGCTATCAGCGGTCGGCAGTCGGAGATCGGCTAAA
>Ga0326727_10021961_pt1 | contig 12404 bp, 9 predicted proteins | sample MB2enrmetagenome_FD_207643 | JGI IMG/M metagenome (GOLD analysis project Ga0326727, IMG submission 207643) | Lab enriched peat soil microbial communities from McLean, Ithaca, NY, United States - MB29MY | ecosystem: Environmental > Terrestrial > Soil > Wetlands > Peat | place: USA: New York...
GTCGGCGGGCTGAAAATGACAGGTGGATTGCTGGAAAACTGGCGTGGAGTCAAGCCGGAACTTTCAAAGCGCATGGTGAAGATCAAGAAGCAGCCTTCAGTGGTTATTCCGGCATACTCCGGAAACACAAGCTCTTTGTTCATGTATGCCAAACCGGTACCCGATGGAGGACAAAAGTAATGGCGCTCCTTCCACTGGCCGGACTCATAATAGGATTTGTAATCGTCTATTTCACGAAGATCACGGTCCCTGCCGATTACGCCAGCTACCTTTCGCTGGCGACTCTTGCCGGACTGGATGCAGTGATCGGCGGGGTTCGCGCCGGTATCGAAGATAAGTTCAAGACCGATATTTTTGTTTCCGGTTTCCTGGTGAATACACTGCTTGCCGTTGGATTGGCGTATCTTGGCGAGCAGGTTGGGGTCGATCTGTTCCTCGCAGCCGTTGTTGCGATAGGAGCGAGAATTTTCCTAAATCTCTCGCTTATTCGGCGGTATTGGCTGACGAAGATTGCGTTGAGACAGTAGGTATCAGGTATCTGGTCTCGGGTATCGGGTCGGATCCCCGATCTCCGACCCAACACCTAACACCTGATACCTAATACCTGTCTCATGAGGGTGAGATTTGTCACATAGAGAATTGATAGCCGGACTCGACGTTGGAACCACCAAAATCTGCGCGGTAATCGCGGAGGTGGTTTCAGACACGCCAGGTCAGCCTGGAACGAGTCAGGCGCAGGCTTCTTCGCCAATCCCAAATGTGCTTGGCGTTGGGATCAGCCCGTGTGTCGGTTTGCGGAAGGGCGTGGTGATCGACATCGACGCCACAACCGCGGCTATCCAGGACGCCGTCCGCAGGGCTGAGCGCATGGCCGGCGAACAAATCCACTCCGTGGTAGTCGGCGTGACGGGAGAGCACATCGCCTGCCTGAACAGCAGGAGCGTGATAGCTATCAGCCATCCCGGCAGGGAGATTTCTTCCTCGGACATGGATCGACTGATGGATGCAGCCCAGGTGCTTATCCTTCCACCGGACCGAGAAATAATTCACGCGATTCCGAGGTGGTTTTCAGTGGATGGTCAGGTTGGCGTGGCGACTCCCGTGGGGATGCATGGCAACCGTTTGGAAGTGGAAACACATATTGTTACGGGACTATCCAGTTTTATACAAAATGTGGTAAAATGTGTGCACCAAGCTGGACTGGCAGTTGACAGCACAGTGCTGGAGCCTATAGCGACCGGCGAAAGCGTGCTTCTCCCTGCCGAGATGGACCTTGGTGTTGCCGTTGCGGACATTGGTGGAGGAACAACCGATGTGGCAGTTTACGTCGGCGGCAGGATATACCATTCCTGCGTCGTTCCGGTCGGCGGCAATCATGTAACGAGGGATATTGCGATCGGGCTTCGAGCGGATATCGAGGAGTCCGAGCGCGTGAAAATAGAATACGGATGCGCGATGACCGCGGCGTTGGGAGATGCCGCGGCCTTTGACGTCACAAGCATGGGGAGCAATGTCCCCAGGCATCTGCCCCAAAGAGTCCTCGCGGAGATCATTGAGCCGAGGATAACCGAGTTGTGCACGCTCATCATGCGGGAACTCGATAAGGCGGGATGCCGGGACAGGGTTCCGGCCGGCCTGGTGTTTACGGGCGGCGGCTCGCTTATGCCGGGTCTGCCCGAATTGGCCACCAGGATAACCGGCCTGGCTGCGAGGGTCGGCGCTCCATCGGGAGTGATCGGCTTAGTGGATGCAGTCGGCGATCCGAGTTGCGCCACTGCCGTGGGACTGGTGCTGTTTACGTCAAGATTTCAAGCAAAGCAGGGCATCGAGAAGGGCTTGCATTCCTGGATATCGATGCTTATGGATTCAGATGTAGTACGAAAGATCAAGGGACTCGTAACCAGATTTACGGGAAATTAGCAACCAAAACACACAAGGGGGGCAATCCGGAATGGCACATTCAGGCAATGAGCATGGAGCAGTAATCAAGGTAGTTGGAATCGGCGGCGGCGGCACCAATGCGGTCAACAGAATGATCGAGTGCGGGGTCAACGGCGTTGATTTTGTCGCGATGAACACAGATCTTCAGGTCTTGCAGATGGCAGCCGCTGAGGAAAGACTTCAACTTGGCGAAGACCTCACCAAGGGTCTCGGCGCAGGCGGCGACCCGGAGGTCGGGCGCAGTTCGGCTGATGAGAGCAAGCAGGAGATCAAGAGAGTTTTGGAAGGCGCGGACATGGTCTTCATCACCGCCGGCATGGGCGGCGGGACCGGGACCGGCGCTGCCCCAGTGGTTGCGGATATCGCTCGCGAACTCGGCGCACTGACGGTTGGTGTGGTCACCAAGCCGTTCAGCTTTGAGGGACCGAGGCGCTGCAGATCGGCTGAAGAGGGGATCGAAGCCCTGAGAGACAAAGTCGATACCATCATCACCATTCCCAACGACCGCCTCCTCAGCGTGACTGAGAAGAAGGCGACCCTGATGGAAGCATTCCGCATGGCGGATGATGTGCTCCGCCAGGGAGTCCAGGGGATATCCGATATAATCACCATTCCCGGTATGATCAACGTTGACTTCGCGGACGTCAAGGCCGTGGTTGCCGATGCCGGATCAGCCCTCATGGGAATCGGTTTTGCGTCAGGCGAGAACCGTGCAATCGAGGCCGCTAACGCTGCCATCAACAGCCCGCTTCTTGAGGCAACCATCGACGGAGCCAAGGGCGTTCTGTTGAACATCACCGGCGGCACCGACCTCACCCTCGGCGAGGTCTATGATGCAGCCGAAGTTATCTCCAAGGCGACCGATCAGCGTGACGCGAATATCATCTTCGGTACCGTGATCGATCCCAAGTTCGACGGCTCGGTTCAGGTGACCGTCCTGGCAACGGGTTTCGATGGAGCTCGCCCGACAATCGCGGAGAGGATCGCGGTCAGGGAGAGAGTCCCGGCAGCATCGCGAGGAACCGGCGACGAGCTGGACATCCCCGCGTTCCTGCGCAGGAGATGATCGAAGGTCTATCCGATGTCAGACCAGTTCGATGTGTCTGACCCGTCCGACTGGCCAAGAGTTATGGGTAATATATGAGCAAATCGTGCAGGGATTCCGAATGCCCCGCGCGATTTGCTCATTCCTGTTTATTTGGGGGTAGCGAGTTCGATGCTTCGGTCGCAAAGCGAAGCGGCGCAGCCGAAGGTCTGGAGTTGCGATGCTTGCAGAGTGGGCTTCTCGGAACCTCCTCTAGGCCCTTCGTTCGCTATACTCTGGACGGGTTCTTAGCAGGAGGGGAACTTTTCGGAGGGAGGCCACAGTGGGCCTCCCCTACGAAACACTGCCATTCTTGGTCACTGATGGTCAATCGGCGGACTCAAGTCCGGGGAATCCAGTCACCGGATACATATCCGGCGACATCACAATGCAAATGAATCGGCGAAGAGGTCTAAATGTCCGCACGGTTGTTGACGGAAAAGATCAAGGCGAGGCTGGGGAAGGAGACCGGGGCGGTTCATAAGAACCATGCCGGGCGGCTCGCGTTCGCGCTCGCGTTTCCGAACATCTACCGCGTCGGTATGTCCAATCTCGGGTTCCAGATCGTCTATCGAATCCTCAATGAACGAGATGATTCGGTCTGCGAGCGCGTTTTCCTTCCTGATTCCACGGATTTGCCGGAGCTTGAACGCTCGGGCGCTCTACTTGTTTCCATGGAATCCCAGACTCCCATTAGGGATTTCGACTTCCTTGCCTTCTCGCTCTCGTTTGAGATGGATTATCCCAACGTGCTTAGGATTCTCTCGCTCGCGGGGATAACGGAGCAGGCGACCGAACGCGGCGAATCGGAGCCGGTCCTGATCGCGGGAGGTCCGGCCGCGACTTTCAACCCAGAGCCGCTCGCGCCGTTTATCGATGTATTCGTCATCGGTGAAGCCGAAGCGATTCTGCCGGGTCTGGTGGATCTGGCGCGTCGGGAATTGGGCAATTGTACCCGCGAGGAGTTGCTGAGTCGGATGGCGCGGATTCCCGGCGTCTATGCTCCCCGATTCTACGAGCCTTCCTACAACGAGGATGGGACGATCCGGGAAGTCCTTGTAACCCACGGCGCGCCTGAGTGCGTTTCACGGCAGTTCCTCCCGGACATCGAGCGATACCCCTCCACAAACTTGATAACCACTCCGGAAACCGAGTTCTCCAATATGATTCTGGCCGAAGTGGCGCGAGGATGCGGGCGACAATGCAGATTCTGCGTCGCCGGGTACGCCTATCTTCCGCCGAGACCCAGGTCGGCGCAGGCCGTGATTCGCGACCTCGAATCCCATGATCGAGAGTTGAGGGTCGGACTGCTGAGCGCCTCGGTCTTCGATCACCAGTCGTCCAAACTGATCTGCGACCTGCTGGTTGAGCAGGATCGGCTGTTTTCCATCTCCTCAACTCGCGCGGACACCATCGATAAAGACATCGTGGAGGCGCTTCGGCGAGGCGGGCATGAGACGCTCACAATCGCTCCGGAAGCGGGAACGGACAGGCTTCGGGCGGTGATCAACAAGACAATGACTGACGCCGAGGTGCTGTCGGCGGCGGCGATTGCCATGAAGGGCGGGTTTCGCAGGCTCAAACTGTACTTTATGATCGGGCTGCCCACCGAGACGCCGGAGGACGTCGAGGCGATTCCGCGTCTCACCGCGCGAATCTCCGATGCCGCCGATTGGGATAAGGTTAGCGTGTCCGTGAGCTGCTTCGTGCCAAAGCCGTGGACGCCGTTTCAATGGTCGCCGATGCAGTCGGAGAGCGAGTTGTCGGACAAGCTCACGTATCTGAGAAAGACCTTCCAGCCAATGAGGAGGGTCGAGATGCTGAGCGAGAGCGCCCGTGAGGCGGTGGTGCAAGGTGTGCTCGCGAGGGGTGATCGTCGGGTCGGAGCCGCGCTCTCCGCGATGGTGCGGGATAACCTGAACTGGCGGGCGGCGTGGAGGGCGGCGGGCATCGACCCGGCGTTTTACACGCAGAGGCCCAGGCACAGAGATGAAGTCCTGCCGTGGGATCACATTCGGCTTGGAACGACTAAAGATTATCTGTGGGCGGAGTATGAGCGCGCCTTGAGCGCATTGCCGACGCTGCCTTGCAATGTGGGAGTTTGCCGCCGTTGCGGGGTATGCCGAGAATAGTATTTAGTATGTAGTATTTAGTATTTAGAAGCCGGATTCAATGCGGAATGCCGGTGAGGGAGGAGCGATGGGGCAGGAGCGTAAGGAGTGATACGAGTAAGAGTAGTAACCGGAAATCCGGACCATTACTCCACTCCACTCACGCCTGTTTTGGGCGGAACTTGTTTGGAGGACTTTCCGTCACTATGGATAGAGAGATCAATCGGTGAAACTGTTTTTCTGGATGGCTAACAGCTCACTGCTAACTGCTGATTCTGAGGTTTGATCATGGCATCATTCAAGTATTCCGCGAAAGACAGCCTGGGCCGGACTGTTACCGGCGTGATCGACGGTGACGACGTGTCCATGGCATCCAAGTCGCTTCACGGCAATGGCCTCTTTCCTTTGGAATTGAAGGAATTGCAGGCGGCTTCCCTCTCGGCTGGCTCGGTGGCGCCTAAGATCGGCATCTGGGAGGGGTTTGTCAACTACACGTTTCACCGGGTTCCGACCGCTGCCCTGTGCGACTACTACATCCAGCTTCAATCCCTGGTGAAAACAGGCGTCTCCCTGGCTCGCGCGATGGACCTCCTGGCCGGCGAAACCCCAAACGCCCGATTGAGGCAGATAGCCTTCCGCACCGCCCCTATCTTAAGCGGAGGCGGGAAACTTGCCGATGCCTGGGAAGCATATCCATGGATTTTTCCTTATCAACACATCGCATTCCTTCGTGCAGGCGAGTTCAGCGGAAGAATGGTGGAGGCGATACAGCAAATAATCAACTCGCTCGAGATGGAAAAAACCATTCAGCAGGAGAAATTGGTAATCGTAGTGGCAATACTTGTTCCGAAAATCTATATCCTGCTACTTCACGGCCTTGTTCCATATCTGCGCGCTACGATTGGGACGGTATGGATCTATTTCGCGATATACGTGGTGCTTCTTTTGCTTTACAGGTTTCTCAACCAGATTCCGGCAAGTAAGCGCGTTTTGGATAGGGTAAAGCTGTTCACCCTGCCGGGCGTGGGACTGTGCATACGAAAACTGGGCATGGCAAAGTATTTTCGCGCGCTTGAGGCGATGTTCGCGTCCGGCGTTCCTCTTCTTCAGGGATTGGAGCTTTCGTCCGGCGTGGTAGGAAATGATTATCTTGAAAGAAAGCTGAGAACCGCTGCTCCTCTGGTTGACAGCAACGTTAGCGTGGCCGACGCGTTAAAGAGCACTGGTCTGATTTCCAACTCCGAGTATCAGTTGCTTAGAACCGCCGATCAGGCCGGGCAAATGGAAGATATGGTAGGCAAGTTGGCCGAACGCAAGGAAGGCGAAGCGGAACGCGCTGTAACTAAGACCGTCAGCACGTATGCCGGAGTTCTATACGGCCTTGTAGTGATCTATGTTGCGTATATACTCATTACCTTCTATGCCGGGTACTTTGGCGGCATGCTGGACTCGGCGGACATTTAGACACGCCATCCTAGAGCAATCCGGGCGCCAGCAGCATTCTCTCCTGAATGTAATTATAAAACTTCTCGCTTGGCATCTCTTCGTGCCCGATCCTGGTCGGCGGGCCCTGTTTGCCCTGAACGAACATCAGATGGCTCTCAATCGGCGTGATGTCATGCCGAGGGTCAATGCGCAGAAGATGACGCAGCGAGCTGTCGGGAACGTCTATGCGCTCATCCTCGGGCTCCGCGGAGAGAAATGCCAGCCGGCGAATATCCGCCTCACCAAGGTCGAGCTTGGTATATTTTTCCTTGATATACCGAGACAAATCCTCGTCCTGATCCGAGAACACCGGCACGTGTTTCTCCAGCGTGTCGATTGCATCGGCCAGGAAGACTCCGACCGCAGCCCCGTATCCATAGAGCAGGCCACCGATTACAATGGCCGAATCGTCTGAAGCCCCGTGACCTCGGCGGAATCGGATGTAGAGGTACTCGAGATCGCCTGTATCCCGACCGCCGTCCGCAACTATCAAGCCGGTCTGCCGATAATAGTCGATCATATCCTCATGCGCACCGTGTGCCAGATCATCGGCGTTCAGTTGCAGCTTATCCATCACCTTTGTGTTCACCAGGTAGCATTTTCCACCGCCGATGGTGATGCCGTATTTCTTCTCCATCTCGAACCTGACGGTCGGATCGTCCCGCAGGCCGCCGATATACAAGCCTCTGAGGACGTCATGACCGGAGACTTCCATATGCCTGAACATGCTGGAACCGAGAAAACCGGCGCCGTGGCTGTTGAGGAGAGGGGGATTCTCGTCGCCGCCGATGACGAGATCGACGTACGCCTTAATCTCATCGATCAACTGCTGGCGCTCGGTTCGTACCCAGACCGGATCCAGATGGAGGGCGCTGGATATGTCATCGATCGACGTATTCGGGAATCTGTGCCCGTGAAAGGCTCCATGGCCTTCGTGCGTGTGACCCTGTATCGATTGGATAAGAATCAATCGCTCGATATCCCACGTGGTTCGCAGGTTATCGGTGGCGTCGAGTTCTCGAAAATCTCTCTGAATGAGATCATACGGAGCAATTCCATGGCGTTCGCTTTGCATGAGATATTTCTCCATTCAATAAACTATGAGTGCTTAGCGGTGGGTGGAGTGACCGGACTGCGCCCGTCGCCTCTAAGAGAATGCCACAGATGAGCTTGAAAGTCAAGAGGAGCACGGGGGAATGATGAATGATAAATTATGAACGATGAATTAGGGGATCGGACTGATGCGGCGCGTGCAATATGGTTCCGGAGTCTGACGCGTCTGAATATGTCCGGCTTGTCCGACCCAAACCTACGCGCGTACGCCCTTGGCCGCCATTGAAATCTTGGTGCCTGATTTGTTATAATTACCTTATCGCTGGCAGGCTGAAAAAGAACTTTGCCTGCGGAGGAAACGGCTTTGAGATTACGAGTTTTCACCCTGTTTTTCGCCCTTCTAATGGCTGGTTCGACATTTGCCGCAAGCATGCCGAACAAGCCTTCGAACGAACACTTCCAGAACGCAATCGCCCAGTACAGGGCCGGGAAGCTATCCGCCGCGGTTTCGGAACTGCATTCGGCGCTGACCGAGAGTCCGAATGATGCCAACTCCATGAACTGGCTTGGGTTCATCTTTATGCAGATGGGCAAACCGGATGATGCGATTCCTGTCCTGGAGAAAGCGGTTTCGATCAAAGCTGATGCAACCTCCTGGTTCAATCTCGGCAGGGCTTACCAGGCGAAGGACAGGCCAAAGAACGCGGTATCAGCGTTCGAGAAAGTCGTTGCCATCGATCCGAAGAATGCGGATGCCTGGTATAACCTCGGCAACCTCAGGCTAAAGCAGAAAAAGACCGCAGATGCGATAAAGGCGTATGAAACCGCTGCCACTCTTTCGCCGACGAACGCCGATGTAATGAATAACCTGGCCCAGGCTTATGTGATCAATCACGAAACGTCCATGGCTGTCGGACGCTACCAAAAAGCGGCTGAGTTGGCGCCGAAGGATGCGGCGATCCAGCTTAACCTCGGTCTGGCGCTGGAAAAGCTGGGAAGAACGGATTCGGCGATCACCGCGTTCTCCAAGGCGGTTGATCTGGATATGTCCAATTATTCTGCCAGAATGGCGCTTGGCGAGGCTTACACCGGCGCTAAAGAATCTGACCTGGCAATTGCACAGTTCCAGGCTGCGTCGCAGCTCAGACCGAAAGAGGTCGCCCCGCATATCGATCTCGCAGGCATATATACTCGTCGCCTGGATTCCGATAAGGCGATCGAGGAGTTGAAGGCAGCGTCCGCGCTCAAGCCTGACGACGCCGGAATTCTGACGAATATTGGCTGTATTTACTATAAGGACGGCAACGCGAGCGAGGCGGGAAAGGCCTTCCACAAAGCCATCGACGCTGATGAGGATTACGCTCCTGCGCACACCAACCTCGCCGTGCTGTATTCGGAAAAAGGCAAGTCTGCCGAGGCTGCGGCAGAGTGGCTAATAGTCCGCAAGCTCGATCCAAAGAATATCGCGGCGGCGCTGGAAGTTGCCAATGCGGATCTGGCGGCAAAGCGCTATCCGCAGGCATCCTCAGGATATCAAAGCGCCCTCAAGCTCGATCCAAAGAACGCCCACGCGCTTAATGGCCTCGGCTTGTGTGCGGAGAGACAAGGCAGGATTGCGGAGGCGATCAAGTATTATTCAGTGGCAGTTCAGGCTGATCCCAAGTTCGCGGTAGGGTATAACAACCTGGGTGTCGTTTACGAGAAGCAAGGCAGTGCCGCGAAGGCACTTGCCCAATACAAGAAGGCGGTTGACGCCGATCCCAACTGCAAGCCCGCCCGAAAGAACCTGGACAGACTTAGCGGAAGTGGTTAGTCCGGAATTCCCCTCCTTGATAAGAGCCTGTCCAGAGCGTAGCGAAGGAAGGGGTTAGGGGAGGTTCGGGGAAGCTTATCTTACACCCTGGCGTTTTCCGGATTGCCTATGCCGCCGCCATGAAGTAGGAGAGGAGGCTCCGGCAGCGCCGTGGAGTTTATCCTGAGCCTGTCGAAGGGCTCTGCTACCGAAGCATCTCTCGTCGTCGTTTAGATTTGGGAGCATCACCAACCAATACCTGATGAAATCCACATCGATCATAGTGAATCCTAAGAAGACGGGGGCCGTGGCGCTGGGCGCGGAGCTGGCGCAATGGCTGCAAGATCAACGCGTCCTGGTCATGGCCGAGCATGAAGGCGCTCTGGCTATGGGTGCGCCTCAGCTCTCCCGGGATGTTAAAGAGTTGGCGACCGCCGATTTTGCGCTGGTAATGGGCGGCGACGGCACTCTTCTGCATGCGAGCCACGCACTGGCTCCTGCCGGCGTGCCGATGCTCGCCATCCGATTTGGGAACTTTGGCTTCCTTACCGATACGATGCCGAAGGACGCGAAGTCTGCGATCACCAGGATCCTTGAGGGCGAGTATACCATCGATGAGCGGATGATGCTCCAGTCCAGGGTGTTCAGGGGAAATTCCGCGCTGCCGGTCAATATCGCGCTGAACGATATGGTGATCACAAAAGGGCCGCTCTCCCGCATGCTGCACCTTAGAATGTCGGTCAATGGCAGATACGTTTCCACCTATGCCGCAGACGGGCTGATCGTTGCATCACCGACCGGATCGACCGCATATTCTCTTTCAGCGGGCGGGCCACTCGTCGCTCCGGATCTGGAAGTGATCCTCATCACGCCGATTTGCCCGCATACACTGAATGCGCGATCTCTCATCATATCCAGTGGCCACACGGTCGAAGTAATAGTGGAGGGCGAGCATGAGGATACCGTAATGCTCACCGTGGATGGACAGTCGGGAATTCGGCTTGAGACAGGCGATACGGTTAGTATTGGACAGGCAAATCACAAAGCCAGGCTTCTTTGCGTGAGCGATATAAGTTTCTTCGACAAACTGCAATCCAGGCTGAGATGGGGCGACAGGTTCGACTCGTGAGGGGGAAATGATGAATGATGAACGATGGATGATGAATGGGGAAGGCGTGGAATTCCCAACTCATCACTCGTCATCATCACTCATCGCTTGTTGGCATGATTCATCATCTCTACATTCGAAACTACGCCGTAATAGACGAACTCGATCTTGACTTCGGGCCGGGGTTGAACCTCCTGACCGGCGAGACCGGGTCCGGCAAGTCCGTGATCGTGGACGCTATCGGCATTGCTTTGGGCGAGCGCACGGACTCGGATGCCGTTCGCACAGGCGCGGACAAAGCCGTAGTCGAGGCGGTTATCGGCGTCGAGGATTCGCCCGAAGTCTTGAGGATATTGGATGACGCCGGAATATCGCCGGAGGATGGGCGGATTATGGTCAGCCGTGAAGTCCAGGCAACCGGCAAGTCCCAATGCAGGATCAACGGCCGTGTATCCACGGTTTCGCTGCTGAAGGAGATTACGGATCACCTTGTAGATACCCATGGGCAGCACGAGCATCAGTTTCTGCTTCACTCTGAGCGGCATATAGACGTGCTGGACGCATGGTGCGGACCGGAGGCTGACACGCGCAGGGAGCAGGTTGCTGCAGGTTATTCAGAGCTCCGGCGTTTGCAGGCCGAGTTAAAACAACTGAAGGATGACGAGCGCGACCGTGCCCGGATGCTCGATTTGTATCAGTTCCAGGCGGACGAAATCGCCGCCGCCAAGCTGACGCCGGGTGAAGAGGACGAACTTCTCGCGGACAGAACCCGTCTGGCAGGCGCTGAGAAGCTCAGCGCCGGAGCATCGGCAGCCTTCGAACTGTTGGGCGAGAGGAGCGGCGAGGGCTGTGCGCTCGACGGCCTGAGAGAAGCAGTAGGGACCCTGCAAAGCATCGGCGATCTGGATGATCGGCTCGGGCCGATGGTCGAATCGCTTCAATCGGCGCTTTACAATATCGAAGATGCGGTCCGGGAGTTGAGGAGCTACCGCGACGGGATTGAGTTCAATCCGGAGCGCCTGTCTGATGTGGAAGAGCGCCTCGATCTCATACGGAACCTCAAACGCAAATATGGCGAATCGATCGAAGAGATTCTGAAATACGGGGAAAGTCTGCAATCAAAGCTCCAGACGCTGACAAACAGCGAGGATCGGGCGCTGGAGTTGGAATCGGCGATAGAGAGCGCCTCCCACGAGGCGATTTCGGCGGCGGAAAGCCTGTCGGAACTTCGCAGGCAGGGCGGGCAGACCTTTGCAAACGCGGTTGTGCGCGAACTGACCGGTTTGAACATGCCGCATGCTGTTTTCGAGTGCAGGCAGGAGCGCAAAGACCTCGATTATTCAGGGATTGACCGCGTCGAGTTCCTGATATCGGCAAACCCCGGTGAGCCGCCCAGACCGCTCGCCCGGATTGCATCAGGCGGCGAGATGTCTAGGATCATGCTGGCGATAAAATCAGCGACGGCAGCCGTTGCGAGCATTCCGACGATGGTTTTTGATGAAATCGATGTTGGCGTCGGCGGCAGAACGGCGGAGGTGATAGGAGAGCGGCTCGCGAACCTCGCCAAAGGCTCTCAGGTGCTGTGCATAACGCATCTTCCACAGATTGCCAGCCTGTCGGGGAACCATTTTTGCATTGAAAAGCGTCTTTTAGAAGATAGGACCGTCGTGAGGGTGAGGCAGCTTTCGGATGAAGAGCGCGTGGCGGAACTCTCACGTATGCTGGGTGGGGCAAAGCCGAGCGACACGGCGGTTCTCCATGCCCGCGAAATGCTGGGGATCGAGGAAGAGCATTTCGAGTTGAAGCCTTAAATGGGCTGGACGTTGGATA
>Ga0326727_10021962_pt1 | contig 12403 bp, 13 predicted proteins | sample MB2enrmetagenome_FD_207643 | JGI IMG/M metagenome (GOLD analysis project Ga0326727, IMG submission 207643) | Lab enriched peat soil microbial communities from McLean, Ithaca, NY, United States - MB29MY | ecosystem: Environmental > Terrestrial > Soil > Wetlands > Peat | place: USA: New York...
GCCCTCTTCCCAATGGACCGGCGCAGGCGCATCCGTTGGCGAGCCCTCAGGTGAACCGGCTTCCACCCAGGACTGGATGATCCGAATCTCGTCGGCGGTGAGCGAGGGATTGTTCGCGAAATGGCCGAAGCGCGGATTCGCAAACCAGGGCGGCATCTTCCGCAGCGTGACCTTTTCGCGGATATCCTTCGCCCAGGGCCGCACCTCGGCGAAGCTGGTAAGCGGCATGGGGGCGATCTCGCCGGCCCGATGGCACACCTGGCAGTGCTTCTGCAGGATGGGGAGGACGTCCTTATAGAAGACCGGAGACGATTCGGCCACTGCCGGCGCGGCTAGGGCAGTCCACGCCGCCAGCGCAGCTAAGAGAGGGTTCACTGATGTCCAGACGAACCGAATCGATTTGGACGTTACATCCCGCCGGAAGGGTACGATCATGAGCACCACTTGCCAGTGGTGTTCTTATCGAAAAATGCCTTATAATTCTCTTAGCTGGAGGAGCACCATGGCAGCGATCACCTCTGCTCAGACTGCGGGTCTGACCACTTCCGAAGCCCCCTTTATCGAGCAGGCCCGAGCGTCGGGCGACCTGTTCATTCGACAACCCTACGAACTGTATTCCGAAGAGAACCAGCAATCGTGGCGGACACTGTATGCACGCATTGTTCCGTGCTGGGAGCGCTACGCGAACCCGCAGTTTCTGCGCGGCGTCGGCTCGCTGTGCCTGGATCCGGAGCGCATCCCCCGGCTTGAAGACGTCAATCGGTTCCTGAATCCGCTTACCGGGTTTCAGGCGAAGGCCGTGAGCGGTTACGTGCCCGCGTTCCTGTTCTTCGATTGCCTCCGCAACCGCCAGTTTCCCACAACGATCACCATTCGCCGTCACGACAAATTGGATTATCTGCCCGAGCCGGACATCTTTCATGACATCGCCGGCCACGTGCCCATGCACACCGACAAGGCTTTCGCCGACGTGCTGGTGCGTTTCGGCGAGTGCGCGCACACCGCAGCCGAGCTGGTATCGGGCATTCGCGATCACGAGACGCGCATTCACGCGCTGACCAGCATCATCCGCGCCATGGCGCGCTTTTTCTGGTTCACGGTGGAGTTCGGGCTGATGCGGTCGCCGAGTGGCTTGAAGGTGTACGGCAGCGGGTTGCTCAGTTCTTATGGCGAGATCGGACACGCCATCGAATCGGCTGAGGTGCAACGCTACCCGATCCGGATCGAGTGGGCCATTAATCAGAGCTTCGAGATTGATCATTACCAGCCGCTGCTGTTCATTGTCGATTCGTTCGATCATTTGTTCAGTCTGGTGGGCGAACTCGAGAAGTGGATGAAGGACGGCAAGCTGAACAACGTTGCGCCCGGCGAGCCCAGGGTCAGCGAGACGGATCTGGAGAGCTTTCTGGGGCGGCAGGAGGGCTAGCCAGTTTCCACGGCCCAGATGCCCTCGAAGTTGGCAAAATAGGCCTGTACGTCAACAGCCGGTAGCTGCCCGCGCAAATATTCCGCGGCGTGTTGCAACTCCAACTCGTGATGCCGGGTTTCCGCCTGGGCATCGCCGCGGAATGCGTCCAACCCTCCGTAGGCGCCGCAATCGGAATGCACCATCAATATCACCAGCTTTGTTCCGTGCAGCCGGATGGAAGTTCGAAGCTGCTCCAGGACGAACTCGCGGTCGCTGTCGCGCGCCGGAGAGGCCAGGGCTTTCGCGCCACCGGCAATCTTGATCGGGTCTGAATTCACCACTCCAAGGCGTTTGAGAAACTTGCTGAAGCCCAGGTGGAAGCGGTTGTCAAAGCACCACACCACGGCCGCATCGCATTGATACTTGTCTCGCGGCGCGTCGAAATGGAAAACCTTTTTCATCGTGAACGCGCCGGCAATCCCCGCCCGAGCGCAACAGGATTACTGCGCCGGGTTCGCGGTTGTGGCGGCAGGTTTGTGCGTGGTGCTGTGTGTGGCCGTGTGATGCACTGGCGGCGGTCCCACCCGTTCGATCACGATGCGAGTGATGGTCACCGGAGAGAGCGGTTTGTCCTGACCGTTGCGGGGCACCTGGGAAATCTTGTCCGCCACTTCCTGGCCTTCCAACACCTGGCCGAAGATGGTGTAGCCGCCGTTGAGGCTCGGGTACGGCGCAACCGTGATGAAGAATTGCGAGCCGTTGGTATTCGGGCCGGCATTCGCCATGGCCAACACGCCCGGGCGATCGAACATGAGATCCGGGCTGTTCTCGTTGTTGAACTTATAGCCGGGTGTGCCCATGCCATTGCCCAGCGGATCGCCGCCCTGAATCATGAAATTGGGAATCACGCGGTGAAACGTGGTGCCGCTGTACAGAGGCCGTCGCGTGGGCTTGCCGGTGCGCGGATCGGTCCACGTCTTCGTACCCGATGCCAGACCGACGAAATTGTTCACCGCCAACGGAGACTGCTTCTCATAGAGCTTTACCTTGATGTCGCCCATCGATGTTTTGATGGTGGCGTAAAGGCCGGGCTCGCGCGCGGGTTTTGCGGCGGTCGCCTTCGCCGTGGCAGGTTGAGACGCGGCTGCGGGCGCCTGATCGAGATTCCTGGGCGTCCCGATAATCACTGCATCGCCATCCGCTGTACCTGGAGCCGCCAGCGGAGCGGCATCCTGCGACGTAGCTGTCACAAGACAGAAACAGATCAATCCGAGTGCTTTCATCACCCCCGATTATACTGGAGCATTCCGGTATGAGAACTCGCGTCCTCCTGGCTTGTTTTGTTTTCCTCTCCGCCTGCCTGAGCGCTGAAGAGGTCACCGTCACGGTGCTGGCTACTACGGACCTGCACGGCAACATTTATCCATACGACTATTACACCGGCAAGCCCGCCGACCGCGGCCTCGCAAAGATCGCCACGTTGATTCGGCACGAGCGCCAGGACAATCCCAACAACATGTTGATTGATTGCGGCGACACCATTGAGGGCACGCCGCTCGAGTACGTGTATCAGCACTGGCAGGAGACTGGGAAACTGCCGCTGGACATGTCCTTCACGGGCGCGCCGCTCACCGCCGATCCGATGATGCTCTCTATGAACGCGCTTGGCTACGACGTGATGGTGGCGGGCAACCACGATTTCAACTTCGGCCTGCGAAACCAGATGGCCGCGCGAAGGCTGGCTCATTTTCCGTGGATCTCGGCGAACACGAAGACGGAGCTCGGCGATAAAGTGGAGCCCTTTGCGCCGTGGATGGTGAAAACGGTGGCAGGCGTGAAGGTGGCCATCGTCGGTATCACCACGCCCGGCATTCCGCAATGGGACCCGCCGGAACATTATGCGGGCTATCGTTTCGTGGGTGGGCGCGCCGCGGCGCAAGAAGCGGTCGAGAAAGTGAGGGCCGCCGAGCATCCGGATATCGTCATCGTGGCCGCGCACTCGGGTCTGGGTCAGCCGTCGGCGAACGGACCTGTGCCGGAAATGGCCGAGAACATGATGGACGATGTTGCCACTCACGTCCCCGGCATCGACGCGATCATTTTCGGACACACGCATCTCAGCGTGCCCGGCATGCGCATCGGCAGCGTTCTGCTGATGCAGCCGAAAAACTGGGGCATTTCGCTCGGGCGGATGGATCTCAAGCTGACGCGCGAGGAGGACGGGCCGTGGAGAATCGTCAGCAAGGAAAGCCGCCTGATCCCGGTGACCGCGGACACGGTCCCCGACCCGCAGATTCTGGAAATCGGCAAGCCTTATCACGAACTCGCTGAACGATATCTCAACACGCCCGTGGCCAGCGCGCCCGAGGCGCTGGATACGAAGTTCTCGCGTATTGAGGACACGGCCGCCATCGATGCGATCCAGCAAGTGCAGCTCGACGCAACGCATGCCGACGTGTCGTTTGCGAGCTCCTTCAATCCGAACGTGCACATCGCCAAAGGACCGGTGACTGTGCGGCAGCTTGCCGCGCTTTATCTCTACGACAACGAGCTGTACCTGATTGCCGGCACTGGCCGCATGGTGCGCGAGGCGCTGGAGAACGCTGCCCGCTGGTTTCTCACCTGCCAGGCCGATTGCCACGGAGAGACGCTGCTCAACGAGCACATCATTGGATACAACTTCGACATGGCCGAGGGCGTGGATTATGAGATCGATTTGAAGCAACCGGAAGGCCAGCGCATCAGGAATCTTCGGTGGCATGGACAACCGCTCGCCGACGATCAGCCATTGCGGATCGCGCTCAACAATCATCGCGCCGGTGGCGGTAGTGGCTTTGGCATGTTCACGGGCGCGAAGCTGCTGTGGCAATCGCACGAAGACATTCGCGACATGATGGTGCGTTATTACAGTCAGAAGGGCGTGCTGCCGTCACGCGCCGAGAACAACTGGCACGTGGAGCCCGCCAGCGCGCTGGAGACGCTGGAGAGGGAGGCCAACGAGGACGCCGAGAAGCAGAGCCACGTCAATCGATGATTTGCGATTGGCTGACCGGCTTCGCCTGATACACTCACTCGCATGACCAGCGGCGCCAGCCCCCAGCCGCGTTCGACAAAGACGAATTCCATGACGACCTCGTCGGGCCACTGGATGGTGTTGGCTTTGCTGGTGGCCTCGGTCGCGATCAACTACATCGACCGCGGCAATCTGTCCGTGGCCGGCCGCGATATCGCCGCCGAATTGCGACTCCCTCCCGATCGGCTCGGTCTGTTGTTTTCGGCGTTCTTCTGGACATACGCGCTGTTCCAGATCGCGGCGGGCTGGGTGATCGATCGCTACAACGTTGTCCGCGTCTATGCCGTTTGCTATCTGATCTGGTCGATGGCGACGGCCTGCACGGGTCTGGTGTCCAGCCTAGGCGCACTGTTCGCGTTACGTCTGGTGCTGGGGACCAGCGAATCGGTAGCGTATCCTTCCTATTCGAAAATCATCGTGGCGAATTTCCCTGAGGAGCGCCGCGGCATGGCCAATGCGCTCATCGATGCAGGTTCGCGAGCGGGCCCGGCCGTCGGCGTCTTCATCGGCGGGCTCATTCTGGAAAGCTTCGGCTGGCGCGTGATGTTCCTCGCGATCGGCGGCGCAAGCCTGCTGTGGCTCCTGCCCTGGATGGCGATCGCGCCGCGCGTGGCTGCCGAACCAGCTTACATTAGATCCGCCGGTGACGCCGGCTTCCGCCAGATTCTCGGCCATCGCGAATCCTGGGGCTCTTTCTTTGCCCTCTTCAGCGGAAATTACGCCTGGTACTTCCTGCTCACGTGGATTCCGCCGTATCTGCTGATGGAGCGGCATTACAGCCGGCACGCCATGGCCATCTACGGCTGGCTGCCCTTCGCCGCGCTCGCCGGGTCGTCTCTAATCGGCGGCTGGCTTTCCGATCGGCTCATCGCGCGGGGTGCGGCGGCAATTACGGTGCGGAAGACGTTCGTGGTAACGGGCCTGACCTTCGCCACTATTCTGATCGCGTCATCCATCAGCCACGACCAGACGGCCGCGATGGCGCTGATGATCGTCGCCTGCGTGTCGCTCGGCTTATACAGTTCCAATATCTGGGCAGCAACACAGGCGATGGCCGGTCCCCAGGCGGTGGCGAAATGGACCGGCATGCAGAACGCATTTGGAAATCTGGCCGGGGTCACGGCCCCATACTTCACCGGATTGATCGTGCGCAACACCGGCTCGTTTCACCTCGCCTTCGTGAGCGTGGGAGCGGTTCTGGTGCTGGGAGCCGCGTCGTTTCTAACGCTGATCCGGCGCACCGCGCCTATCGTTTGGAAACAAACCGGGGCTGTCGCTGTGCCAAACTAAGAGATCAGTGGCCTGGTTCACACGACAAAAGCCTCCGGTGGGAGCGCCGCCCGCGGAAGGGGAGCGCCGTCTCCGCACCGAAGGTCTTTGGCAAAAGTGCGAACACTGCGGCGAGATTATCTGGCGAAAGGCTCTCGAAGATAACCAGCAGGTTTGCCCCAAGTGCGCCTGGCACTTTCGCATCGATGCTCGCGCCCGCCTGGCGACCCTGCTTGACGATGGAGTCTACGAGCAACTGGATGCCGATCTGGTTTCCACCGATCCGCTCGGGTTCGTCGACTCGAAGCCATATGTAGAACGGCTGGAGAGCATGCAACAGGGCACTTGCCTGAAGGACGCCCTCATTTCCGTCGCCGGGAAATTGAACGGCCGCAAGGTTTACCTCTGCGTGATCGAGTTGAAGTTTATCGGCGGCAGCATGGGCGCGGTGATGGGCGAGATGATCACGCGGGCTATTGAACGCTCGCTGGAGAGCCGCACGCCGTTGATCATCGTCTCCGCTTCCGGAGGCGCGCGCATGCAGGAAGGCGCGGTCAGCCTGATGCAGCTGGCCAAGATCTCGGCGGCGCTCATGCGTCTCGACGACGCCGGGGTTCCCTTCATCAGCGTCCTCACGGACCCGACCACAGGCGGCGTTACGGCCAGTTTCGCCATGCTGGGCGACCTGAACATCGCCGAACCGGGCGCGCAGATCGGATTCGCCGGGCCGCGAGTGATCGAGCAGACCATCCGGCAGAAGCTTCCCGAGGGCTTTCAGACCAGCGAGTTTCTGCTGGCGCACGGGTTCCTGGATGCCGTAGTGAAGCGCGGGGAGATGAAGGCGTTCATCGGACGGGCGCTGGATTTCTTCGTGGGATAGACGCGGGTTCATGCATCTTGCAGCAGAATGCATTCTGTTGCATAATGGCATCAGGAGTACAGAATGCCTCTCCTTCAAGTCCGCGACGTCCCCGAGCACATTTACCGTTTGCTTGCCGAGCAGGCAGAGCGCGAAAGGCGCAGCCTGGCCCAGCAGGCGGTTGCCGTGCTGGCTCGCGGCCTGCAGGTGGAAGTTGACGCCAAGTCTCGACGGCGCTCTTTGGTGGACAGTATTCTCTCTGGTCCTCCGGACCGGCGGCGCGAACTTTCCGATCCCGCGCGCCTGATTCGTGAGGACCGGCAACGGTGAAAGTGGTCCTCGACGCCAGTGCTGCGATAGAGACCGTCTTCGGCAGAAAGCAGGCTTCACGCCTGGGAGGCATTCTGGCGGAGGCCGATATCGTTCTCGCACCCGACCTGCTCGTGCCCGAATTGGTCAATACAATCTGGAAATTCCATCAGTTCGAAAGCCTCCCCCTGGACGAGTGCCATCGTTCGCTCAAGGCCGCGCTCGGTCTCGTAGATGCTCTCGTTCCGTCAATGGAGATTCACAGCGAAGCATTCCTGCTGGCAAGGACAGCGCGCCGGCCTGCTTACGACATGTTCTATCTCGCGCTGGCACGCCGTGAAGACGCGGTCCTGCTGACTACAGACGCAACGTTGCGGAAAGAAGCGGAGCGTCAGGGTCTCCGCGTTTCGTAGCCGGTCATCCCAGCTCTTTCAGCTCATACCCGTGGTCGGCGATGCCGGCCATCAGCACCTCCGACGAATGCCCGTGATGGGCGAAGATCTGGCGGATGAGGTCGGTCACGCTCTCGTAACCGCGCTCGTAGAAAACGAGAATTGAGGGGCCAGCTCCGCTCAGCACCGAGCCGAGCAGACCCGGGGCGCGTAACCGCAGAATCTCTTCGAGACCGGGCACCAGCGGCGCGCGATAAGGCTGATGAAAGCGGTCCTGCAACGCGGCGGGGAACGCGCTGGTTGTTCCGGTGGCGAGCGCCGCAATCAGCAGGGCGGAACGCTGCACATTGAAGATGGCATCCTGGCGGCTGTACGACTCAGGCAGCACTGCGCGAGCCTGCACCGTCGGCAAAATGAAATCGGGAACAACAATGGCGATCCCGTACCGCTTGGGCAACTCCAATCGCACCGCGCGCGCCACTCCTCCGCTATCGATCGCGCTGGCCACGATGGAGCCAAGCACGCACGCGGCGACGTTATCCGGGTGCCCTTCGATTCGCGCCGCTTCGTCGAGTATCCGCAACGGCTTCCAGCGCAGACCCAGCAACTGATCGGCAATCACGACTCCCGCCGTGAGCGCAGCCGCACTCGATCCCAGGCCCTTACCCAAAGGAATATCGTTGTCGATTTCCAGTTCCACCGGCGGCAGTTCACTCCCCGTGTCGGCGGCAACCGCCAGCGCCGTCTGCCAGATGAGATTCTCAGGAGTCGTGGGAATCGACTCCGCATCGCGTCCCAGCGAGCGAATGGATAATCGCTCCGCTCGGCGAAACCGGCAGGTCAGATAGATTTCCAAAGCGAGGCCAAGCGCGTCGAATCCCGGACCCAGGTTCGCGCTCGATGCGGGAACCCGCAGCTCCCACCACGGACTCTCAGGCATCTTGTCCTTTATTCGCCAGGCTGACTCTGCGGCCTTCACGGCACGATTGGTAGACAGACATCACCAGTTCGAGCGCGCGGAAGCCCTCCTCGCCCGACGAACAAGGTTGCCTGCCGGTGCGAATCGCGTCGCCAAAATCCTGAAACTGGCGCTCGAACGATTCCAGCGAAATGGCTATTGGATCGGAAGAACCGGAGCTGATCTCGCGCGCGATGGGCGCCGGTTCACCCGCGTCGTCCTGCACGTCCCACGATGTCAGTTTGTCGCCTGTGATAATCGCGGTTCCTTTTGTTCCGTGGATCTCCACGCGTTCACTATATCCAGGCCAGAAGGCCGTCGATGCCTGAATAACGCCCGTAGCACCCGAAGCGTATCGCAAGACGGCGGATATCACGTCTTCCGATTCGATGGCGTGCATCGCGCTGATTTTCCAAGCGCCGAACACATCAGTCACGGCTCCGGCAAGGAACAACAGGACGTCCACCTGGTGAATCGCCTGGTTGATGAGCGCGCCGCCGCCTTCAACGTCCCATGTTCCCTTGCCCGGTCGCGCATAGTATGCGGGCGAGCGATGCCATTTTACATACGCGTCCGCCTGCAGGATTCGCCCAAGGCGGCCGGCCGCGATGGCGCGCTTCAGGAACCGCACGGAATCGTCGAAGCGGTGCTGGCTGACCACATGCAACAGGATGCCCGCGCCCCGCGCTGTCTCCACCATCTCGCGCGCTGTGGGGAGATTCGTCGCCATCGGCTTCTCAACCTGAATGTGCTTTCCTTGCGCGGCGCAAAGCTGCAGGGGCTGCAAGCGAAAATCCGGCAGCGTGCACACGTCAACGAAATCCAGACGGGGGTCGCGGCACACGTCTTCCCAACAGGACACGAACGCACAACCGTGCTGAGCGGCAAAATCGCGCCCGGTTTCTTCGCTGCGATTCGCGCACACAGTCAGCTCATATCCAATATTCCGGTACGCGCGGGCATGTTTGTGGGCGATCGCGCCAGTGCCGATAATTCCAACTCGCATGCAGGGATGTAACCATTATGTGGGACGCATGTATGGAACACGTGGGGCAGCCGCGTTTTTGCTATATGGGACACGCGGCGACAGCCGCGTACTCGTACGCAGCGAAGCTTCCGCCGCTTGTCCGCACAGCGCATGCTACATTTGGAAAAACAGCCGGTTTTCCCCCGTTTTTCATGTCTGATGAGTTAACAACAGGAGCGCGGTTCGAGCGTCTGGTCGCGCTCATGGCTCGCCTGCGCGCGCCCGGCGGCTGCCCGTGGGATCGCGAGCAGACCTTCGATTCCATCAAGCCGTACACGCTGGAAGAGACCTACGAAGTGCTCGACGCCATTGACCGGCGCGACTGGAACGGCCTCGCCGAAGAGCTCGGCGATTTCATGCTGCAGGCGGTGTTCTATGCGCAGATGGCCAGAGACGAAGGCCGGTTCGGTATCGACGATTCGCTGGATGCAATCTGCGAAAAGCTGATTCGCCGTCATCCTCACGTGTTCGGCGACGGGCAGGCGAACACGGCCGACGATGTTAAGACGCGCTGGGATCAGATAAAAACCGAAGAGAAGAAGGAGCGCGGCGAAGCGCCGAAGAATCTGCTGGCTTCGGTCCCCCGCAACATGCCCGCGCTGGTGGAAGCACAGCAGATCGCATCGAAGGCCGCCAGGGCCGGTTTCGACTGGGACAACATTGAGCAGGTGATCGCGAAGCTGCACGAAGAGCTGGACGAGTTGCGCCGCGCGCGGGACACCAGCAACCCCGCCGAAATCGAAGACGAACTGGGCGACATGCTTTTCGTAATCGTCAACATTGCGCGCTTCCTGAAGGTAGATCCCGAGCAGGCCCTGCGCCGGACCAACGCGAAATTCCGTCGGCGTTTCGGATACGTGGAAGAACAGCTCGCCGGACGTGGCCGCAGTTTGGCCGAGTCCAACATCGACGAGATGGAAGAGCTCTGGCAGGAAGCCAAGCGGTCCAATGGCTGAGATCCGTGCCGTCACTGCCCACGATGAGATTCGTGAGGCGGTGCGGTTGCAACGCGAAATCTGGAGCTTCGAGGACATCGACCTGTTGCCGCCCCGCTTCTTCGTGGTCGCATCGAAGATCGGAGGGCAGGTACTGGGCGCGTTTGACGCTTCGCGGATGATCGGTTTCTGCATCGCCGTCCCAGGCGTGAAAGCGGATGGCGCTTCTTACCTGCACAGCCACATGCTGGGCGTGCTGCCCGAGTATCGAAACGCGGGCGTCGGGCGCGCTTTAAAGCTGGCCCAGCGAGATGAGTCTATGTCGCGCGGCATCGATCTGGTGGAGTGGACTTTCGATCCGCTGGCCCTGAAGAATGCATTCTTCAATGTGGAGCGGCTGGGCGCGATTGCGCGGCGCTATATTCACAACCAATACGGCGCCACCAGCAGCCCTCTGCATGGCGGATTGCCGACGGATCGATGTGTGGCCGAATGGTGGCTGCGCTCGCCGCATGTGGAAGCGATTGTGAATGGTCAGGCATGGGAGCGTCCGGCGGTCCGGCGGCGTGTTTCTGTACCCGCACAAATGGCGAACCCCCACACAACTCAGGCGGCCACTGCTGACGCACTCGAGCGCGCCTTCGCCGATGGCCTCGCCGTGATCGGCTTCGAGAGAACAGACGACGCCGGAACCTATCTGTTGGGCAAATGGGAATCGCACTAGACCGAATCGTATTGCGCGAGATCCGCATGCCGCTGGTGCACTTCTTTGAGACCAGCTTCGGCCGCACCGCGGAACGCCGAATCGTCATAGTCGAAGTTTGCGCCGATGGCCTGTCCGGTTGGGGAGAGGTCACCTGTGGCGAACACCCGTTCTACAACGAAGAGTGGACCGATTCGGCGTGGCTGATTCTGCGCGATTACGCCGTGCCGGACGCTCTTGCCGGCACAAGTTCGCGGACGTCATTCATACGCGGACACTACATGGCGCGGGGCGGTCTCGAAGCGGCAATGTGGGACCTGGAAGCGCGCCGCAACGGAGTGCCGCTGTGGAAGCAGATCGGCGGTGGAGCGCGTCGCGAGATTCCCTGCGGCGTCTCCATCGGCATTCAGGATTCCGTGGATGAGCTGCTCACGAAGATCGACACCGAGGTCGAGGCCGGCTACCAGCGCATCAAAATCAAGATCAAACCGGGATGGGACGTCCTCGTCGTCAACCAAGTCCGCAAACGATTCCCGCAGATCCGGCTGATGGCTGACGCGAACTCCGCCTACACGCTCGCCGATGCGGACCACCTGCGCCGCCTCGACGAATTCTATCTGATGATGATCGAGCAACCGCTGGCTCACGACGACATCATCGACCATGCCGAGTTGCAGGCAAAGCTGGCCACCCCCATCTGCCTCGACGAATCGATTCTCTCGGCACATCATGCTGAACAGGCCATCCGGCTGCGGGCGTGCCACATCATCAACATCAAACTGGGCCGCGTGGGCGGATTTGCCGAGGCGCGCCGAATTCACGATGCCGCCGTCAAGGCCGGCATTCCCGTGTGGTGTGGCGGCATGCTGGAATCGGGCGTTGGACGCGCGCACAACATTGCATTGTCCACCCTGCCAGGCTTCGTTTTGCCAGGCGACGTCTCGGCCAGCCGGCGCTATTGGACGCGAGATGTTGTGATGCCTCCGGTTGAGGTAAACGCGGCTGGTTGCATCGCGGTGCGCGACGAACCCGGATTAGGCTACGAGATCGACCACGATTATCTGGAGAGCATCACTGTCCGGCGGGAAGCGATCAGCCGATGAACGTGCGGCTTTACGCTCTCATCTTCGCGATGGTGACGTTCTACTCGGTGAACTACATCTTCGCGCGGTTCGCGTTGCGGGATTTTCCGCCGGCACAGTTAACGGCAGTGCGATCTGCCATAGCCGCGCTCGTCATGTCGGCGATCTGGCTCTCGCGGCGCCGGCCCACATTGACCCGGCGGGATCTCGCATCGCTCGCGCTTCTCGGAATATTCGGCGTGACATTAAATCAACTTCTGTTCGCGTTTGGCGTGCAGCGCACCAGCGTGGCTCACGCGTCCATTCTGAGCGCGATGGCGCCGATTATGGTGCTGCTGATTGCCGCGTCCATCGGTCAGGAGCGAGTCACATTACGTAAAGCCGGAGG
>Ga0326727_10021963_pt1 | contig 12403 bp, 9 predicted proteins | sample MB2enrmetagenome_FD_207643 | JGI IMG/M metagenome (GOLD analysis project Ga0326727, IMG submission 207643) | Lab enriched peat soil microbial communities from McLean, Ithaca, NY, United States - MB29MY | ecosystem: Environmental > Terrestrial > Soil > Wetlands > Peat | place: USA: New York...
ACTTTATCCGCAACACGCTTACCGACGCCAACAACTGGTTCAACGATCTGAATGGAATCCCGCTGCCACCGGTCCATCGCAACAACTTTGGCGGAACAATCGGCGGACCCATCTTCAAGAACAAGACCTTCTTCTTCTTCGACTACGACGGTACGCGGCAAAGCGCAGCCGGAACGTACCAGGCTGGTGTGCCCACCGAGGCCGAGCGCACCAACGGCGACTTTGGCGAGGTGTGCACGACGCAGGGCGGGACCTTTGACAACACCGGAATGTGCAGCGTTCCTGCAGGACAGATCTGGGACCCATATACGGGAGTGTATGTGGCCAACCAGGAAGGGGCGGGGCCGGTGCGCAACGCCTTCATCCCGTATAACAACATTGGCGCCTACACAAGCCCTGGAAATCCGAATCTGGCGGGCACGCCGTACCAGTTGCCTGGCGGGCCGGGGAACCTGATCGATCCGATCGCCAAGGAACTCATGAACCTGTTTCCACAGCCCTCGCAGAACATGACGAACCCGACGATCTACGACAACTGGATCGCATCGGGAGCGGGACATTATCCAAACGACCAATGGGACTTGAAGATCGATCACAGCTTTAGCCAGAAGAACCAGATGAGCGCCAAGTACAGCCACGAGTGGAACAGCTCTGTTTCGTTCAACTGCTTTGGCAATTTTGCCGATCCCTGCGCGGGTGGCCCGAATAAAGGTTCGGCGCATCTGTTTACGCTGAACGACACGCACACCTTTACCAAGACGCTGTTGCTGACGGCGATACTGGGCTTTACGCGAGGAGCCGAGCGCATCAGCGCGTATAACGGGGATGGCGGAGTCACCGATCCGCTCCAAAAACTCGGATTCCCCGAGTATTTGAATTCGAACGGCTTCATGGGCGTGCCCGCCATTTTCATCGATCAGTCAACGTATTACACAGCCGGATATACGAATATCGGCGGCGATCCGTACGGGAATTACAAGCAGGGACAGGATACAGGTCAGCTCACGATTGCGCTGAGCAAAGTGATCGGCAATCATGATCTGAAGTTCGGATTCGAGGGCCGCCTCCACCAGATGAACTACATTCAGACCAACGCGCCGGATGGGATTTTCGGCTTCGATCGATCTGGTTCATCAGCGTGTCCATACGATTTTGCAGACTGCGGCGGAGACGGAATGGCCAGCTTCATGATGGGCCAGATGAACAGCGGTACCTACTACGAAATCCAGGATCAGCCAGCCACCGAGGACCGCCAGTATGCGTGGTATGCGCAGGAAAACTGGAAGGTGGACAAGCAGTTGACCCTGAACATGGGGCTGCGCTACGACGTATCGAAGCCCAGAACCGACCGCCACAACCGGCAGAACTGGTTTGACCCGGCCGTCAAATCGCCGCTCCAGGTTTCGGGGCTGCCAACGCTATACGGGGGCGAAGTCTTTGCCAGTTCCGGCGAACGCACGATCGTAAATGACGACTGGAAAGATATCCAGCCGCGTTTTGGCTTCGCCTGGCAGGTCTTGCGCCTCACCGTGGTTCGCGGCGGATACGGCATCTACTATTCGCAGCCTCGTTCCGGGGCCACCGGCGTAGCGCCGTACGGCTCGCAGGGATTCAACCAGTACACAACCGCGGTCATCACATATAACAACGACGGCGCGACCCCCTACCTGCACTTGAACAATCCCTATCCGAATGGCTTGATCCAGGCTCCCGGCAACAAACTCGGCCTGATGAACGATGTAGGTTATGGCGCCAACGGGCCGCTGCGTAGCATGACAAATACGCCTTATGAACAGAGTTGGAGTTTCGGCGTGGAACACCAGTTTCCCTGGAATGTAGTCTTCAGCGCCATCTACGTTGGCAAGAAGGGAACGCATCTCTACTTCTCCGGCGCCAACTACATCAACCACCTGGGGCCGCAAGTAGAGGGATACTCCCTGGATCAGATCAATAACCTCACCAATCTGGTGAACAACCCATTCTACGGAGTTATTACGGATCCCAACAGTTACCTTTCAGCTCAGCAGGTGCAGGAACTGTACCTGCAGCTTCCGTACCCTCAATTCCCGGGAGGCGTTACAACGGATGCATGGCCGATCGCAAATTCGACATATCACTCATTGCAACTGGTGGCGGAAAAGCGCTACTCCAACGGTCTGCAATTCCTGGCCAGTTGGGTATGGTCGAAGTCGATCGACGATTCATCGGTTCCGGACGACAACACGACCTGGCTGGGCAGCTTCACGAGCCTCCAGGATCCGAACAAACCGTGGCTCGAGCGCAGCCTATCCACGTTCGACATTCCCAATGTCGTTCAATTCAGCTACACCTACGATCTGCCCTGGGGGCGCGGCAAGGCCTTGTTAGGCAAAATTCCGGCCGCCCTGGATACAGTGTTTGGCGGATGGAAGACCAACGGCGTGTGGCGGATTAACGGCGGCAGGCCTCTCGCTTTTACGACATATGACGGCACTTCGCTGCCGACCTATGGAGCCCAGCGGCCGAACCTTACCGGGAAGCCGCAACGCACTCATGGGAAGGACTCAGTCTGGATCAACAACTACATCTCGAATCCGGATGTGGTCCAATTGCCGCCCGTATATACGCTGGGCGATGCGCCCCGGGTGACCGGAGCGATCCGTTCGCCTCTGGCATTCAACACCAGCATGTCGGTAAACAAGGATCTCTCACTGGCGAGAGTGCGCGAAGGGATGACGCTGGAACTGCGGCTGGAGGCGGAGAATGCGCTCAATCACCCGGTCTTCGGTACGCCGGACACGTCGGTCGACGATCCGAACTTCGGGATCATCAGTTACACATCCAACTCGCCGCGTCAGGTGCAGTTGGGCGTCAAGGTGACCTTTTAGCCAAATGAAGAGATCCGCGGGGCGGAGGGCGCCCAGGCCGATGGAGAGGATTGCCTGCAACGCTGAGTCCCTGGCCGAGTGCATCACCGGGCAAACTCCTCAGAATCTCCATATCGGTTGTGAAGCAGGAGCTTTCCGCGTCTTCGACGGTTTATAGTTTGCTCTAATGTTTCAACGTCGCTGGCTGTTCAACTTAATTCGCTCGCCGCTTTAAGGCGGGCCCCGTTTTACTCACTGTGGTTTCGAGGGATCGAATATGAGCTTTTCATCTTTACAAAAGCTGGTTATCTCAGCCGCCATTCTCTGTTGCGCGATGAGTTTTCGCCCGGCGGCGATAGCACAAACCGTGCATGTGGATATAACCGATGGGAAAGGGATCGCATTCGACCCGGATAAGGCGATGGGAACGACCATCGACATTCTTCCGGCGACGGACCTGGACAAGGTGTACTCTGAGCCGATCGTGAAAGCAGGGCTTTCAGCAGGCTGGGGACCCATTTCGTACCGGCAGAACACTGAATTGACGTATGACGCGTGGCACTGGAACCCGAACGGAAAGTGGAGCGATGATGAGCACAAGAGAGGGTATTTCGTTGGCAGCGCGGAGCCGCAGGCGTTTTTGAGCAGGTCTTACGGATACCGGCTTCCGCACCGGGGAACCACGCGCTCGGACTCCGGACAGGATGAGTATTCGCGCATGACGGATGGGGACCTGTCGACTTACTGGAAGAGCAATCCATACCTCACCAGTCGATTTACGGGGGAGCCGGATTCCGCGAATCCGCAGTGGGTAGTGATTGAATTCCCGCTGCTCCAGGAGATCGATGCGATACAGATCGCGTGGGCAAACCCCTATGCAACCAGGTACGTGGTGCAGTACTGGACGGGAAAAGAACATGCGCTGGACAAGCCGGCGGATGGCTTATGGGTGGAGTTTCCCCATGGTGAAGTAACCGGAGGCGCCGGCGGAGACAAGGTGCTCCGGCTCGCGGACCATCCCGTTCAGACGCGGTTCCTGCGTATATGGATGACAGAATCCTCTAATACCTGCGACACGCATGGAGCCGGCGACCCACGAAATTGCGTGGGGTACGCCATCTCAGAAATCTCGGCGGGTGACTTTAATTCGCTCGGCCAATTTGTCGACATCATGAAGCACGAGCCGGGACAGGCGCAGACCATCACCCAGGCATCGTCGGTGGATCCATGGCACACCGATGATGGCATGGTGTCTTCTCGCGTTCAAACAGGATTCGATCTCTTCTTCACGAGTGGCTACACCAATCACCTGCCGGCAATGATTCCGATTGCCATGATTTATTCAACTCCGGAGGACAGCGCGGCAGAAATTGCGTACATCGAAAAGCGGGGCTATGCGATTTCCTATGTCGAGATGGGTGAAGAACCGGACGGAGCCTATATGCTGCCGGAGGACTACGCGGCACTCTATGTGCAATGGGCAGCGGCGCTGCACAAGGTCGATCCGGGGTTGAAGCTGGGAGGCCCTGTGTTCACCGGTGAGAACGCCGACATCAAGACGTGGCCCGATGCGGAGGGGCGCACGTCTTGGTTGGGCCGGTTTATCGACTACCTGAAGGCTCACGGAAAGTTGGGCGAGCTGGCATTTGTTTCCTACGAGCATTACCCGCTGGATCCATGCCAGGTGAATTGGTCGGATTTATACCGCGAGCCGAAGTTTGTGGATGACGTTTTGGATGCCTGGCGCGAAGACGGAGTGCCGAAAGATGTGCCGTTGATGATCACGGAGAGCAATGTATCGTGGTCGCTGACTGATCCCATGCAGGATGTGTTTTCAGCATTGTGGCTTGGAGACAGCGTGGGAACGTTCTTGACGCGAGCTGGAGCGAATGCCGTGTACTACCATTCGCCTGTGCAGCCGGAACCGTTGCGGCCGGGATGCCACTCCTGGAGCACCTACGGGAATTTCGTTTCCGGCGAGCACCTTGATATCAAGCAGTACACGGCGCAGTATTTCGCCGGCCAACTCCTGAATCTGGACTGGGTGGAGCACGGCGGCGGAGTGCATTTCATTTACCCGGCCACGGTGGATTTGCACGACGATGCAAAACGCGACCTGGTTGCGGCGTTCGCGGTAAAGCGGCCGGACGGGCAATGGTCGCTGCTGATGATCAACAAAGACCCCAGCAATCCACACACGGTAAAGATTTCGTTTGAGGATGGAGGAAAGGAAACTACGGCGCGGTTCCTGGGGCAGGTGAGGACGGTGACGTTTGGCCCATCGGAGTATGTGTGGCACTCGTCGGGAGCTACGAGTCATGCGGATCCCGATGGGCCACCCACTCGCAACGTCGTGGAGTGGAAACAGGGCCAGGAAGTGCTGCTGCCGAAGGCGTCGATGACGGTGCTGACGGGGAGAATCGGCGGGCGGTAGCCCCGCAGCGGCTGAACAGAGGGAACTCTCACCGGCATCTATCAGCGGTCATTACGACCGGGAATCTCCGGCACTCGGCAAAGCGCCGGTTCGGGAGGGCCGCTTCGCGTCGAGGCTACTGTTTAGTATCGAGCGGGTGCCTTGAGTCCTCGTAAAACTGGTTTTGCAGTTTGAGGCTCACGTCGTCTGCCTTGATGGCCTTGAGAGCCTCGGCGATCTTTTGCGCCCACTGTTTTTGGTCGTACTCGCCCAGTTCCTTATTGCCCGCTTCACCCTGGCCTGCGTAGTGATTGGGGAAGCGCGCATACCACCAGATGCCGGTGTAGACGGTGCCGGGCAGCGACTGGCGGTCGAGATCCGCGCCCGACTCCTGCTGGGCGCGATCCATGTCCACCAGGTCGGGGCGGGCCACCAGCATCAGCGAGGTCTCAGCCTCACCGGCGTGCCCGTCGACGTGCGTCTTTAATTTGGGACGGTCGGGTCCCGCGAAATCGATCAGGCCTACGACGTAGACAACGTAATCGTGCGGCGAGGCCATCTGCGCCTGCGCAAAGAGCGGCAGCAGATGGTTGTTGCCGCCGTGGCCGTTTACGATCACCACCTTCTTGCAGCCGTTGCGCGCCATCTCGTCGGCCGTCTCCTGCAGCAGGGTCAGCTGCGTCGAGAGACTGTAGGCCACCGTTCCCGGCTGCTGCTTCGCCTCGAAAATCTGGCCGAAGTAGTACTCGGGAAAAACCACGGCGTACTCCTGCTTCACCGCGTTCAATACGGCAAAGCGCACGTCGAGGAGGTCGGTTCCGATGGGCAGATGCGGACCGTGCTTCTCAAGGATGCCGAAGGGCAGAACGCACACGCCCTGCGCCTGGTGAATCGCCTGAATGAAATCCGGACCGGTCAGTTCCTCCCACCTGGGAGAGAGAGCCGTTTGGGCCGGAGCGGCCGCAGTTGAAATCACCAGCAAGACGATTGATAGAGCAATTAGACGAACTCGTTTCATAAGTCTGTACTCCTGGGTTGACCTGAAGAGCACCGGAATCATAGCACAAGGTTTGAAAGTCAATCGCGGAGGATCGGCCTTCGTCCTTTCAACCATCATCCACGGAGCAGCAGAAAGCATCGCGCTCTCCCAAGGCCAGCGGCTGTTCGCATTCACATTGTTTCAGTCGTGGAGTCAATCGCGCCGGGTGCGATGAACCAACCGTCGCCCTTTTTTTGATGAGGAGGATCGGGAATCGAGCCACCGATCTCACGCTGATCGAATCCCCGCAAGGATGTGTTCGCCGCTTTTTTTGTGAATTTGAGGGAAGCAGGAGCCGATAGCTATTTTACTTGTGCGCCATGGCCGCAGCCCTCATTTTTCAGCCTGTAAGCCTTTCGCAGGGCATGGGCAACAGGCGCCCTCAGCGCCCGGATTCTGTTACACTTGAGTGAGCGTAACGAGGGGAACGAACGCGCCAGGCCGCGCCCTTTCGATGCGCTGTCAACCGTGTTCGGGGAGTGGCTCAGCCTGGTAGAGCACCTGGTTCGGGACCAGGGGGTCGGAGGTTCAAATCCTCTCTCCCCGACCATTATTTTCAATAACTTACAGCTGTTTTCGGGATCGCCAAGAATCGCAATGTAGTCGATTTTGTAGCCGGTAAAATCCTCCAACAAAACAACTAATTCTCCGTTCGGCTCGCACCTACAGATGCGAGAGCAAATCACTGGGCTGAGGAAAGTCAGCACGATTGCGCTCACAACTTGGTCAAGCATATAATCGCCCCAATGGTCTGATTTTGGTGCTTTTTCGCTGGAAGGCGAATCCAGAATCACCACCTCCGCTGTGAATGCGGAGCGAACTTAACGATTACCCGTCTGACCAACGGGAATCCCTACACGTGTGTACGGGAGACTATATGCCTGAACCTGTAAATATCTCTGAAGTTGTCACCTCCTTCTACTCCGACCTCAAAACTGTTTCCGCTGAACTCAACTCGGTCTCCGACGAGCTTGGGAAATCTGTAAATGGAATCGACTCAATATTAAGAAATTTCAACCTTGGGATCGAAGTCTGGGTGAAGATTCGCGGCGGGAGCGGCGATCCTGAACAAGGTGATTTTTCATATTGGTCGGAAGACATCGGATATGCGAAATATAGAAGCCGGTGGGGAATCTGCCTTCGAGAGGTGCGTGGCGAACAGTCCTCTGATACAGAGGAAGTCGAGCAGTGGTATTTCAATGATGCGCCCCGTGCTCTGCGCCTTCGTGCGATCGATTGTCTCGTCCAGCTTCTTCAAAAACTCATCGAAGAGGGAAGAGCAACGACTGAGAAAATCAGGGAAAAACTTTCTGATGCTGAAACGGTTGCTGCCGCACTGAGCAAAGCAGCACTTCCAATAAGAAGAGCGCGCCTAAACATTCCGACCGAGGAGGTAAAGTGATGCTTCCTCATGTTGCGTTTGCCCTTTGGGTCAGATCCTGCCTCGAAAAGTTTATGTATGGGGGCCTTATTTTCTACGCCCTTAAGCGCAAGCAAAATGTCGCTGCGAAATATGGGAACGGCACTTTCGAGCTCTTGGCGACCGGTGACAGCCCTCCGAAAAAACTGGAATAGGTTCATCGGATCACTTTTTCGAGAATCATCCTCGCCAGCCCGACGCTATCCGGCGGGTGGCGCACCTTAAGGTTCTTAGGTCTTGGCCGGCCCACAACAGGGGGTGCCCCATCCTTGACGCGCCCTTTGCGGCAAGGGTGGGAAACCACGAATCTCAACCGCCTCCAGAGCTATACTGACGACGCAGCCGGGAACATGACCAACGACGGCTTCAACACGTATACCTACGGCGCGGAAGGCAGATACACCTCTCAGCCCTTCGGCGACGATCAGACCGCCAGTGGCTCGGACCTGGACGCCAGCCACTACGCCACGTTCGATCACGACGCCGAGATCGACACCGATCACGCCCAGTTCCGGCAATACTCCAATGTGCAGGGCCACTGGAAGTCGCCCGACCCGTATTATGGCAGCTACGACCAATCCAAGCCGCAGAGCCTGAATCGATACTCCTATGTAATGAACAGCCCAACTACCCGGGTGGATCCGCTGGGATTAACCGAACAAATGTTTACCGTTGCGGATGAGGTTGCTGCCGCCGAAATGGGATTCGCCGCTCTTGGCGGTGGCGCTGCTGCCTGGGACGCGGCGTATGGGTTTGGGCCGCAATATACCCAGGATGGATTGCCTATCACCAGCAGTCAGGTAACAGTAATGATGGTTATGGGCGCCGCAGACGTTTTAGCCTACTATCCCTTCCAGTATGATGAATTTCAATGGGGGTTACTCGGTCTAGCGTCCCTAGGACAGTTCGGGAATGATACTGCCCGTGGCGGCGCCCCAAGTAACAGCCCGCCGTGCCTTAAAGGCGCCGGGCCGCTTCTTCCAGGGCAGTCCCGCTGCGCCCCAAGTATGCCCAAGGGCAGTAATCTAATATCCACAGACTGCAACAAAGCCATCCCCGCGATCAACGGAACTTACAACGTTCCCGGAGCGCCTGCAGACACAGCACCTGCCAGTTGGAATAATTTGCCGCCAGGAGGGTATTGCACACCAAGGAGGCCTGGTTTCAATTGCTATGCATGGCCGGAGGGAAACGGTTGTACGCTCACTTTCTGCGCCCCTTATAAAGTGCAGGTTCAGCAACTCGCGCCCGGAACCGGAATTTATATACCCAAAGGTGCCAACCTCCCGCAAATGTCAGAAGAATGCGTTAGGGTAATTCCTTAAGCGTCAAATAGGGGGCAAGATACCATGCGAAACATCGCAATTCTGATAACGATGCAACTTATTTCCGCTGCCGCCTGCCTTTGCCAGATCAAGATACCGTTGGTAGATATCTCTGCCGCTGGGAGCCCGGTTCGCATCTCGGGGACGGTGCTGTTTCAAGACGACCCAGCCACGGCTCTTCGGTACACGTATCTGATCGATGGTTCAATGACCAACGTATCAAATAAGGAAATCGTGCTCACAATCATTCACATCGCAGATACTGGCGTTGGCGCCCTCGGTCTTGACTACACCGTTGCGGTTGAGCGCTTCTTTGGTTCGAATGGCCTCAACCCGGGCGGGGTTGAAGGGATCAATCATTCGCCGACAAGGTTAGGACCAGCTGTGAGTGCAGGATCTGTGCCGGCCGAGACTGGTCCGGCCACAGGTCCTTCTGGGACGACCGCTGAACTCATATTCCTTCAGTTCGCCGACGGATCAACATGGGGTGACCCCGATGCTGGGCGTCAACAACTTTCGGTGCGGACAAAGACGCTCGGTGAATTGCGTAGACTCGAGCAGATCCTAAATGAACAAGGCGAATCGGGTCTGAAAAACGAACTTTCGCGAGTTGGCCAATTCCAGTTTCCGGCAATCGATTCTCTGGTGCAAAGCTGCACGAACAAAACCGCGTCCTGCCTGACACATGGATTGCGCAGTACGCTCAAGGAAGCAGAACTGCATGAGGCCGAGATGAAGGCTGTGTCTCGATCGGATTTGGCCAGCCCCAAATAAAATGACGCCTTACCCCTTCCCGGCAACGGCTGTGCAATGTACGACCAGTACCGGGGTGAACTTCTGTGCTCCTCCGGGATTCAGCGTCAGCAACATTGCAGCCAACGGAGCAACCAACGGACTGTCAGGAGCAGGAGCTGCCGTCGGAGAATTTGGCTACTACGACTACCAGCGTCATGTAACAGGACCGGGAGAGTTCAATTTCTACTATGACTACACGCCCGCGGCCAACATCGCAGTAGGGGCCTATCTCCAAGGCGCGGGATACTCTTGGGCCTCCAGTGCGATCTCAAACACTTATGCCGCGTTCAACTCGGCAAACGGAGCTACCGCTCAGCAGGCGCAGTTTAGAAATCTTGGGATAGCTCTGGCTTCTGGAAAGGCGACATACTCATGTCAATCACATCCGTAGATCGTCCTTCAGGCAACTCGTTGAAACCCTTTGATCTCGTGTTCCTGCTGTCGAACGCAGTAGGAATCCTGCTTTACCTTAAACTCGCTTCTCGCGGTTGGAGAATACCGCAAGAGCATGGAGCGATCCCTGTAACGGGCGAGCCCTTCGTGTGGGCTCTTGCGCTGCCGGTCTTAGGAGCCTTCCTCTTGGCGGACATCGTGTGGGGTGGCTTGCTCTTGCGTTACCGGCAGCCGAAGCGAGGGCTATGGTGGCTCATCACTGGTGGCCTTTGGCTCATCGCCCTATGGGTTGACTTCGCTCATCACTGAGTTCACAACCAGCAGGCCGTCTCTTCGGGGGCGGCCTTGCTGCGTCTGGGGTCGTCAGTGTCAAGCCGTGACGTGCAGGGCGGCGGCTGTTTGCATAATGCCCTGCCCTGACCCCCTGGATTCGTCCATTTTGGAATACGATTTGGACGAACGGAAGGGCAGGTCATGTGAAGATCCCCGATGTAGTCGATTTTGTAGCTGCCAAAGCATCCAAAACCCACAAAGACCAACAGGGATTGGGATGCAGGCGGTAAACTATTCCATCAAAAGCACTTATTTTCACCAATTCTCAACAGATTTCAACAGGAGCTTTGATCTGGTTCGGGACCAGGGGGTCGGAGGTTCAAATCCTCTCTCCCCGACCATTAGAATCAACAATTTACAGTCGATTCGGCAGGTTGAGCATGCACCGCTTTTGGTGCAAGGGGCGCCACTAAGGCATTCTTCTGGTTCCGTTTGGAACAGCATATGGCGTACACCCTTTTCCATGTGCTGTTGGTTGCTGTCATCGGTTGCGTCAGAGTTCATGACCATGTTCACGACTGCAGACACTGCGTTCGCTCGCTCGTCCCACCAAGTTCTGCTGTAGCCTTCGAGGGTCATTGGAATCTCAGAGTGACCCATGTTGTCGCGCGCCACTTCAGGTCGAGCACCCGAACGGCGCATCAGGCTGGCATGCATGGTACGGAAGCTGCGAAAGTCGATGCTCCTCGGAATCTCCAGTTCCTTCGCTGTGGCCTTAAGGTGTCGCAGCACATTCCTCCGCTCCGTCGGCGTGCCTGATCGAGTCGCAAAGACAAAGTCATCTGGCTTGCGATGCTTCGCCTCTTGCCAGATCCGGCTGATCGCCGACTTCATGACTCCCAGCCCGTCGAAAGGCACCTCACGATTCCCGTGGAGCGTTTTGGGATCGTCGAGGTCGCCATCGTAGAGCCGTTCGTCAATCACAATGCAATCTTCGAGAATGTCATTCCACCGAAGCGCAAGGGCTTCCCCAACGCGCATCGATCCGAAGACAATCAGGGTCACAATCGTATTCGTCGGTTCCGGAAGATGCTCGATTACCGCTTTGATCTGCGGGAATGAGAGCAACTGGTTCGGCTTCGAAGGCTTCTTTTTCGGGAGCTTGACGCCAATCGCCGCATTCCGTTCGATCAGGTCCAAGGTCTTTGCCTGGGTGAGTGCCGCTCGAAGAGCTGCATGCATATTGCAAATGGTGTATGGAGAGAGCTTCCCGAGCAATGAATTGAAGAACGCCTGGAACTCCATGGTGTTCAACTCGACAATCTTGCGATCTCCGAATTGCGGAATCAGATAGCTCGAGAAAGAGAACTCGTAGTTGGCTTGAGTCGATTTCTTCAAAAGCGGCCAGTTCAATTCCATGCACTTGTCCGTCAACTGCGCAAGGGTCAGAGTCCTGTCATCCTCAGTCCCGTTGGTCGGCTTGATGTCTGTTGGCGCATCCGTCAGAATCTCGGATGCAAGATGCGGCGGGCCTGGTGAAAGGAATGATCTGGGTCAATGGGCGGTCGATCGGGCGCCATTGGCTGATTCAGGCGACAAGCCCACCGGATACGCCATCGCAGCGCTATTACCATGTTCCCGTTGATTGGTTACAGGCTTCGAACGAAATCCTCATCCTGGAGGAACAGGCCAAATCGCCCGAAGATGTGCAGCTGCAGTTTAGAGCGTAACCACCGGCAGTGCACTCCACGATTCAAGCTTTCGAAGAGAAATGGACTTGCCCCCATTTTTGAGACAAACAGTTAAGACTCAATTTTCAGCGAATGGAGAATTGAGTCATGGGATTGTCACGCAGGACGTTCACGAGGGAGTTCAAGCTGGCCGCCGTTCGGCGGCTGG
>Ga0326727_10021965_pt1 | contig 12402 bp, 11 predicted proteins | sample MB2enrmetagenome_FD_207643 | JGI IMG/M metagenome (GOLD analysis project Ga0326727, IMG submission 207643) | Lab enriched peat soil microbial communities from McLean, Ithaca, NY, United States - MB29MY | ecosystem: Environmental > Terrestrial > Soil > Wetlands > Peat | place: USA: New York...
TCCGTCCAGCTCTTTGAGGACTTCCTCCAGGGTATCGTAGGCCGAATGGAGTTCGCCCGGAGTCAGGCAGAAAGGCGGCAGGATGTAGAACACCTCGCCCAGCGGCCGGATGAAGAAACCGCGATTGATAAAGTGCTGCTTGAGCTTTTTGCCGATCGCCGCATCGTAACCCTTATCCCCGCCTGTCAGTTCCACCGCCCCGATCGAGCCCCGCCAGCGCGGCTTGGCCAGGCCGGGCCGGCCATTCAGGGCCGTCAGGCGCTCGGCATGCACTGCTTCCAGGGCTGCAATGCGGGCCAGCGTCGATTCCTCTCGGAAGAGCCTGAGGCCGGCCAGAGCGGCGGTGCACCCCAGGGGGTTGGCCGTGAAGGAATGGCCATGGACCAGGGCACGGTCGAAGGTTTCCCCCAAAAATCCCTGGTAGATCGCCTCGGTGGCTATGGTAGCGGCCATGGGCAGGAAACCGGCTGTCAGTCCCTTGGCCAGGCAGATGATGTCCGGCGCGGCCCCCACCTGCTCGCAGGCGAACATGGTCCCGGTACGCCCGAATCCGGTCATAACCTCATCGAAAATCACCAGCCCCCCGGCTTGGCGGACCAGATTGGCCACTTCCTTCACGAAGCCGGGCCGTGCCATGCGCATCCCAGAGGCCCCCTGCACCAGGGGTTCAATGATCACACCGGCCACGGTCCCGGCGTGAATTGAGAAGTAGTTCCCTAGCACGGCCAGGGCCTGGGTCTCCTTTTCATCGACGTCCCGGTCACCATGCCATGTGGCCGGGTAGGGCAGGAAATCCACCTGGAAGGTCAGGGATTCGAAGCCGTCGTAGTATCCGCTGGACAGGCCTACCGACATGGCCCCCACGGTGTCGCCGTGGTAGGCCCCCTGGAAGGCCGCGAACCGGGCGCGCTCCGGGCGACCCTGGTTCCGCCAGTATTGGTGGGCCATTTTCAGGGCCACTTCCACGGCGGTGGAGCCGTTGTCCGAAAAGAAGACACGGGATAGGCCGCCCGGCAGGATGGCGCTCAGTTCATGGGCCAGGCGGGCGGCCGGTTCGTGGCTGAAATCCGAGAAGATTACCTGCTCCAGCACGGAGGCCTGGCGGGCCAGGGCCCGGGCTATGGCCGGGTGGGCGTGGCCATGCGGGTTCACCCACCAGGAGGAGACCAGGTCAAGGAGCTCCTTGCCGTCCTCGGTGAGGATGCGGGCTCCCTGGCCACGCACGGCCCGGATGGGCGCTGGCGCAGTACCTGCCTGGGTGAAGGGACGCCAGACATGAGCCTTGTCCCAGGCGTCCAGGTCGGGTTTCTCAGGTGGCGCGGGCAGCTCGACGCTTGGCGCCATGGCCAGCAGGGTTTGCGGAGTGAGCGGCGAAAGCGGCGGCAGCTCCACGATCACGGGAACGCGGCCCAGCCGTTCGATATCTCGCCGGTTGGCGGCGTTGGGTTCGCCGACAAGGGCCACCCCGGCCACGTTCAGACCGCGCAGGTGCAAGCCTTCCAGGGTGAGCAGGGTGTGGTTGAGCGTGCCCAGGCCCGATCTGGCCACGACGATCACCGGCAGGCCGAGCCGGACCATGAGCCCGGCCATGTCCTGGCCGGGGGCGATGGGCACCAGCGCCCCGCCTGCGCCCTCAACCACCAGAGGACGGTCGGTTGAAGGCAGGCTGATGGACGAAATGCTGAGGACCCGGCCTTCGCGTTCGGCGGCCTGGCTTGGCGAGAGGGGGGCCCTGAGGGAGATGGCCGGGCGGTGGATACGCGTTGGTGGGAGCCCGGTCAGGGTCGCCACAGTGTCGCAGTCGGAGTCCTGCCCGGTCTGGATGGGTTTGAAATAGTCCGCTTGCAGGGCAAGACACAGGAGGGCCGAGAACACGGTCTTGCCCACGTCCGTGTCCGTGCCGGTGATGAAGTAGCCGTTCATGACCCCATGATAGCCCAGGGTAGGCTTGAAGGCCAGAGGGGGGCGGGCGGCCCGGGACCTTGCCGCGCCGGTCACTCGCTTTGCCCTGGTCGTGCGGGCCAACCCATAGAGCGCTCAGTCCGCGGCGGAAATCTGATCCATCTGAGGCTTACGCGCCAGGCCGTAGAGCACGTGATAGCCTAGCGGCGGCAGGCCGGGACCGGATTGGTCCAGCTCCGTCAGCACGGCGCGGAACTGGTCCGGGGTCAAGGGCTGGTGTCCTGATCGGGCTACGCAGCCGCCAATGGCCTTGAGGTGTCGGGGTAGGTCCAGGGCGCTCCTGAGTTTCAGGGGGCGGAATTCCTGGGTGACTCCAAGGAGGATCGCAGAGGCCGGGAAATAGCCGGCGAAGGCGCTGCCCGAGGGGAAATCCTGTAGGCCGCAGGGCAGTCCAAGCCGCTCGTGCGCCTCGCGCCAGGCCCGGAAGGTGTTCTCTCCCGGTATGGCCACGGCCAGGAGCCCTCCCGGCAGCACCAGTTCCCAGAGGGCTGACAGGGCCGCTCTCAGGTCCTGGGTCCAGTGCAGGGCCATGTTGGAGGCCACCAGATGAAACCCGGGCTCACGCGCGCAGGTGGCGAATCCTTCAACTGCCTGAACAGGGCAAGCTCGGTCAAACCCGGGTTTGAGTGCCGGGGCCGAAGCGTCCATAGCCGCGAAAAGAGGTTTTGGGGTCGCCTTGGCCAGCTTGGCCTTGGCCCTGGCCAACATGGCCGGGGAGATGTCCGCGCCGAGGTAGCTTTCCATTTTTCCGGAAGTCAGCAGGTGCCCGGCCAGGCCGCCCGTGCCGCAGCCCATGTCCAGCACACGGGCGCCGACCGGCAGGCCAGATTCCAGAACCAGCCAGGCCAATTGCCTGGCGGTGGCCGCCTGTACCTGGGCGTGGGAATCGTAGTTGCGGGCTTTGCCGAAGGCCTCGCGGATGCGGCGGGTGCGGGTGAGGGTCACGGGGTCTCCGGAAAGGCCACGACCGGCCTTATATGGGAACAAATCACAGGTTCGCCAGAAACGCGGCTATCAGCCTCGCGCACTCGCCAGGGCGAGTCGCTGGAAAAGCGTGGCCACCCTTTGGCAGCATGTCCAGCCCATGCGGGAAGCTGGCTCGGCTGAGCGCCGGGAGAACCACGGCATCGTCCTTGGCCGCAAGGGCCAGCACGGGCAGGCCGAGCGAGGCCAGGGCCGGGCGTTCGTCCCAGGCGAGCAGCCAGTCCAGGCCTTCGGCCAGCCGGTCCGGCCGGGCGGTGGACGAATCCGGGACCAGATGCGGCGGCAGCCCGCAGGACTGGTGGAAGGCTGCCAGAATCCGGTTTGCGTTCCGTGTAAGTCCACGACGCATGGCCCTGACCGGTCCGGGGGGAACATCGAATCGACCAAAGCCCCCAAGGCTCACGAGGGCTTCGAACCTGAACCGGGACTGCCTGAGAAGCCAGGGCACGCCCAGGGAATGGCCCACCGCCACCAGCGGGCCACTGGGAGCATCAAGTAAATGGCTTACCTCCACCATCGAGCCGCCGAGTTCATCCGGCTGCTCCGGTTCGAAAAACCCCAGATCCAGCGCGGTGGAAGCATTTGCGGACAATTCGGTGCGCAAAGGTTCCCAGAAGGCCGGGCCGAATCCCCAGCCGTGTACGAAGACCAGCTGTGGACGGATCACGAGGCGCGCTCCACAACCCGGGGCACGGCCTCGGTCAGTCTGTCCACGTCCTCCTTGCTGTGCAGGGCGGTGAGTGACAACCTGAGCCGACTCGAACCGGTCGGCACGGTAGGCGGGCGCACGGCCACGGCCAGGATGCCCTCGGCCTCAAGCGCCCGCATGGCGGCCAGGGCGCGCGATTCCTCGCCCACGGTCACCGGTACGATCTGCGTGGTGGACCCGCCCGTATGGAGGCCGGCCTGGCGGAGGCCGGTCCGAAGTCGTCCGGACAGGGTCATCAGGGTCTCACGTTCGCTGTCCATGCCCTGCGCGAGGTCCAGGGCTGCGTCGACTGCGCCGAGGACCGGCGGGGGCAGGGCCGTGGAGAAGATGAAGCCCGGGGCGCGGTTCACCAGGTATTCGCGCACGGTACGGGAACAGCACACGTAGGCCCCGTAGCTGCCCAGGGCCTTGCTGAAGGTGCCCATGACCAGACCGTCCTCGATGGCCACCCCGGCGGCCAGGCCCATGCCACCGGGACCCAGCACGCCGACGGCGTGGGCTTCGTCCAGGTACAGGAAGGCCCCGAAGCGGGCGGCCAGTCCGGCCAGGGCGGGCACGTCCGCCCGATCTCCATCCATGGAGAACACCGTCTCGGAGAGGATGAAGCGCGGGCCGGATACCTCCGCGTACTTGGTGAGCAGCGACTCCAGGTGGTCGAGATCCAGATGGCGGTAGCGGATCTGGCGAGCTTTGGCCAGGCGGCAGCCCTCATGCATGCTGGCGTGGTTTAGCTTGTCCGCGAAGACCAGGGGCTCGGCCTTAAGCGCCTGATGGTCCAGCAGCGCCGCCAGGGCAGAGGCGTTGGTCTGGAAGCCCGAACCCATGACCAGGGCAGCTTCGCTGCCCTTTAGGCGGGCGAGCTTGGCCTCCAGAGCCTCGTGGACGGGCAAGGTGCCGCAGATGAGGCGCGAGGAGGCCGAGCCTGTCCCCCAGGCCCGGGCGTACTCGCAGGCCCGCCGGGCGCATCCGGGATGACTGGCCAGGCCAAGGTAGTCGTTGGAGGAGGCGTTGAGCAACCCATGTCTGGATTGGTCGAACACCCGGGTGGCCCTCAAGCGGTGTTCCTCCCGGAGGTCGTCCAGCACGGCCCGGTAGAGCTCCTCACTCGTCGTGGTCATCGGATATCTCCCAGCCGGCGTCCAGGATCGCTTGGCAGTCGGCCTGGGCATCCAGACCCTTGGTGGTCAGGTAGTCCCCGATCATGAGTCCGCTGGCCCCGGCCTCCAGTGGCTCGGTTCCTCTCGATAGGCCGAAAACGGTCCGACGGCCGCCGCAGATGCGCAGGTGCGCGTCGGGCAGCAGGAAACGCAGCAGGGCCACGATCTTAAGGGCCTCCTGGGGAGCGAGCGGCTCGCGCGAGGCCAGGGGGGTGCCCGGGATGGGGCTCAGGAAGTTGATCGGGACGGACGGCACCCCCAGATCTTTCAGGGTCAGGGCCAGTTCGGCCCGTTGTTCCCACGATTCACCCAGCCCGAAGATGCCGCCGGAGCAGACATACAGGCCCTCGGCCAGGGCGTCCCGCACAGCCTGGACGTCCTGCTCGTACTCATGGGTGGTGCAGATGCTCGGGAAGAAGCTCCGGGCCGTCTCCAGGTTGTGGTGGTAGGCCCTGAGCCCGGCGTTCTTGAGTTCGGCCAACTGGGCGCGGCTGACTACCCCGCAGGAGGCGTCTGCCTGAAGTCCGAGCGCGGTCACGGCCCGCACGGCCTGGACCAGATGCTCGAAGTCTCGGCCGGAGGGCGAAAGCCCGCTGGTGACGATGCCGAAACGCCTGGCACCCCTGTCGCGCATGGTCCGGGCTGCCTGTTCGATCTCGGCGGGCGAGAGGAAAGGGTGGACCGGGGCGTTGGTGTCGAAGTGGGCCGATTGGGCGCAGAAGGCGCAGTCTTCAGAACAGCGGCCGCTCCTGGCATTGACGATGGAGCACAGACTCACCCGGCGGCCCAGTCGGGCCAGGCGAATATCCCGGGCCGCGTGCAGGAGTTGATCCATGCTCTTGCCGTGAGCCTGGGCCACTGCGGATACAAAGCACGTAAGATCGGCCCCGGCCAGGGGAGAATCCTCAAGCACGGTCCGCTTCACATCGTCGAAGGATATGTTGCAAATAACCATGAGTTCACGTAAAAATGAAAGATACTCCATCCTCTTTGTGGGATGGGCAGGCAAGCCGGCATCATTACCCGGCGGCGGGGGACTTGGCAACCGGACCAATCCGGTCAGGCAGGCCAGGAGGAAGCATGCTCCACGAACACCAGGCCACCATGCTCGGTCTGAGCGCCCAGGCGCGGAGAATTGCAGTCTGCGATCCGCTTCAGGATTGCACATGGTCATGACTGCGCGGCTCTATCATCAGGCCGTGGCTTATACGCGCGGAAGGATTTCCGGGCTTGGCCTGGACTGGAGCAATCAACCCACAACGTTCAAGAGCTACGATGGCCTGGAGCATGTTTCCCTGTCCAGGCAGGCTGATCTGCCGGAGCTGTCTCTGTGGCAGGCGCTGTCCCGGGCCGAATGGGGAAAAGATCTGTCCTCGGAAGCCCTGTCCGCCGTTCTGTTCCATGCGGCCGGCCTGACCAGGGCCAATGCGCATAAAGGTGACCAGTTCTTCTACAGGGCTTGTCCTTCCGCCGGAGCGCTCTATCCGTGCGAGGTCTATCTGGCCTGGCCTGGGCTGAACGACCTCAAGCCCGGCCTCTACCACTACGATGTGGGCCGCCATGGCCTGACTCTGCTGCGTGACGGTTTCCCATTACCGCAGGACCTGGGCCTGCCGGAACGCTCGGCATTGCCCGGCGAGGCAATATTCTTCGTTACTGCCATTTTTTTTCGAACCGCCTGGAAATACAGAGCCCGGGCCTACCGTTACCTGAATCTGGATGCAGGGCACCTGGCCGAAGGGTTGGCTCTGGGGCTTTCTGCCTATGGCACGTCATACAGGATGGAGCTTGATTTCGACGACGCGGCGCTGGCGAATTTGCTGGGCGTCGATCCCGCCCGCGAAGGTTGCCTGACAGCGATCAGATTTTCCGCCGGGAAGGTGAGGGTTTCGCCCTGCATCCCGGGCCCCTTGCCGGAAATGGCGGGCTCTTTGAGCAGGTGCGCGGTCCTGGACGATTCTCCCCCGGAGGTTTTGACCGTGCACGACATCTGCTCGGTGGTCCCTGGGAAGGAGAGCACGCCTCCCTCCCCGGAAAAATCGCGGCTGTGCTCCGGGCTCCTCTGGAGAGACCTGCCGCGCCTGCCGGGACCGCCCGTGCAATTGAGTCTGTTCGAGGCCATGTCCGCAAGGCGTTCCAGGCGAAACTTCATACCCGGTGCGATGCCCACGGGGACCATGACCAAGGTGCTGTCCTGCCTGCGCGGGCCGCTCTACCCGCCTGGGCCGCACCCGGCGGAGGACACCTGCGCGGTGGGTGTCCTGACGGGGATTGAGATGCAGTCCCAGCCTGGCTTCGCCATGTTCGACCGCCATGGCCAGCGGCTGGGCTTGCGCCGCGATGGCAACATGCGGCCGGCCATGGCCGGCATCTGCCTGGACCAGATCTGGATGCGCGAGGCGGCCATGCACGTACTTTTTTTGACGGACTTCGCCGAGGTCGAGCCCCATCTCGGGAACCGGGGATACCGGGCCTCTCTGCAGGCAGCCGGGCGACTCGGACACAGGCTGTGGTTGGCCGCCGAGTCCTTGGGACTCGGGGCATGTGGGGTGGGGGCGTTCCTCGATGGCGAGGCCGCGGAGCTACTTGGTTTGCCGGAAGGTGTCGGTCTGACCTACGTGATGACCGTGGGCCAGGCGCGAAGGAAAAGGTAGCCGCCTCTTGCGTTAGTGCGTGCGCTCCCGCAGGCTGCGCATTATTTCACGAATCATGTCCATGTGATAGGAGATGAACACGTTGTATTCGTGCTGGGTGGGAGGCACAGGCATATTGTGTTTTTTGGCCAAGGAGTAGAGTTGCACCCTGGACATGCGTTCGCCGTGTTCGATCATCTGCTTGGCCGTGAAGGTGATGAGCATTTCCTTGGCTTTTCGTGCACCTTCCTCGGGCGATTCTTGCCGCGCCGCTTCCGCCTTCTCGGCCATCATGGCTTCCAGCTGTTCGAGGCGCTGTTCCAGGTCTTCCATGCGCCGTGACGTGGAGTCGTCTTCCTGGGAATCCATGGGGATGGGAAGGTCCGAAGTGCCTTTGAAGACTTCAGGGTGTCCCGCGGCAAATTCAAGGGCCAAGGAGATGGCCTCGCGCTGCGACCATCGGAATACAGCCTGCAAGGATTCGAGAGCCTGCGCAGCTTGGGCGGTAAGGGTTACACCAATGGGCTTGCCGCCCTCAGCTACCTGTTTCTCACGCCATCTGGTAGCCCGTGCTTTCCCATTCATACAGCCCTCCAATGGATTGGACTTCTTATGCGAGAGCCATGCAGGAATCGCCACAAAATTGCAAGAGCCTGGCGGACGAGATGTGGAGGAAAAGAGTGCGAGTAAGGAGAAAACGTGCAAGCGCCACGTTGTTCAGGCCGCAACGCATTGCGAGATGCACGGTTCAATCAAATAGATGATTACCGCCATCCCGGCCTCATCCTGGTTGTGCGCCGCGTGCCGGGTGAGTATACGCGGGACGGTATTGGAGGGGTACATGGTCGTCAGGCTCGTGGTGCAAACCGTGTGCTGGTTTCTGGTCACCGCGCTGTTGCTGTTCTCCGCGGCAGGCACGGGCCGGTGGGCGGTCGGCTGGGCTTATCTGAGCCTGACCGGCTTGTGCGGACTTGGCGTCGGCCTGTGGCTGGCCAGGTTTGATCCGGAGCTGCTCGATCAGCGGCTCGCTTCGCCGGTGCAGCGCGGGCAAAAGACCTTCGACAAGGTCTTCATGGCGGTCTTTCTGCTGTTGTACCATGTCTGGTTGGCTTTCATGGCCCTGGATGCAGTCCGCTTCGCCTGGTCTCACGTTCCGTCCTGGCTCCACGTGGTAGGGGCTTTGTTGATCCTGGCCTGCTACTGGGTGGTGTTTCTGGCTTTCCGGGTGAATACCTTCGCGGTCCCGGTGGTCAAGATACAGGCAGAGCGCAACCAGCGGGTGGTCGAAACCGGACCTTACGCCGTCGTGCGCCACCCCATCTATGCCGGAGCCCTGCTCTTTATGGCGGGCACGCCGTTTCTTCTGGGTTCCTGGTGGGGATTGGCCATGGCGACGCTGATTTTCGTCCCGATGCTGGCCCTTCGGGCTGTCCGGGAGGAGCGGGTCTTGTCGGAAGGACTTGAAGGCTATGCGCGGTACGCCGCACGGGTGCGCTACCGCATGATCCCGGGCATATGGTAGACACTCGGTCTCATTGCATGCTTTCAAGCTAGCCGGGGATGGGGGAGTCTCCCTCCCCAAAGGAGAGGAATCATATGAGTTGCTGGATTTGCGGCATTGACGGAACGGTCAGGGGCATATTGGCGGCCGTGCTTTGCATTCTGATGCTGGCAGTCTCGGGCTGCGTGGTGCTCCCGGTGTGACGGACACGCCGGCCAAGATCACAATTGACGAGGCGGCTGGCAGAACATCCGATTCGAAAGAATCGTCGGACCGGTTGCCGATCCACGGGGCCCCGGCCAGGGCGTCGGAGTACCTGGTGCGCTTCAGCGGGGCTCTCCTGGATGCGGCCGGACTCGGGCCGGTGCTGGACTTGGCCTGTGGGGACGGCCGAAACGGACTGTACCTGGCTGCCCTGGGGGCCGGGGTGCTCCTGGTGGACATCTCTGAGGAAGCCCTCCCGAACATCCGGGAACTTCCCCGATCGGACAGGGTCAGCTTCCTCCGCCTGGACCTGGAAGCTCCCGAGCCACTGCCCTTCGAGCCGGGCTCCTGCGGCGCTGTGCTCGTGTTCCGCTATCTCCACAGGCCACTCATTCAACCTCTGCGCGACTGCTTGGCCCCGGGCGGAATGTTCGTCTACGAAACCTTCCTGCAGGGCCAGGAGGCTTTCGGAAAACCACGTAATCCGGTCCACCTTTTGTCGCCCGGCGAGCTGGCGGCCTGGTTCGGTGACTGGGAGATACTCGACCTCTTCGAAGGCCGCCTGGAAAACCCTCCCCGAATCATGGGTCGGATCGCCTGTCGCAAACCCGCCGTAGCATCCGCCCCCAAAACCGTTGCGGTTGCCAGTGGTCCTTGCTCCTGATACCACCGCCAGACATCCCCGAGAGGTTATTCCATGCGCATCATTCCGCTCGTAGTCTGCTTTCTGCTGTTCGTCACCGCCGTGTCCCGGGCTCAGTCCGAACGAGACGGCAAGGACTGGATCGGCCGCAACGATTCCTGGAAGTACACATACATCACCGGCCTGCTCGACGGAGTGACCACCGGAGAAGACTTCACCCTTCCCACAATGTCCAAAGGCAGCATCGTCCTGTACAAGGAAGACAAGGCCTGCCTGGAAAAAGCCCAAACCACCATCGACTACAACACCAGCCGATTCTTCTTCGGATTGACGCTCAAGGATTTCGTGGAGGGGCTGGACGCCTTCTACCAGGACCCGGCCAACCGGAACATCCCGGTGAACAAGGCTGTCCGTGTGTGGGCTTTGAAGCGCAAGAATATTCCCGAGGCTGACGAGCAGCTCAAGGAGCTGCGCGATGAGTGGGACACGCCCCACTGAGGCGGCGTGTGGGATCAGCAGACGGGGCTTGTTCCGTCCCCTTGCTTCTCTCCCGTGGCGTTGTGCTTGTCCGAGAGCGGCTCGCTGTACTCGTCGGCGTAGATGCTGAGCATCACCATGGCCAGGGCCAGGATCATGGGGCCGTAGAGGATGCCCAGCGGGCCGAAGTAGTTGATGCCGCCGATGATGGACAGGAACACCCAGAAGGTGGACATCTTGGCCTGGCCCTTCATGAGCAAGGGCCGGAGCACCGAGTCGATGCTGGACACGATGACCGCCCCCCAACCGGTGATGAACAACGCCTCCTTCCAGTTGCCCACGATGAGCAGGTAGAGGGCCGCCGGACCCCAGATGAGCATGGTGCCCACTACCGGCACCAGCGAGGCGAAGCCCATCATGGCCCCCCAGAACAGGGCCGGGATGCCTACGATGGCCAAGCCGATGCCGCCCACCACGCCCTGGCAAATGGCCACCAGGAAGCTGCCTGCCATCACGGAGAGGGCGACGTCGTGCATGCGGTTCAGGATGCGGTCTTCCTGGTCGTCGTGCAGGGGGGAGAATTTTTTGAGCTGCGCGAGCATGGCTTCGCCGTCACGCAGCAGGAAAAACAGCACGAAGAGCAGAATCAGGAAATTGAGCAGCACCCCGATGAAGTTGCCCAGCACTCGGGTGCCCAAATCTATGGTGAGTTGCCCCAAATTCTTGGAGAGCTCCAGCAGCCCGCCCTTGACGTCCAGGCTGCCGGCGTCGAACTGCAGCCAGGGAAAGGTCTGCTGCACCCAGTGGATGTAGGGGGCGAAGGTGTCCCCTGTGAACCAGGACTCCAGGTTCGTCGCTTTGAGCCAGGCTTGCAGGGCGGTGATGGACGTGGCTGCCTGGCCGACCAGGGCTCCGGTGAACAGGAACAGGGGGATGATGATCAGCAGGGTGACCAGGACCGTGGTGCATAGAGCGGCCAGGGTCCTGCTGCCGCCGAGCCTGCGCCTGAGACGCTTGTGGACCGGATGGAGCAGACTGGCCAGTATGATGGCCATGGCGATGTTGTTGATGAAGGGACTGAGCACCTGAAAGGCGAAGTACAGCGATACCGCAAGTATCCCCAGCAGGAAGTAGGTATAGATCTGCACCTGTTTGGTCATGGCGTTCCTTTCGTAGTTTTCGGTTCGACCATTGCCGCTCTAGCAGAGTCGAGCCCGTCCGCAAAGAGACATTTCGGAGTTTGACCGGAACATGCCCCAGGCCTTGCCGATAAAGAAACCCAACTGGATCGACGTCGCCCCCACGCTTCTCGATGAGCATGGGCTTGACGAGCTGACGCCGGACATGGCCCGGCATTGGTCCCTGGTGCTCTATTCCAGGCGTGTGCCGCACAGGGTCCGTCAGGGATGGCCGGGGCTCAAGCTCCTGGTGCCTCCCGGGCGTGAACAGGAGGCCCTGGACGAATTGCGGGCCTTCCTGCTCGAAAATCCCCCCAGCCGGGTCGTCCTGCCGGACTTCAGGCGTCCCGCCTTTTCCTGGGGGGAACTGCCGGGCGTTCTTTGGAGCCTGTCTCTTGTCACCCTGTTTTTGACCGCTACCGGCGCGGAAAATGGCTTGGGGGTATTTCTGGTGGACTGGCACGCCAAGGGGGAGGGCGATACCGGCCTCATGGCCGCCGGTCAGTGGTGGCGGGCGGTGACCTCGCTCACCTTGCATGCGGATATCGCCCATCTGATGGGCAATGTCTGCCTGGGCGGGACATTCCTGGTGCTTTTGGCCACAGAGGTGGGCCTGGGCGCTGCCTGGTTTCTGTCCCTGTCCGGGGCCGTCCTGGCCAATCTGGCCAAGGTACTTTTGCAGGGGGCGGGTTACCGCTTTTTGGGGGCGTCCACCATGGTGTTCGCTTCGGTCGGAGTGCTGGCCGGGGTGCGCCTTGTCCGCCTTCAGCGCAACCTGCGCTGGCGGCGGATTCTGCCGTTCGCGGCGGGGCTCATGATCCTGGCCTTTCTCGGCGTCGGCGACCAGGAGGATGCCCGCCGGATCGACTTGGCCGGCCACTTCATGGGCTTCGGTTCTGGATTCGCGCTCGGATTGGCCTATGCCGCCCTGGAGCGGGTCACGAATAAAAGCGG
>Ga0326727_10021966_pt1 | contig 12402 bp, 14 predicted proteins | sample MB2enrmetagenome_FD_207643 | JGI IMG/M metagenome (GOLD analysis project Ga0326727, IMG submission 207643) | Lab enriched peat soil microbial communities from McLean, Ithaca, NY, United States - MB29MY | ecosystem: Environmental > Terrestrial > Soil > Wetlands > Peat | place: USA: New York...
TACCAGAATCAAGTCCCCTTTTTCAACTCTTTTCGTAGAGGGGTGCGCAGATCCGTCAACTTTTCCGATTCCCGAAGTGTTGATGAAAATCCCGTCAGCGCTCCCTTTGGGCACGACCTTTGTGTCGCCGGTGACGAACTCGACCTCAGCCTTATCAGCGGCTTCTGCCGCAGATTCGAGGATAAGTTCGAGCTTTTCCATGGGAAAGCCTTCTTCCAGGATAAGGCTGAGGGACAGGAACAACGGCCGCGCCGCGGAACATGCCAGGTCGTTGCAAGTTCCGTGGACAGCCAGTGACCCTATATTGCCGCCGGGGAAAAAGATTGGGGATACCACGAAAGAGTCCGTGGTATAGGCAATACTCTCACCAAGACCGGAGAGCACCACGGAGTCAAGGAGCGCACCTAATCGGCCTCGATCCAATCTGGGCACAATAATATCCCGTATGAGGCGCCCCGTCATTTTGCCTCCTCCTCCGTGCCCGAGAAGAATCCTTTTTTCCGAATTCTTTGCCATAGTATTTAAGCCGTCCCATACTTGTAATATGCCGCGCAGGTCCCCTCGGATGAGACCATGCACGGCCCGACGGGATCCTCGGGTGTACAATCTTTGCCGAAAAGACCACACCTATCAGGTGTCTTGCTCCCTGTAAGTATCGCTGCACACAGGCAGCGCGGGTCATCTTGGGCATCGGGAACTTCCACAGGCAAATGCAGCCCGGCATCAAAGCGGGAATACGATCCCCTGAGCGCCAGACCGCTGCCCGGGATGACCCCCAGGCCCCTCCAGGACGCGTCACACGGTTCAAAGACCTCTTCGACGATCATACGGGCGGTAGGGTTGCCTTCGCTCCTGACCACCCTCTTGTAATCGTTCAGTATCGCCGGGGAAGCTTCCACGGTGGCCCGGACGAGGTCCCGGAGGGCCAATAAAATGTCCAGAGGTTCGAAGCCCGCCACAACACCGGGCTTGTGAAATTCACGCACCAGGTATTCATAGGAATCCGACCCGATAATTGCGGAAACGTGCCCCGGCAACAGGAAACCGTGCAGATCGTTCTTCGCTGCCAGCGCTTTGAGTGGAGGATGTATGGTTTTGAACGCGGGGAGCACAAAAAAGTTTTCGATTCCTCGGGCCGTCGCGGTCTTGAGAGTGGCCGCAACGGTTGGAATGGTGGTTTCAAACCCTACGCCAAGAAAAACAGTGGGACGTCCCGACTGTTGCAAGGCAATTTCAATAGAATCCAAGGGCGAATAGACCACCCTGACCGCGCCGCCCTCAGACCGGAACGTGGCGAGCGAACCCACCGAGCCTGGAACTTTGATAAGATCGCCGAAGGTCACCAGGCAGGCATCGTACTTTTGACCTATCAAGATGGCGTGATCGATGAAGCGCTTTTCGGTGACGCATACCGGACATCCCGGACCCGACACCAGTTTTAGATTGGCCGGAAAGAAACTCTTGAGACCGGCTGAGTGGATCGCCATGGTGTGGGTCCCGCAGACTTCCATGAATCGCAAGGCGCCGGGGGCCTTTGAGGCTAATTCTCGAATGTCGCGGGCCAGAGCTTTGGCCGCGCGGCTTTCCTCAGTGGAATTCACGGCTCCTCCTCGCCTGCTGTGGCATCGGCAAGCTCTCTAAAGAGATCGAGCCGGATTGCAGCTTCCTCCGCGTCGAGGACCTCTATACCGAAGCCCGCGTGCACAATGAGATAGTCGCCCAGCTTGACATGAGGAATCATCATGAGGCTTACGTCGGTCTTGACGCCTCCCGCGTTTACTTTTCCGATTCCTTCGCCCGTTATTTCAACAAGTTGCATAGGAACGGCCAAACACATATTTTACAACCTCTAGTGCTATTTTGCCTCCAAATCAGGAAAACTCGGGGAGGCTCCTGTTATAAGAAAGTTCCTCCGATCTAATCTTCCAAAATCGTGCCCTTGCAGATACGGCCTGGCCCAACGCGATTCCCCCGTCGTTGGGAGGGACGGCGGAGTGCGCCAAGATCTGAAGTCCAAGCCCATTGAGCAGGCTGATGGTACGCTCTGTAAACAGCTTATTTTGGAAGCACCCACCGCTGAGGCCGACAGTCTTTATGCCGCTCGTTTCAGTCAGAATTCCGAGTCCCTCCGTGACCAGGCGCGCCATGCTGTTGTGAAAACGCGCAGCCGCCACCCCCGCAGAGGTACCGCGGAGGATATCCTTCGCTATCTCTGCAATCAAGGCTCTAGAATCCGCGACAAGTGTTTCACTATTGGAAAATTTCACAGGGTATTCCCCGAACTCCTCTTTATCTGCAATTCCCTCCAGCCACATGGCGGCTTGACCTTCGAACGTAACAGGCTGCCTGAAACCTGCAGCCGCAGCCGCAGCATCAAAGAGCCTCCCAGCTGATGAGGTCGAAGGAGAATTCAACCCCTTGTTCATAGCCTCAATCCATAGACGCACGCGATCCCTGTGTGCTCCCATCAATGGAAGGAATTCTTGCGGGACATTCCCTTGAGATTCCAATAGACCTGCAAGTATGCGTATCGGTTCGCGAATAGCTGCTTCCCCACCTGGCAGGTGAAAGAGAGCAAGGTGCCCCGGTCGGGAGAACTTCTCTAGATCGGCTATGAGGAATTCTCCGCCCCAGATGCCCGCATCATTCCCATATCCGGTGCCGTCGAAAACAGCGAAGACCGCCGGACCCGAAAGCCCGTGTTCCAGCAAAAGGCTTACCGCGTGTGCATGATGATGGAACACTTCTTCCACCGGAATCCCCATCTCACGGCCAAGGCCGTTGCTGAAGTATTCCGGGTGTGGGTCAATCGCTATAATGTCCGGGACTGCTTCCAGGTACTCGGTCAGGACCTTTGCAGATTGCTTGAAGTACTCTTGAGCCACCGGTGATGCCAAATCCCCAACGTGGGGGCCGGGGACGGCTCGCCGGCTCTTTATGATAGCTATTGAATTCTTTAAATCGCCGCCTGCCCCGAGTATTACCGGCTCCGCAGGCGAGGCGGACGATGCATTATCAGCAGGTTCATCGTTCCCGGGCTCCGCCGGCAACTCTTGCGAGATCTCGCCGGCGACCATGAACTCGCCTGGAACAAGGCCCCGCGATCTCCTAAAATTTGTTGCACGACCGGCGATGAATCTGAAAATCGAGTCATCAGCCCTGAGGACTATATCCCGGTCATGGAGCAGAAACGCGTCGGCAAGATCCTTGAGCCGATCCAGAGCTTCTTCATTCCCGCAGGCTATTGGCTCCTCGGAAAGATTACCTGAGGTCATCACCAGGACTTCAAGCCTTGCCTCTCCCGGAATACCCGGATGTTTGAACAAGAGGTGATGGACAGGTGAATACGGGAGCATCACTCCAAGGGTACTAATAAACGGAGCCACATTTGTCGCGGGTCGGAGCTGCCCGGCTTCGAGCAGAACAATAGGTGCGATTGAAGATACCAGCAAGTCTTGTTCAGCCTCACTCACCGAACAATAGCCGCGCACGGTTTTCATGTCCGGCATCATAACCGCAAAGGGCTTTTCAAGCCGTCCCTTGCACTCTCTTAGAAGAGTCACAGCGTCTTCATTCAATGCGTCGCAGGCCAAATGGAAACCACCGATTCCCTTGATTGCTACCGTCTTCCCTTCTTTGAGCAACGCGGCAGTCTCTACAATAGGATCTTTGTCAATCGCATTGCCGTCCTTGTCTGTCAGGACAAGTCGAGGTCCGCATTCCGGGCATGAATTAGTCTGCGAATGAAAGCGGCGATCTTCCGGTGAATTGTACTCCCGCTCACATCGCGGGCACATGGTGAAATCAGCCATGCTGGTGCGTTCGCGATCGTAAGGAAAGGAGCGGACTACCGTGAACCGAGGTCCACAGAGCGTGCACGTGATGAATGGATATAGATAACGAGGATTACCAGGGTTGAACAGCTCTTCCACACACTCGGGACAAATCGCCACGTCCGGGGGGATCGGCGTGACGGAGCGTTCGCCGCCCAGGCTCGCCTTGATGACGAAGTACTCTTCCCCGAGCGGGGCCACGTCCTCCACCCGAGCAGCATCGATGCGACCGGGAAAGGGAATTTTTTCGGGAAGCTCCCTCGTGAAGCGATCGCATTGTTCGGGTGTGCCCTCTACTTCAATCCGAACTCCCGCGGATGTGTTAATCACCCAGCCGGCCAAACCCAGACAGGTGGCCAGGCGGTACACAGTGGGTCGGCAGCCGATACCCTGAAGTATCCCTGTGAGGGCAATGTGTTTACGCACCTTTCCGTCGGAAATGCTTTTGTCATGGCTGGAACGAGTCACGGATTGCATTATGTTCTCAGGGTTGGGCGGCATCACAGACAATAGCTTAGCGATTTTGGTTTGGGAATGGAAGAGGTAGAGCCAGCGACCCATCGTGATCGATCAAACAACCTCTTCTACGAGGATTGGCGCATAGCGGCTGTAAGGAAGCCCGCGCCGATAAGTGCAGTTCCTCCACAGCGGTTGAACCAGCGACGTGTTTCTTCGCTCTTTACCTTCTCCCGGAGATGGCCGGCAAACAAAGCGTAGAGAGTAGCATTTACTGCTGCAAGGCAGAGAAACGTTCCTCCCAACAAAAGTAGCTGTGGAAGTGCCTCTGCTGAAGGATTTACGAACTGAGGGAGAAAGGCGATGAAAAAAGCTATGCTCTTAGGATTCAACGCAGTCACAACGAATAGATTCGCCAGCAGAGACCTGCTAGAGACTGTCTTTGACCTGGTGGTGAATTCCTCGGTTTTCGGGTCTGCTCGCCAAAGCCTCACCCCGAGGTAGATCAGATAGAGGGCTCCTACCACCTTCAGCATGGAGAAGAGTATGGCAGATGCAGCGAGAATTGCGCCAAGACCTAGAAGAGAAAGGCTCATGGCTGTGAAATCTCCGAGAGTTACCCCTACAGCAAGGGGAATAACCGCCTTTCGACCATGTGCCAGAGACTGGCTGATAACGGCGAGAATGGTTGGACCGGGCATGATCAAAACAATTGCCGCGGCAACTGAGAAAGCTATCCATGTCTCAAAGGTCAACGGTTTCCTCCTGTGAAGTGTCGCGTCCCGACAGAGAGTCTCTCAATCTTATGGCCCCGCTGTCAACCGGCTGTTTTGAGCTGACCACTATCGTACAAAGACTCCAGGTCAAAAGCCGGCACCGAAGCCGACTCTGAATCAGTCAGTAAAATCCCTTTTCCGCATTTCATCAGCCTTCTTGAACAGAGCCATTCCTGTTTTCATTCTGCGGAGCCCCATTCTTTCATAAAATTGCTCTTTGCCCACTGCCGCGTAGAGGATCACATTGCAGTGCGGCAGGCGCTGCAGAATGTGTTTCATAATGGCACTCCCGATGCCTTGCCGCTGGTATTCGGGGGCCACAGCCATGTCGTATACCGCCGCCTGATAAGCATCATCGGAGATTGCTCTACCAAATCCCACTAACTGCCCACCGTCGTAAACGAAGACCGATGTATGGCTGTTCTCAAATGCTTTGCGATGAACGTCGGGTTCATAATATGCCATCCCCACTCGTTGCAGCGTCCGCGAGACGATACTCCAGTCGACCGTGGAGCAGTCAACCGTCACGTGAAGCTTCATCGTTCAAGTCTCCTTACGCAAAAACCGGTTTCCGCATAATTTCAGCTGATGATCCCAGGAGACATTCCTCCGAGCCGCTTTCCGAGTCGTAGTATCTCGCCTCGATGAGGTTGCCTTCCGGGTCCCGAAAATAGACCGAGGTTCCGGTTCCGTGCGCACCCCATCGTGGTACCGGACCCACCTCTATGGGAACATCGCTGACATGGAGGCGCTTCAAGAGCGCGTCCCAAGTCTTCTTCGTCAGTGCTATACAGAAATGGTTCAGGTTCTCGCGCCCTTTTCCATCCCGGCTCCCCTCCTGCCACAGCTTTTTCGGAAACAGGTCGATAATGGTATCCGCATTCAGCCTTACGGACGGAAATGGCACTTTTCCAACACGATATTCCTCCAGCCGCTCCGTTGGGAACATCAGCACGTTGGCATAGAAAGCGATCATTTTCTCATCATCTTCCACGTTCAAAACAATATGGTCCATCAAACATTGCATCTTCAATCCCTCCGCACCGTTCATAACGATTGTTAGGTGGCGTTACTGTTGCGCTGCGATTGCAAAGAGTCATACCGCACCATCTTAGATCAGCTAGCCTCTTCTTCCGTAGGATGGCCTCCTGCCTTTCGTACTTCCCGTTCCCCAATATGTTTATAACCTATAGTTTGCTGTGAGTTCAGGACTGCCGATTGATATTTCTTTAGGAGGACGGAGTCGTCGATGGAGCCATGATGGTGCACTTGCTTCCAACTTTCCGCCACTCGTTTGAAAACGCGAGTGGTGCGGATGGCCAGAGGTACTTTCTCTTCGCCCTTCTGCAAAGTCCAGCGTTCGCGTCCCACCCTCGCTTTATGCCCCCTAAAGGATTGTCCATAGATACTTCGGCCGACTGGAGGGAGTTTTGGCTCATTGCTTGGAGGTCACTACCATTAAAAGCGGCATAAAGCTGAACCAAAGCCCAAAGTGGCGAACTGGGATCGCCAATATTCTCGCTTCCATTTATGGGTGTTTGGACAGCTTCCATTAAGGACCCGGCCGTCCGATTCGCACCGAGCTAGTGTGAGTGAACCGTCCAATCGAGAATGAATCGCCGTTGCGCGGCCTTGCTTAGCCAATGGAAGCCGGTGCGTACCGACGAATCGCGTTGAGTGCGTCCCGCTCTGATTCCTGTGCGCGATAGAGATCCCAGCGTAACTGCACGTTCATCCAGAAATCAGCGGACATACCGAAAAATTTGGCCAGGCGCAGGGCCGTCGCAGGAGTAATCCCCCGGCGCCCATTAATTGTCTCATGCACCTAATCAGAAGCCCTCAGCCGAATCATGCTGAAGATTCGCGATGGCCCAGATAAATAAGCTTCTTTTCGATGGCATCCTCCAGTTTTTTCTCCCACGCGGCCCATTGGCTCCTCAAAGCCTCCATTTGGCCGTAAAGTTCAGCCCACTCCGATGTTTGCCCCACCTGCTGATGAATTTCCTTGAGCTTATTTGCAATGGGACGCACCTCTTCCTTAATTCCTCTCATGCGCGCCAGGATGGACTCTTCCTCACATGTCAGGACTTCATTGGGCGAGCAAGCCGCGCAGCCTCCGCCCCCGTGGGGGGTCGGAAACGGATTGCAGCCGCAGCTGACGTACGCTGTTTGATCGGCCATGACACTCACCTCCTCGTTCAAATCTATGGTAATTACTTAATCATTTCCCCCGCCGGAGTCAAAAGCGTGTCGTCGCTGCAGGACTTTCCTGAGGACTTGTGGGGCAGCCCTTCTCGCAAAACTGCTCAGGCATACATTCAAATGCTCTTGGCGTTCTGCAATCACTCTTGAGAGTAAGGCGTGGCTTGGATCAGTATTGACCGAGGATATGTTCCATCAGGGTGTTGGTAAGCTCGTGGAATATGACTCGATAGCCGCCGGGCCACGTATGGCGGATGGGCGGGGGGGGGACATAACCGTAAAACATTTTCTGCTGAACCTTCGATGGGGGCGGACCCTGGACTTGCCCGTTTGTGGCAGGCGCAGCGGGGAAATTGTCCGCGTACAATTCTGACACAGAGCCGACAGCAAAGCAGAGAATTATCAGAAATATTAGCAGGAAACCGCGCATTTCTACCTCAGTAAGGGCATTCTATCGCTCCTCGGGAAAAAAATCAATTCCAAAACGAGCTTATGTGAGTCATTTTCCCCTTTGACTTTCTGGACGGCTTGGGCGCCGATCCTCAATGACCGACAGACAGAGCTCGTGGTGCCACGGATGTGCCAAGCTCATCCGTATGCGGACGAGTCCCCCGATACGCTGGGCACGTGCGTGGCACCAATCTTTCAAGCATCTTCTTGCCCGTTGTATCTTTCCAGCTATGGTATCAGGCAAAGGCGTCGAAAAGGTAATTATGGCTGCAACGGCTGAAGAACCTTCAAATGAAGAGTTTCTTGAGGGGATGCCGGCAGAGAAGTGAGCTGCGATTGTTCCTCCCGGGAACAGATATAGGCTAAGCTACTCTCAATGAATTGAAATGTTGAAAAGGCCAATTGATACAAGGAGGCCGAAATGCTCCAGGGGAAAAGGGTTGTGATTGTGGGTGGCAGTTCCGGCATAGGGCTGGCCGGGGCAAAGGCTGCGGCACAGCACGGCGCTCATGTGATTATTGTGGGCCGTTCAGAAGAGAAGTTGAGAGTGGCCATCGAACAGATGAATGGGAAAGCGGAGGCTCACCCCGGTGATTTCCAGGCAGAAGAAAACATAAAAGGCTTCTTTGACAAGATAGGAATGTTCGATCACCTTGTCGTGACAGCGGGAGGGAGAGTCCTGCCGAGCTCGTTTGCCGACACCCCTACTTCCATAGCAAGATCCGTCTTGGACGGGAAATTCTGGGTCCAGTACAATGTTGCCAAACACGGAGCCCGTCACATTAGCCCTGCCGGCTCCATAACGCTGTTTTCCGGATTGTTCAGTCAAAGGCCCTCGAGCGGTTTTGCAGCTCTTGCAGCTAACAACGGGGCAATAGAAGCTCTGGGACGAGCACTTGCAGTCGAGCTCGCGCCGATACGGGTTAATGTGATTTCTCCCGGCCTGGTCGATACCCCTATATATGATCAGATGCCCGAGGAGCAACGCAAATCCATGTTCGCGGCCGCTGCCAATGCCTTGCCGGTAGGACGTGTTGGAAGGCCCGAAGACGTTGCTCAAACGATAATCTATCTCATGCAAAACGGTTATACTACAGGCTGCGTTCTGGATGTGAACGGTGGCGCTCGACTCGCTTAGCTGAAGTCAGCGGGCAAGTGAGGGTCGAGATGAAGATGGGTTGGGCCAACCGCGCTGGTATTCGCGACCCTTGTTCGACTTCTTTCCAGGGCTGAAAAAAGAGGTGGATGTGAGAATTCTGTCGGCTGTCTTAGGGGCGGTGTTCATCTTCGCGGTCTTATGGGACGCCTTCGAAACTATCATTCTGCCGCGCCGGGTGACCCGCCGGGTTCGTCTCGCGCGTCTATTCTTTCGATATAGTTGGCGATTCTATACAGCGCTTGTATATTCTATGACCTCAGGTAAGCATCGAGAGGCGTTGCTAAGTTATTATGGGCCTCTTTCGCTGCCGGCTCTAGTTATACTTTGGGCAACAGGCCTGCTCGTTGGTTTTGCCCTGCTGTACGGGGCAACGAGTTCCGGACTGAATGCCCCTGAAGGGCCGCCGGGATTCTTTTCAAGCTTGTATTTCAGCGGCACTTCCTTCTTCACCCTGGGTTTAGGCGATATCTCACCCGGAACGCCATTCGCGAGGGCTCTTGTTGTGGTTGAAGCGGGAATGGGCTTTGCTTTCCTTGCTTTGGTCATCGGTTACCTGCCACCGCTCAATCAAGCGTTTTCTCGCCGTGAAGTCAGCATTTCCCTGCTGGACGCTCGAGCAGGCTCGCCGCCAAGTGCCGCAGAGATGCTGCTCCGCCACACAGAAGCTCACGGGATGGAAGCGCTGCGTGAGCTTCTGCATGAGTGGGAACTCTGGTCAGCGGAATTCCTGGAAATTCATCTGTCCTACCCTGTACTGGCCTATTTTCGGTCACAACACGAAAATCAGTCCTGGTTGGCAGCACTCACAACGATTCTCGACACGAGTGCTCTGGTGATTGTCGGTGTTGAGGAAGGTTGCCGACTTCAGGCTACGCGGACCTTTGCTATCGCACGTCACGCGGTTGTCGACCTGGCGATCGTTTTTTACACTCCTCCGCAAGAACCGGAACCGGATCGACTGTCATCCGCCGAATTGACGCGTCTACGCACTGTTCTCGCAAAGGGAGGGGTCAAGGTCCATGAGGGAGTGGAAATCGACCGCAAGCTCGAAGAGCTTCGCAGAACTTATGAACCTTACGTATATTCTCTATCCCAGTACTTTCGAATAGCCATCCCGCCTTGGGTATTCGAATCCAGCCATCCGGACAACTGGCAGACCAGTGCATGGGTCACGCCATCCCGTCGGTTCAACGACCGTGAGGTGAGACATTTCTAGCATGCGTTCCGATCGTTTTATGAAGCGCCTCTCGATTCCGACAAAACTTTCGAGAATGCCTTTAGATACTTGATTTCGCCTCTTCGGCTACATCTCCTAGGTTAAAGTCAAGCGGAATTTACCAGTGTGACCATCACCGCACTCAATGCCAGGTCAGGTAGGCCGGCTTTGCCGACCTACCTGATGATTTAGTGACAAATTAGCCTTTGCAAAGGCCTGTCTCAGATCATCTTTCTTTCTTGGATTTGGTTTCACTCGTCGCAGCTTTTGCTTTTTCTGCTGCAGCCTTTTCTTGGGCTTTTTCTTTTTTCTCCTGAGCCTGGATTGCCGTCCAAGCCGGCCTCAGGCTGTCCCGGTTCTGGTCTCGGGCCAGAACAGCCGCAGCGGACATCGTGAATGCCACGAGAGTTAATGCGAAAACTAGCTTTTTCATCATCGTTCTCCTTTGGTGGAATTTCGCCCCCAGGGCTGATAGCCGTTTAGGGGTGGTACGAAACTGATTGCAGGTGTGGGAAGGCTACCGAAAGACTGTTCGGAGGACCTCCGGTCCCGAGAAGGGACTAGAACTTGACCCACAGCGATCGGGTGTCAGTTATCCTCACCAAATCTCGGCACTTGTTTCGCCAGATGTTGAGGATTGCGCGCTGTTGCCCAGACTGCAGAATGGCAGTACAGCCAGTTACTGGGGGATGCGGCAAAACTCAGTAAGAACGTGGTTTAAATGACAAGAACAACTGCTCGCAAAGAGGCAAGACTGGAATTAGAGGTAAGAGATGGGCTGTTAGCCAGACCTCTGAAAGGAATATCTTCTGAAAAGGCAGGTTGATGCGCTCCGGCTGGAAGCGCCAATGCATAGATAGGCAACGAAGTGCTTTGAACACGCGCCGCACATGAGTTCACACCAAGCGTGAAGACCGGAATGTGTTCACCGCCCTGGCATGCCTCGTCAGCCTGCGCATTGTCCACCATCGGTTGGCAGGTAGTAGACCCTGCCTGGTCATTAGAATTGAGGCAGCATGAAACGCCCCCTACTCGGAGGTTACCATCGCTGCACAAGCACCATACGGGAACTCCTGCGATTCCCGTTGCGAGGAACACGGAAAGAATGATCCATGTCGTCAAATGCTGCCTGGTCATGCTGCTAGAATTCATTAATCCCCGGATAAGTGGGCAGATACTAACTCGATAAATATCACAGCGTCAAGTTTTTTGGGTCGCAACCGTACAAAGTCGCATTACAGCGCTGCATCATTTTTGTAGATCACCTCGTAGCGGCTCATTGAATGATCTTGAAGATTCGGTTCCACTTGTTGGCATAATAGATGATGAACGCCTCCCCTTTGACATCCTCCACAGGGACGAACCCCCAGAATCGACTGTCATGGCTCGAGTCTCTGTTATCGCCCATGACGAAAAGGTGTCCTGGCGGAACCTTTTCCGGAGTCCTGTTGTCGCGAGGATTCATATCACCAGGATAAGTCACGTTGCTGGAGTAGTGAGCGTGAGGGTCCGGGACTTCTTGACCATTCAGGATAACTCTCTTGTTGCGAATCTCTATTGTGTCGCCTCCGATGGCCACCACTCGCTTAATGAAGTCCTTGGTTCTATCTTCAGGGTAAACGAAAACTATCACATCTCCCCGTCGTGGACTGACAAACACCGGCCATCGCTTATCCGTGAAGGGAACCCGAACACCGTATATAAATTTGTTTACCAGAATATGGTCGCCGATAAGAAGAGTGGGCCACATGGATTCTGAAGGTATCTTGAATGCCTGAACCAACAGGGCTCTTATGATAATCGCCAGAACCACGGCCACAACAAATGCTTCCGAGTATTCCTGGAATATGGTGCGATTGGATTTTTTCTTTACTTCCGGCTGGGTATCTGCCGCCATGTCTTTCTCTCTCTGCCTGACGATTATGCAATCAGAAAATTATTTACTACCTGGGTTCTTGCCCGTTCTCCTCACTCTTTGCAACTATGCTCTGGAAGCCAATTTCAGACCTGCCGTCATGACACGCCCGCTAACGGCGCGAAGAGACTTTATAAAACATCACTGACTCTATGTAAAGGGGCTTCTTCTTTCTGCAAAGGCATGGCTCGAAGGCGGCGAGAACGAAACTGCGATCCTCTTCCAGGCTGGAGACATGTATATCAGTTGCCAAAAATAATGTCCGTTTCCTCGTCATTCCTGCGGAGGCAGGAATCCATCCCGCAGGTCGCGGGACTGGACCCCGGATCGAGTCCGGGGTGACCCCGCGAGACGCGGGGTGGTTCCAATCAATCGGTCAGATATTTAGGCAACTG
>Ga0326727_10021968_pt1 | contig 12400 bp, 6 predicted proteins | sample MB2enrmetagenome_FD_207643 | JGI IMG/M metagenome (GOLD analysis project Ga0326727, IMG submission 207643) | Lab enriched peat soil microbial communities from McLean, Ithaca, NY, United States - MB29MY | ecosystem: Environmental > Terrestrial > Soil > Wetlands > Peat | place: USA: New York...
CGCGCCGCAGGTGATATTGGCATTGTCAACCAATGCCGGGCAAGTGAAGTCCGCCGTCGAGAAGGCGGCCAACGAATTCGCCGCGCGCGGCTTTCGGTCGTTGGGCGTGGCAAGGGCCGAAGGAGACGGTCCGTGGCAGTTTCTGGGTGTGTTGCCACTGTTCGATCCGCCGCGCGAAGATGCCAAGGCCACGATAGCTACCGCGCTGGCGATGGGCGTAAAGGTCAAGATGGTCACAGGCGATGCGCTCGCCATTGCCAGGGAGACCGCCAAAAAGTTGGACCTGGGCATAAATATCCTTGACGCCGCCAGTTTGGGCGACGCCAAGAAGCAAGAGACCGCAGACGTGGCTGAGTCCATCGAGAAAGCGGACGGTTTTGCCCAAGTATTCCCCGAACACAAATTCCATATTGTGGATGTCCTGCAAAAACGCGGCCACATTGTCGGCATGACAGGCGACGGGGTCAATGATGCCCCCGCGCTGAAGAAGGCCGATTGCGGCATCGCCGTTTCGGGCGCAACGGACGCGGCGCGCGCCGCGGCGGCCATCGTGCTGATGACGCCCGGTTTGTCCGTGATTATTGACGCCATCAAGGAGAGCCGTCGCATTTTCCAGCGAATGAACAGCTACGCGATCTACCGCATCGCCGAGACGCTGCGCGTGCTGTTCTTTATGACGCTGGCGATTCTGATCTTCAACTTTTATCCGTTGACGGCGGTGATGATCGTCATGCTGGCGCTGCTCAACGACGGCGCGATCCTGTCCATTGCTTATGACAACGTTCATTACAAAGATAAACCCGAGGCCTGGAACATGCGCATGGTGCTGGGGGTTTCCACGGTGTTGGGTCTCATTGGAGTTGTCTCCGCCTTCGGCTTGTTTTATCTCGGCGAGCGCGTCTTCAAGCTCGACCGCGCCCACATCCAGACGTTGATGTATTTGAAGCTCTCCGTGGCGGGGCATCTGACGGTTTTTCTGACGCGCACACGCGGCCCGTTTTGGTCCATACGCCCCGCGAAAGTTTTGTGGATAGCCGTGCTCGGCACGCAAATCCTGGCGACATTGATCGCGGTTTACGGGTTGTTCATGACACCTCTGGGCTGGGGCTGGGCGGCGTTCGTCTGGGGTTATGCGCTCGTGTGGTTCCTTGTGAATGACCGCGTGAAACTGCTCGCGTATCGGATTTTCGATCCCGCCGGAGGCAACTCCAAATCTGAAGCCACCTCCATCTCCAAAGCCAAAGTCAAGACACCGTCCGATTTAACGCCGCAGATTGCCACACGGGCATACGAACTATTTGAGCGGGGAGGCAGCCAGGACGGTCGCTCAGTTCAGGACTGGATAAAGGCGGAACAGGAAATTCGAGAGCACGAAGCCTATAAATTGAAGGAAACTCAATGAGCGAACAAGTACCTGTCAGCAAGACCATTTACAATTATCCGCCCAAGGACGTTGAGGGTTTTGACTCCCTGGCGGAGTTGGCCCTGGATATGCGTTGGTCCTGGAATCATGCCACCGACCAAGTGTGGCGGCAGCTTGACCCGACGCTGTGGGAAATGACGCAGAACCCGTGGGTTGTGCTGCAGACAGTCTCGCGGGACAAACTCAAACGCGTGCTGGCCGATCCTGCCTTTCGCAAGAATATTGACGATCTCTTGCGAGCCAAGCATCAGACGGCGGAAGCGCCGGCATGGTTCCAGCAACATCATCCGCAGGCGCCCCTGACTTGCGTGGCGTATTTCAGCATGGAGTTTATGTTGAGCGAAGCGCTGCCGATCTACTCGGGCGGCCTGGGCAACGTGGCGGGCGATCAGCTCAAAGCCGCCAGCGACCTGGGCGTGCCGGTCGTCGGAATCGGCCTGCTCTACCAGCAAGGCTATTTCCGCCAGGTGATTGACAGGAACGGAGCGCAACAGGCCCTTTACCCCTACAACGACCCCGGACAGTTGCCGATCACGCCGGTGCGCCAACCCAACGGCGAGTGGCTGCGGTTGGAGATCGCCTTGCCCGGTTACTCGGTCTGGCTGCGCGCCTGGCAGGTCCAGGTCGGCCGGGCGAAGCTTTACCTGCTGGACAGCAATGACGCGGCCAACTTTCCCGCGCATCGAGGAATCACCAGCGAACTGTATGGGGGTGGGCCGGAGTTGCGCCTGGCGCAAGAGATGCTTCTGGGTCTGGGCGGATGGCGGCTGCTGGACGCGCTGGGCATTCATCCCGAAATCTGTCACCTGAACGAAGGTCATGCCGCTTTTGCCGTGCTGGAGCGCGCCCGCAGTTTCATGCAGGAGAACAAGCAACCATTCGCCGTCGCATTGGCCGCCACGCGCGCGGGGAATCTCTTCACCACCCACACGGCAGTGGCCGCAGGCTTTGATCGTTTCGCCCCGGCCCTCATCGAGCAATACTTCGGCCGGTACGCCAAGGAAAAGATTGACATTTCAATCCATGATTTGCTGGCCCTGGGGCGCCAGAACCCCAACGACTCGTCGGAGAGTTTCAATATGGCCTATCTGGCCATTCGGGGGAGCGGGTCGGTCAACGCCGTCAGTCGCTTGCATGGGAAGGTCAGCCGGCACCTCTTCGAGCCTCTCTTTCCGCAATGGCCGGCTGAGGAAATCCCCATCGGACATGTGACCAACGGAGTTCACATGCCAACCTGGGACTCGGCCGCCGCCGACGAACTTTGGACCAAGGCCTGTGGAAAAGACCGATGGCTGGGGACAAAGGAAAACCTGGAACAGGACATTCACCGCGTCTCCGACGCCGACCTCTGGCAATTTCGCATGGCCTCCACCAAGTCACTGATTGACTACGCCCGCCAACGTCTGGCCCGGCACTTCGCCGCCGCCGGCGAGTCGCCCGAAACAGTGGAGGCGGCGAAGCATCTTTTCGATCCCAATGCACTGACACTCGGTTTCGCGCGGCGCTTTGCCGCCTACAAACGACCGAATCTGCTGTTGTGCGACCCAGATCGGCTGCTGCGCCTGTTGTCCAATCCGCAGCGCCCGGTCCAACTCATCATCGCGGGCAAGGCCCATCCGGCTGACCTCGCGGGACAAGCCCTGATTCAAAAATGGATACAGTTTATTCGCCGGCCCGAGGTTCGTCCCCATGCGATTTTCCTCAGTGACTACGACATGCAATTGACGGAGCGTCTGGTGCAGGGGGTGGATGTCTGGCTCAACACCCCACGGCGGCCTTGGGAGGCCTGTGGAACCAGCGGCATGAAGGTACTCGTCAACGGAGGCATCAATCTCTCCGAATTGGACGGTTGGTGGGCCGAAGCTTACGCGCCGGATCTGGGATGGGCGTCAGGGGACGGCCAGGAGCATGGCGATGACCCGGCTTGGGACGCCGTCGAAGCGGAGATGCTCTACGAGTCTCTGGAACGAAAGGTGATTCCCGATTTCTATAACCGGGACGGGCAGGGAATCCCAACCGCCTGGGTGGCGCGGATGCGGGAAAGTATGGCGCGGTTGACCCCGCTCTTCTCCGCCGACCGCGCGGTGCGTGAATACACCGAGCAACACTACCTTCCGGCTGCCACCGCCTTAGGTTCGCGCGTTGCCAAACAAGGCGCAATCGCTAGGCAAGTAGCAGACTGGCAGCACAATCTGGATCAGAAATGGGGCGCGCTGCGCTTCGGTGAAGTGCGGGTCGAGACCAAGGATCAGCAGCACTTCTTTGAAGTTCAAGTTTATCTCAACGACCTCGACCCCAAGGCGGTGCAAGTCGAGGTTTATGCCGACGGACTCAACGGCGGCAGCCCGGTGCGACTGGAGATGAAGAACCTTCGCCCGCTGGCCGGCGCGTCCGGCGGCTATGTCTTCGGCGCATCGGTGTCCGCGGTCCGTCCGCCGGGGGACTACACGGCGCGAGTGATACCGCGCTGCGACGGCGTGGCGGTTCCTTTGGAAGCCGATCACATCTTGTGGCAGAGCTGACGGCCGCTCGCGGGTGGGGAGAACACCCCATAGCCATGGCACGGCTTGCGAGGCTAACTTATGCGTATGAAAAATATTCGGAAGATTTTGCTGGGGATCACATTGCTGGCAGCCTTGACCGGGTGTGTTGGTTACGTGGGCGGAGGTTACGGCGGCGCGGTGGTGGTGCCGGGGCCTGATCTGTTCCTTTTCGGAGGCGGCTATGATCGGGGCCGCGACGTCCATGATTATAGTCATCGTGGAGCTGAAAGCCGGGCGGTGGCGCACCCTGGCGGCGGCGGGGGAGGGAGAAGACGGTAAATCTAGCGACTCCAAGAACAGAATCCGACCTGATGAATTTATGAAATTATCAACCCCATCCACACTTTTTGCCAGCCTCGTGACGATCGGCCTGCTTGCAGGCGCCGGTGTCTTTTTGCCGATGAAACTTCACGCGGCGGCGCAGCAAGAAGCGCGGCAGAAACCAGTGATCGCGCAACGCTTGTTTGCATCGCCGGATGAGGCCGTCAAGGCTTTGCAGGCGGCCACTGAAGCCAAAGATAAAGCGGCCTTGCTGGAGATTTTCGGCCCGGAGGTTCACGATCTTCTCACCGGAGACGAAGTCCAGGACGCGAACAACGCGCAGAAATTTGCCACCATCATGGCGCAGGGCTGCGTGCAGGTGAAAGAGGGCGAGGACAAAATCACGCTGGAGGCGGGCTCCAACAACTGGCCGATGCCGATCCCTTTGGTGAAGGCCAACGGACAATGGCATTTTGACACGGCGGCGGGCAAGGAGGAGATCATCAACCGGCACATCGGCAAGGACGAACTCCACGCCATCGGCGTTTGCCGCGCCTACGTGGAGGCGCAAAAAAAGTACGCCACCGCCAACCCGGCCGCGGGCGGAGTGCTCACTTACGCGCAGAAATTCAAGAGCGCCCCCGGCCAGAAGGACGGCCTCTACTGGCCTTCGGCGGAGAACGAGCCGCCCAGCCCGTTCGGGCCTTTGGTGGCCGAAGCCCACGCCGAGGGTTACGGCAACAATAAAGGCTCAGGCCCTCATCCGTTTCACGGTTATTTTTTCAGAATTCTGACCCGGCAGGGCTTGACCGCGCCAGGCGGGAAGATGAATTACCTGAGTCACGGCAGCTTGACGGGCGGATTCGCGCTGGTGGCCTATCCGGAGCATTGGGACCAGTCGGGGATCATGACATTTATCGTCGCCCAGGACGGCAAAGTCTTTCAGCGTAATTTGGGCGAAAAGACTTCCCGGCTTGCAGGGACAATGAAGGAATACAATCCGGACAGCCAATGGACGCCGGTGCAGGATCAGGGAGTGATGAGTGCGGTGTCCGAGAAATAACAGCGCGTGGCCATCGCGCGCGCCATCGTCAGCAGTCCGGAAATCCTGATTCTCGACGAACCGACGGCCTCCCTGGATGGCGACACCGGGAGAATGATCATCGCCTTCGTCAAGGAGAAAATACTCAATGAAAAGCGCTGTATCATGATTGTCACCCATGATGCGCGCATCAACGAATATGCGGACCGGATCATGCACATGGAAGATGGACGTCTCACCGCGTTCGACAAAGGCACAGAATGAACGAAACCGAACCGAATCTCAAAGCCAAGGCGGCCGAGGTTAAGTCCGAAGCCAAAGCCGCCGAGCCAAAAACTGAATACAGAGATAAGATCATCTTTACCCTTTCGACATTAGGTGTCCTGGCCGCGCTGGTCGCCGCCTGCCTCTTTGGCGTGGAGAGGAAGGCCCAGCCTCCGGTGTTCAAGCCGGTCAGCAACCCTTACGACTCGGCCATCTTTGCCAATGGCATCATTGAGAGCGGCCAGGCAAGCGGTGAAAATATCAATATCTTTCCTGAAGTTCCCGGCCCGATCATAACCATCTTGAATTTGGGGCTGGCCTTCGGCATGGTCGTGCTCATCGTCGGCATATCCAGCTATGTCGGTGTTCGCAAGGTCCTCAAAATCGAACCTTTCGACATCTTTAGTGGGTAACATGAGAAGAAACGCGCCAATCACTTGCCTGTTTCTGGATATCGGCGGCGTCCTGCTGACCGACGGTTGGGATCATCGTGCCCGCAAACGGGCGGCAAAGCACTTCAAGCTGGACCGGGCCGAGTTGGAGGCGCGGCACAGCCTCAACTTCGACATTTTCGAGGCTGGAAAGCTCACGCTCGAAGAATACCTGAGCCGTGTGGTCTTCCACCAAAAGCGGGCCTTCACCCGGGCGCAGTTTCGGCGCTTCATGTTCGCCCAATCGCAACCCTGCCCCGGGATGTTGGCGTTGGTCCGCAGGCTCAAAGCGAAATACGGCTTGAAGATCGCCGTGGTCAGCAACGAAGCGCGGGAATTAAACGATTACCGGATTCGGAAGTTCAAGCTGGACGGCTTTGTGGATTTCTTTATTTCCTCCTGCTATGTCCACGTCTCCAAGCCCGACAAGGACATATACCGGCTGGCGCTGGACATCTCCCAGTCCCCGGTTCGGCAGATCGTCTATATTGAAAACACGCCCATGTTCGTCCAGGTCGCGCAAGGCATGGGCATTCAGAGTATTCTGCACACCGATTCCAAGTCCACCGCCACGAAACTGGCTGCGCTGGGATTGCAGATTGACGAAGGAACCATCCATGAAAACCGCTAACCAACATATCCTGACGGCAAAAGCAACCACCAGCCATCAGAAACTTCCGGCGTTTCTCGCGTTCCTGGGGCTTGCTGTGCTCACCAGCGGTTGCGCTGCGTTTTCCGCGCTGTCCTCCGCTTCCGTCCTCGGTTCTCCGAACGCAGCGGCTCTGGAAATCCACAACAACACCGACGTACGGTTGCAGGAGAAGAACTTCATCGTGATCAGGACCAACGTGATGGGACAGAGTTCTGGCTTCTCACTGCTCGGCATCCTGACGATTGTTCCCGCAAAATTCACCAAGGCGATGAGCCGGCTCTATGCGCAGGCCGATATGCAATCAGGCCGGCCTCAGACGATGGTGAATCTGGTCATGGAGAAGGACGCCACCTATTGCATCCTCTTTTCCCTCCCGCGAACCGCCATTCGCGCCGATGTCATCGAGTTCATCCCGCCAACCGCCGTGGATCTCCAGCCACGACCGCCACCCGAAGAGACAAGACCCAAAACTGAATAGGATTCCGCTTGCTTTACCTGCCGCGCATGTTAAACTACGCGCGCTTTTCTAAATGGCGGCCTTGTCAACGTGGGAACAGGCGTTGATGCGACCGCCTTTGCTTTGGCCATCCATTCGCGGATGGAACGTCGCTGCCGGGTCGTAAACCATTTATCTGTTAAGGCCGTTGTGTGAAGACCAAACATGACACAGTCAACGAAAGCGTGCCTTATGAATTCCTTTATCAACCAATTCTCGCAACCACTTTCCTGTCGATTGCTTTCCACATCGCATATCGCGCCGCCGCCGTTTGATTCCGGAGGCCGGCCCAAAGGCTGTGGCCGCTTCCGTTGGCTGGGAACCTTGTTGTTTGTCACGAGTTTATTGGTTTCCAGCCGGGCGAGCCATGCGTCGGCCATCACCTGGACGAACGCCGGCGGCGGCAACTGGAGCGCCGCCACCAATTGGAGCCCGAACCAGGTTCCCCTCAGCACCGACGACGCGTTCATTACCAACGCCGGGACCTATACCGTGACCCTGGACGCCAGCCCCACGGTCAACAGCCTGACGCTGGGCGGCGGCGGGGGACAAATGACGCTTTCGACGGCGGGGTACACCCTGACGCTAAACAGCGCCAGTGCTGTGACCAACAACGGCATCCTGGCCTTGAGCGGCGGCGCTCTGGCCGCCAGCGGCCTGCTGACCGTAAGTGGCCTGCTGGATTGGACCGGCGGGCAAATCAACGCCTCCTGCGTCCTGACCGTGGCCACCGATGGCGTGCTGGTGCTGGCTGGCGCGAGCGGCTCGGCCTATAACATGTCAGGGATTATCACCAATAGCGGCACGGTGCAACTGGTCAGCGGAGATCTTCAACTTGACCAATGCGGGAACTCCCCGGCCACACTCATCAACCTTCCAGCGGGGGTCGTGGAGCTGACAGGGGACGTTTCGATTGTCCAAGCGTGCAGTCCCAGCCCGTTCGTCAACGAGGGTACGCTGGTAAAGTCGGGTGGGACTGGTACCAGCTACATTGAAACCATTTTCAACAACAGCGGCACGGTGGAAGTCAACACGGGGACCATTAGCATTTACGCCACCTCCACGCTGAGCGACGGCAGTGTGTTTATTGGCGCGGGCCAGACCACGCTGACCTCAGGCACAGCAACTCTGAATGGCAGCCTGATCAGTTCCAATCTGGTTCTGGCGGGAGGAGGTTTGTCCGGCTACGGAGTGCTAAACGGTCTGCTGATCTGGACCGGCGGGCAAATCGACGCCTCCTGCAACCTGACTATAGCCTCTGATGGTACCCTGATTCTGGCCGGGGCGAGCGGCTCCTCCTACAATATGGCTGGAATTATCACCAACAGCGGCACGGTGCAACTGGTCAGCGGAAATCTCCAACTTGACCAATGCGGGGACTCCCCGGCCACATTGATCAACCTCCCAACGGGGATAGTGCGGTTGGCGGCGGACAATTCGATTTTTCAGGCGTGCAGTCAAAGCCCGTTCGTCAACGAGGGAACTCTGGTAAAGTCGGGCGGGACCAACACCAGCTACATCCAGCCCACCTTCAGCATCAGCGGTGGCTCCATCGGCGTGGAGAGCGGGGTGCTTTCGCTCAACGGCCAGAATTTTGCCCAAAATGGCGGAACATTCTCTGTCAGCCTGGGAGGAACCAACACCGGCCAATCGGGAGAACTGGCCGGCGTCAGCAGCGCGTCGCTGGCCGGACTTTTAACTGTGAACCTGACCAACGGGTTTGTGCCCGCGCTGGGCAGCACGATTCAGGTTCTTTCGTGTTCCAGCCTGAGCGGCACGCTTGGGCCGCTCAATGTTCCTTCCGGCTTGAGCGTCAGTTACAGCAACAATGGCGTCTATGTGACCGTGACCAACACGCTGGCGCTGGCGCCTGCCATCACGGTGCAACCGGCGACCAACGTCACAGTGCCTTACGCCGGAAGCGCGACCTTTTCCGTGGCGGCCACCGGCATGACGCCATTGAGCTACCAATGGTCGCGCAACGGCAACCCTCTGAGCGATGGCGGGCCGTTTTCCGGTTCGGCTACCGCGAACCTCGCCCTCAACGGGGTCACCGATAACAACGCGGGCAGTTATGCCGTGGTGATCACCAATGCCTATGGAGCGGTGACAAGCGCGGTGGCGACGCTGACGGTGCTGAATTGTACCGCGCCTCCTTCGGGCATGGTGGCGTGGTGGCCGGGCAATGGAAACGCGCTGGACATCGTCGGCGGCAACAACGGCACCCTTGAAAATAGCGTGACCTTCGCGCCGGGGGAAGTCGGCCAGGCCTTCAGCTTCAACGGGAACGCTCAATCGGTGGTCATCCCGGATTCACCGAGCTTGGAGTTGACCAGCACTTTCACCATCGAAGCGTGGGTTAATTTCGCCACGTTGACAGATGATCCCAATGGACACGGCCGCGGCATCGTCTCCAAGGTGGGGGGCGCCGGGGGCAACAATGGCTACCAGTTTGCGTTCGGTGGAGGTAACCTCGGAGCTCAATTCAACAGCCCCGGACAGCCGTGGCCGCAATGGCAAGTTTATGCCCCGGTTCCAGACCTCGCTACCGGGGTATGGATGCACGTCGCCTGGACATACGACCAGAATACGATGCTGCTTTATGTGAACGGACAGCCGATCGCGACCAATGTCATAGGCACCCAGCTGATTGCCACATCCTCCTCCAACTTGCGCATCAGCGGCGACGACAACGGCAACGTCATGTTTGACGGGCTGATTGACGAAGTCTCCATTTACAATCGCGCCCTTTCCTCCAATGAAATCGCCGCCATCTATGGCGCAGGGGTGGCGGGCAAGTGCCTGAGCACGGCGCCGGCCATAACAGGGCAACCGTTGAGCCAGACGGTCGTGCTGGGCGACACGGTTACGTTCAGCGTCGAAACTACCGGCCTGCTGCCCATTACTAACCAATGGGAACTCAATGCCACCAATTTGACCGACAACGGGCGCATCACCGGCTCGCAAAGCAACGTGCTGACCATCACCAATGTCCAATTCGCCGACGCGGGCAGTTATACTGTCACCATGACCAACGTGGCTGGCGGAACGATCAGCCAGCCGGCAACGCTGGTGGTGCTGCGCAAGACGCCGGCCATTACCTGGACCAACGCCGCCCCCATCACTTACGGCGCGGCCCTGAACTCGACGCAACTCAACGCCTCGGCCAGCGTGCCCGGAACCTTCGCTTACACGCCGCCCGCCGGCACGGTCCTGGGCGCGGGGGCCTACCTCCTCTCCGCCGTTTTCACGCCCAACGACGCAGTGGATTACAGCAGCGTGACCACTTATGTCAGTCTGACGGTAACCAATGCGCCGCTGACGGTGACGGCCGACAGCGCCACGCGCTCCTACGGCCAGACGAACCCGTCCTTCACGGGGACCATCACCGGATTGCAGGGATTGGACAACATTACGGCGAGTTACTTGTGCGCCGCCGTTGCGGCCAGTCCGCCGGGCGGCTATCCCATCGTTCCCTCCCTGACGGATCCGTTTGGCCGGCTGGCCAACTATTCGGTCACAGTCAACAATGGCATTTTGACGGTCAACTCCGCCGCGCCGCCGGTCATTTTGTCGGTTTCGCCCGTCACCGGCTCGACCAACGGAGGCCAAACGGTGACAATTACCGGAACGAATTTCGAGGTGGGCGCCACTGTGAGCTTCGGTTCGGCGCAGACGTCCTTGGTCAATGTGACCAGCCCGGCCAGCCTCACGGCGACGACCCCGGCTTCCTCGCCGGGGGTGGTGAACGTGAGCGTCAACAATCCGGACGGGAACAATATCAGCCTGCCCGCTGCGTTCACGTATGGAATTCCGCCGGTCATTCAGACGCAGCCATTGAGCCAGTCGGTGGTTTCAGGAAGCAACGTGCAATTCGCGGTCCAGGCCACGGGCGAAGGGACGCTCAGTTACCAATGGCAATATAACGGCGCGAATCTATTGAACATGGGTTTCATCAGCGGGGTGCGGACGCCGACATTGAACATCAGCAATCTGAACCCCGCGGATGCGGGGAACTACTGGGTCGTCATCACCAACACCTTCGGCACGCTGACCAGCACCTCGGCCGTCTTGACCGTCCTGACGATGCCGACCGTTTCGACGCCGCAGAGTCTGGCCGTTGGCGTGGGAGCCAACGCGAGCTTTTCCGTCACCGCCGGCGGGACCGCGCCTTGGGCCTTTCAGTGGTACCAAGGCACGACATTGCTGAACGGAGCGACCAATCCGGTTTTGAACTTTCCCAACGTGCAAACGACCAATCAGGGCCAGTACACCGTCGTGGTCACCAACATCGTCGGGGCGGTGACGAGCACGCCGGCGGCGATGTTGACGGTGCTGGGCTATTGCGCCAGCGCGCAGGCGGCGCAATCGCTGTATCCGGCCGGAACGGCGATTCCGTTCTCGGTACAGACGTTCAATTGCGGCACCCAGGCGGCGGTGGACAACAGCGCGGCGGTGCTTTGGCTTTACAACGCGGGCACCAGCCGCGCGATTCCCTTCACCACGGGCGCGACCGGAAGCGCGACGGTCAATTTTGCGCCGCTGGCCGGGGAAGTTGGCCCGGTGCAATACGCGGCGGCGTTGCCGGGGGTCAACAACCCGGCGGCGCAAGGGTCGTTGACGCTTTTGGGCATGAGTCAGAGTCCGCCCGGTCTTTCAACCGTGGTGACCGTCGGACTTCCGCAAACCAACACGCTCACGTTGTCAAATATGACCAGCGTGGTTTTGAGCGGCCTGACGGCCAGCGTGATTGGAGCGCCGGCGAACATCAGTGTCCAAGTCAGCGTGCCAGGAACGCTGCCGGGCAACGGCTCGGTGCAGGCAACATATATCATGCAGGCCGGCGGCGCGACGCCCAATCAGGCGCAATTCACCATTGAGTACACCACGGCGCAAGGCGTCACCAACGACTTTCCGATCAATGCCAGTGTTGTCCAATTGGAGCCGCAATTGGCGGCCGTTCCAGGGTCCCTGGGCGGCACGATGGTCGGCGGACAGCAGACGTTGATTACCTTCAGCGTGGCCAATTTGGGCGGTGTGTCCAGCGGCAGCATCCAGTTGCTGCTGCCCACCAACGCGCCCTGGCTCTCGGCCGTGACCGCCCAGCCGATGACCTCGCTGGCCCCGGGCCAAACCAATCTTGTCACTCTGGCGCTGACGCCCGCCACCAATCTGGCTCTGGGAGCCTATCCCGGCTCGGTGGTCGTGGCCTGCGCCAACTCCAGCGTTTCCGTGCCGTTCACCTTTGATTGCGTTTCCACGCAGGTCGGCAATCTGCAGGTCACAGC
>Ga0326727_10021970_pt1 | contig 12399 bp, 8 predicted proteins | sample MB2enrmetagenome_FD_207643 | JGI IMG/M metagenome (GOLD analysis project Ga0326727, IMG submission 207643) | Lab enriched peat soil microbial communities from McLean, Ithaca, NY, United States - MB29MY | ecosystem: Environmental > Terrestrial > Soil > Wetlands > Peat | place: USA: New York...
TCATCACGTCTGTGGATTATGTTTTCAATTGGGCGCGCCTGTCTTCCATCTGGCCGATGACCTTTGGCTTGGCGTGCTGCGCCATCGAGATGATCGCTTCCACCACGTCGCGGTTTGACATGGCACGTTTCGGCGCCGAGGTCTTTCGACCCAGCCCTCGTCAGGCCGACTTGATGATCGTGGCCGGTACGGTGACGCTGAAAATGGCGCCGGTGGTCAAGCGCATCTGGGAGCAGATGCCGGACCCCAAGTGGTGCATCTCCATGGGCGCCTGCTCCAGCGTGGGCGGGCCTTTCAATACTTATGCCGTGTTGCAGGGCGTGGATAAGATCGTGCCCGTGGATGTCTACGTAGTGGGCTGTCCGCCGCGCCCGGAAAACCTCTTTTATGCTTTGCTGAAGCTGCAAGAGAAAATCGACGGCATGACCGTGGGGAAGCGGCCGACAGACGTTCGTCTCGACGAGAGCATGATTGAGGACTTCAAGAAATCCGTCCGCATCGGCAAGGCGGGGACACCGGAATTTGTCCAGATTGGCTGAGCCGACCTTTTCGTTTTGGATTTTAGATTTTGGATTTTGGATTGAGGGGCGCGTCTCGCTGTTTTCTTGCTTCAATCCAAAATCTAAAATCCCAAATCTAAAATGCCAACATTCCTCATCGAGGATCGCGGAGGCATAGATGCCTAACTTTGTGAAGGTCGCGAGCACATCGGATTTGAAGCCGGGAACGGCAATGACCGTGGTCGTGAACGGGATGGATATCGCCCTCTACAACGTCGTAGGGAAGATTTACGCCACGGATAACACCTGCCTCCATCAGGGCGGCCCTCTCGGCGAAGGCATCCTGGAGGGAGAAGTAATCAGTTGCCCCTGGCACATGTGGGAATACAACGTCTGCACGGGCGAAAAAGTCGGGAATAACTCCCTCCGGTTGGCGACGTATCCCGTCAAGGTTGAGGGCGCCGACATCAAGGTTGGAGTTTAAAAGACCGGGACACGGGATTCGGGACTTGTGCCGCGGATCTCGGGGTTAGGGGTTCGGGGGAACCTTCGATTGATTGAGTCTACAAATCGGACCTGAATTCCGAATCCCGTGTCCCGTATCACGTGTCCCGAGTCCTGAATCATGCCAGAACTTCCGGAGGTTGAAACCGTCGCCCAAGGGCTCCGACGGCGCGCGCTCGGGCGCCGCATCGCGGCCGTCGAAGTTCGCCACGCCGCCGTCATCGCCGGCTCCGCAGAGGAATTCGCTTCCACAATCAAAGGCCGAAAGTTGGTCAACGTTTCGCGCAAGGGCAAGGCAATTGCCGTCGAACTGGCAGCGGAGGACGGCTCGGCGCCGCGCTTTCTGCTGGTGCGCTTAGGAATGACGGGCCAGTTGACAGTCACCCCGCACGAGGCGCCCATTGAATCACATACCCACGTCTTCATGGCTCTGGACGATGGCCGAGAAGAATTGCGTTTCCGCGACGCGCGGCGCTTCGGCAGATTGCGCTCCCTAACACCGCCGGAGTTGGAAAAGATTCTGGGGGCGCTCGGCCCGGATGCCCAACGCGTGACCGAGGCGCAATTCCTGGCGGCCATGCGTGGCCGCAAAGGCGCCATCAAGAGTTGGCTTATGAACCAGAATCTCGTGGCAGGCTTGGGAAACATTTACGCCGATGAGGCCCTTTTCGAAGCGCGCATCCATCCCCTCTCGCAGCCCGGCCGCGTTTCTTCCGCCAAGGCTCAGCAACTTTATAAGGCCGTCCGCAAAGTGCTGGACCGCGCCGTACGGCTGGGTGGAACGACTTTCAGCGATTTCCTCGACGTCGAGAGCCGCCCGGGCGAATTCCTTAAGAAGTTAAGGGTGTACCAGCACACCGGTGAACCCTGCCGGCGTTGCGGCCACGCCATCCGGCGCATCGTGATCGCGGGACGCAGCAGCCACTTCTGCTCCCGGTGCCAGCCGCGGCCGCGAGCCACCGCCAAAATGCGCGGTCCGCGGAAATCCTGCGCATCTTAAGCCGATGGGCTCCTCCCCTTAGCGGTCCAACAGGATCTTCTGCCTTTGCCCTGACACGGTTTCCAGAACGGTAGAATCCGCCGACCGGAATCTCCCCCGAAGAAGTGCAAAGTTCGATTCCCGGTCGAAATGGGCCGAGGTTCGCGCCTGTCCTGGCCCTTCCGCCTTGTCGATCCCTTATAAGCTTATAACCCCTTATAGCAGCATAAAGTCGTTCTGAAGGTCTTCCGGCTCACAGTCAATCCGAGGACGATTGCCCGTGGCTGCCCGCCCGAGCGCAAGAAAAGGGTTGACATGTACATCTGACAGATATATCTTGCAGATATATGAAGCGCAATCAGACGACTTCAATGATTCTCGGCATGCTCAGCATCGAGCCCCACAGGTCCGGTTACGACATCCGCAAGGCGGTGGAGTCAAGCGTCAGCTACTTTTGGCGCGAGAGCTATGGACAGATCTATCCGACGCTGAAACGGCTGGCGGCTGAGGGCCTGATCATCCCACGCCGATCATCCTCCAGGGGAAGGCCGGAACGCCAGGAATACTCGCTGTCGGCGAAAGGCCGCACCTACTTGCGGGAGTGGCTGGCTGCGCCGCACCGCATTCAGCCGCCGCGGAGTGAGTTTCTCTTAAAACTGTTCTTTGGCCGGTCAGCCTCACCCCACGTTTGCGTTCAACACGTCAGAAAGTTTCAGGATGATAGCAAACGTCTGCTGGCCTCTCTGCTGGAAATTGAGAAGCAAGCGCCCGCTCACAATGCCGGGAATCCTCATCTGCCGTTCTGGCTCCTCACGCTCAGCTTTGGAATCGCCCTGACGCGCGCCTCGATTGAGTGGAGCGGGTCAGCGTTGGCAAAGCTTGCAGGTTCAAAGGCAGGAGCCGCTGTGGGCCGGAGAAAAAAGGCCGCACTGAAAACTCCGTCGCCAAGCAGAAGAATATGAGTTGCCCGGGCTATCCGAGGTTTGAGTTTTTCGAAACTTGGTCTACCTTCAAGGAGGAATATCGCGAAATGCCTGCAAAAACATCTCCTAATCGTTTGTTACAGTTCGCGGCGTTTGCAATCACCGGCATCTTTGTCCTCGGCTTTGTGTTCTCCCCTCTGGGGGTATGGACTGGCGCAATCTTAGGCGCATGGTTCATCGGCACGCAAAAAGCATGGCGCGGATTTTTGCTGCTGTCGGGCATCACCTTCATTCTGAGTGTGCCGTCCAACTGGCGCTCGTCTCCACTGACGGGGATTGACTATATCGTTGGGATGATGCTGGCGGCGCTCATCGGCAGTCTGCCCTATCTTTTGTACCGGCTCGTGACTCTACGCCGGCAAGGATTTCTGTCAACCCTTTCTTTGCCCCTTTGGGGCGTAACCTTGCAGATGTTGGCGCAACGGTGCCTTCCCGTCAGCATTTTTAACCACTACTCTCTTGCTCAGCCGCAAAATGCGAACGCCTCTCTGCTGCCCATCGCCACACTTCTAGGGGCGGGGTCCATTCCCTTTCTCATCTATTGGACCGCAGCGGTGATCGTTTGGATGTGGAACTATGAATTCCAGCGTAAGAAGATTGCAACGGGCGCAAGTACTTTTGCCGCGGTATGGGCGGTTCTGTTGGGATATGGCTTGTTCCTCAGGATCAGCCCTGGTTACGCGCCTCATGTCCTGCTAACGAGTACGGCTTTTGCGTGGACATGTTTTGCTGGAAGCCTGATCTTAACCGCCGGGATTCTCATTCTTCCTGGCAGAAAGCGCAAACTATGGGCAGACAAGACGGAGACCGTCGCCCTCTTGCGAAGTCCGTACACAGGGAATCCTTTGCACATTGTCAGCAAAGAGGGTCATGAGGTTTTGGTCAGCCCGTCAGGAGAACAGTTCCCAATTCGCAACGAAATCCCGGTCTTTGTAGAACCGGAAAAAATCACGGGCTCCAACCGCAAGTACAACCAGTTGTATGAAATCATCGGCGGCTTCTATGATGACACCCAGAGGGTGGCGTGTGCTTTACGGGGCATCAGCCTGTACCAATACTTTTTGAGCTATCTACGCTTCCTGGAAATCAATCCTGGTGATTCCGTGCTGGAAACATCTGTGGGCACCGGGCTCAACTACAAATACCTACCGCGTGGCCTGAAGCTGTTTGGCCTTGATCTCTCGCCGGAAATGCTGGCGAACTGCCAAACCAACCTGCGCCGGTGGGAGCTGGATGCGGATTTGTTTCTGGGAAATGCCGAAGAGCTGCCCTTTGCCAATGACAGTTTTGATGTTGTGTTTCACATCGGCGGTATCAATTTTTTCAACGACAGAGCAAAAGCTATCCGGGAAATGATACGCGTGGCAAAGCCAGGGAGCCGCATCCTGATTGCCGATGAGACCGAAAAACATGTAAAGAGCGCCTATGAACGAATGCCTATTGCAAGCGGATATTTTAAGAACCGCCAGGAAGCTGTCACCGCTCCGATTGATCTCGTACCCCCAGAGATGCAGGAAATACATCTTGAGATACTGCGGGATGGGCATTTTTACGCGCTGACATTTCGCAAACCCTAGCGAGGGAGAGGAAGGCTTGGTGCGAAAGGGGGGACTCGAACCCCCACCCCTTGCGGGACCAGATCCTAAGTCTGGCGCGTCTGCCAATTCCGCCACTTTCGCGCGACCCTTATTATAGCGTACAGGAATTTACGACGCATGACTGGGGGTAGCGGCGGATGCCGCTGACCGATGGGGATAGGATCATGGTTCACACGTGCCTTTCAAGTCATCTGTGTGAAACGGGCCGTTGTAGGTCACCTTATCAGCATCAGGCCACTGCCGTCGGAAGCAGTCCGACAACCAGCCAGCAACCGTGATGGACGACTCGTGCGAGCAATACAGCAGCCACTCGCCGTCGCTGGTGATGTATGCTTCGCTCCCGTCGTAGTGCGCGTCAATGGCGGAACGGTCCAACTCGTAATCTGGAGGGCCGAACGAGAAGCCTCCAAAGATGGTCACTCTCGGATGCTGCGAGAACGCGGCGGAACGGTAGCGGCTCGATGTGGTTCAGTTCTCCGCCACCGGCGGTGGCAACGTACCCCAAGAATTCCGCGATTTCATTGCGGAGAGCAGACATGGCAACTGCATTCTCGTCAAACTCACTTTCGAGCTTAGTGAATCCCCGCTCTGCCGCGTTGGAAAGTGCCTGCCCAAGCTCTGCCGGCGAAGTGCAACCGGCAGGGACAAGGGACTCGACTTCCGCGAGGATTTCATCATCGAGCCTATATCGGGGGAACAATGCAAACGCCGCTTCCGAGTAATCCCACCCAGCAGAGCTTCGGGAATTCTTGACCTGTGACTTACCAGCACGAACCAGTTGTTGGTATCTCTCGCCAGTGCGACTGCTGGGCTATGCAGAATCGACGGGCCGCGGTATGTAGAGCAGTTTTCTCATCCATGCGCACATTTCATCACACGGCGAGCAGCGTTGCAACTGACGAAAACCGCAGGCCCGCTGTGGGCCGTGAAAAAATGCCCTCACCGCGTTACGCATCTGCTGCTAAATTATCTTCCCCATGCGGTTCTCTTTCAAAGCGCTGTCGGCTTTCCTCGTGACCTTCGCGGCCTTGCTCCTGCTACACCTGCCCCTGCTCGGGCTGCCTTACCACTGGGACGAAGCGGGGTATTACATTCCGGCGGCGCTGGACTTCTATCGCTCGTGGTTGCTGATTCCAAAAACCACGCTGCCGGTGGGACACACGCCGCTGGTCATGGTCTATCTCGGCCTCGTGTGGCACCTATTCGGGTACTCGGTGTGGGCGGCGCGCGCCGCGATGACGCTCGTCGCGGCGGCGACGGTCACATCGCTCTATATATTGGGGCGTCGCGTCGCCAGCCGTGAAATCGCCGCCTGGAGCGCACTGCTCCTGGCGCTTTCGCCGCTCTTTTTTGCGCAAAGCACCCTCGCGCACCTGGATCTTGCCGCTGCGCTCTTCACTACCCTGTCGGTTCTGTTTCTGCTCGGGGATCAGTTCTGGTTCTTCGCGCTGGCAGCTTCGTTGGCTGTTCTCAGTAAGGAAACCGCCGTGGTTCTGCTGCCCGTCGTATGGCTCTACGCGTGGCGGAGGGGGCGCGGGTTTGCGGCAGGACGGCCGGCTCCCCTCGCAACCTGGGCGGCGCTGGTTGCGCCGCTCGTGCCGCTCGCGGCCTGGGCGCTTTACTACCACCACGTGACGGGCTACTGGACGGGCAACCGTGAGTACTTGAGCTACAATTTGTATTCGACGCTTTCGCCAGCGCGGGTTTTCTGGAGCCTGCTGCGACGCGCTTATGAGCTCTTTATCGGTGGATTCAATTGGCTGCTCACTGCGTGCGCCCCGGTGGGATTCTGGTGGGGGCGGAAGCACGCAACTCGGGATACGGGATACCGGATACGGGACACGGGACACGAAACACGGGGCTCGGGAGACAGGAGAAGTCCGGCACCTGAACCCCGAATCCCGTATCTTGTGCCCCGAGTCCCGAGCCTTTTGTCCCGTATCCCGTGTCCCGTATCCCGTGTCCCGAACTTCATTTTTCTGACTGCCGGCCTGGTGGCCATTTATCTGCTCCTGTTGAGCCTGGTGGGCGGCGCAATTCTGCCCCGGTATCTCCTGCCGGTCCTGCCCTTGTTCTACCTCGTCGCGGTGGCCCTGGTGACGCGCTTGCCGCGCTTCCCGGCCCGGCTCATTTTGGCGGCGGCCGCAGCCTGCTTTGTGTGGGCGTGGTTCATCAACCCATCCTACCCGTTCCCATTTGAGGACAACCTGGCGTATGCAGACTTCATCCGTCTGCACGAGCAAGCGGCACATTTTTTGGAAGTACAACCCGGCCAGCCGCGCATCCTGACGGCGTGGCCGGCGACAGACGAGCTCACCGAGCCTTTCCTCGGCTACGTGCGGAGGCCGTTGCGCGTCGCCCCAGTGCAGGGTTTCACGCCGCAAGAGTTTGCGGACGTGCCGCCGGAGTCTTTTGACCTGCTCTATCTCTATTCCCGCCGATGGGAGCCGCGCGGCAACTGGGTGGCACGCTTTCCGGGCTGGCTGCGAGTGCAGGGGCGGTACTTCGATTATCATCAGCAGGTTGCAACGCAGGCCCTGGTGGCCCGCTACCACCTGCGATTGCTGGCAGAGATGAAACACCGGGGTCAATGGGTGCGGATTTACTCCCACTAAGAGCAATGCCGAGGGTACTAAATTCAAATCAACACGACCCCCCCTTCCCCGAAACGGAGAGAGTAGGAAATTCGAATTACCCCTCCTCGCCCCCTTGGGGGAGAGGCAATGCGCCAAAACACCGTTGGCGGCGGCAGATAGTCTTATATTAAAAAGGGCTTATGGGAGGTTTTTCGAAGCCCGTGAAATATTGACAGCGCACGAGCCTGTGGTATACTCAGACTGTTCGGGTCTAAGGAGGCTCGGACGCCTACCAGGTGGGACTCGGGCTTTTTTCATATCGGATTCGGGTTCGCTGTGCTGACCCTGCCGTCCGCATTTCACCTTCTAAATTGCCTTTGAGGCGCCGTGGAAGCCACAACCTGCAAAAAAGAACTTGTTATTGAAATTCCTGTAGACACCGTGCAGCGCGAAGCAGATTTCGTTGCGGGGCAATTCGCCAAACGCGCACGGATTCCGGGCTTTCGTCCCGGCCACGCCCCCACTTCTTTGGTTCGCCAGCATTTTCGCGACGACATTCGAAGTGAAATTGCCCAAACCTTGATTCCGCGCTTCTTCCAAACGGCGGTGAAAGACCACAAGTGGGAGATTGTTGGCCAACCGCGTTTCGAAGATCTAAAGTTCGAGGACGACAGACCGCTTACCTGCAAAGCCACCTTCGAGATTTATCCGGAGTTTGAGCTCCAACGTTACAAAGAACTGGAAGTCGAAGAGGAGCAGGCAGCGATCACGGACGCCGACCTGGACAAGGCTATCGCGGATCTGCGCGAGGGCGCGGCGACATTCGAGGTGGTCACTGACCGCCCAGCCGCGGACGACGACCATCTCACCGTGAACTACCGGGGTCAGGACACGTCCTTGCCTAGCAGCCAACCCACTGAAGCGAAGGAGGCTGTCGTCCACCTTGGCGGGAAGCACACGGTGCAGGCGTTTACAGAAAACTTGCGGGGCGTCAAAGTAGGAGAGGTCAGGGAATTCCCGGTCACGTATCCGGCGGATTACCCCCAAAAAACTCTGGCGGGCAAAACTCTTAGTTACCGGGTTGAGATTCAAAGCATCAAAAGAAAAGTGGTCCCTCCCGCGGACGATGAGCTCGCCAAGTCCGTTAGCGAGTTTGCGACGCTGGAGGAGTTGCGCACGAAGCTGCGCCAGGATTTGGCGGAAAACGCCAAGCGGCAGGCGGAGATGGGCTCCAAACAGAAGTTGGCGGAAAAACTCCTGGAGGCGAACCAGTTTCCGGTTCCCGAGGTGCTGGTGGAAATCCAGTTGGATCGAAAGATAGAGCGGACGTTGGGGCAACTGCTGTCGCAAGGAATTGATCCTCGGGAAACCCAGGTGGATTGGAGAAAAGTCCGCGAGGAGGCCAGGCCCGAAGCCGAAAAGGAAGTCCGGGTGGCACTGGTCCTGAGCCGGGTGGCAGACGCCGAAAAGATCGATTTAACGGAAGAGGAAGTGGACGATGTCATTCGGGAAATGGCGCGGGAGCGCCACCTGACCGCAGCGGAATTGAAGACGCGCTTGACACGTGACGGGAAGCTGGATACACTAAAATCTACTCGCCGAAATCAAAAAGCGCTGGACTTCATTTACCGCAACGCGAAAATCATTCGGAAAAGTGCGTGACTTGCCGGCCCGGTTCGAGAGAGTCCGTAGATAAAGAACATGAGCAACCAGCCTCACATGACGTTGATCCCCATGGTGGTGGAACAGACCAACCGTGGCGAGCGCGCCTACGACATCTACTCGCGCCTTCTGCGCGACAATATTATTTTTATCGGCACCCCGATTGACGACAACGTCGCCAACCTGGTGACGGCGCAATTGCTCTTCCTGGAAGCTGAGGACCCGGATAAGGACGTTTCTCTTTACATCAATTCGCCGGGAGGCGTGGTCACGGCGGGGATGGCCATTTACGACACGATGCAGTTTATTCGCCCCGATGTGGCAACGATCTGCATCGGGCAGGCTGCCAGCATCGCCGCGCTTTTGCTCGCGGCCGGCACACCCGGCAAGCGTTTTGCCCTCCCCAACGCGCGCGTCTTGATTCACCAACCTACCATCGGTGGACTCTCGGGGCAGGCGACCGACATAGACATTCATGCCCGCGAAATTCTACGCATTCGTGCCAGCCTGAACGAAATCATGGGAAAGCACACTAATCAGCCGATTGAAAAGATTGAGCGCGACGTGGAACGTGATTTCTGGATGAGCGCCCAGCAAGCACACGAATATGGGATCATCGATGAAATCATTTACAAGCACAAGTAGACCACGGAGATGACTTTGAAACGCCCTGGTACCGAGGAATTGCTTCACTGCTCCTTTTGCCAGAAGCCTCAGGACGCCGTGACGAAATTGATTTCTTCGCCGGGCGACCATACGCGAGCGTACATTTGTGACGAGTGCGTGGCGGTGTGCAACAGCATCCTGGAGGAAGACCGCGGGGATCGCGTCCCCACGGCGCAAGCCAAGTTGCCGCGCCCCTCGGAGATCAAGACGTTTCTCGATCAGTACGTGGTGGGCCAGGATAAGGCCAAAAAGAAGCTCGCCGTGGCCGTTTACAACCACTACAAGCGCAACATTCTGACGCGCATTCGCAGTGACGTGGAGTTGACCAAATCCAACATCCTGCTGATTGGGCCGACGGGCACCGGCAAGACCCTGCTGGCCCAAACCCTGGCGCGCGTGTTGGAAGTGCCGTTTGCCATTGCCGATGCCACTACTCTGACGGAAGCAGGGTACGTTGGCGAGGATGTAGAAAATATCATTTTGAAGCTCCTGCAAAATGCCGGCGGTGATGTGCAGCGCGCGCAGCAGGGTATCATTTACATCGACGAGATCGACAAGATTTCAAAGAAGGACGAAAACCCTTCCATCACCCGCGATGTTTCCGGCGAGGGTGTACAACAGGCGCTGCTGAAGATTCTGGAAGGCACGGTGGCCAACGTTCCGCCGCAGGGCGGCCGCAAACACCCCCACCAGGAATGCACTCCCGTGGACACCACGAATATCCTGTTCATCTGCGGCGGGGCTTTTGGGGGGCTGGAAAAGGTGATCGAACACCGCACGGGTAAGAAGACCATGGGTTTTCATGCTGAGACGCCCACGGCGCCGGCCACAGTTGGACGGCGCGACATTGCCACCCTGGAGCAAGTGCAGCCAACGGACCTGATCCACTATGGGCTGATTCCGGAATTTGTGGGCCGCTTGCCGGTGGTCAGTGTGCTCAGTGACTTGGACCAGCAAGTCCTCATTGAAATTCTGACGCAACCTAAGAATGCGCTGGTGCGTCAATATCAACGGCTCTTTGAATTCGAAAACGTCAAATTGCGGTTCACCGAGGGGAGCCTCAGTACGATCGCCGCCCAGGCGTTGGAAAGGAAAGTGGGTGCGCGCGGGCTGCGCATGATTCTGGAAGACCTGATGCTAGACTTGATGTACCACCTTCCCAGCCAACGCAAGATTCGCGAATTCGTTGTGACGGACGAGATGGTGAAGAACCACGAAATCAAATTCAGCTCCGCTTTCCTTGAGAAGGCAGGTTAATGGACCCCCATATGTTTTCTGGCCGTGAAAAGAACGAAACTCGATTGCTGCCCATGATGCCCATACGCGATGTGGTCATCTTTCCTCACATGATGACTCCTTTCGTGGTGGGACGCGAAACCTCCATCCGGGCCCTGGAGGAAGCTCTGGCGGGCGATAAGAAGATTTTTCTGGCGACACAGCATGACGCGGCCGTCGACGAGCCCAAGCCCAACGAGATTTACCAGGTGGGGACGATCGCCAATATCATTCAGAGCCTGAAGTTGCCCGACGGCAATATTAAGGTCCTGGTGGAAGGTGTGGAGCGCGGGAAAATCCTGAAGATGTCGAACGAGGAGGGCCACTTCCGGGTCAATGTGCAGACCAAGCAATTTCGCCCGGTCACCACGCCCAGCCTGGAGCAGTTGGTGCAGCGCGCCACCTCGCTTTTCGAGCAGTACGTCAAACTTTCCCAGAGCCTCAATTACGAAACCATGATCGCGGCCGTGAAGGTGGATGAAATCGGCAAGTTCACGGACACCATCGCCGCCAATCTGAATGTCAGCATCGAGGAAAAGCAGGAACTGCTTGAAATCTTCGATCCGGTGGACCGCCTCACGCGCTTGGCTGACATCCTGGAAATTGAGATCGAAAAGCTGAACGTTGACCGCACCATTCAGGGTCGCGTGAAGAGGCAGATGGAGCGCGCCCAACGCGAGTATTATCTGAACGAGAAAATTAAGGCCATTCAGAAGGAGTTGGGCCGCAACGAAAAAAGCGAAATTGATGAGCTGAAGAAGAAGATTGAAACCGCGGGCATGACCAAGGACGCTCTCGACCACGCCATGTCCGAGCTTAAGCGCTTGGAGATGATGCCGCCCATGTCGGCGGAATCCACGGTCTCGCGCAATTACCTGGATTGGTTGCTGGCCGTGCCCTGGAAGAAGAAATCCAAGGAAATCCGCGATATCAGCCGCGCCCAGAAGGTGCTGGAAGAAGACCACTACGGGTTGGAGAAGATCAAGGAGCGCATTCTGGAATTTCTGGCGGTGCGCCAGCTCGTCAAGAATCCACGCGGGTCGATTCTCTGTTTCGTGGGGCCTCCCGGTGTCGGAAAAACCTCCCTTGGCAGGTCAATTGCTCGGGCAACGGGCAGGAAATTCGTCCGCCTCTCCCTGGGGGGAGTTCGGGACGAAGCGGAAATCCGTGGCCACCGCCGAACTTACATCGGTGCTCTGCCGGGCCAAATCATCCAAATGATGAAAAAGGCGGGCACCGTAAACCCAGTTTTCCTGCTGGATGAAGTGGATAAGATGAGCATGGATTTCCGTGGCGACCCCTCTGCGGCGCTGCTGGAAGTCCTTGATCCAGAACAGAATAGCACTTTCATGGACCATTATTTGGACGTCGAGTTTGACCTCTCGAAGGTGTTTTTCATCACCACGGCCAATGTTGTCCACACGATCCCCCAACCCCTCCAGGATCGCATGGAGATCTTGCGGCTGGAAGGCTATACCGAGCCGGAAAAGCTGGAAATCGCCAAACGCTTTTTGGTGAAGAAGCAGCGTGAGGCAGCCGGCTTGAAGCCGGAAAACCTCTCCCTGACGGACGACGGGATTGTCCACATCATCCGTCATTACACCCGCGAGGCGGGAGTTCGCAACCTGGAGCGCGAAATCGCCAACGTCAGCCGCA
>Ga0326727_10021972_pt1 | contig 12399 bp, 10 predicted proteins | sample MB2enrmetagenome_FD_207643 | JGI IMG/M metagenome (GOLD analysis project Ga0326727, IMG submission 207643) | Lab enriched peat soil microbial communities from McLean, Ithaca, NY, United States - MB29MY | ecosystem: Environmental > Terrestrial > Soil > Wetlands > Peat | place: USA: New York...
TTTGATGAGGGTCTGGAGACCAAGGATGATATGGACAGCGCTCAAGCTACTCTGGAATCCTCGGTCGCGGCGCAGTCTGCGGCGGATTATCAGCTCGCCGCCGCTCAAGCCGCCCTCAAGGCCGATCAGGCGCGTCTGGATCAGGCCGTGGCCAACCTGAAGAACGCGCAGGTGAACCTCGATCACTGCGTGATCACGAGTCCTATCGGCGGCACTGTGATTTCGCGCGCGGTGGATAAAGGTCAGACCGTGGCGGCGAGTTTCTCCACCCCGACCATGTTCACCATCGGCGAGGACCTCACTAAAATGGAGGTGATCACCAATACCGACGAGGCGGACGTGGGAAAGCTTAAGGCAGGGATGGATGCAAGCTTCACGGTAGATGCCTACTCCGGCGAAACGTTTCACGGGACAATTCTTCAGGTTCGTCTAGCCTCCTCGACCGTTCAGAATGTGGTTACCTACAATGCGGTTATTGCCGTCCGCAATCTGGACCTGAGGTTGAAGCCGGGCATGACTGCCAACGTCAAGATCGTGATTGATAAAGTTGATAATGTTCTGAAACTGGCTAATGCCGCATTGCGCTTCCGGCCTGAGTTATCGGATGCGGAGATGGCTGCGGTTTTTGAGCGAGCAGGCGAGGCGCAGTTTTATAGCGTTTACCGGAATCAAGAAAAGGGGAGCCAGGGCGGGACTCAAGCGGGTAATCAACCCGGTAATCAACCCGGTCGCGCAGGGAGCATGGCGATGGGATTTGCCGGAGGCAATCGAAACGGCAATGCAGGGGGCAATGCCAGCCAAACAGACCGCGGCGCACAAAGCAGCAATGACACGGCTATCCGAGGGCGGCGCGCACCGGTTTGGATTATGGGCGAGGATAAGCTTCTCCGACCGGTCGTCTTGAAACTCGGGTTGACGGATGGCGTGCAGACCGAAATCGTCGAAGGGAAACTAAAAGAAGGGGACAAGGTCATACTGAGTACTGAAATTGCCGGGAACCGGTCGGCCGGTCCAGCACAGACGCGGGCGCCTGGTTTCGGTGGCCCAATGGGTGGCATGGGTAGGCGTTGATCGCCGCACGGCTAGGTGTGGATGGGTGATCAATGGGATCCAAGGAGCGCAGGTGAATATGGGATACGCACGAGCAATGACCAGCACGGACATGCGGCCGGAGATGGCTCGCGATGGCGGACCGGTCATCAAGGTCGAAAACCTTCACAAAATCTACGAAATGGGCGACACGAAGGTCCATGCACTGCGCGGCATTTCGCTGGAAATCTACCGCGGCGAGTTTGTGGCCATCATGGGTGCGTCGGGCTCAGGAAAATCAACTTTCATGAACCTGGTGGGATGCCTGGATTCGCCCAGTGAAGGAACCTATCTGCTAGACAACACAAACGTTGCTTCGCTATCGAGGATCGACCTGGCGAGCATCCGGAACCGTCATGTGGGTTTTGTTTTCCAGGGCTTCAATCTGCTCAGTCGAACCACGGCTCTGGAAAATGTTGAATTGCCGCTGATTTACTCTGCCATGCGGGCCAGAGAGCGGCACAAGCGTTCTCGCGCGGCTTTGGATAGAGTCGGCCTGGGGGGAAGAATGGACCATATTCCCTCGCAGCTCTCTGGAGGTCAGCAGCAACGAGTTGCCATTGCCCGGGCGCTCGTGAATCATCCTTCAATCCTGCTGGCGGACGAGCCCACGGGCAATCTCGACAGTCGAACGAGTGTCGAGATCATGGATATTTTTCAGGAGCTGAATGAAACAGAGAAATTGACCATTGTGCTGGTGACGCACGAACCGGATATTGCCGAGTATGCCAAGCGCGTGATCCATTTTCGCGATGGACATGTCATGCGCGATCAAGTGGTTCAAAAACGGCGCTCGGCTGCGGAAGTCTTGGCGAGCCTGCCCCCTGCGGAGGACTGATGATACTCTTACTGACCATATTCCGGGTTGCCTTCAAGGCGCTGGGCCGCAATAAAATGCGTTCCATTCTGACGATGCTGGGAATCATCATCGGCGTCGGCGCCGTCATTGCCATGGTCAGCATCGGCCAGGGGGCACAACAGACGATTTCTTCAGCGATCGCAAGCCAGGGAAGCAACATGATTATGGTGATGCCGGGAGCCTGGAACTCCGGGGGCGTACGCATGGGCCTGGGCACGACGAGTCACCTGACGGTGGAAGATGCCCAAGCCATCGAGAAGGAGTGTCCTGCGGTCAAGTATGCCTCACCATCGGTCCGGACGACTTGTTCCATCGTGAACGGAAATCAGAACTGGTTTTCAAATGTGTAGGGCTATGACGTTCACTTTCCTCAAATCAGACTCTGGGAGGTCGAGAATGGCACCTTTTACACCGACCAGGACGTCATAACAAGTCAGCGGGTCTGCATTTTGGGCAAGACCGTCTCGGACAATCTCTTTCCCGGGCTGGATCCCGTAGGGCAGGAGATCCGGATGCGCAACATGCCATGGCGAGTGATCGGCGTACTGAAATCAAAGGGTCAGAGCGGCTTCGGACAGGACCAAGACGATTTGGTTATCGCGCCTTACACGACCGTGCAGAAGAAAATGCTGGGGTACACCTTCATCAACGGCATTGTGGTTTCAGCCATATCGGAGACCGCCACATCCACTGCCCAGGACGAGATCACTGATCTGCTTCGACAGCGCCATCACATCGCCAGAAGCGAGGATGACGATTTCCAGGTGCGCAATTTATCCGATATTGCCGAACTGGCGAACAGTTCCAATCAGGTCATGACCCTACTGCTGGCCAGCATCGCGTTTGTAAGCCTGATTGTCGGAGGGATCGGAGTGATGAATATCATGCTGGTCTCAGTGACCGAACGTACACGCGAGATCGGAATTCGCATGGCGGTGGGGGCCACGGGAGGAGATGTCCAATTTCAGTTTCTCACTGAAGCAGTGGTGCTTGCAATCTTCGGAGGGGTGCTGGGAATCATCATAGGAGTTGTGTCTTCCAAAGTCATATCCAACTCTCTCGGATGGCCGACCCTGATCTCCACAACAGCGATCGGAGCCGCCTTTTCTTTCGCAGCCCTTATTGGTATTGCGGCGGGCTGGTACCCCGCGCTCAAGGCCTCGAGGCTCGACCCGATCGAAGCTCTGCGCTACGAGTAGGGCACGGCCAACCCATTCCGCTTGGCACCGGGCTCGGTTGCAAAGCCGTATCTCGTGCAGCTGGGGTGCGAGAAGCTTCGGATGTCCGGCGTTATCTTTGGATAGGGCCCCACAGCGGAACTTCGAGTCGATCAGAACCGGCCCTCTCGCCATCTTCAGGCCTCACAATGGCAAAAGCGCAGTGCCGCACGGTGCGCAAAATAGGGGCGTCACGGGCAGGCGGATGTCCGTGGCGTGATCTCCATCACGAAGTCCAGGCAAACCCAATGGCCGCTCCCCCGAGCTTCTAAACCAAGTCATTATTGGCTCATTTTATTGCGACAATCGGGCGGAAGCCTGTTTAACGCCGGTCAATCCCAATTTGTCCATGCGTCCCTTGAAATCAAAGCGAATAGAAAACCGCTTCTGACAGCCCCAAACAGGCTCCCTGGAGCCATTTGAAAACAAATCCACCTCCCGGCGCTTGACGCGCCGGCAGCCCTACGGTATCGATTTGGCAAACTCCAAGTCACGCACGCTCGGCGCAATGACGCCCATCAACAGCTGGGGGAGCGCATAAGTATTCATGATGAATCCGGTCGAGCCGATTAACCTTATTTTGTTGACCTGGACACACGGCCGTATCAAAGTTGGCTACCACAATGTAATATATGCGCCCGACATGGTCGCGAACAAATCGCCTCAGGGAAGTAGGTTTTTCTGAAAGGCATGAATATGGATACAGGTTCAAATCCTAGGGACCCGTTTGAAGGGACATGGAAATTGAATTCCGCCAAGTCCGACCTCGGGCCCCTTCAGGCATCCGGAAGTCCCATCGCCAGAGTCCAGGTTAAAGGCAGCGATCCGCAAATCGAGACGGACCCCGTGCCTTTGGACGGCAAACTCGACCACCTGCCGGGAACAGAACGGCTTGGCAGCAAGGATCGCCCGATACCAAGGGATGCAAACCCATTCGGCGCCAGCTCGATGGAATGCAAAAGAGTCAACGGTCACGTCGTCGTCGTGGTATTCAAACGGGGTGGGAGGGAGCTGGGTAAAAGCCTTGATGTTGTGTCCGAGGACGGGAAAACCATAACGCGCACGCTAAGGGGAAAGAACGCCCGAGGCGAGGAAGTCGAAGCCACGGCCGTTTATGAGAAACAGTAGATGCACAGGCTCTGCCGGCGGCCATCATTCCCGCAGGGTGCCGTGGTAGTCGGTCGTGAGCTGCCGCTTTCTTACCGCGGGATTTGAATAGTCCGGAAGAAGCATGGGAGCCACCTTTGAAGGAGGAATCCCGGCAGCCTTGAGTTCGCCGTTGTACTTTCGGACATGCTCCAGATGCAGTTTCCCTGCCTTGTAGTCGCTCTGGGAATAGGCAGCGGCAGTGCGGCCGGCGATGCGGCCAAAAACCAGGACATCGAGAAGCGAGTTTCCCATGAGCCGGTTCTCGCCATGAACGCCCCCGCCGACCTCGCCGGCCACGAAAAGGCCGGGAACGGAGGTCTTCCCCTTGTTGTCATAAAAAAGTCCGCCGTTCTGATAGTGCAGTGTCGGGTAAATGAGCATCGGTTCCTTGTCGATTTCGATCCCGTAGCGTTTGAAGAGAATGTATTTCCCGGGAAATTCGCGCTGGACGGTGCCGGGACCCGACAGAATTTCGATCATGGGGGAGTCGAGCCACGCCCCCCATTTGCCGGCCGGCGTCGGGACTCCCTTCCCTACCAAAGTGCACTCGCGGATAATCGCGGCGGCCTCGACATCGCGCGGTTCCCGCTCGTAGACGAATTGCCGGCCGTCGACATTGAGAATGTGGGCTCCTGCCCCGCGGACTTTCTCCGTGATGAGGAGGCCTTCAGCCTGCTCCGGAAATACGGCCCCGGTCGGATGGTACTGGATGGTGTGGAGAAAGCGGACCGGGATCCCGGCGCGGTAGGCCATGGTTAAGCCATCGCCGGTGGCGCCGTAGTGATTCGTACACATGAAGCCCTGGGTATGAAGACGCCCGGAGCCGCCTGTGGCTATGACCGTGGCCTTGGCCCTGACGATGTAATATTCATGGGTGTCAAGGTTGAACAGCACCGCCCCCTCGCAGTGGCCATGCTCGTTCAGGAGGAGATCCACCGCCGGGCAGAACTCCAGGAGGGTGATGGAGCCCGGTCGGTTGCGGGCCTCGTCGCGGATCGTCCGCATGATTTCGGCGCCGGTGATATCGGCGGCATAATGCATCCTTTTTCGGCATGTACCCCCGCCGTGCATGGTTTTCATGCGTCCATCAGGGAATTTTGAAAGCATGCAGCCGAGATCCTCAAGCCAGGCAATGATGTCCGGTGCCTCGGTCACAAGGGTATAAACCAGTTCCGGATCGTTGACGAAATGCCCTCCGCCAAGAACGTCGAGGTAGTGGAAATACGGAGAGTCCGCGCCGACTTTGGTGGCGGCTTGGATTCCTCCCTCCGCCATCATCGTGTTGGCATCGCCATGCCGGAGCTTCGTGGCAATCAGCACCTTCGCTCCCTGCTCTTCGGCAAGGAGCGCAGCCGCCGTGCCGGCACCCCCGCCGCCTATCACCAGCACGTCGGTCGCGTATTGGATGGTATCCAGATCGATATCGTCCGGGTCGTACCGGCTGTAGGCTTCGAGAATATCGCAGTATTCGTGGGCAATCCGGTATCCCTTGCTGGGACCGGCCACGAGCTCCCGCCGCCCCTCTTCCTTGTAGTCGGGATGGTGCTCGAGCATCTGCTTGCGTTCGTCGAGCGTCATGGCAGGGAACTCTTTGCCTGCCTGTTTTGCGGCGATCCGTTCGGCTCGGGTACGTTCCACATTCTGGATCAGCTTCTTCACTTCCGGTGGGTATGCCATAGGTGTTTCCTCCTGTCATCCGCAATTCACAGGTGCTCCGGGCTCTTCGGCTCCCAGAAATCCTGACTCAGCTCCGGTTCTACCTCGCGCCGAGTGTAGATCGTTTTAAGCTCCTCGCCCGGCGCAGCCATCAGGCGCCGCAGGTCCTCTTCATAGCGCCCCTGCGCGACCCGTTCGACCATCTCGTGGACATGGGTTGCCTTGCGGGCGATATAACGGCCATAGAGCCGGCGGGCCAGGATCCCGATGTTGTACTGACCGAGCTCACCGGGGCAGCGGGCGGTGCACAGGCCGCACATCACGCAGTCGAACGAGAGTGTGGCCGCCTTCTCGATATCCCCGCGGATGGCGGCAGAGATATACTCCATCGTGCTGATGTCCATCGGGCAGGACTTGGTGCACGTGTTGCAGCCCATACAGCGCATGATTTCGGGGTAAAAGCGCGCGAAAATATCGGGCTCGGGCAAAACCTGCCGGAGGTTATAGGCCTTCCGGTTGGCCGGGAAGAAGGGGAGTACGGCGATACGCATGTCGCGCTCCACGACTGTCTGGCAGGCAAGGCCGACTTTGATCGTATGGTCTTTGGGGATGCGGTATACCGTGCCGCAGGCGCCGCAGATTCCGCCCCGGCACCCAACACCGCGCACCAGCTGATACCCGGCGTACTCCAGTGCCTTCTGGATGGTTAGAGAGGAGGGAATCAGGTACCGTTTCCCCATGATGAAGATGGGGACGAGGGGTTCGTTGACCGTTATTTTCAATGCCTGTGTGTCGTTCATCTTCAATTCCCCTTATCAGCGCGAAATGAACACGCCAAGCAAAATCCCGAGAAGAAGGGCAACCGGGACCAGGAGGTAGCGATCCAATAGGGTCTGGAGCTTCTTCGACTGCGGGATGACCTCAACGACGTAGTCATCGACGATGTAGTCCTTGAGATTCGTATCCACCTGCGGGCACGCCAGGACGCAGGCGTAGCACTGCTCACAGTCCTCCGCCACGATGGCTTCCAGAGCCATGGAGGTGCGCTGATCGGTCTTGCCGAAGCGATCGGGTTCCCTCCGCAGCACGGGACAGGAATCGATGCAGTTGCCGCACGCCAGGCATCCTTTGTCTCCAGCCGCTTCAAGGCCGATGCCGCCCAGCCGGTGGTACGGTTCGAGTCCTCTGGACAGCAACCGGCAGCGTGCCACCGGGGGTTCCTTGATCCCGAGAATCCTGAGTAGGATCGGTTCGGTTTTCGGTTTCTGTCTCGGCAGTGGGCCTAGCATGCGGCACCTCGCTATTTAGAAAAAACCGGGTTCGAAAAGATCGCTCCCGAGAGATTGTTTTTTTGCGGCACCCCTGCCGTGGTTTTGTGAACGAACTGTGCCGGATTGATCTTGGCGAGTTCGTCCGGTGTATACCCGGGATGGCAGCGGAGACAATCGCTATGGGTTCCGCCATCCACGGGGGAAAAAATTATCTTCTGATGCAGTTTCCCGTGATGACAGCGTTCGCAGGAAACGGCGCTCGGAAGAGGGGCGTTGTCTCCGGGGTGGATCACGTTGCGGAGCCCGACATGGCAGGAGGTGCATTCCATCGGGTTTTTCATGGCGATGTTTACATTGGGATCGACCCCCCCGGGGCTATCCTTCCTGAAGCGCTCGTGGCAGCGCGAGCACTGCATCTTTTCAATCTGGGAAAGGCGGTCCAGTTCAGCCTGTTCGGTCTTTCCCAGGGGGGATTTCGTTCTCTGACTGATCAGGACTTTGAGTTTGTCCTGTAACTCCGCAGTGAACGTCCGGTAATCCCAGTGCTGGGCGTGGGCGGCGCGCAGCCTTATCGGGCGCAGAGCCTTTGGGAGCTTTCTCGGCTCGATTTCATCAATCTCCCGGATATACGCGTGGCATCCAAGACAGTCGTCGCTGGTCATGGAAGAGGGCTTTTGTGGACGCGTATCCGGCGGGAGCGTCATGTCGTGGAATAGGAGGAGGAAATCTTCGGTGGATCTCCTCACGTGCCCGGCGATTCCCTTATCGCTGTGACAGAAGACGCAGGAGAGAGAAGTGCTCTTATGGGCTTTGATGGAAGGATCATACAGGGAATTGACCGGGCGCTCGATATGACATTTTCGGCAGTAGCGATCCCATTCCGATGGACTGACTGAACCGAACAGAGACGAGGCGGAAACCAAGAGGAGGCCGGCGAGGATGAGAGCTTTGTTTTCCATGGTCATCCTCTCTTCTTTCGGATCGTAACGATCCCTTCACGGATCTCGGTCGCGTTGAATCCCCGGTTCTCTCCCCAGAACATCCGCGGCATGTCGGGGTCTTCCGGGCAAAAGAAGCGCTCCCCTCGCGCGACACGGCCATAGCCTGTATGGCCGTGATGAAGCGGCACAGCCAGCGCGTCCGGATGGACTCCCTCAAACCTCAGGGCGACGCCTTCGATCGACTCGCCATGGATGTCCGTTAGGGTCACGCGGTCGCCGCTTTGGATCCCCAGGCGGTCGGCGCGCCGAGGGTGCAGGTACACTCTCGGAGAGTAGCTGATTTCGTCAAGCCATTTGGATGGGGCAGCCTCCGGGCCCTGGACGCTTTCCTCAAAAACGGTGAGAAAATGCTGTTGGGGCTGCAAGGCCGGTAGTTCCGGCAAATCTGCGATCAGCTTCTCGAGAGACGAAATGACCGATGGCATTCGGGCTTCCAGAGGCTTGGGATCAGGGGTCATCGGATAAATGGCCCGATCCGAGGCCAAGCGCATGGATGAAGCGCCAAGGATCATTTCGGATGCGAAGCGCTCGGGAGTAAGCGGCGGGACGGAGCCATGGATGGCCGCTGCCAATCGAGTGAGCCAGTCGTCGAACGAGCGGCACTCGGGGCGTGGCCTTACCGCCGGGGCAGCGGCTGCCAAATAGGGATTCCCGAGCGGAAGCGGCTCCACCACAGTCAGCGTTTCAAGAGGGGAGGCCAGCGGAAGAACGAAATCGCTAAGCTCTGCGGTCTCCGACAGGAAGCTGTCGACGCAGATTAACAGCGCTCTTTCCCTGGAGCGCAGTATCGGCTGAACATCCGAGGACTGACTGAAGGCCGGATTGGATTGATGGAGGAGAACTATGTTGCGGGGATCGCGCAGTATCTGCGAAGTCTCGCCGGGATCCGCATCCAATCGCAGTGCCCGCTGCCCCGGATGGAGCAAGCCTCCGGGCCGATTGAGGTTTCCTTTCATCAGGTTGAGGAGAAACACGGACGGGTCGGGAAGATCGGATATTGCAGGTCCCGGCTCGTTAAAAAAGTGTTTCGAGAGCTCCTGGACTGCTTCGTGTGAGAGTCCCGAAGCGTTTTCAAGAACGGCGCCATCAAGGGACTGGAGCCACTCCCTGATTTTCGTCGTCGGCGGCGAGATGCGCAGGCTCGGATCCTTCAGGGCTGTTTGGGCAATAGCAAGCGCAGCCAGAGATGCGCCAGCCCGCGATCGGAGCGGAATCCAGTCGCCGGCGGTGGCCGTGTTCGTGAGGAAGGGAGAAAGGGTGACAAGCCGCATCCCGCGCAGGCGCGCTGCTGTAATTCGCCGCACATTGCCGACGAAGGGATACCCGTGTTCCAGGAGATTGGAATCGAAGAGAAGTGCGATCCGTGCGTTTTCGAAATCAATAACGGGCGGGCGCCCTTCTGTGTTCAAAAATGCGGAAAAGCCAGGTATTCCTTTCGTCAGCGGATCCTCGTGGCACGCGGCGTTGAGGACCTTCGACAATCGGGAGGTGAAAGGAGTGATCCGGCCGTGGATATGGAGTGCTCTCCCGCTGCGGATCTGGTCCGCAAGGCGCGCAAGGATCTCGTGGGCCTGGACCGGCACCATCCTGTCCGCGCTTCTCCTGAGCGCGCCGGTCAAACGATCGGGATTGAAGTGGAGGTTGAGCATGGAAAGGCCGATGGGACACATCTTCCCGCCGGTATTGGGATCGTCGGGATCCCCGGCCACTGCTACGATCCGGCCTCCTTCTGAATAGGCCCGGAGCGCGCATCCGGAGGGACAAAGAGTACAGATCGAGGGAGCCCATTCCCTTTCCCCCTTCAGGAGAGTGGAACGGGAGGATCCGGCGCGCATCCAACTTTCGCGCGACCGGCACCCGAACATCAGCGCAGCATAGGCGGCGGTTCCTAATTTGAGAAACGAGCGGCGCCCGAGAGCCGGAAGCGAAGAGCGCCAGGGTTTTTGCATCGCCCAGTCCATAGTTGTCCTAAAGCAGCGGGATATACTCCCCTCCAACAACGACGTTGTAACGCATCGTATAAATTCCGATCATGACGAGAATCGAAGCCAATAGGAGAAGAGGAACCGCACGTCTGGCGCGGGGTGAGAGCATCACCAGCATCGGGATCACTTTTCCCATCAGATTCTCCAGCAACAGGAAAAGACCGGCGAAAGGCCCGGTCAAAAGCAAGGCGACGCTTTCCTGGGCTCCAAGATGCGAAATGCCGTGCACGGCCATTTCGGTCGAGGTTAAAAATAGATCGAAGACCAGGCACCAGCCGAGCATCCTGGCCAAGGCAGAAAGAATATCCATGTTGAGCGCATGCTCCTTGGTGAAGAAACGGTCCCGGATCGCAGACACGATGATCATCATGGCGATTCCCGAGACCATGGCCGAGACAAGGAACAGGAGCGGCATAACCGATGAATTCCAGAGCGGGCGAGCCTTGCCGAACGCGAGAATGAAGCCGGTGTAACCGTGGACCATGAGGGCCAGCGGAATTCCGATCAGCCCGAATGTTCGGGTGAGCCGCTTCTGCCCGCGAAACATGAAAAAGCCGTAGACAACGCAATTGAGGGGATAGAGCATCAGAAGAAAAGAGCCCCAGGTAATCGGCGACGTGGGATTCAAATAGACGAACAGATGCCACACCCGGAGTTTCTGCCCGGAGTGGGCGAGGAGGAACATCGGGGCGGCCGCGAGGAGCAGGGTCGCGATGACGATGCCGATCTTGCCCAAAGGTTTAAAGCGCTCGAATCCGAAACCGTAGGAGAGCGTTGAGATAATGAACGAGCCGGCGCTCAGGCCGGTGAGGTAGAAATAGATCGCAATCAATGTTCCGAAGGTCTCGCCGTTGTGGATGTCATACAGAATCTGTGTGCTTTGCATGCTCATTCCGAAAGGTGCATCAGTTCGTGGCCCTGAGCTTTGACTTCCACCGTGATGTCATCCAAGCCGATGTAGAACGCCCTTGGACCCGTGCCCATCTCAGGTTTGATTGACTGGACGCCGTTTTGGGCGATTAGCCGATTGATCTCGCTGTCGGGATCTTTCAAGTCCCCGAAGATCCTGGCCGATGCCGGGCAGGCTGCAACGCAAGCCGGCTGGGCTCCGTTTTCTGTCAGGTGGGAGCACCAGTTGCACTTCTGGGCGATCCCGAGATCCGGGTGGAGGTAGCGCACGCCGTACGGACAGGAAGCCATGCAGTAGCGGCAGCCGATGCATTTGTGAGGGTCCACCTCCACGATTCCATTGGGCTTCTGATAGCTCGCCAGTACCGGGCAGACCATGACACAAATCGGTTTTTCGCAGTTGTTGCACAGGATTGGAAGGAAGGATTTCCGGGTGTGCGGGAACATCCCTTTGGCGACCTGTTTCACCCAGGCACGGTAGCGCCCTACCGGGACATTCCACTCCTGCTTGCAGGCTATGGAGCAGCTCTGGCAGCCGATGCAGCGCCTGAGATCGACCAGGAATCCGAACCGTTTTTCCCTCGACATAACCGTTTATCCTCGTGTCGCGACGCGTCACGCTGCGGGCGCGATGGGGTCAGGCCTGACCCCGTTTCTGACCCTCTTTTCGCTGGCTAAAAGGCTGACGGCGGCAGCCGCAAGCCTTGGAGCCGATATCCCGGCCGGGCACTTTCCAGCGCAACGGCCGCACCCAACGCAGTAGTGTGCCAATTCAACAACACGCGGGTAATTACCCAGGCGCGTCTCCAGGACCATCGTCATCGGGTAAGGCACGCCTTCGACCATCTTGACCGGGCAAGCTCCCACGCAGGTCTGGCAGTTGTAGCAAACAAGGCTCTGCCCTGTGTCCTTCCTGAGAATCGACTGAAGGGCGTAGTCGAACAAGAGGAAGACGATAAAGACGATGGCGATGGCATTGAAGGTGAAGCGCGAAAAACGATGACTGGTAAAAAAGTGGTTCAGGCGGGTGAGGCGAGACACGCCTGGAAGGCCGGGATCCGCGTTCCACAACGCATTGGAAACGGCGTCATAAAAGCCCCGAATCGCCGGCGTGCGGTCGATGAGATCAGGATTTAGCTCGAGCGAGTTGCGGGCCAGGATCGCGCTCCTGACGAAATCGATCGACTCCCGGTCGATGGAGACGGCGTCGAGATAGTCCCCCATTTTGATGTCGCGGATCATCCCGCTCTGCGTCGTGACATA
>Ga0326727_10021973_pt1 | contig 12399 bp, 9 predicted proteins | sample MB2enrmetagenome_FD_207643 | JGI IMG/M metagenome (GOLD analysis project Ga0326727, IMG submission 207643) | Lab enriched peat soil microbial communities from McLean, Ithaca, NY, United States - MB29MY | ecosystem: Environmental > Terrestrial > Soil > Wetlands > Peat | place: USA: New York...
TTGCTTTGTCGTTGATTCGCTCCCTAGAGCTCGGCGGGGCGAGAGTATTAAACGGTTCACGCGCGTTTTTGCTGGAGCTCAGCAAATCGGCACAAGCCGCGTTGTTGCACAAACTTGCAGTTCCGCATCCCCGTTCCCTGGTTTTCAACGATGTTGATACGGCCCTGTCGCACTGGACGGGCGGCTGGCCGGCTCTGCTCAAGCCGGAGCAGGGCGGCAGCGGCGCGCGGATGTTTCTGTTGCAGTCCGCGGACGAGTTGCGGAAGCTACTGCGGGATCAACCGTCGCTATGGCTGCCCGACAACCTCATGCTGCTCCAAGAGTATTTCCCGGTAGATCCGACCCGAGGAATCATTCGGATGGAGTTTCTTGGAGGCGAGCTGCTGTATGCCATGCGCGTAGTTGCACACGGCGTGTTTAATTTGTGTCCCTCGGAAGAGTGCAATCCCGAGGGGGATGGCGATTCCTACTGCCTGATTCCGACGCAAGCCCCGCTCAAGCCGGTGGAGTTTTATCCCTACAAGGAACTACCTGCCAAAGCCGTCCAAGTCGGGAAGAAGATCATGGCTGCGGCAGGTCTGGATGTCGGCGGAATCGAATATCTCGAGTCAGCCGATGGCCGGCAAATCTTCTACGATGTGAATGCCAATTCCAATCTCCGCGCGCCGATTGGCCAGGCATTTGGGTTCGATCCGTTTGCACGCGTCGCGGACTATTTGCTGGGACAGATAACGCGAATCAGGGCAGCAGCGTGACCCTTAACTCACAACAGCTCGCGCCATTCTGGTTTTCCCTCACGACCTATCCAATGGCTGCCAGATCCACGTAATGGCCAGATTAGAATGCTTCAGAGGCTGGTGTGGAACCGCCTACGCGGTCCAAGACATCATCAGCCCGTGGACGGGCAATGTTCTTCCGAGTGATTCTTTCTATCTGGACGCTGATGAACGTCTATGTTGGGTGGCGCGCTTCGTCGGTTCCGGTAATTACACGTTGTATACCACGGCCGATTCTTCTCGCCGTGCTCGTGCTGCTGTGGGCCAGCTACCTGCTGTCGCGCATGGTCAACCGGTTTGGGCTAGCCCACTTGGCCAGATTCCTGGAGGTGATCGGCTCGTATTGGGTCGGGATCTTGTTCCTGCTGTTTCTTGGCCTTCTGACCGCGGATCTCGTCACCGGCTTTGGCTTCCTGATGCCGCGCCTTGCGCCGACCGTGCGCAACTGCGGTTTGGCCATCGCACTTGTGCTCTGCGCCATTGCGATCCTGCAGGCGCACCGCGCTCCGGTTGTGACCAACTACGACGTGATCGTGCAGAACCTGCCCGCGGATCGCGATGGCACCGTACTCGTGCTCCTGTCCGACACCCATTTGGGCACGATGCTGGACCAGCGCTGGGCCTTGGCCAGAATCGCGCAGGTCCAAAGTCTGCGCCCCGATCTTGTGGTTCTGGCCGGCGACACCGTGGAGGACCACGGCGTAGCCAAGCGCAAGTGGGGACCGGTTCTTGGCCGGCTCTCCGCGCCACTGGGCGTTTGGGCGGTGGAAGGCAATCATGAGACCTACGGATTTCCCGACGAACACGATTCCATTCTGGAAGATGTCGGGATTCATCTCCTCCATAATCGCTGGGAGCAAGCCGCGCCGGGGCTGATCATTGCCGGCGTCGACGATCTCACGACGAAACGGCGCCGGGACATAGATTACAGGCCATTACTGGATCGGGCGCTTTCGGACAGGCCATCGACGGCCGCGACCATCTTTATATCGCACACGCCGTGGCCGCCAGACCGGGCTGCTTACCCGGGCATCGGTTTGATGCTCTCTGGGCATACCCATAATGGCCAGATCTGGCCCTTCAATCATGTGGTGAAGTCGATGTACCCGTTCATTGCCGGACAGTACAACGTGAATGGTATGCCGCTCATTGTCTGCCGCGGCACCGGTACCTGGGGCCCCCTCATGCGGCTGTGGCAGCGGGGAGAGATTGTCCGTGTAACCCTGCACGCCGCGAGAAACTAATCCGACTTTCATGAAAGACGACGGGTGCAGTATTCCGGCAATAGCGAATACCGGCACGTAGCTGCCATAGGTGGCTAACAGAAACCCGATCACCAAATGGAACGCAACAGGAACAGACCATTAGCGGCCGGGATGGGCCATAGCCGCAGCGGCGCCGAATCGGGTAGTTCTGAAAACCGCCTCTTCGAGGGACTTCTTGCTGACAGGTTTTGAAACATAATCATCCATTCCCGAAACCAGGCACCGTTCCCGGTCGCCGCTCATGGCGTGGGCCGTTAACGCGACAATGGGCGCCTGGCCGCCGGAACTCGGCTGGCGGGCGCGAATCTGGCGGGCCGCTTCAAAGCCGTCCATACACGGCATCTGCACATCCATGAAGATCAGATCGAAGGCGGTCTCTTGCGCTCGCTGGACCGCTTCGACGCCGTTGTTGGCCAACGTGACCCGGTGACCCATCTTCTCCAGGAGGGCGGCCGTGAGCCGCCGATTGACCAGATTATCTTCGGCCACGAGTATGCGAAGCGAGTTCGATTTGGCGCTTGTGTTCCTGGCGCTTTCCGGCGATCTCGCGTCAGCAGCCATGGCGAGACCGGTCCGGTCAGCCGCTCCCTCATTAGGGGACGAATGGGCTACCTTCGGTTCGAGTTTTCCCAAAGGCTCTGCCGAGGTAAAACGCAAGCTGAAGTGGAAGGTGGAGCCGACCTCGGGCTCGCTCTCGACCTGGAGCCGGCCGCCCATCAACTTCACCAGTCTGGACGAGATTGTCAGTCCCAATCCGCTGCCGCCGTAGTTGCGGGTAGTTGAAGAATCGGCCTGCTCGAATGCCTGGAAGATTTTCTGCTGCTTTTCCCGAGGGATGCCTATGCCGGTATCGCGCACCGAAAAGCGCAATCTGAGATGGTCGGCAGGATCGTCCACGGCGACGGCCGCGACGACCGAGCCGGTTGCGGTGAACTTGATGGCGTTGCCGATCAGATTGGTGAGCACCTGGCGCAGGCGCCCCGAATCGCCCACGAGTTCCGCCGGCGCCCTGGGATCAACCTGGAAGGATAGCTCGAGGCCCTTGCGCTGAGCTCCCAGAGCAAGGCTCCTGGTTGTGCTTTCCACCAGTTCGCTCAGGTTGAACCGGGTGGCGCTTAATTCGATTTTCCCCGCCTCCATACGGGAATAATCCAGAATGTCGTTGAATGAACGACTCCAGCAGGATTGAATTAAAGTCGAGGCGGCAAAGGGCTTTCGCGCAGGCGGGTGCCGCTATCTCGCCGGCGGCCGAGATGGTCGAACGATATGGCAATTAAAACGCGTTGGTCAATACGCCGAGGATTTCCGCTTCACTGGCAACCCGAGGATTAAACTTCAACTGAATGCTCTTCAGCGCATCGTTAGCCACAAGCGGCAGCAAATCTTGTTTGGCGCCAATTTCCCGTAGATGGGCGGGAACGTTGATATCGCGAACCAACTGGTTTACTGCGGCAAGGGTTTTGCCGGCGAGTCGGTTCGGATCTTCACCAACCATGCCTAAACCGATGGTCATGGCAATGGCGGCAAATCTGTCCACCGCCGCGGGCCGGTTAAACTCCATGACGTAGGGCAACATCACGGCATTGGCCAGGCCGTGCGGCACGTGGAAGTGTGCGCCCAGCGGACTGGCAATGGCATGGGAGAGGCCCAGAAAAGCGCAATTAAAAGCCACCCCGGCCAGAAGTGCCGCCTGCAACATGTTTTCCCGCGCTTTCCGGTCATCGCCGCGATGCACGGCCACCGGGAGATTCGCCATGATCAGCTTAATGGCATGCAGGGCGAGCGCATCGCTCATCGGCTGCGCGTTGACGGAAACATAGGCCTCAACCCCGTGCGTCAAAGCGTCCATGCCGGTAAAGGCGGTGATCGAAGCCGGCAGTTTCACGGTGAATTCGGGGTCGAGAACCGCGACCCGAGGGGTGATGAAAGGACTCGAGATGGTAAATTTCTCATTCTTGTCGGTATCGGTCATCACCGCAAAAATCGTTACTTCACTGCCGGTTCCCGCGGTTGTCGGAATGGCAATCAGAGGCAGCGTCGGCTTGGTTACCTTGCCGACCCCCCCGAAATCCCGCAAATAGCCGCCGCTGGTGACGAGGATTCCCGCCGATTTTCCCGTATCGATGGCGCTTCCGCCGCCGACAGCAATCAAAACTTGCGCGCCGATGCCCTTTGCCGCCTCCGCCGCCTGGCTCGCGGTCGCGATGCTGGGATCGGATTCAACGGCATCGAACACGGCACTCTCGATGCCGGCCGCTTGCAAATGATCTGCGACAGCGCCGGGCAGGCCTGCTTTGCTCACGCCGGGGTCGGTGACGATCAGTACTTTCTTCCCGCCAAGCAGTTTCACCTCCTTGGCCACCTCGGCCGCCGCCCCAACTCCGGCAATCACTTTGGTCAACATCAGAAACTGACTCATCATGGCATTCACTCCCTCCCCGTTAGCTCAGCCCAAGTCGCGCCAGCGTCTCGGGCGTGGCTACACCGTTCCGGTCCCAGCCTCTGCGGGCGTAATATTCCGGCAGCATCAGCTTAAGGTCAGGCAGATTCGTGGCCGCTCCGCCCGTGCCGCGTGCCTCGTGAAGAATTCGGTGCGGCAATGTGTCGCCGGCGCCGGCCACGCCGCACTTTACGTTGTAGAGGCGCTTCAGGTTAAAGATGCGCTCACCCGCCCGCAACATATCATCCGGTGTCATGGCTGCGCCCGTGGCCAGGTTGTACCAGGCGGCAAGCATGGTGAGGCTAACCCCGCCAAAAGTATTGAATTTGCATAAACACAGCGAGTCGAACAAGGCCATGAAGTTCTGCAGTTTCATCACCAGCTCAGCTTTCCCCACCGGGGTGAACCGCTCCAGGGGAGCATTGAAACCCAGGTCGGGCGCGGTCAATCCGCGCTCGAAAGCGTGGCTGAGGGCCTGCAAGTGACAAGCTCCCCGGGGCGAGGTGGCATAGCCAAGGGCAATCGAAGTATAGGCACGGGGATCGTGGGCCGGCAGCGCGACTCCTTTGACGTGCATCGCCAGTTCTTCCGCTTTCAGCCCGAGGGCAGCGGCGGCGCGTACCAGGCCTTGGGCAAGGATGCCGCCCAAACCGACACCCTGGCCCATCTGATGGACCACGGAGACTACCGCATCAATATTTCCCCAGTCCAGCCGGAGCCCGGTTTTTTCTTCGCTCAGCCAGCCCTTTTCATAGGCTTCCATCGCCATCGCAATCCCGTTTCCCACTTCAATCGTGTCCAGGCCATAGCGATTGCAGAGCTCATTGATTTTCGCAATTGCCTCCAGGTTATCGACCTGGCAAGAGCCGCCGATCAGTCCGAGGGTTTCGTACTCCGGACCGGCGCCGCGAACCGGCGCGTACGGACCTGCGGAGACCTTTACGTGACGGCCGCAGCCGATCACGCAGCGGGCGCAGTAATAATTCCTTTCGGTAATCGATTCCTTCATCACCGGGCCGCTGATTTTCGCGGCGCCGGCTTCCCAACTGCCCAGCCGCCAGTTCTGCACCGGAAAATCTCCGGTCTGCTCGCAGCCGAGGACCAACCCGGCGGTACCAAAATTCCGCAAGCCGGCAGTCTTTGCCACGAAATCGGTCAACAGCGCTTTTTGCGCGGCCTCCAGGCCGGCGGCGTCATGCAGGGCCGCACTGCCGGTACCGTGCGCAATCACTGCCTTCAAGTTCTTGGAGCCTTGCACCGCGCCCACGCCGCAACGCGCGGCCGCGCGGCCCTCGATGCCATCGGTAAAGATACCGGCGATGCGCGCCAGATTTTCGCCCGCGGGACCGATCGAACTCACCACTGCCGACTCATGGGTAACGGCCCGCAGCGCAGCGTCCGTATCGTAGGTATCTTTGCCCCAAACGAAGGCAGCGTCGCGCAGCTCGACCTTGCCGTCCTCGATAAAGGCGTAGGTCGGTTTTTCCGCCCGCCCGCTGAAGATGACGCCGTCAAACCCCGCCTTTTTCAGCTCCCGGCCCCAGGTGCCACCGACGCTTGCTTCCCCCCAGACTCCGCTGAGAGGCGATTTGAATACCACGGAATGACGGCTGGCGCCGCTCAGTTGGGCGCCGGTGAGCGGTCCCGTCATAAAGCACAACAGATTCTCCGGCCCCAGCGGATCCGTGCCGGCGTTAGTACCGTCGAAAAGGATCTTCGCTCCTAAGCCGGCTCCGCCGATGTATCGCTCGAGCAGCGACTCGGCAAACGACTGCACTTTACTCGTCTTCGCCGTCAGGTCGATATAGAGGAAGCGGTTGTGATAACCCTGCATATTGCGGTTGCTCCCGGCGTCGTGCGCAGGCACAGCGTTATTCGAATTTACCTTTGGTCTCAGGCGCGGCGAGGATGCCCACCACCATCAAAGCCGTGACCACCAGTAGAAACCAGTTCAGATGAACCGGAATGTCCGCGATCCGCCGGCTGGAGGCGGAAACCAGCATCGGCATCAGCCCGCCAATGGCAAAACCGAAGTTCCAACATACCGCCGTACCGGTTGCCCGGATAGCGGTCGGGAAGCGCTCGTTGAGAAAGATGAGCACCGGCGCATAAGCCGCGTTGCCGACGAGAATCAGTAGCGCAGCATAGAAGGTGATGGCGGGGACGCCCGTGACCCCGGCGAGGTGAGGGTAGCCCCAGAAGCCGAAGATGACAAAGCCAAGAATGCCGGTGCCGATGAAAGCCTTGCGCCGGCCATACATCTCGCTCAACTGGCCGACGACAATCGGGGAGAGAGTGGCCACCATACTTCCCCAGATCAGCGCTTTCGCGGCCACCGGCTTGGGCATTTTGTTAATGATTCCGAGAAACGTCGGCATATAGCCGCTGGTCAGGTAGTACATCGAAGCGGCCCCTAACACGACCAGAATATTGATCAGCGCAATCGAGCGATACTGGGGCGAAAACACCACCTTGATCGGCGCCTTGGTAACCGTTTTTTTATTCTTCTGCATTTCCACGAAGAACGGCGATTCGTTGAGGGTATAAAAGATAAAAAGGGCGAAGATGGCGGCTAACAGACCGCTGAAAAACATGCATCGCCATCCCCACCGCTCAAAGGCCGGGCCAGGGAATAGCGAAGACATGAGATAAAACACGGTGGAGGCCAGCAACGCGCCCAGACCGCCTCCCGCGCCGGTAATGACGCCCGAAACCCACCCTCGCCAGGAAGGCGGTACCGTCTCGGTGCCGATCGTATGCGTAGAAGCGGTCACCCCCCCGACGAAAAGTCCCTGCAGCAGGCGCATCATGACAAACAAAACCGTCGCGCCGACGCCGATCTGCCTTACCGTAGGCAGCGCGCCCATCAGGGCGGTGATCACGCCTACACCACCCATGGCCGCGAACAGCGCCTTCTTGCGGCCGAATTTATCGGCATAGTTGCCAAATACAATCGAGCCCAGCGGCCTTACCACGCACGAAGTGGCAAACGCGGCATACACGCCGGCCAGGGACAAAGTAGGCACATTGGTGGGGAAGAACAAAGCGCCGATCGTCGGGGCGACAAAGAGAAGCAGAAAAAGATCGAACAGGTCAAGCGACCATCCTGCTGTCGACGCGACCAGCGCCATGAGAATCTGTTTTCGATTTACCACTCTCGCCGCCGTCTTGAGATTAGTCTCGGCTATTAACTCTGCCATGGTGTAGACTCCGCTTTCCCGGCTGCGTACCGCCGGCAGAAATACCGTTCTAAAACTCTCTTGGTAAAAATCAACAACTTAAGCTCGTGGCGCCGCTCCGATTCATCCACCGGCGAGCGGCAAAAGAATATTTACCGAATCCCCATCTTTCACTTGCGACAACTCGTCCACCACGCTTCCGTTCACCAAAACGATCACATTTTCAAAGAACTTGCCCGACGGGCAGTATTGCCCGATATGTTCAAAATAAGGCGCGAAGACCGGTTCAGCTCTGAGGTATTCGATAAAGCCGGCGACGTTGCCATCGCGACCAACCCGCGCGACGCTATGCTCGATCTTACGAATCCGGTCGGCAATGGGTGGGAAGAACACCACCTTTACCACGCGTGCCTCCTGTGAAGTGAACGTCCCGCCGCGCCATCGCGCGAGGAACACGTCCCCGCGCGACGCCTCATAAATCGATTTCCCGTCCCTTCTGTCGCTTCGGTCAGCCTGGTGCAGCATGGCCGCAAGTGTCGCCGGCGTATGGCTCGTCATCTACGGAGCAAGTGGTGTGCCCGGATATCGGTGTACGACGGTTTCCGCTTGCCGGCTTCGGCTGGTCCATTCATCGGGCCGCTCCACCCGTGGATCGGTTGGGAATTGGAAGAACTGAAAAGATGCAGAGATTATCTCCCAACTGCTCCCGGTGTCAAAGGTTTTTTGCTAACGCCGCATGGCGCCAACGCCCGCTAACGCATAAACGGAGAGCGGCCGAAGCCCAGCAAAAACCCCTTGAGCTGCCTTGTGATTTGAGAGTTTATCCCCGCAGCGGCGGCTAAGAACACGCCGCCGCAGGCCTATCGATTACCCACAAATACCGGCATGCTCGCGCAGGTGACGGGATGAAGCGGCGGTCGATGTTTAAAAATGTAAATTCGGGCTAAGTGCCAGGTGATGTGCAAGTTGAAGTCGTCCGGACAGTAAGTGTCGGGCGCACCCGGGTGGAAGCACCGGGCTTTAGCCCGGTGACAAGACGTTCGCCGGACGCGGGCCTTTAGGCCCGGTGTAGGCTGTTGCAAGCGATTGGGAGGCGCCCCATGCAAACGGCTTCCCAAGAAGTGCGGACGTTTTTCGTGACCTCCGTGACTTGGAGACGGCGTTCAATCTTTCAGGCCGAGCCCCTCGCCCGACTGTTTCTTGATACCCTGCGGCACTGTCGCGCACAGCAGCGCTATCTGCCGCATGAATTCGTGCTCATGCCAGAGCACTTTCACCTTTTGCTTACGCCCATGCCGGCGGTCTCCTTGGAAAAGGCGCTGCAGTTGATTAAAGGGGGCTTTTCCTTTCGTGCGAAGCAGGAAATGGGTCTTAACCTGGAGATTTGGCAGCCCGGCCCTACCAACCATCGCATCCGGGGCACAGCCGACTACGCTAGGCATGTCGCGTACATTCGTGAGAATCCGGTGAAAAGGCATCTAGTAGCCAGGGCGGAGGAATATCCCTACAGCTCGGCCTGCAGGGTGTTGGAAGTCGATCCTGCACCACCGGGCCTGAAGGCCCAGGTTAGGCCTGCGGCGCTCGAACTTCTGCCGCCTGATTGCGTTGCTGGATAATTTCCGTGGTCTGCGTCCAGGTACGGTCTCATGATCTTGTCCACCCGATTCATTCGCGCAAACTCCGCGAGTGCCCTGTAGTTCGGCTTCCGTTTCTTCTCGCGATATTCGCGAAAAAAGTCCAACGTTTCCCGCTTGGTTTTGCCCTCCGGCTGACCGCTGAGGAGTTCATGTCTTTGAGGTCACAAAATGTGACCTCAAACCCCGGCCGGGGGGCCGGCGTTATCCTCCTCTTGCTTTCACGGAGCATTGAACTCCCTCCGTGCGGTGGAGATGAGCTTGTTCGTGGTGCGGGCGTTTGTTCGTTTGCGCGAGGTGCTGGGAAACCCGGGAAACCCCGGGAAACCGGGAAACCCGGGGACAGTGTCCCCGAATTCCTCGGCGCTGGCTGAGTGCAATCAAGAGAGTTGCCACGTCCAGCAAACCTCCTAACCAACTCTGGCATCAACAACGGGAACCCTGAACGATTCAGGATCAAACCGTTTGCCTGTAAGGAGGGCACGTATGCCGCATTACATCGCGCTAGTCCGTTACACCCAGCAAGGAATCGCAAACATTAAAGAAAGTCCAGCTCGACTCGACGCTGCCAAGAAAGCTGCCGAGCAGGTCGGAGGGAAAATTCACGCTTGGTACTTGACCATGGGACAGTGTGATGCTGTGTTGATCTCTGAGTTCCCCAATGATGAAGCCTGTGCCAAGTTCAGCCTCTCACTTGGCGCCAAGGGCAATGTGACTACTGAAACCCTTAAGGCTTTCCCTGAAGCTGAGTACCGCAAAATCATCAGCGATCTCCCGTGACAGGCGGGCGATCCTGTAACACAACGGAACAACATTCTGTCCGTCTCAGAGGCCAACGGTGAATCTCCATTGTTGGCCTTTTCCTTTTCGAGCCTGGGAAGAAGAAAGGGCACCTGTTTGACCCATTGTCTTCATCAAGCCCACTCCTTCCGCTGGTGCCTAACACCATCCATCCCTGAGCGTGCGCCGGGAGGTCGAAAGATTCGGAGATGCCCTCTACCACAATCTGAGAGTCTACCGAGTAACTTCCTCTAATCCTCTGCCTTTAGTTTCCGGCCCCCAGACCATAAACACAAGAAAAGGTAAAAATAATGTCAACGAAAACACAATCGAAACTACGTGATAGCGGTTGGCGGCCAATAAATAACCAACCAGAATGGGGGACGTGGCGGCTACAATTCGGGCGGTAGCGGAGCACCATGCGTTACCCTTCATGCGCATTCGGGTGGGAAAGAGCTCTGGGATGTATGCCATTTGGCAGACCCCGGCCTGTTCGTTAAAAAAGTATAGCGACATGGCAACCACGAGGAGCAGCTTCGGGTCAGTCACATACCCGAATGCAAGCATACACCCCCCCGCCAAAAACAGTGAGTATCCTAACGAGAATCTACGCCCAGCTTTCTCCAGCAGGTATATACCAAGAAGTCGTCCGATCAGGCCACAGGTCGTCGTGGCTAAGGTATAGCTTAAGCTCCTAACCAAAGAGAAATGGTAAACCTGAATGAAAATGGAAGGCAGCCAGACGATCAAACTCATACTTGCATAAAGGTTAGCAAACCACAGGAACCAGGCAAGAACTGTCCCCCGAATGCGCTTCGATGAAAACAAGTCACGTAAAGTGCCTTGTTCTTTCTTAGTTGAGACAGTGACATCAGGTACGGCTAGTTCTTCGCGCAGCAGTTCCTCTGTAGCGCCAAGTTGCTTAAGAGAATGCACGGTCTCTTCCACGCGGCCCTGATTGATGAGCCAACGTGGTGATTCTGGTACTCGCCTTCGTATGCTCCATACGATAACGGCAGGAAGAACACCGATGACAAACAACCAACGCCACCCGATGTGGGGCAGCACGTATAGGGATATGCCGAGTCCCAGCATCGCTCCGACCGGCCACAACACCGCTATCAAACCGGTATATCTGCCCCGTTGATTTGTCGGAGAAAATTCCGAAACCATCGTGGTATCCACCGGAACAAACCCGTTTAACCCTGCGCCGGTGATGAAACGCGTAACGAATACAACAGCGGGCGACCAGGCAAGGGCAGTCAGGCCCGTGAATCCGGCAAAGCTAAGAATCGTGCCTTGGAAGGCAAACAATCGGCCTTTCTTCTCCGCCAGCCAGCCCCATACAAATTGACCCAGGACGCCGCCCCAAAGCCCGATGGAGAGAAGATAGCCTTTCATTACGTTGCTGATGTGAAAGTCCGCCGCCATCAGAGGCATGGCGTATCCCAATAAGCCGTTGTCTAAGGCATCGAAAACATAGCCAAAGCAGGCAGAGAGCAACAACATCTTGAAGACGGAGTTCATTCCGACCCTGTCCAGTATCCGCTCGACGTGCCGCTCCGTCATCACCTGCTGACGTTGCTGTGCTGTTACTTCCGTTGTTCTGTCTGCCACGACATGCCTCCTTACCGTCTCGCTTCCTTTTGCTTCGCGCCTGAAGTGGTGCGTATTGGCTCGACGAACCGCTAACTGTGCAGATACGCGTCGTAAAGCTGGGCAACTTTTGTGGTGACCGGCCCTGGGTTGCCAGTCCCGATGATCCTCCCGTCCACGCCAACGACGGGGGTGATTCCAGATAGCGTGCCGGTGACAAACGCCTCGTCAGCGCTGTAAACCTCGGCCAGCGTGTAGTCCCCGACGAACAGCTCGATGCCCGCCTGCCGGGCCAGCCGCATCACCGTCTTGTGGGTAATGCCGTTGAAGTTGTAGCGGCCGGTGGACGTCCAGAGTGCTCCCTTGCGCACGATAAAGAAATTGGTGGAATTGCAACTGGCGACGAATCCGTAAGGGTCAAGCATTAGGGCTTCGTCAGCCCCAGCATGGATGGCCTGAATGAGCGCTTGAATCAGATTCAAACGACTGTGCGAGTTGAGGCGTAGATCAAAAACGTCTGGACTGCTGCAACGGAAGGTCGAGGTGTAAAGAGACATTCCCTTGGCTTTCACCTCGGGATTTACCACCTTGTATTCGGCGGTGATAATGATGGTAGGCTTGCCCAGCGCAAACCGCGGGTCTTGGTTAGCTGTCGATTTCCTGCCCCGGGTGATCATCAGCCGAATGTGCACTCCATCGTGCATGTTGTTGTTCTTGAGGGTCGACCAG
>Ga0326727_10021974_pt1 | contig 12398 bp, 9 predicted proteins | sample MB2enrmetagenome_FD_207643 | JGI IMG/M metagenome (GOLD analysis project Ga0326727, IMG submission 207643) | Lab enriched peat soil microbial communities from McLean, Ithaca, NY, United States - MB29MY | ecosystem: Environmental > Terrestrial > Soil > Wetlands > Peat | place: USA: New York...
AGGCGGAGCTTCCAGCGACGTAGTCTACTATCTTTCAGATTCTTCAAGCCCCTCCACAAGCTCAACTTCCTCCCCATCAGCAACTTCTGCATCTGCTTCACCAACGCCAACAATACCGGAGTTTGGCAGCGGTGCTCTCGTCCTAGTAGCCTCAGCGATGGTAGTTGTTTCCGTGTGTGCGGTCGCATTGACAGTGAGAAAAAGGCAACAAAGTCGACAGTAGCAAGAAAAAAGACTGACAAGAAGTTTCCCTTATTTTTTTCTTTTTTTAGATAATCGCTGACGGCAAATCGCTGAGAGTTCGCGGAAAACAGGTTCTATAAGTTTTTCGGAGGTTTGATCTTTTGTTAGTTTTTAGGCAAGCGCGCGCGTTGGGTCTGGGCAATCGAGCTCAGGTCGTTTCTGGAAATTGAAATGGAGATTCAAAAGGCTAGTGGATTTAGGGACAAGGCAGCGCTCTAAAAGATTAAACGTTTTTCGATTCCAAAAACTTCCCGTGCAAAGGTAACTCCATCAGTATTCTATCGGTGTATGTGCCGTCGAGGAATTTGATGTCATGGGATAGTTTACCGCATTCTTTGTATCCGCATTTCTTGTAAACGTGAAACGCTCGCTTGTTTGTGGCGTAGACGGAAAGCTGAAGAATCTCAAATCCATGTTCTTTTGCGGCTTCGACAAACGTCTTTGTCAGCTCTGTTCCTAAGCCCACGTTGCGGTAGCCGTCGCGGATGAAGATACCGAATTCAGTGACGTGCGTGCGTTTATCAGTGAAAGGGTGAATGCTTGCACCCCCGACGACTTTGCCGTCGACTCTGGCTACTAAGTAAAGCATGCCTGCTTTGGTGCTTCGCTCGAACCACTTTAGTTCTTCGTCCATGCCGATTATCTCATTGTTCACCAAGAGGAATTTGCCCTCGCGGATGACACTGTTAAGCGCTTCCATAAGCTCTGGCAAGTCGCCTTCTTCTATCCAATCCAGCGTCGCCGTTCGTCCGTCCTTCAATTTAACTATCTTATAAACCATCTAACATCCCAGTGTTTCATGATTTGCTTGATTAGCGCTCGCTAGAGGAGTCATTGATATTATAAAAATCATTTCATTTAAGAATTTTATTGCCCCCTCCGCTTGCTCAGCAGTCTTTTCTTCTTAGAAAGTTAATCATTGGATTCAGGCGTCCTAAGTGCGCGCTTTTAGCGATATTTCCGCCATCAGCCATTCGTTTACGCGGGTTGGGTATGAATCGATGTCGAAATAAGCCAGGCTGAAACCGCCAAGCAGGCGGCGGCGGTTATGAATGTTGTATAGAACCCGAGATAAAATGAGGAGTATCCCGAAACCAGGGATCCAACCATCGTGGCGATTGCCACCAGTGCACTGTAGACCCCGAGGGAAGAACCCTGATTTGTTCGTCCAAGTGCGTTGAACACCATGGTGTTCGATGCCGTGTAGTATATTGAAAAAGCAAGTCCGGCGGCAAGGGGATAGAAAATTAGTACGGGAGCCAGAAACCATATTCCGGCTACAAGGTATACAGAAACACCCATTAACCCATAGCACGCTGATCTTAGGATAAGGCTTGCGACCGTTGCCTTAACGGGCGATTTTTTCTCGGTGTAGGGTCCAGCAAACCTGAATGAAACTACCTGAACCACCATGCCGACCGTTGTCACTAAGAAAATCAGCAGGTTCGAAGCATGATTCGCTTGCATAGAGGGCACGATTGAAGTGTTGAAGATTCCCGTCCCCAGATAGAACGCGAAGATGGAGAGATAAAGAAGCGGAACGTGCCTGGTAAGTTCGTATTTTAACGCTTTGAACACCCTTTTGAAATCGTTTAACCTCGGAATCCTCAAGAAAAAGTACGGATTGGCTTGAAGCCGCTGAAAGAAGCTGGGTTTAGTCAAGGCTATTGTACGTCGCTCGAAAATAACATTCGGCTCATCTATCATTATAACAGAAAGACCAGCAGAAATCAATGACAGAATTGCCAAAGCCAGTACAATGTAAATTAACGGAAAAACCACAGACCAAGCCAAGCAGAGAACCAGTCCAACAGTGTTGCCGATGCTCGCAATCATAGATAATCTTGCAAACGCACTAGCCCACTTTTGTTTGCGCTCAGTCTCCATGATGAGAAGATTCAAAGGCGTTGTCGAAGCGGCCGTTGCAAAGGCGAACAAGGCGTACAGCAAAGAGATAGAGTAAAAGGTTCTTGCAACGAAAAACAAGACAAAAACCCCAGCCGTCGCCACGTAACTCACAATGATAATTGGCTTCCTTTTGTGGGCTCGGTCAGTAGCAAAACCCCAAAACATAGCAGCAGGAATGCTAACCGTATTGTACAGTGTAATCGCGAGACCGACTTCAATAACCGTTCCATGCATGTTCAAAATAAAGAGTTGAATAATGGTCGAAATAGGCCCCAAAGCAATGCTAATCGGCAGAACCGAATTTATCCAAGCTACGCCGTTTGCTTTCGAAACGACAGCCGGACTATTCTGAACAAGAGAATCAGCCTCAGGGCTTTCGCTTGATCTTCCTGCATCGTTAGACCCTCCTTTCGAGTTCAAAATGAACCTCTCTTCTCCGTCAGCGGTCAGTCCACTCAACCATTTTAACGCATATCATTACGCATGCTCTTAAAAAATTAACTGACCCCCAAGGATGCAACGAGCATGGGTTTTCCTAAAATGGCGAAAAAAAGTTAAGTTCGTTCTCAGGTCGGGGTCTCTTTTCGAGGATGCACGCTCATGTTCTTTGTGTCTCTTTCATTAGCGCGGCGTTTCTCTCCTGAGATCAAGGATTTTGTTGTTTATCATTTCCCAAAGGTCAATTTCTGGGATGGGTCTAAAGCCAGGACAGAATTGTTCCTTAGCTATCTCATAGATTGCTTGGTTAATTGGCATTGGAACGCCCACTTTGCGGGCTAATTCAAGCATGTATCCGCTTAATGATTCCAATTCTGTGGTTGATTTTCCGCTGAATAAGTCTTGTGTCATGCTGGTCGGTCCGACCCTGTTGACGATGAAGTCGTGGAGAGGATTTGTGGGTGATTCTGGCATGTTAATTGCTATTTGGATCTCGTTCCAAGAGGGCATGCTGCCAAGCTCGTGCTCCTTAAAGCCTGCTGCCTGTAGCACCTGGATTCCTTCTCCCAGCAGTCTTGTTGTCATGTGGACAAGAATCTTTTCTGACTCGATTGATCGTTTTTGGAATCCCACCAGTGCCATTAATGCGTTGATGAGGTTAATCGCTAGTTTGCAGTGAGATGCATCCTGTAAACGGTTGGTGATTGTGCATTCTAACCCTGGTTCAAGGGTGTCTTTGACGCGTTGAAGTTCGGGTTGTAGATCGTTTGTCGGTGTTCCGATGATCAAGTGTCCTCGTTTTACGTATGAGACTTTTCCAGCGCCTTCTCGCCATGCATTGTAGCAGACGACGCCGTATATTGCTCTGGAGAAGTATTTTGGCAGTATCTTCTGGTTTTCCACGCCGTTCTGAAGGCTCACAACTATTGGCTGACGATTTCCAAGTTGCTGCCGAAGCGTCTGTGCTACTCGGTCGAGATCATAGTTTTTCACAGTAATGATTATAATGTCCGGAAGCGGCATCTCGTCCAATGATTCAATTACTTTCACAGGCATTGGAGCAGTTGTAGCTTCTTGACCTATCTTGTAAAGCAGCACCCCGTGTCTTCTAATCGCAGCAAGGCTTTCGCCTCGTGCTAGAAGCTTCAAGTTTTCATTGTGAGGAAAAATCCAGCCGGCTACGCTTAAACCGATTGCCCCTGCTCCCACGATTAGGACATTGGGTTTTTCTTTCAAGGGATCACACTCATCGATCGTTCTTGCCGCTCTTAACAATACCTTCCAGAGCGAGTGAAGTAATTATAATTTGCTAAAAACAAATCGATAAATTAATGCGCAGATCGCAAAAACGCGTGGATGCTGAGCACACACAAGTAGCCTGAGACAAAAAACGAGAACTAAATACATAAAAGCAATAAAACTGGTCAAAGAAAGTTTAGACGAGCCTGAAAGAAAAAAGATGGTGGAATAAGGAGCTTTTGCGGTGTTTATCAGCGTCTACTATTTGCTAAGCTTCTATGCTTGTCTTTTTGTTCATGGCAATTCCTGTGGCTGCTTCTGGAATTTGTTCCTTAAGCCTGTTCTCTGCAGCTAATTCTGCTTCAGCTAAGATTTTTTCTGCCTCTTCATTTACTGTTCCAGTATTCACCTGCATTTCTGTGGATTGGTTAGTTGAGACCACTATATCCGTTAGCAAACTTCCGATGCTTTCAAGCTCCTGACCTGCCTCTGGCAAAACAGTTGACATCCCAGAACGAATATTTTTTAGCACACTTGCTGCTGGAGCTAACACCGTAACTAAATCGCCGATTTCTGAAACTGTGCTAAGACGCATAGACACGCTTTCCAAAGCAAGCGACTCCTGCATCAGCATCTTCTCTACTTTGCGTATTTCCCAGAGTTCGCTTGCAAGGATGTTTGCCCGTGCCTTATCCCTATCTGAGAGGGCTTTCACAACACATTGGAAGACGGCAGCATCACGGTTTTCAAAACGTTTTACCGCGATGTCTAATTTTTTAGTTTGAACATCTAAGCGTTGAATAACCAGATTGATTTGATCTTTTACATTTTCGGAAGGCTTGACGATGCTTTTAATCTTCGATGAAAGAGACGGCTGCTCGCTTTCTTTATCTTTCCATCTATCTAAGAATTTTTTAACCAAGATAGCGTTCTCTCCTAAGCGTACACTCACTCGTCACTTGAGAAGTAAAATATAAAAAAGTGTTCGAAACGATAAGTTAAAACCTGACCACACAAAAACCGTATTTTTAATTTTCCTTCTAAACAAATAACTGATTGAAAGGCTTTGTTACATTGAATTTAACTAACACTCAAGGGAAACTCAAGAAATTTGTATTTAAGCTGCTGCGATAGATACGTCGCTGCTTACATAAAAAATATTCTTCTCAACTGGTTTAGGCACTTTAACTTTTTAAAAAAGCGTTTTCCTTGAGGAAAGGAAGTTTACTTTTTATATAAGGGTGAAGGAGTGCCCTGAAGGTGATAGAAACTGCCTTTATTTTCTTATTTGCCCACTGCCTAAAACAACGTATTTTGTTGTTGTTAAATGCTGGGCGCTCATAGGTCCTCTTGCGTGAAGTTTCTGGGTGCTTATGCCTATTTCTGCGCCCAACCCGAACTGGTTGCCATCGGTGAATCGTGTGGATGCGTTCCAGTAGACAGCGGCTGAATCCACTTCATGTATGAAATGCATGGCTTTGTCGAAGTCGGTTGTGAGGATGGAGTCTGAGTGGTGGGTGCCGTACTTGTTGATGTGGGCTATGGCCTCGTCTAGGTTTTTCACAACTTTTACGCCTATGATTAAGTCTGAGTATTCGGTGTACCAGTCCTGTTCAGTTGCCGCCTTCACATCAGGGACAATTTTTCGGGTTTCTTCGTCGCCTCTGACTTCTACGCCTTCTTTTCTAAGTGCGGCTATCACAACGGGCAGATAACGCTTTGCGATTTTGCTGTGAACCAAAAGTTTTTCTGCGGCGTTGCAGGTTCCTGGTCTTTGGCATTTAGCGTTTATCACTATAGGCGTTGCTTTTTCTAAGTCTGCGTCTTCTTCAACGTAAACATGGCAGTTGCCGGTTCCTGTTTCAATAACTGGAATACGCGAAGTCTCGACCACAGTCTTGATTAAATCTGCGCCTCCACGGGGAATAAGCACATCAATGTACTGCCGCATACGCATCAACTCCTCAGCAACCTTGCGGTCAGGAGAATTCACCACTTGAACAGCGTCAACAGGCACATTTGTCTCAACCAGAGCATCCCGTAGCACATCGCCGATGGCTACGTTCGAGTTTAAAGCGTCTGAGCCGCCTCTTAGGATAACTGCGTTGCCAGATTTAATGCAGATTCCCGCAGCATCTGAGGTTACGTCCGGTCGTGACTCGTAAATTACCCCGATTACACCTAAAGGCACACGAACTTGACTGATTATCAAGCCGTTAGGTCTTGTCCAACTGCTTATGATTGTGCCGATTGGATCAGCTAAAGCCGAGACTTCTCTTAAGCACTTTGCCATGGTTTGAATTTTACGCTGGTCGAGCGCTAAGCGGTCAAGCAACGCCGTTTTAAGCCCTTTAGTTTTAGCCGCTTCCACGTCCGATTTGTTTGCAGCCAGAATCTTATCGGCATTTGCCTCAAGAGCGTTCGCCATCCTGCAAAGTGCGGCGTTCTTTGCGTCTGCTGAAAGCTTCGCCATTTCAACTGAGGCTGCCTTTGCTTTCTTGCATATTTCAGTTATCATTTTATTTTTCTTCCTCAATTAAGTGTATATTTCTGTGTTCAATGACTTCTTTAGGCTTATCGGAACCAAGCGTCTTTTGCACATCTATTATTTGTAATCCTTTAATCAGGTTCAATTCGCCACTAGTATAATTCGGGTTGCCCTTTGCAAATTCAACCTTGTCTTCGTCAACAATGCTTACTACGTCGCCAACGTTAAAGTGTCCCACAACCCGTATTATGCCAACAGGTAACAAGCTTGAACCTTCAAGTATAGCTTTCTTGGCGCCCTCGTTTACGTGGATTTGGCCTTTAACTGCGGCTCCATACGCAATCCAGCGTTCTATCGCAGGCATTGGATTCTGAGGCTTAAAGAAGGTGCCAACATCTTTTCCTGCAAGAATGTCAATTAAAACGTTTTCTCTTCTGCTGTTTGCAATTACCACTGGAATTCCGCATGAAGTGGCAATCTCAGCAGCTTTAATTTTGCTTTGGATTCCGCCTTTGCCCAATTTGCTTTTCCCGTTAAGCGAACCTTTCAATTCGGGTGTTATAGCATCTACAGTTTTTATTAATTGTGCATCTGGGTCTTGAGGGTCAGCGGTGTATAAGCCATCAACATCTGACAGTATTATAATCATGTCTGCGCCAATTGCGCTTGCGACAAGAACTGAGAGGATGTCGTTGTCGCTGAAGTTTACTTTGTAACCTTCGGTTCGTCTAAGCTCATCTACCGATGTCACATCGTTCTCGTTAATTATTGGGATAACACCTGTTTTCAGAAGCATCCTTAACACGTTACAGGTATGCACGTAAGATGCCCTGTTGGAAAGGTCCTCCGCGGTAAGCAGAATTTGTGCAACTTTTAGTCCATGCCCTTTGAAGAGTTCACGGTATTTCGCCATGAGCACGCTTTGGCCTGTTGCGGCTGCAGCCTGTTGAAACACCACATCATTAGGTTTCGGCGGTATACCAAGTTCTGCTATTCCTGCAGCTACCGCTCCTGAAGTTACGAGGACAACTTTGTCTCCTTGTTTGGTCGCGGCTGCTATCTGACTGGTTAATTTCTGCATTTCTTCCTCAGCCAGGTTCCCTTCGCGGGTTGTTATGCCGCTGGTACCAACTTTAACAACCATCAGCCGAGCATTACTTCCCTTTGAATTAAACTTATTACACCTTCCTTTTCCTAAAGCAATAACGATTAAGCCATTATCTTAACTCCAATAAAAACTCTAGGATAACTCTTCAATGCACTCTGAAAACTTAATTATTTGAAAAAGTCTTCTATTTGAAATTAACAATTTTTCAAAAGTCAAAAAAAGTGATAATAATATTATTTATCCAAATCTTGAGTAACAAATATCCGCCTTCTGGCTTTGGCTTGCTTTGCGTATAAGTGTTGTACAAACATTTTGTAGTAATTATTAACGCTACCATTTATTAATGCCAATTATTAATACTGATTATTAAGTCATAATGTTTAATATACATACAGCATCAAAATAGCTTAACGACTCGCAGTGAAAAAATGAACAATAGAAAAAAATCGCGAAAAATGCTTTTCATCGCAACAGCAGTGACAATAGCAGCATTAGCCTCAGTTTTAGTAGTTTACGCAGCCGTTACTCTCTTTACAGTTACAGGAGGTAACGTAACAGTCTTAGGTGTCACGACAGGAACAATCGAATACTCCACCAGTAACACTGTAGACGGACCTTGGAATCCAACTCTTTCAGTTTCAAGCGGCTCGTGGTATGCAGAGCTTGTAGTAAGCAGCGGCAGCACTTTTAAAGGGTCCGCAACTGTAACTTGGCAACTGCAATCTGATGCGTCAGGCACTTGGACAAATGATGGTTCAGCTGTAACTACAGATGTAACATTAACAGGAGGAACCCAGACCATTTATGCATCGGCCAACGGCCTAATATCGTTAAATCAAGACTGGAGCCAAATAGACAGCACACCAACAACATACCAAATAATTGCAGTTGTTGCTTCAGCATAATCAGAATATTGATGCTGAATCAACAAATTTTTTTAATGAATAACCCTATTCTGATTTAGGGGTATCCGGTGATTTCGTACACAGTCGAAATAGTAACGGCCGTAACCGTCATCTCAATCGTCGCAATTTTGGCTGTTTACATATCAATACTTAAGAAGAACGGTTGGATAGGTGAAACCACCAACTACAGATGCCCAAATCCCCAATGCAAAAAAATCTTCCAAGTACCCCTGAAAGTCAAAGATTTTTCAAACAAAAAAGAAATCCGCCTAGCATGCCCAGAATGCGGATACGATTTAGGATCCTTAGACGGCAAAAAAAGCTTAAGGGAAATCACTCTTCAGAGTAAATCAGAAGTAAAAATTCAAGATTCAACTTCAAAGCCAATTGAAACCGGAGTCTCCACGATCAATAATGGCCGCAAGGAACCTAACGCCCTTGGAGCTGCCGAGCCGATTGTTGAATCAAAGAAAAACGGGAGTTCTCCAGAAACAGACCATAGCCTTTTCTTAAACCAAGAATTGAATGGGCCCAAAAAAGACAGGCCTCCAGGTTGCAATCATTATTTACGTTACTTAGGGGCTCGTCCTAAAGGCACAAGAACTCCGGATGAATGTTACTCGTGTCCTAGATTAATTGATTGCTACATAAAAGCAAGTGATTAAATTCTATTGATGTTGCATTTATCACTTGATCACTTTTAAAGTACAGACTTATCCAGTTATGTTCGAAACTTCCTTAAAAATGCAACCACCTTGCAAAGACAAGATAGAATTTGGAACGCATATTAATTACGCGTTTATACAAAACTTTGCTCGAAATTTTAGGAAAAATATATAAGCAATAGCGGCATGGGTTTTTCAACATGTTCATACCCTTACAAGCTTTAGCCACAATAACGGTCATTAACTCTCCAATGGTATTTTGGCTCGCACCAATATCCGGCGTAATCGCAGTCATCGCTTCACTTTTGCTCATGCGAAAAATAGGTAAAATGAGCCCAGGCGCACCAAAAGCAGTAGAAGTAGCCAACGCAATCCGCGAAGGCGCTTACGCCTTCCTCAAAAGGCAATACCGCACCATAGCCATAATCACCGTTATCGTGTTCGTCCTGTTGGCGATTGCCCCCGGCTTCGGGTTAGGCACTGCCGCGGCGTTCTTAGTGGGCGCCGTTGCCTCGTTAGCCGCAGGATACATAGCCATGGACAACGCCACAAAAGCAAACGTGCGTACCGTGGCAGCCGCGAAACAAAGCGGGGCGGAAAAAGCTCTCAAAACCGCTTTTTACGGCGGCGCAACGATGGGCATGGCGGTTGTTGGTTTATCTCTTTTGGGTGTAAGCTTTCTATTCTTGATTTACGGTGGCTATCACGCCATGTTTGGCTCGTTGAGTGTCGCTCAATCAGCAACATTGGGCAGGCAAGCTGCAAGCGGCATCGTAGGCATGGGCTTTGGGGCTTCATTGATTGCCTTGTTTGCTCAGCTTGGAGGAGGAATTTACACTAAAGCCGCCGACGTGGGGGCAGACCTTGTGGGCAAAGTTGAAGCTGGTATACCTGAAGATGACCCGCGCAACCCCGCAGTTATAGCCGATAACGTCGGAGACAACGTGGGTGACTCGGCGGGGAGAGGCGCAGACCTATTCGAATCTGCGACTGGAGAAAACATCGGCGGAATGATTATCGGCGGCTTAATTAGCATAGCCACTGGAAATCTCATATTCCTGTTTTTCCCGCTTATTGCGCGTTCTCTTGGTATCTTTGCCACATTAATCGGTATGCCTTTCGTGAAGCTCAATGAAGCAGAAGCTAAGCACCCGATGAAAGCTCTGAGGAAAGGTCTCATGGTCACAACTATTGTTGCAGGCGGTTTGTTCTTCCTTGCTACAATCTTCTTGTTAGGTAATATCTACCTGTTCTTCTGCCTGCTCGCGGGTTTAGCGGCTAGCGTAGCTATCGACTATATTACAGATTACTACACTGGAAAAGACCGAGGTCCCGTAATGAGGATAGCTAAAGCCAGCGAAACAGGAGCCGCAACCAACATCATCACGGGCTTCGCGGTAGGACTCGAAACAACAGCGTTGCCCATAATCTCGCTAGTTACAGCGCTCATAGTATCATACTTTTTTGGGCTTCAATTTGCATACAGCTGGAATGCCAGTCATGTCGCACAAATTTCGCCTTTTATAGGCGGAATTTACGGAACTACTCTAGCCACGATGGGTATGCTTGCAGTAATGGGCATGGTACTGGCACTTGACGGCTTCGGACCAATCGCTGACAACGCAGCAGGCATAGCCGAAATGTCGGGCGAAGGTGGCGCTGAAGAAACTATGGAAGCCTTAGATGCGGTCGGGAACACTACCAAAGCATTGACAAAAGGCTTCGCGTTAGGTTCAGCTTTGCTTGCAGCTCAACTGCTATTCCAAACATACGCTTCAGAGGTCTCTTCCCACTTCAACATCACCTTTACGGTGAACATCGCTGACCCTGTCATATTGGTCGCTGGCTTCATAGGTGCTATGATACCGTTCTTCTTCTCATCACAGGCAATCAGCGCCGTAGGAAAAGCAGCCGCCGAAATGGTTGAGGAAGTTAGACGGCAATTCAGAGAAATCCCCGGCATCATGGAAGGAACAGGCAAACCCGAGTATGGCAAAGCCGTAGACATCAGCACAAAATCCGCTCTAAAAGGCATGGTAACTCCAGCACTGATCGTCTTAGTTGTCCCGATAATCATCGGTGTTCTCTTAGGACCTGAAGCTGTAGGCGCCCTCGTAATCGGCGCAACTCTAACGGCAGTTCCGCTGGCTTTATTCTTTAACACTGGCGGAGGCGCATGGGACAACGCAAAGAAATACATCGAAGCAGGGCACTTCGGCGGTAAAGGTTCCCCCGCTCACGCAGCAGGAGTAGTAGGCGACACAGTCGGCGACCCATTGAAAGACACCGCTGGACCAAGCCTGCACGTAGTCATAAAACTTCTCAGCACGCTGTCCATCGTCTTCATACCGCTGTTCATAGACGTGCTATCGCACTACCTCCCCCTCCTCATATAGTACGACAAACCCGGGGAAGCTTTTTTCCCACACTTTTTTCACATTTAACAGTGCAGATGATGCTTTAAACTAAAAGACTTAAATTTTGTCTGCAATTATTTTGCTTGCTTTGTCGCGTCTTTTTTGTTTTTTAGTTAACTATGTTTTTATTTCTTGGTGTTGCAGTTAGTTAAAGAGACGTGTAGACTGTGAAGATTATCGAGAAGAACCTGCAGCAAGGCTTTGTTAAAGTGGTTCCTGACTCGCCAGATGACCTTTGGCATCTATACAACATCATCTATAAGGGCGATGAGGTTTACGCTTACAGTTCACGAGCCATAAAAAGTGACACTGAAACGTCGCGTCCTAAAAGCGCTGAGCGTGTTTCAGCCTTCATGGGCATAAAAGTTGAGTCAGTCAGCTGGGATAAGTTTCTGGGTAAACTGCGGGTTCACGGGTTGATTTGTCACGCACCTGATATTTTTCCCACTGGTGCCCATCACACGCTTAGCATCGCACTGAATCAACCGTTAACTATTGTGAAGAAAGAATGGCCCAAACACATAGTAGACAGGCTTACGAGGGCAAGCGAAACTGAAAAACCCATGCTCATAATCTCCATCGACGACGAAGGCTTCGCCATTGCAGAAACCAAACAATACGGCGTAGAAATCAAAGTCGAAGAACGCATGAAACTGCCTGGGAAGCTCGAAGCAGACAAACGGGTCGAAGCAACAAAAGCGTATTTTCGTCGCGCCCTCAACAGCCTAAACCAACTTTGGAGTCAAAATCACAGTCCAATCGTTGTAATCGGCGCCGGTTTTGTCAAGAACGATTTTGCAAGATACCTCTCGGAAGAAGCACCAGAAATGTTCAAGTCAGTTGCGGATGTGAAGAGCGTCAACAATGGCGGTACAGCAGGAATCTACGAGGCTTTGCGTTCCAGCGTTTTGTTGCGGGCGGCAAATCAACTGCGCGTCGTCGAAGAAGCAGAAACTATTGAAGAAGTTATGAAACGGTTAGGCAAAG
>Ga0326727_10021975_pt1 | contig 12398 bp, 10 predicted proteins | sample MB2enrmetagenome_FD_207643 | JGI IMG/M metagenome (GOLD analysis project Ga0326727, IMG submission 207643) | Lab enriched peat soil microbial communities from McLean, Ithaca, NY, United States - MB29MY | ecosystem: Environmental > Terrestrial > Soil > Wetlands > Peat | place: USA: New York...
TCCGTTCAATCCTGTTCGCGGTAATCGATTACCGAGCGTATCTCGGCGCCAAACTTTTCCTGTAAGCGGCGGATAACGGGCTCGTCGGCGAGCCGAGCGCGCGCCGGACCGTTGCCCGGGCGCGAAACCGCGGGACGGGCCGGTATCCCGTTGTGGTTCGCGACCGTTGGCGACCCCGGTTGGCCCCCATTGCCGGGTACAACTTTGACCCGCGCGGGAGCTCCGCGTGCGGCGGTCGCGGCCGCATTCAGCACCGGCTCGGCTTCTTTTTTGAACGCCATCCGCACGAGTACGGCCGAATCTGGAACTTCCACAACAATCTCGTTCCCGCGCAAACTGAATTGGCCGTTGCGCAGCATATTGGCCAGATCGTTGTATCCGGCGCGCTCAGCGGCGTTGATGATGGTCTCCGCCATTTGTGCCGCGGAAAGTGCGGGCGCCATGCTCGCGGGCTCGACCGCAGGCGCGGCGGCGGCCGAAGTCATTCCGGAATACGGACTGGCTGAAACCTCCGCGCGAGGTGTGCCCTTGCGTGCCGAGTCTGACGAAAAAGGTGATTCCGCGGTCCGCGCCGGCCCTACGGCGCGCATGACCGGCGGTTTGTCTCCGGAAGAATGCGGATGGGCGGCCGCGCCGCCAGGAGCTTTGGCCGCGGTCAGACCGGCTCCGCTCAAGAATTCCTCAATCGGCAACAATCGCTGGGCGTGAACCATCTTGAGCAGGCCCAATTCGAGGTGGAAGCGCGGTTCCTGTTTGTATGCCAGCTCGGCATGGGTACGTAGCTGAATTTGCAGGAAACGAGTTAGGTCTTCCTCGCTGAATTGTTCCGCCACCCGGCCCGCCCGCGCCCGCTCGTCCGCAGATATCTGTAATAGCGGCGAGCCGGTTCCGGCCACTTTGGCCACCAGGACATTGCGCAGAAAACGCGCCATTTGCCGCGCGAAGTGCACCGGATTCTGGCCCTCGGTGACCAGCCGGTCGAGCAGCCGCAGTACCTCCTCGCTGGAGTTCCGCTGTACCGCGGCCAGCATCTGTTCCAGCGTCTCCGAGGGGACCGCGCCTATGAGCTGGCGAACGGTTTCGCCCTGAACCTGCTGTCCGCAACAGGCAATCGCCTGGTCCAGAATGCTCAGGGCATCGCGCATCGAGCCGTCTCCCGCCTCCGCCAGCAGAGCCAGAGCCTCGTCATCGGCCACAATGTGTTCCTGCTCAGCCACGGCACGCAGTTGACCCACGATGGCCGCAAACTTTACCGCGTGGAAGCTGAAATGTTGGCAGCGGGAGCGAATGGTCGCCGGAATGTCTTCCGGCTGCGTGGTGGCCATCATGAAGACGATATGGCCGGGCGGCTCTTCCAAAGTCTTCAGCAAGGCGTTGAAGGCCGCGTCGGTAATCTGGTGCGCTTCGTCCAGGATATAGATCTTGTAACGGTCGCGTGCCGGGCGATAACGGGCGGCCTCTCGTAAATCGCGGATTTCATCGATGCCGCGGTTGGTGGCCGCGTCGATTTCAATCACGTCCACCGAGCGACTCTCGCGGATCTCGATGCAGGAATCACATATGCCGCACGGCTCCGGGACGGGACGCTCAGACGAACGGCAATTCAGGGCCATTGCCAAAATGCGCGCCACGGTGGTCTTGCCAATGCCGCGGTGCCCGCTAAAGATATATCCCTGGGCGATCCGTCCCTGCTCCAGCGCGTGCCTCAGAGTGCGGCTTACATGTTCCTGGCCGATGACTTCGCTGAAACGCTGCGGCCGGTATTTGCGTGCCAGTACGGTGTAGCTCATTGCCCTGTATCGATTATACCGTCTGAGTTCTCAGTTCCCGGTTCTCAGTTCTCAGTAGCCGGTTCCTCCCCTCAAACTGAGAACCGAGAACCGAGAACTGAGAACTTTAGAGGGGGTAAATAGTCCGCGTCGTTACGGCAAATTTTAACGCTTGTGCGGCGTAAGCCCTGGGTAGGAAAAGTGGGGGACGTGTGAGTCCCGGAAGGGCGGGCACCTGCGCTCTCACGCACGCCCTTAGGCCTGAAAGCAGGGGAGAACAGCCTGCCGAAAAGCGGCAACAGAGTTGCGCCTCGGAGCAAACCGCAGCACTTCGGGGTACATGGAGCCGGCAATCACGCCAGGGCGGCTCCGCCCGTGACCTCCTGGTTTTGGTGCACGTATCCCCAGATCATGTTCTGCACGTCGCTCTGCACGGCGACTTCGTCCATGGCGTCAAAATACTCGGTTCCAGTGGTTATAACTATGTCCCAAGCTACTGGTTCCTGTACGCCTTGATGCATAAGAATATCTACGACATCAGCTCGCCCTAACATCGCCATCCTCCCCTTTTTCGCGGCTACTGACGTTGCGTTCTCGCCACGCTATATCAAGCTAATCGGCAATATTGCCCGGGAACTTAAGCCGTGGTTGGGTGTGCTGTCGATCAGGTTGGGCAGCAATGTCATTATCCCGAGCAGCTCGTGGGCAAAACGCAGCCAATCACCGGACCAGGAGCGGAACAGGCAACCTTCGGCGGCGATTCGCACACTGTGAACCTGAGGAGCCGGACCTCCACAGGTTGCATCGAATGAGGTAAGGCCAAGGAGACAGCCAAGATGAGCAGGAGAATTGAAGAACGCGGGTACAACCAGGCGGATGTGCTGGTCTCGACCGACTGGGTTGCGGAACACCTGAACCATCCCAAGGTGCGCATTGCCGAATCGGATGAGGACCCTCTGTTATATAGCTCCAATCATATTCCCGGCGCTGTCGAAATTGATTGGACGCGGGATCTCAACGATCAGGTGCAGCGCGATTATCTCGACCGGAAAGGATTCGAGAAGCTGATGCGCCGCATAGGCGCTACCCGGGACACAACCATAGTTTTGTATGGAGACAAAAACAATTGGTGGGCTACCTACGCCTTCTGGGTGCTTCAGTTGTTTGGCCACGCGAACGCCAGAATCATGGATGGCGGGCGTCTGAAATGGACCCAGGAAGGCCGGCCCATGTCGCGCGAGATTCCCAGCTATGCGCCGACTAACTATGAGGCTCCCGAGCGGGACGACCAGCGTCACCGCGCCTTCCGCGACCAGGTGCTGGCGCATATCAAGAAGGCGCATCCTTTAGTCGACGTTCGCAGCCCGGAAGAGTACCGGGGAGAGCGATTGCACATGCCGGACTATCCCAACGAGGGCGCTTTGCGCGGCGGACACATTCCCGGCGCCCTCAGCATTCCGTGGGCCCGCGCCATCAATCCCGCGGACGGCACTTTCAAAGACGCGGCCGAGCTGCGCAAAATCTATAGCGAGGAGAACCGCTTGCGGCCGGAGGAGGACATCATCGCTTATTGCCGCATTGGCGAGCGCAGCAGCCACAGCTGGTTTGTCCTTACTTATCTGCTGGGCTTTCCCAAGGTGCGCAATTACGACGGGAGCTGGACGGAGTGGGGAAATCTGGTCCAAGTGCCGATTGAAAATCCCAGTGCAGGAGTTCGGGCGAAGGATCAGGCCGCATGAAGAAACCACCGGAAAAGTTGGAACGCTTCCTCGAATATCTTGAAGCCTTGGACCGGACGGACCGGATCCAGATGCTGGTGGAAACGGCGGAACGTTTTCGGCCGGTGCCGCCACGGGTAGCGGTTCGGCCATACCCGAAAGAGCGCCGGGTGCCCGGTTGCGAGTCGGAAGCCTATGTGTGGACAGAACCCAACCCCGATGGAACGTCAGCCTATTACTTCGCGGTGGAGAACCCCCAGGGAATTTCTGCCAAGGCGCTCAGCGTTATCCTGGCAGAGTCCCTTTCCGGTGCTCCGCCGGACGAAGTTGCCGCGGTGCCGGCGGATATCATCTTTCGGGTGTTCGGACGCGAGTTGTCGATGGGCAAATCTCTGGGATTGATGAATATGGTAAACATGGTTCGGGCCTTGACTTTAAACAACGTTTCCCGTTCCCCGTTGCCCGTTCCCTAAAACCCGTTTCCCGTTACGACCCGTTTGCCATTCTGCGTTTCTCGTAAAAGCGGTTTCGCTCTGACAAAAGCAGCGTGGAGCGGTGAGCGGGTAACCACGAAAAACGGGTTTGTTAACGGGAAACGGAGAACGGGAAACGGCAAACGGCTGTATAGATTTCCGTTATGCTCCCCATCAAAAATTTAGATTTCCTTGCTGCTGGAAATCGAGATAAGTAATAGAAGAGCTTGGACTTGATGTGTTTCTATCATCCCTGGTTGCAGCTTCCTTGCACATCCGAGCCATGATGAACTTGCGCTTTCAGCGGTGAGGCTAGCTCCCGTCGAAGGCGAGTGGGGATAATCTTATGCCACGTGTTCTGCTTGCCTTTTTGGCCGTGCTGGTTCTCCTGGCCGGTGTGGTGCAGCCTGCCCTAGCGCAGGCTCCGGCGCCCGCCACTGCCGCGAGCGCCACTTCCCAATCCCAAGACGGTTCCGACCGGATCGCCAAGTTAGAGCAGCAACTGGCGGATGCCAGGATGTCCGGCGATAACGCCTGGATGCTTACCTCTGCGGCCCTGGTGCTGCTGATGACCGGGCCCGGGCTGGCGCTTTTCTATGGCGGGCTGGTGCGGATGAAGAATGTTCTGGCTACCATGATGCAGAGCTTCACGCTCATGGCTGTGGTAACGGTCCTGTGGGCCATCGTGGGTTACAGCTTGTGTTTCGGCGCCGGAAACGCATTTATCGGCGGCTTTCATCACCTGTTTTTGCAGGGCGTCGGGAGCGCGCCGGATCCCGACTATGCCGCTACCATTCCGCAGCAGACGTTCATGGTTTATCAGTTGATGTTTGCCATCATCACGCCCGCGTTGATCACCGGGGCGTTTGCCGAGCGCATGAAATTCAGTGCCATGGTCGTGTTCATGGTGCTGTGGACGTTCCTGGTGTACGATCCGATGGCCCACATGGTGTGGGGTAAGGGCGGCTTGCTTAACGCCAGCTTGGGGGGAATGTTTCCTACCCTGGACTTTGCCGGAGGAACGGTGGTGCACATAACCTCGGGGGTGTCGGCGTTGGTCTGCGCGCGCTATCTGGGCAAGCGCCTGGGCTATCCCCGGGAACAGATGCCGCCGCATAGCGTAGTGTTGAGCTTCATTGGCGCGTGCCTGTTGTGGGTAGGATGGTTCGGTTTCAACGCCGGCAGCGCGTTGAGCGCCGGCAGTCTGGCGAGCAGCGCCTTTGTGGCCACCCATTTCGGCGCGGCGAGCGCCGCCGTGGGATGGAGCGTGATGGAATGGATTCGCAACGGCAAACCCAGCGCGCTGGGAGCTATTTCCGGCGCCGTTGCCGGCTTGGTCGCCATCACTCCGGCGGCGGGTTTCGTCGGCCCCATGCCGGCGCTGGTGATCGGCGCGGCCGCCGGGGTGGTGTGTTATTTCATGGTTGCCGTGGTTAAGGCAAAATTCGGTTACGACGATTCTCTGGATGCCTTTGGCGTGCATGGCGCGGGGGGCACACTCGGTGCGATATTGACCGGAGTTTTCGCCTCCAAAGCCGTCAATGCGGTGTTCAAGGACGCGCAAGGGAACAGCCTCGCCGTCGGCCTTATCGATGGCAACTGGCACCAGTTGCTGAACCAACTTGTGGGCATAGGAATGGCTTGGATTTTGGGCGTTGTCGGAACTCTGATCATCCTCAAGCTGGTGGACACGATGATTGGGTTGCGGGTCTCGCCGGAACACGAGGTGCAAGGGCTCGATATTACCCAGCATGGCGAGGAAGGCTACTATTGGGAGGCGTCCGCCTAATGACCGAATTATTTGGTAATTTGGTAATTTGGTAATCGGGGAATAGTCTCCCAGGTGCTTTCAATTACCAAATTTCCCAATTACCCCAATACCAAATTGTTGGAACGGTACGAAACATTATGATCAAAGTTGAAGCTGTCATTCAGCCGGCGAAGCTGGAAGCAGTGAAAGACGCATTGCTGGAAGTCGGGGTGGACGGAATGACCATTTTTGATGTTCGTGGTCATGGCCGCCAGAAAGGCCACACCGAGGTTTATCGTGGCCGGGAATACAGCGTCGATCTGCTGCCTAAAGTGAAAATCGAAATGGTGCTGCCGGACGAATTGGTGGAGAAGGCCGTAGCGGCAATCGTAAATACCGCCCGCACGGGTAAGATCGGAGACGGCAAGGTGTTTCTTTCCCGGGTGGACGAGGCGATCCGTATCCGCAATGAGGAGCGCGGCGTCGCGGCGCTCTAGCCCGGAAGCCCCATGTCAGCATCCCCCTCGCTGAATGCGTTGCGGGCTCATTGTGACCTGGAGGGTGACCGCATCCGCCGGGCATTTGAGCTCCACTTCGATGGCCGAGCCGCGGCACGAGCGCGGGCGGCCCTGGTGAGCTCCTGCTTGCGGCAACTCTGGTCCGAGCTGGTTTCCGCGGAGCCGGACGACATTCCCTCTTTCTGTCTGGCGGCCCTTGGCGGGTTCGGACGCGAGGCCCTGTTTCCCAGTTCCGATGTCGATCTGCTGTTCCTATGCGGGGATGAATCCGTGGAAACGGCGCGGAAGCAGGCGATTTCCGCCGTTTGCCAGGCCATGTGGGATTTGCGTCTGCGGGTAAGCCCGGCTACCCGTGTCTTGCAGGAATGCGCCCGAGTTCATTACGACAATATCGAATTTACCATCGCGCTGCTCGACTGCCGTTATGTGACGGGGGATGCGAAGCTTTTTGCGCGCCTGCGCGAGGATGTGCTGCCCCGCTTGCTGGTCCGCGAGCGGCAACCCCTGGTCCAGAAACTGGCGCAACTGGCCCAGGAACGTCACGCCAAATATGGCAGCACCATCTTCCACCTGGAACCGAATTTGAAGGAAACGCCCGGCGGCATGCGGGATTACAATGTGGCCGCGTGGCTCGCCTACATCTCCGCCCACGACAAACCTCGCGGCGGGCGGCCTGCGGAGTCGTTTTTTCCCGCGCCTTTGCGCGACGAGACGGGACGGGCGTTGGACTTTCTGTTCGCCGCCCGCTGTTTCCTGCACTACCGCAATGGCCGCGACGATAACGTGCTCTCCTGGGAGGCGCAGGATGAGGTTGCCGGACTGGGGGTCGGGATTTCTCCGGGATCGGCGGTGGCCCCCGGCTCCTGGATGCGCGCCTATTTTCGGCATGCCCGCTCCATCAGCCGCCTCTGTACGCATTTGCTGGATGAGGTGCCGCCGGCGCGCTCGAGTTTATATCGCGCCTACCAGCAATGGCGCTCGCGGGTCTCGAATGCGGATTTTTCCGTGGTTAACGGCCGCATCTACCTGCAAGAACCTTCCGCGGTGGCCGATGCCGACCTGGTGCTGCGGCTTTTCGAATTTGTGGCGCGGCATGGCTTCTCTCTCAGCGCCGATCTGGAGTTGCGCATCGGGCGAGCTTTGCCGGCCATTGCCGCTCACCCGCCCGCGGGTACACCGTTTTGGTCGCAGTTGCGGCAGATTCTGGTGCTGCCGCATGCGGCGCGGGCTTTGCGCGCCATGCATGCGCTCGGGTTGCTGGCGCTGCTGATGCCCGAATTGCAACTGATCGACGCACTGGTGATTCGGGATTTCTACCATCGCTATACGGTTGACGAGCACACCTTCGTTGCTATCGAGACCCTGCACGCCCTGCGGCAGCCGCAAGAGGATTTCGAACGGCCGTACGCGGATTTGCGGGAGGAGCTCGACCGCCCCGAGTTGCTGTTCTTGGCGCTGCTTCTCCACGACGTGGGCAAAGGTATGCCTTCGGGCAGCCACATAGAGGCCGGTATGCCGCTGGTGGACGCCGCCCTGGCGCGCCTGCAGCTTGCCGGCCGGGATCGCGAGCAGGTGCGTTTTCTCATCGAGCACCACCTCCTGATCTCGGAGGCGACGCAGCGCCGCGATATCTTCGATCCGGAGACGATCCGCACCCTGGCCGCCAAGCTCGGCACCACCGAACGGCTGAAAGCCCTGTGCCTGCTGACCTTCGCCGATATCCGGGCGGCCAATCCGGACGCGTTGAAGTCCTGGAAGGCGGAAGATATCTGGCACCTGTATGTGCAGACGTCCAACTTCTTGGACCGTACCGTCGATGACAACCGGCTGCCGGCCGCCGGCGGGCAGGCCTCGGACATCGCGGTGACGGAGCACTTGCGCGAGCTGCCGGAAAATCAGCGGGCGGAAGTGGCGGCCTTCACGGCCGGGTTGCCGCGCCGCTATTTGCTGACGCGCTCGCCCGAGACCATGGTCGCGCACGCGGAAATGGCTTCGCGGCTGGCGCAAGACCCGGTGCAGCTTTCGGTGACGCTTACCTCCAGTCTGCATCAGTTGACGGTCGTAATGCGCGACCGTCCCCGCTTGTTCGCCACTATTGCGGGCGTGTTGACCGCCTGGGGCATGGACATCGTCCGCGCGGACGCGTTTTCCAACACGGCCGGAATCGTCCTCGACACCTTTTCCTTTCTGGATCCGTTCCATACCTTGGAACTTAACCCCCCGGAAAGAGCGCGTTTTCGGCGCACCCTCACGGATGTGCTTCTGGGAGAAGTGACCCTGGACCAGTTGCTTACCGCCCGCCTGCGGCGGCCGAAAACGACCCCGCGTTTATCCCAGGAGACGCGGCTTACACTGAACAACGATTCTTCCGCCCACAGCACCATCCTGGAAGTAGTTGCTCGCGACCGCATTGGCTTGTTGCACCAAATCGCCTCGGTATTGGGCGAGAATGGTTGCAATATCGAGGTGGCGCTCATCGATACCCAGGGGCATGTGGCGATCGACGTGTTTTACGTTACGGTTGCCGGCCGGAAACTCAGCGAAGAGCAGCAACAGCAGCTCCGCAGTGCGTTGCTGGAGGAACTGGACAGCGAAGAATAGCGCTCAGGCCCATTTGTAATTTGTGATTTGTAATTGGCAAAGTACAACCTGCGCCGGTCCGACGGGGCTGCGTTTCAAAGTTAGAACAATCTACTGCACGCTTGCGGCCTGATCCTGATAGGGGCTTACCGCGCCGTGCCCGTCGGCCTCTGTGCCCCCAACTCTGGTGTCCGTACGAGCAGGGGTGCGCTTCTGCGCCCGAACGACAGGTTGAAATCGCGTGCCCGAACCGCCGTTCTCCACCTGGAACCGGGATACGAGCGTCTGTAACTCGAGCGCCAGATTACTGAGATCCTCGCAGGCTTTCGCGGATTGTTGCGCCCCGGCCACGGCTTGTTCCGTGATCTTAGCGATCTCGCCTACGTTTTCGTTGATCTGATCGGTGGCGGCCGCCTGTTGATTGGCGGTAGTAGCAATCTGGGCAATCATGTCGGCTCCGGCTTCCGAACCGGCGATGATATGGCGCAAGGTTTCTCCCGCCTCATTGGTGGCTTGCACTCCTTTTTCCACCTGTGCCGTGCCGCGCTTCATCGCCTCGACCGCGGCCCGGGTTTCCTGCTGCACCGCGGTGATCATTTCGGTAATTTCCTTGGTTGCTTTGCCGGTCCGCTCAGCCAACTTGCGGACCTCGTCAGCGACCACGGCGAACCCACGCCCTTGTTCGCCGGCTCGGGCGGCCTCGATGGCGGCATTCAGGGCCAGCAGGTTCGTCTGGTCGGCGATATCGTCGATCACTCCGATAATGTGTCCGATCTGGTCCGAACGCTTGCCCAATTCGGAAATCTGGGAACCGACTTTTTCGACCGACTCCGCCAAGTCGCACATCATTACTCCCGTATGATCCACGGCTTTGCCGCCGTCACGAGCTTCGGCGGCGGACTCGCGCGCTTTCTGCGCCGCCGTACGGCAGTTTTCGGAGACCTGGGCAATGGTGGCGGCCATCTGCGCGATCGCCGTGGCAATCTGGGAAGCCTGGTTCTGTTGCGTTTTGGCGCCTTGAGCGGATTGCGCCGCCGCCGCCGAAATTTCTTCGCTGGCGCCGGCCAGTTGATGGCTGCTGGCGGTTACTCTCTGGATGGTTTCCTGGAGCCGTTCCATGAAGGTATTAAACCCATGGCTGACCTGACCTACTTCATCTTTGCCGTCTACCTGGACCCGCACTCGCAAGTCGCCTTCCGCGCCACGATTAAAGGAGGCGACAAGCCGGCCCAGGGGGGTTGCCACTTTGCTGGACACGAGCACAGTGAGCAGCGCGCCCGCCGCCAGTGCGGCCGCCAGCAGAACCACGATGGAGGTGCGGGAGCGGGTGTATTCGGATGTGACCTGCGCCTTATCAGCATCAGCACGCTGGTACTTGGCGTTGATCACTTGAACGATATCGTTCTGTATGCCGTTTAAAGCGGTAGTGCCCTGATCCAGGGCCAGGGAAGATGCCGCGGAATCGCGTCCGGCCTGGTGCAAGGACCGTATCTGATCGTGCAATCCAAGATACTGCTGGAAATCCGTTTGAAACTTCCGGTACAACTGCCGATCTTCCTCCAGAGTAATGCTTGGCTCATACTTGGCCATGTGGTCGCGTGTTTTTTTCAGAATCGCGTCGATCTCGCTTTCATATTTGGCGGATTCCTGTTCCGAAGGGGCAAGCAGCCAACTCAACTCGGCTGGACGCAAGGCATTGATGTCGGCGCGGATGACTGCCACATCCTTAACTCCCTCCCATTTTCCTGTCATTCCCATCATGGAAGTGTTGATCTTGGCCATCTCCACCAGCGAAAACAAGCCACACGCCAGCATGATGGCGAGAACACTGCCGAAGGCCAGAGATAGCTTTTGGCGCATAGAGAGATTCGCGAACCAAGCCATGATGAGGCCGCCTTTCCCTGCAGAATCCGAATTTCCGCCCCCGAGTCGAGGAATTCGCCGGGCGTAGAGGTACCACAGAGCTTATCGGCAGAAAATGTCCTTAGGATCAGTTTGGGAGGGGTAAGTAACTCGTTTCGGCCTGCATCTCGGCGGCGCCGCCACCTATGTTGGCAGCGGCTCTGCCTCGCTTGTTGCTTGAACGAAGATCACGCAAAGGCGTAGTATGATTATTTCCAAGTTGCAGATCAGGAGCCCGGCTGTGGGGGAGTGCCGGCGCTTCCAGAGGGAACATGCCGCGGAATTACGTACCCATATTTATCATGATCATTTTCGCGCTGGCCGTGCCGGTGGTGACGCTGGCCATTGCGAAGCTGATCCGTCCGGCCAAGCCCGAAAAAGCCAAGCTGATGCCGTATGAGTGCGGCGTCACGCCTACCGGCAGCGCGCGCGGCCGTTATACCGTGCGTTTTTATATTATTGCCATTCTCTTCGTGGTTTTCGATGTGGAGACTATTTTTCTGTTTCCCTGGGCGGTGCAGTACAAGGCGCTCCACCTGTTCGGTTTGATAGAGATGCTGGTATTTTTGGGAATTCTCGTGGTGGGATACGTCTGGATCTGGAAGAAGGGAGCTTTGGAGTGGATTTAGTCGCCGGACCTGTCCGATCATTCGACGAAACCGCCCGTGGCAGTGAAGAGAAGCCTTAGTTCCCAAAAAGTTTAAAGATTCCAGGGAGTATTGGTCTCCGAATAAGTTCGTTATGCCTGAGGATACAAAAGCCAACCCTTCGACACCGCCGACGCCAGAGAAGCCGGCGGAACCTGCAGCAGGCACTCCCGCGGCGCCGGCCAAGCCGGCTGCGGCTGCGCCCGCCAAACCTGCGGCCACCGCCCCGGCGCAAGCAGCGAAGCCCGCCACTCCGGCTAAGCCGGCCGGGCCAGTGCCCGAACCCTGGACCGGTCCTTTGCCCGAAGGCTTGAAAAGCCGTTTCGGTTCGGCGATCAAGGAAGCCAGCACGTATCTCGGGCAGAATTATCTGTTGGTGGAGCGCGCCTACGCCGTCGAAGTGCTCCAGATTCTGCGCGACGAAGAGCGCTTCGACTACTGTGTAGACCTGACCGCGGTGCACTATCCGAAAAAGGAACTGCAGTTTGAAATCATCTGGATCCTGTATTCCTTCAGCCGCAACCAGCGCATGCGGGTGAAAACGCAGCTCCAGGAGGGGGAAGCGGCGCCCAGCGTGGTGGCGCTATGGCCGGCGGCCAACTGGCTGGAGCGCGAGTGCTACGACATGTTCGGAATTGCTTTCGAAGGCCATCCCGACCTGCGCCGCATCCTGCTGCCGGATGGCTGGAAGGGATTTCCCCTGCGCAAGGACTACAGCATTCTCCAGCAGGACAAGGAATGGGTGCAGGCGAACCTGGGGATCGAGAGCGGCCAATGACATCGCATGTGGATTTAGATAACCGCACTTTCCTGGATTCCACGGAACTGGTCCTGAACATGGGCCCGCAACACCCCTCGACGCACGGGGTTTTGCGCGTGATCCTCAAGCTGGATGGGGAAAAGGTGTTGGGCACCGAGTGTGTCATCGGCTACTTGCACCGTGGCGTGGAGAAAATTGCCGAGAACCGCACCTATGCCATGTTCAATCCTTATGTGGACCGCATGGATTACGTGGCGGCCGTCTCCAATGGCCTGGGATAC